>VOFI01003241.1_pt1 | contig 117866 bp, 132 predicted proteins | sample 5384131 | NCBI WGS metagenome assembly VOFI01 (sample SAMN12384728, study PRJNA508395) | human gut metagenome | isolation source: healthy gut H | host: Homo sapiens | reverse complement strand
ACAAGTAGGATAAGGAGAAACACAAAAACGCAGGGTCCTCCGGGATCCTGCAAAAGGATATAAGCAAAACAAACAGGGTGCAAACAAGCCCCTTTTGCAGAGCGAATGGCTTGTGACTGCTGCCGTCCTCTTTCTACCATGAAGGAGGTACGATTTCTATGTTGGACAACAATATTGTGGCAGTTATAACCAATATTCTTGCGCTGGTTATCATGCTGGCGTTTGCCGCGAAGGCATTGCTGATCTTCTCTCAGGTGTTTGTGGCCATCGGCCGGATGATTCTTGGTTTTCTGCACGCTGTTAAGCGTTGGAGGACTGAGTGCCGGAAGAAGGAGTTTTTGAACACCTGCCAGATGATGGCAAATATGATAGAAACGCTGTCCCCAGCCATTTGCGAGATGGCCAAGAACGGCGTTTCCATCAACCTTGATGTGGCAGCTCTCTTTCGCTCTGCAACGGAGTCCCAATCCAACCAGAGGAAAGAACTGTCGCATTCCATTAAGAAGATGCTCCTTGCACTGCTCAAGATGGCGCTTGCCGCGCTGTTGAGGGCACTGCTGAACATCGCCTCTAAGGCGCTGCTCGAAAAGCTCTTCTAAGTCCCCATCCACCAATTTGGAGCAATTTGGAGGATGGCAGCCTGTTGTCAGCAGGCTATTTGCATAGTATGCAAATTGGAGAATTTCTATTGGCGAAAGCCCCAATATCGTCCAACTTTATGGCTTGTCATAAACAGCTTCCGGGGTTCCTGGAAGCTGTTTCTTTTTGTTGCTGGGGCCGGAGGAAGGTCTTTTCTAACGAAGAAATGTGGCGCATGGATTTCTCTCTTGCCGAGGACCCTTGCTGCAGGCCGGCTCCTTTCGGAGCCTATCTATGGTCCGTGAGACCTGCTTGTTTGTGATTTTCGGACGAAAGTTGTGTGGCTGCGGCGGGCGCCCAAACAGCAGGGCAAAACCTCCCTGTCCGCGGAACAACCCGCCCCCTCTCCCCTATCATCGCGCATCTGCCATGGAGCGGCAACCTCTCCCATAAACAAAAAACAGCCCCCAGACTGACCATCACAGCCAGCCTGGGGGCTAATGTTCTTCAATTAAGCGGGTTCCTCGGTATCCTGCACAGGCTCATCTGCCGCGACCTCGGCCACCTTAAAGTATGCATCAGTCACCAGCTTGTACAGCGCCTCATATGGCGCCGCCTGAAACCGGAAATACCTGGCCGGCCGCCGGCCGCCCTGCAGTGTATAAGTAGGCAGCTGGACGACATAGGCGGGCGGGTCAATGGCCTTGATGACAGCGATCCGGTTGAGCCGGAGCTCGCCATCAACGGTCACGGAGACCATGGCCTTCACCGGAATATGGTTGTCAGGGAACTTATGCAGCTTCAGCCGGCTGAACACAGGCAGCCGGAACTCCTCCACCGTCTCAAAGGTCTTGGTGTAGTCGTTGACCTGGGCTTCCACAGCCTCGGCCAGCGTCTCCTCCACGGCCTTGTGCATGACGGCCCGGAACTCTGGGCTGCTGGGGTTGAAGGGATTGAGGGTAGTCCCACTTTTGGTATGCACGACCGGCATCCGCAGCTGGTTGCCCTCATCACCATCCCGGGGCTTCAGCAGGTGCATATTGACGACCCGGATACCATTGTCGAACAGCAGCTCGGCGGTAGCCAGGACCACAGAACGCCGGTCCTTGGGGCGAATGACGCGACACTCGACGATTTTCATAAGACATTATCTCCTTTTCATGTCCAGCCCTATGCCGGGGCCCCTTTTCAGAGGCCCCGGGCAGGCCGGTTGTTTGATGGCCGGGCTTAGTACCCAGTCTTGGGCAGAGTGCTGGGCAGCTTTCCGCCGCCGTTGCTGTTCACCACATTGGTTGTGCAGAGGGCCGACTCAGTCTTCCAATAGCCGTTATACTGGCCGCCGCACTCAGAGCGCATCATAATGATGTACCCATTGGGCACAGTTGGCATCACATACCCGTAGAAGACAGGGGCGCTGGTCACTTTGAAGCCGGCAGGCACGGTGCCAAACTCAAACCGCACATCGGTGACATATTCTCCACTCTGGACATCCAGAGCCAGGGAGGACAGGTCGTACTGGTAAGAGCTGGCCGAGCTGAGGCCGGTCCATGGGCCGGTAGTCGTTCATGTTGGTCTTATAGCTGATGTTGTAGGCAACATCAGAGGACCACTGCCGGTAAACAGGGTCCCGCCGCGGACGGCGTCCGTGGGGATCGTGATGTTGAGGAAGAAGTTATCCAGGCGGTCGCCGGAGTCATTGTTGGCCGCCTTGAACAGGTACTTGGAGAAGGCCCCGGCGCTGGCGTTGGCGTTGCCGGCCACCGTATGGGTGACCTTCAGGTTCATGGGCGCGGCCTGATATTCGACTCGGACCACATCATTGTTGATTTTGATGTACACCTCAGTCTCCTTGCCGGACAGGCCAAAGTAAGGAGCGGGCGACTTCTCGCGGATGATGTAGCGTCCGATGGGCAGGCCGGGCGAAGCGGCGACACCATAGGAGTCAGTCTCAATGGTAGCCAGCACCGCATAACTGAACGGGTCGTAGATCTCGAACACGGCGCCCGGCAGGTTGCTGCCGGCAGCCAGGTCCAGAGTCGCGTTGTAGGCGGTGGAGGTCAGATGCACCTGGATCTGGCCCGCCTGGTTGTAGAGCTTCCACACGACCTCGGCGGTCTGCCCGTTGAGCACCTCAATGGTCTTGGGGATAGTATCCGCCGTATAGCCATTGGGTACCGAGATCATGTTCAGCGTGTAGGTCCCATCCACCAGGGCGCCCCGCAGGGTGACATAGCCCTCATTGTTGGTGGTGTACTCGTCGACGATCTTGCCGGAGCTATCCTTGAGGGTCAGCTTGACCCCATAGATGGGAGCGCCGGATGTCCCATCGACCACCTTTACACGCATGCTGGAGAGCTGGGTCAGGACAAAGTCCACGATGGTGGGCTGGTCGGCCTTGACCTCCACATTGCGCTTGGCGCACAGGGAGTAGTTCTCATAGCCCTTGGGCAGGCGGGTCTGCTCGATGACATACCAGCCGGGCTCAAGGTCCACATAGACCAGGCCTGCCTTGTCGGAGGTGTAGGTACCGACGACGGAGCCATCCAGCTTGGTGACCTTATACTCCACGCCGGGCACCATGGCGCCCGTCTGGCTTACAGAGGTCCGGATCTGGACGCCGTAGGTCTTTCAAACTGGAACCGGACCTGGGCGGTGCCGTCGCTGGTGATCTCCACATTCTGGCTCTGGTTGACCTCAGAGAGCGTGTAGCCATCTGGGGCCTTGGTGACTGTCACCACATACCAACCGGCGTCCAGGCCAGGTACACGGATGATGCCCGCAGCGTCGGTAGCGTAGGTCCCGACCCTGGTGCCATCGATCGTGGTCACTTCCACCCGCATACCGGCAAGCCCCTTCTCCGCGGCGTCAACGCCGTAGATGTTCAGGGTGCCGCCGGCGTTGAATACCAGCCGGACATTGACCGCAACACCATTCTGGATCTGCACGGTCGTCTCGGTCACATTGGGGGTGTAGCCATCCGGGTTCTTGATGACCTTGATCACATAGTACCCGGAGGTCAGCTTATCAGTCTGGACGACGCCCGTGTTGTCGGTGGTCCAGGTATTGATGAGCTCGCCGTTCTGCCGCCATATCTCAATGACCACGCCAGCCAGGGGCTGGTTGGACTGATCCACCGTGTTGACGGTGATGCCGGCATAAGGGGTATCGGTAAAGGTCGCGTGGGCAAACTCGCTGTCTTTCACATGGACCAGCTGGGAGGGAGCATCCATCTCATAGCCTGTGGGGGCTGCCAGCTCCTCCACTGTGTACATACCAGGAGTCAGGCCGCCCACCAGGGCCAGGCCGTCCTCATCGGTGACATATTCGCCGATCACGATGTTGTCCGAGTTCCGGGTGACCTGGAACCGGGCGTTGGGCAGCGGCGCGGAGGTGACCCGGTCCAGTTTTTCGATGACGATGCCGGAGGTCACATTCTGGAAGACCACCGTGCGGGTCTCGTTGGAGACCACAGTTGCACGGATCTCTGTCTCCGTCATCGTGTAGCCATCCGGGGCGTAGGTCTGCTTGACGATATAGTCGCCGGCAGGCAGGTTGCCCCAGATGATGGTGCCATCGTTGCCGGTGACGCCCTCCATGATCATCTCACCAGTCTTGGCTACGATCAGCTGGAACCGGCCGTTTGGCAGCTGGTGCCCGTCCGCCTTATCCTCCAGCCGGACGATCAGGGACCCGTAAGCCAGGTCCTCGAAGGTGACCCGGTTGATTTGACCTGCTTTGACTGTGATCGTCTTTTCCGTCACATTGGGCAGTTCATAGCCATCCGGAGCCGCGACCTCGCGCACGATATAGTGGCCAGGCTCGATGGGCCGGATCAGGGCCTCGCCCTGGGCGTCGGTGGTGTAGCGTCCGATGAATGCTCCATCTGCATGGTAGACTTCAAACACAGCGCCAGCAACGCCGCGGCCAGTGTCTGCGTCACCCTTGAAGATGACCAGAGAAGCCATAGGCGCGTTCTCCACCACCAGGGTGGCCAGCTGGCCCTCCACCACTTCGACACGGTGGACAGTCTCGTCCAGCAGATAGCCGTCCGGCTGCTCCACTTCCTTGACATAGTACACTCCGGGGGTTGCGATCGGATAGGTGGCGGTACCAGTGGTGTCGGTGGTGACCTCGCCCAGTACACGGCCCTCGGCAGTCCGGATCTCAAACTTGGCGCCCATCAGGGGCTCGTCGTCGACCGTAGACACCTTGGTTACCATGATGCCGGTGAGCGCTGTATTGGTGACGCGCAGGATGCTGGGCGTATCAGGCTTGACCTCCACATGGTGGTGGGTCTCATCCAGGATATAGCCGCAGGGAGCCTTGATCTCGGTGACAATGTAGTTGCCAGCGGGCAGAGGCTCCGTAAAGGCAATACCAGCCCGATCTGTGGTGTAGGTGCCGACCACCCGGTTGGTGTTCAGCTCCTTGACTTCAAACTCAGCGCCCTCCAGGTACTTGCCGCTGACCGAGTCAGTCTTTAAGATTTGGATGGAGCTGTCCTTGTGGTTTTCGATGATGACGACAGGCTTCTCGCCCTCCGCCACTTTGACCTCAGTGCGCTCATTGACGATTGTGTAGCCGTCCGGGGCCTTGGTCTCGATGAGATAGTAGGTGCCGGGGCCCACATTCACGGTAACGAACGAACCGGTGGGGTCAGTCTGATAGTTGCCGAGCAGCTTATTGTCCTGGTCCCGCAGCTCAAACTGTGCGCCGGCCAGCGGGTTCTTGGTGGTCGCGTCCACCTTGCGGACTGTAATGCCGCTCTCGGGGGTGTTGGGTACGGTGATGGTGGTGGGCTGGCCCTCCTTGATCTCGACCCTGAACTCATCCTCGTTGAGCACATAGCCAATGGGGGCCTTGAGCTCCCTCAGGATGTACCAGCCAGGCTCGATGCCAGTGAGGTTGGCCTTTCCGTTGGTGCCAGTAATGAAGGGATCGCCGATCTGCTTGCCGTCCATGGCAAACAGTCCAAACTCAGCGCCGGCCAGCGGCACCTTGCTCTGGGCGTCCACCTTCTCCACCACCAGGGTGGTCTTCTCGTAGTTCTTCAGCTGAAGCAGCGTGACCTCGAAGTTCTCCACCCGCACCTGATGCCGGGTGCTATCCAGCAGGTAGCCCTCCGGGGCTTCGATCTCCTGGACATAGTAGTAGCCGGCTTCCAGGCCCGGCACCCGGATGTAACCATCCTTGCCGGTCACATAGTAAGGCTCCTTGCCGACAGGAGAACCGTCCAGGCGTGTGACCGTGAACTTGGCACCCTCCAGGGGCAGTCCGGACATGGCATCCTGCTTGAGGATGGCGACGCCGCCCGGCTTATTGTTCCGGAACAGGACTGTCGCAACCTCGCCGGCCTTCAGGGAGACATTCTGCTTGGGGTTTTCGCTGAGCAGGTATCCCTTCGGGGCCTCGATCTCCTCGACCACATAGTCGCCGGGGAGCAGGTCGCCGATGCTGGCCAGGCCGTCCAGGCCCGTCTCCAGCCGCTTTTGATGACCTCGCCGTTCACACGGCTCAGCTTGAGTCTGGGGCGTAGAGTCAATGATGTGCCTGTCCGGGGCCTCCACCTCTTTGACCACATAGGAGCCAGGCTCCAGGCCATTGAGGGTGGCGTAGCCGGTGGACCCGGTGACCAGGTCGGCGATGAAGCCGCCAGGCAGTGGTCACCATGAAGCGGGCGCCTGCCAGGGGCAGGCCAGTCTGGTATCCTTTTCCAGGATGATCAGCTGGGTGTCCTGATATTGTGGAATCGTTGCCATCGACCGGTACCGGATGGCTGGACCAGCCGGGGTTCGCTGTCAATGATGTAGCCGCCAGGGACGGTCTCAATGATCTGGTACCAGCCGATGCGCGTCATGGATAATACCGTTGGTGATGGTGGTAGGCCCTCACGGGGCTCGTTCTCCCACCGAGATTTGGATGACCCGGTCGCTCATAATGAGGTAACGGTGATCGTCCACTCATGGGGGTCCGGCATATCGTATCCGGTGGGCGGGGGTGAGCTCTGTCAGCTTGTCAGGTGCCGTTGGGCAGATCCTTGAACAGCAGCTCGCCGTTGGCGTCGGTGGTACCCTCACGGCTGATGGTGCCGCCGGCGGCCGGATCGTCCAGGTTGATGGACTCCAGCTTGAACTTGGCATCTGCCAGCCGCCAGGAGTTGGAGGCGTCCGACTTGACGACCAGCAGGTCGCGGTAGTGGGTATCCGTGAAGTCGAACTCCAGCAGTGACTGGCCGGGCAGGAGCTGCTTGGTTACGGTAAACCCGGCTCCGCCATCAGACTCTGGCTGCGGGTCGCGGTTGTACTTGTCAGGCATCACCGTCTCAGTGACAGTGACCGTCCAGCCGCGGTCCCAGACGATGTCGCCGATAAACTCGGCATAGTCGTCATAGGTGATCCAAATCTCGCCATTCTCGTCCGTCTGCTTGGTGAGGTTGAAGCTGGCGCCGGCGTCGATCTTGATATCAAAGGTGGCGCCGGGGAGCATTTCCTCAGTCTCGCGGTCCGACTTGCGGATGACGATTTCGGGGTACTTGGTGTCGGTAAAGACGAAGGGGGCCAGCTTGGTACCACGGCTGATCTCCGCGGTCTGCCAGTTGGTATCATCGATCAGATAGCCCTCCGGGGCCTCCACCTCACGCACCTGGACAGTCCAGGAGTCCTGTTTGTCGTTCTTGAGGAACTCGCCGTAGACATCGTGGTTGATGATGGTGGTGCCGTCGGGGCCAGTGGGGCCAAAGCGGCCAAGATTGGTGCCGTCCACCATGACCTCGAACACAGCACCGGCCAAAGGCTGGTCGTTGCCGGCAGCAACCTTCTGGATCACGATTTCCGGGTAGGTGTAGTTGACGAAGGTCAGGGTGTGGACACGGACATCATCATAGAGAGTATTGACAGTGACCGACTGATAGTTCATATAGGGGATCAGGTACCCACTAGGGGCTTTCGTTTCAACGAATTCCCATGTTCCAGTAGACACTCCGTTCCCGTCTGTACCAGTGTAATTGAAAGTACCGTCAGGACCAGTGGTCACACTATCAACCTTTGCCCCATTGAAGTAGACATCAAACACGGCGCCAGGAAGGCCATTGCCCGTCTCATCTACCTTTTGAATGATAACTGTGTGTTTAGGCTGGTTTTCAGTGTCCCAGTCTCATCACAGGGGATGTCCATATCGACGGCATTAGGGGTCAGCTTCTTGAAGTGGAAGGTGGCAGGGCCAATGCCGTTGCCGTCCGGATCAACCTTCTGAACTACTCCAGAAGGAGGCTGAGACTTTCCGTTCTTGATTGCCACGCCGCCATTGACCGCCGCGGCCGTCTCCTTGGTAGAATTATTGGTAGAGCTAACAGTAACTGTGTAGCCAGCACCATTGGGAACATAGTCAGGTGGAGCGGAGATTTCCTTGAGATAGAAGGTCTTGGTGGCTGAGTCCATGAATCTACTGACATCCACATAAGTCCACTCATCAGCCGTAGTGATAAACTGATAAATCTGATTCTGGTGTCCTGCATCAGTATAAACGGCGAAAGTTGCACCGCTCAGAGCGTTACCACTGAGATCGGTTTTTTTCAACTTAAACCAGCCATCCTTCGGAATCGTATCCGGCGGCAGAGAAGTGATGATGGGCTGTTTACCGCCTGGCGGGGTATAGATAAACATCTGATACTCGCCGTAGTCGCCGTTTTCATACTTACCGATGGACTCAGCAACCCAGCCAGCAACTTCCTCGTCAGACTCTGAAACTGATCCGTAAATCGTTTTAGTTGTGAGGTTGCGCTCATGGGCAATCATCAGCTGTTGATCGTGGTTGCTCAGGTCTGTCAGTAAACCTTGTCCAGCCAGCCAAGCACCAGCCTGGGACATAGAAGATGCAGAGATCCGATCAGTTTCGTCCCAGTAGTAATGCACACTACCGCGTTCCTGTTCAGCAATTTTCTTTTTGAATATTGTGGTCTGATTTGGATAGCGGTCGTCCAGCTCACGGGAGTAAAACCAGGTATAGTTGTACGCAGCAATGAGAGGCTTGATGACCTCATACTTGGTTCCTTCAATTGGCACTGGATTACTCCAGGTTGCACCTGTGCTGACATCTTTGGTATGATCTGCACAGAAACCAGGGGCGACTCCATCATTAAGACTAAAGATGAAGGTTCGGGGAATGACCCTGGACGGTTTCAAAACCGGGGAGTCGTACTTGCTGTAAAATTTCCACGAAACCATCTCTGTCGTGGGAGGCGGCCCCTCTTTTGCTTCTGCCGCAATTGCGGGAGACACGAATTCGGAGATTGGCAGAATCCCCAGTACCATGACAAATACCAGGAACAGTGTCATGATACGCTTAAACATAGTTGTTTTCTGCATTTTATTGGTTCCTCCTTAGGGTTGCGGCTCTGCAGTTGCCGCAATGCGATGTTAGTAGGTTCGAGGAAAAAGCGCTATTTATCTTCTACAATCATGTGTATCACCACCTCCTTTCGGTTGGCTCAAGATGACTGTTAGCCATCCTTACGCGATTCACAGATATTATATGCAGTTTCACCGAAACTTATTTTACAAACAAGTAGTCTCTCAGGAGGTCTCGGCTATATAGCAATTATATGCAAATTATATTTGAACCATTGGCGCAAAAACCTCCACCGAAAACGATTTTCGGTGGAGAATACTAGCCTTTTTGCGAGAAGAATGGCCATGAGCGTTTTTGTTTTGCACTACATTCCCCCTTCTTCTCATTTGGTGCAGTATCACGGATCATACATAGGCTCCAGGACGGAGCCAGCACAACACAGCTCCAGGCCAACGAGAAAAAATCCTGCTTATTTCTTCGTTAGAAAAGGCCATCGAATCTCAAGCTGCCTCCAAAGAGATGGTTGGCCTCGCTGGGACGATTTCGAAGTTTTGGGATCTTTTTTAGTAAAGAAATTTGGCAGGGCGGTCTTTCTTTTCCTTTAGTCCGAAGCTGCACCTTATATGGTCCGTGAGCCCGCCAATTTGCCAAGCAAATATTGCCAAGCGGTATAATGTGGTGTATTATATTGAGGACAACAGGTGTTCATCCAAGAGGTCTTAGATTGCCGGAGCCAGGGCTGAGCGACCTCACGGACCACAAATAGGCTCCCGAAGGAGCCGGCTTCGTTGATGGCCTCTGGCAAAAGACGAATCCCCTGCCACATTTCTCCGTTAGGAAAGACTCGTCCTAAAATATTTTTTTTTCTACAAGTGCATATAATATAAACGAAAGGACAACCAGCGGGCGTTCTCCAATACAGGGGAGACGCAACGCAAATTCGAAAAAGGAGGAAACCCAATATGAAAACAATAAACAACAAGAAGCGCATTTCCCTGCTGCTCATCGCAGCGATGCTCATCAGCATTGTTGCCGGCATCTTTGCCAGCAACGGTAAGCCCGCTTTCACCGATGTACCCAGTAACCACTGGTCTTACTCCTATGTGGAGAAAGCCGCCGAGAACGGATGGGTGTCTGGTATTGGGAATGGAAAGTTTGGAGTGGACAACCAGGTGACATATGCTGAGTTTTCCACTATGCTGGTCCGAGCTTTCCTTTCAGAGGAATTGGAGCACTATGGCGGTCCTACATCTCCTTGGTATGAGCCTTATTGTGCAACGGTAGCGGCTATGGGCATCGACAAGGGGACCCGGATGTATGATGGGTACTCGTATGTCTGGTCTCAGCCGATCAACCGCTATGAAATGGCTCAGCTTCTCTATAATATTTTGGCGTATAAGGAAGTTGAGCTCAGCTACAACGCAGCTACGGTCCAGGCTGGTATTGGCGACTGGAACAATGTTCCCAGCAACTACAGGGAGGCCCTGACTGCCGTTGTAGGCGCCGGCATGATTACCGGCGTGGACAGTAAGGGTACCTTTAATGGAAATGGTCTGATGACCCGTGGTCAGGCAGCTGTGGTCATGTGCCGGATGTTCGAAGTGATTAAAACTGGTGAAGTAGTTGCGCCCGTTGAGCCTACCAAGCCTGCTGATCCCGGTGCATCCGAAGAAAATCTTGGGCAGAAACTGACCAGCGGCGCCACTGCGGCGGCCGGTGTGAAATCCAGCATTGGTAAGGATGATGCGTATCCGACTTATGGGAACTCTGATGATGTTTCTCCCAACGGTTATTTTACTGGGGCCACTGAAGTTGAAATTGGTGAAGCTCAGTTAGTGTATGATCTGCTGGACATGGTGAATGAGGCACGGGAAGCGGAAGGCATCTCACCACTCAAGTGGAGTCCTTCTGACGCATGCGAAGAATTTGTGTTGTTAAGAGCATATGAGCTAACTATAAAATTTAGCCATGATAGGCCTAATGGGGGCTATGCACCTGGTGAAGTTTGCACACAAGGGCCTTCTTCTTCTAATGCTGCATTTCGCAACTGGATGAATTCTTCTCGGCATAAAGACATCTTGCTGGATCCAGGATATGAATACATGTCTGCAGCAAATTGCGGAAATTCCTGGGTTATCAGTGTAGAACAGAATATGGAGTCGATTGCAAATACAGAAAGATTCCCCGCCAGTAACTATCATCATCCCGTCTACTGATGAACCTAATAATGGACATCTGGTGGAAATGTGATTCTCAAAGATTAAACTGATAAGTGCTAAGTGCCAACACCATCAATACTATCGAAGAGATGCCTCAGGGGAGATTTTCTCCTGAGGCATCTCGTGAAGGGGAAGGAATTTCTTTGAAGACAAGCATTTTCATAAAACAGCGCATTTCCCTGCTGCTCATTGCAGCGATGCTCATCAGTATCGTTGCCGGCATCTTTGCCAGCAATGGTAAGCCCACTTTCACCGATGTACCCAGCAGCCACTGGTCTTACTCCTATGTGGAGAAAGCCGCCGAGAACGGATGGGTGTCTGGTATTGGGAATGGAAAGTTTGGAGTGGACAACCAGGTGACATATGCCGAGTTTTCCACTATGCTGGTCCGAGCTTTCCTCAGAGGAACTGGAGCACTATGGCGGCCATGCCGCTTTTTGGTATGAGCCTTACTGTGCAACGATAGCGGCTATGGGCATCGACAAGGGGACCCGGATGTATGATGGGTACTCGTATGTCTGGTCTCAGCCGATCAACCGCTATGAAATGGCTCAGCTGCTCAATAATATTTTGGCGTATAAGGAAGTTGAGCTCAGCTACAACGCAGCTACGGTCCAGGCTGGTATTGGCGACTGGAATAATGTTCCCAGTAACTACAGGGAGGCCTTGACTGCCGTTGTAGGCGCCGGCATGATTACCGGCGTGGACAGTAAGGGTACCTTTAATGGAAATGGTCTGATGACCCGTGGTCAGGCAGCTGTGGTCATGTGCCGGATGTTCGAAGTGATTAAAACAGGCGGATCCGTTACACCCGTCGAGCCTACTGAGCCCGCTGAGCCCGGTGCCTCCGAAGGAAATCTGGGGCAGAAACTCTCCAGCGGCGCAACTGCGGCGGCTGGTGTTCTGTCCAGTATCGGCAAGGATGATGCCTACCCTACCTATGGCAACTCTGATGTTGTTTCTCCTAACGGCTATTTTACTGGGGCCACTGAAGTTGAAATTGGTGAGGCGCAGTTAGTGTATGAGCTGCTGGATATGGTGAATGAGATTCGTGTATCTGAAGGCCTGGCCCCTGTTAAGTGGGCCGATTCTGATGCAGCTGAAGAAATGGTATTATTACGGGCATATGAGTTAACAATTAAGTACAGCCATGACCGTCCGAATGGAGGCTATGCCCCTGGAGAAGTGATCATGCGGGGATCCCCTTCTGCTGCATCTGCATTCAGCGCATGGATGAAGTCTCCTGATCACAAAACTGCATTGATGGACACTGGCAATGTCTATATGACAGCTGCAAAATGCGGGAATTGCTGGATCATCAGTCTGTTTCAGAATATGGACTCTATAGAGCGATACCCTGCCAGCAACTACCATCACCCAGTTTGGTAAAATGAATACCTTTAATCTGGAGTCAGTAGTTATACTGACTCCAGATTTTTGTCTGCCACACCCTCCATGCTTTTCGCAAAAGGATGCTCTCTCCCCTATCACAAAGCGCAAAAAGCTGGACACGGCCGACAAGCAAGCTGCCAAAACGGTGAAAAACGCTGTCCCCTACCATTTGCAAGATGGCAAAGAACAGCGTTCCCATTGAATGCTCGACAGATTTGTATCGCTCTGCACTGGGAGTCCAAACCGGACAGGGCGAACAACTGTCGAATTTTTACTTCGGAGGCGCTGAAGGCGCTCTCCTCGACCCTTAAACCTAAGGGATAGCAGCCTGAAAACAATCCTGTGAACTATAAGATGAGAATCCGAGCCATTCCAAGCTAGAATGCCTCGGATTCTCCTGCTGGATCTGTTTAGCCAATGTAGGCTGAATAGTCGTAGTTGTTAGAAGACCACTTTTCGGCCAATTTGAGTCCGCTATCAGACCAAAGACAAATGATCCAGTAATTCCCTGAACTTGCGGCCGTCATGTAGCTGTAGGTATCACTCATCAAAGAATGTTTATGCCCAGAAGAGTTCATCCATCCATTAAAAGCTGCGTGTACTGTTGAATATCCCTTAGCACAAACCTCTCCAGAAAAACTACCCTTCGGCCGGTCATGGCTGAAGTTACTGACTATCTCATTGCATCTAATCAGAGTGTATTCTTCCATACTGTCCGTGGTACCCCAAGTCAGAGGCTCATGCCCCTCGGATACACGGGCCTCATTGACCAGCTCAAGAAACCCATACTGCAACTTGGCATTTCCGATATCCACATTGGTAGCGCCAGTGAAGTACCCATTGGGAGAAACAGCATCAGAATTGCCATAGGTAGGGTATGCATCATCCTTACCGATACTGGACAGGACACCAGCCGCTGCGGTGGCGCCACTGGGCAGCTTCTGTCCCAACTCGCCGGTAGAAGTACCAGGGGTGGTAGGATCGGTGGGAGTAGTTTCGCCATTCCCAGAGAACACATCATACATCCGGCACAGGACAACTGCTGCCTGTCCGCGGGTCATCAGTCCATTCCCATTAAAGGTACCGTTGCTGTCCACACCTGTAATAATACTGGCACTCACAACAGCAATCAGGTCATCCTGATAGTTACTGGGAACACTGGACCAATCACCGATACTGGCCTGCACAGCTGCAGCATTGTAGCTGGGGACCTTGCCGCCGTCCTTCAGGAAATTGTAGAGGATCTGCGCCATATTATACCGGTTGATTGGCTGGAGGGCGACCTCCTCAAACCCATTATCAAGAGGGGTTCCGTTATCCAGGCCCATGCCCGCCATTACCGCAAGACAGGGGACATACCACGCAACCTCTGCCGGATCGCCGCCATACCAATCAATCAGCTCAGGATAAACTGACCGCCCAAGCATAAGTGCGAGCTCACCGTAGGTTACCTGCCTGTCTACGCCGTACAGACCATTGCCTACACCGGATACCCAGCCATTTTCGGCAGCTCGCTCCACATAGGAATAAGACCAGTGGCTGCTGGGCACATCGGAAAAAGTGGACTTACCATTGCTGGCAAAGATGCCGGCAACGATACTGATGAGCATCGCTGCGATGAGCAGCATAGAAATGCGCTTCTTGTTGTTCAGTGTTTTCATGTTGGGGTTGCCTCCTTTTTCGAATTTGCGTTGCGGCTCTTCTGTATTAGAGAACGCCCGCTGGTTGTCCTTTCATTTATATTATATGCACCTGCAGAAAATAATATTTTGGCCGCATGATAAGGCTGGCCTGCATGTCATATATAGGTTTCCGAAGGAAACCTATGCAGCGAAGATGTCAGGCAAAAAGAATATCCACCGGCTGTTTTCTCCTTTAGAAAAGATTGACAGGCGTCTCCGTTTGTAGCAATGATATCCATGCTCAGGAGTCTTTTCTAACGAAGAAATCAGGAAAGGGTGTCTGTCGTTGCCCTTGACCCCGTTGCGTGTCGGCTCCCGCCGGGAGCCGATGTATGGTCCGTGAGCCAGCCCGCCTCATATCCCTATAAAAAGGAAAGCAGTCCAGCCGTTCAGAGACGCACCTCTGGGCAGCTGGACTTTGGAATATCTTAGATTTTGGTCAGCCGCTCAATCTCGCTTTGTGGGATACCCATGATTTGAGAGACCTCCAGGATAGAAAACTTCTGCAGGAGTCGTCTCAGCATGTCAGCCTGCGCCTCCATACGGCCTTCCACACGGCCTTCCACACGGCCCGCCTCCCGGTTTTCCCGAGCGTTGGCCGCCAACTCCATCTCCCAGGCTTTCTCCTGACTGAATAACCTTGTCATGATGTCAACAACCTCCTTTTTCCGACTGTCCAGGAATGGTACCAAGATACCTTGTTCCAGGCAGAGTTGGATGGTACTCATAAGAGCCTCGTCTGTGCGTCCATACAGGGATACCTGCTCGTTTGCCACCTGGCAGAAATCCACATACTGAGAGAGAATATCTCCAGGCTGGCCATCCCTCAGTACCCGCACTGTCAGGTCAGCAGATCCCGAACCCTCGTACATATCGCTTAGACGCAGGATATCGGGGGCTTCTTTTTCCCCGGTGTATATGACATAGAGTTCTGGCCGGGGGATGGATACCTTCTTTTCCCGGTACAGGGAAAGCTGGTGCTCTTCGATATACTCGTTGTAGGTTTTTGCCAGATACATCAGCATACGCAGAGGGATGTTCGGGGAGAAAGTGCTTTGAGCCTCCACCAGCAAAATGAGTTTGTCCCGAACCTGAAAGCCCAGGTCATTGTACTGGCCGATGGCCAGGATATTCTCCAGTGTCACCAGCCTGAAGTCCTCATCCCGGATATCGGTATCCTCCGGGTGCAGAGACAGGTATAGCTGTTTTGTATATTCGATATCGCTGAACAAAAAAGTAAATACGCTATCCTTGATGTCGCGCTTTGGCTCCGGCATTTTGATCATCCCCCTTTGTTGGTTATATTATACCACAGGCGTTCGCAGGAGTGCAATAGGAGTACTTGTTGTATCCTGTGCCCATTGGTTGAGGGGCCATATGCGAAGCGGCAGACCAGAAGAAAAAAGCCCTCTTGGCAGTTCATTTGTAGAAAAGATAGCTTGCTTGTACCCCTCCTCTCCCCTCTTCTATCCATGTTCCTCTGAATAAATTCCGGCAGTTTCGCATACAACAGTATTATACAACAATTTAGGAGCAAGCACAGGAAGGGGATGACACATGTATGGCAAATATAATAAAACTGGGTAGTCTTTTCCTAGATGGCCGTCCAGTAGAAACAGGGATGCAATATGTTCCAAGTCAGACTATTGAGGTTGGAGAAATGACTCCCAGCAAGGAGATCGGATGGGTAGCTGTTAATGGGTTGCTCATTGCGGACCAGTGCCTGCTGACCAATGTCAGCTGGGATGACTTGGATGTCCAAGGCTTGGTATTTGGCAAAGAGGTCACAGTACAAGGTCTTAGATTTAAGATCCGCCTACTCAAAGTAAACGGCTCTCACTCCCCGCTCAGTCACAAATCTCTAATCATTTTTGGGAACTAGTAGCCCCGGATGCTCACTTTGATATTCCAGCACCTGATTCGCGTAGTCGGCCAGTACCAGCTTCAGATAGTCCTCGTCTGTTTCCCAGGAGTCATTATTCAAAATGACTTCCAAAGCACCCTTTTCCGCTGCCTCCCGCTCCTCAGCGGTGCAGGATTCCAACGTCTGGCCTTCCAGCCGATCCAACAGCTCTTGTTCATAGGTCTTTCGACAGCCGATCAGAACATCGTTTACGAAGTGCAGATCGAGTTGGACGCCCTCATGCACAAAACTGAGCTGCCGGTCCGTGATCCCGGCGCTGGTCGCGGTGATCCCGTCCACATATCCGGTCTCCGAATTGTATTTGACCACATGGAGCTCTAAATTATCGGGATTGGAGCCGCCCTGCTGTTCTTCCGATTTCGCATCAATCATGGCCTGCTCAATGAGGTCGATATATACGCCGTCGTAAGTCAGGTCTGCGTTCACCACTGTAAATGGTTCGGCTGGATCCGGAGTCAGGTCCGCCACAGCCCTCCAATACACAAATGTTCCGCCAGCCACTACGATAAGCAGAAAAAGCGCCACGGCAAGCAGAAAAAGCGCCACGGCCAACAAGATTTTTTCTTTTTTCATAAAGGTCTCCTTATCCACTTGAAAATTCTAATAGATGGATTATAGCATCGCTGTGCAAAATACGTCCAATAAATTTCCTTCATAAAAGATTCCATTTATGCCATGGGTTCACACCGCCTCTTGACAGGTGTCCGGGAGCCTCTTACATGCACGAGATGCAAGAAAAAATTGCGGTGGACACGTTGAGCAGGAAGAAATCTTGATTTTCTGCCGGTCTTTCTATATAATCGCATCGGTGATTGTCATGTACAGGATGAGCCTGAAATGCTGCCCGAAGTGCAAGAAGGTTTTTATTGCGGAGCCTTATCAGAAGATCTGTGGGGAGTGCAAGGAGCAAAGACGAATAAAGCAATATCTCAGGACGCATAAGCAGCTGGCTCCATTTGAAGATTATACAAAGCCGCTGCTCAAAATCCAATGTATCATCTGCGAAACAGAAACGCCGCTCCGTAAGTCGCGCTGCAGGTTGTACTGCAGGAAATGCGGAGCGCTCATCTATGATCCCGCTATCGATAAGGTTCCGGTTTAGATGTTTCCAGTTTTGTTTTCAGGATGCCAGGGTGAAAGATTGATGGGAGGAGTGCAGGTGTCTGATGGACGGGTTTTTCTCAGAGCAGCCGTGCTACCGTATTGAAATATTGGAATGGATCAATGAAGAGGATATTACCGACGAATGGCGTCAGAAATTTTCAAGGAAACCTAGCACCTTTGTCATTGTCCCCTGGCGGCGATGCGCAAAGAGAACGCGGGAAACGGTTAGCCTGAAATTCATCAGCAGCAAAAGCCGAAGTTCCATATCACTTCCGTCGGAGGAGAGCCAAATACCACTCATCTCTCGGCGGCAGCGGACTCTCACCCCCTCGCATCCCTCCAAAAGCTGCGTTAACCTGGAAATGTCCCCATCAGAAAACCGTAGTTGCTTTTTCTCCATGAACCAGCCCTCCTTAGTTCCCATTATACCAGCATCCGTGCTCGGGGGCAACCCGGCTCATGATATAGTTAACGAAGCATTCCTCTTTTATGATATAATTAAGATTAAAGCTGGATATGGGAGGAGATTGGAAAATGAAAAGAGAGCACACAGCATGCGAGTTTAAGATGGATCCCAGCCTGCCAGTCCTACTGGTGGCGGAGCGTGCGGATTCGTACGGATTCTATCTTTGCAAAGCCCAGCACCTTAGTGAACAGGACAAGCAACGATTTTCTGATGACTGGAAAGAGCGAATTTTGCATCCAGTGTCTGAAGAAGTAGAACTCAAACATATGCATTGTGAGGATTTTTACAGCGTTGTTCAAACCAGTCAATATGAGGGAGCTTTTCTCGGCTGCAGCAACCAGGTATATTCAATCAGCCAGGAACAGTGGGACCAGCTGCTGGCTACTGACGCCCGGCGAAGCATGGAGCGCGCCGAAAAGGAGAAGCAGGAAGAGGTTGAATCTCTTCGTATTCAAAAGCAACAGGCGGAACACCAGATGCAGGATGGCAGATTACCCGACCGAGACGGAGCTAGAAGATTGCGGAAGCAATACAACGACACCTACAACGAAGGCGGAGAAGGGTTTGTCCCCCATTTCTTCTTCCAGGAAGAGTACCTGTCCATTTGTAGCCGGCTGACTGAGCTGGAGCAGAACTGAAATATGCCTAAAAGGTGGATTTATAATGCTTAACTATACTATCTGCAAGGTAGATATTCCCTTCTACAGCTGCCAATTCTCAATAGATGGCCCCTCTCTGAACGGGCATAATGTTACGATCCATGCTGAATGTTCCAAGAATGTCCGTGCTGAAGGGCGTGACGATTATTACTTTTTGGAACTCTATATGAATGCCGATGGATATGAAGATAGAGATTTCTTGATCGGACTTTTCTTTGGATCTAAGTCCATGTCCAAGAAGGATATTGATAAAAGGATAACAGAGTATATAGCCGGGCAATTGGACGAAGGCTTTCCTGATTTATTACATCAATACTTTCAAAAAGAGCATTTGATGGAAAAGTGGCTCGATGATACCTTCTCTTGAAAAACATACACTGGCTTGGTTAGGGAGGAAAAGGCTGAAATGCTGGTGCGGGATGAGGATGCTCGCCAACTTCAGACTGCAGCAGAGAAGACAGGCATTGCCAAGAAGCTCAAAAAAAAGCCGGCCTCAGCTGGTATGCGCTGAAGCCCGCTTGAGAGACTTTTTGAAGACCCCGTATATCAGTCAGAATATAAGGTCATCTTTTTCCTAAACCCGGAGGGGCAAAACAAATATAATTCCGGGTGGTTCACGGTGGAAGAACTGCTCCAATGGATCAAGGGAAAGGGCCCCGTAATTCGAAACTGCTAATCAAAAGAGAAAGAGCCGTAGATGTCAAATCTGCGGCTCTTTTTTCGGAGAAAAGCGTCCTATCTCGTACAAAGCAAATCGTTTCCGGCCTATTGCACGGTGACAGTTTGCATATCATGCAGCAAATTCCAAACACGGGAGGTTTGCCGCATGAAATTTAATTGCCATTTGATTATCCATCGTCTCTCAGCGATTCTGTTGGCTACAACGATCTTTGCTAATCTATCCATTACTTCCGCGCTGGCCACAACCAGTAAAAATCCATTCCAAGATGTTTCCGAAAATGCCCCCTATGCTGAGGCCGTCCAGTATGTCTATGACCGAGTCATCCTGAATCGTTTCGACGACGAAGGCTGGTCATTAGTCATCGGCAACGATTTCATAGACCAATGGAGTACTGAAAATAAAACCTCGGCGGCGGGCCTTACCCATTATGCGAATAAATCCATTTATGTACGCAGTTCAACCAGTGTTACCCACGAATTTGGCCATTTTCTGCATTCTGAACTTGGGCGGCCTCTAATTGTTGGAGACCTGTTTGAAAAGAGGTAGACCAGGCAAAACCTGTCATTGGTAACTATGCCGCAACCAACAAAAATGAATATTTTGCCGAATTCTTCGAAAAATGGTTCGATGACACCGATGTCTGGCTCCAGAGGCTGCAGGAGGCGGCGCCAGAGACCTATGCCTACTTTGCCAAGCTGGAGAAGCAAGGCTGGCTGCCTGAGAGAACCTAAGCTGGCGAAGGCTTTGAGGGAACCCCATCTTTTCTAATAGAAAAATCCTCTGGAGGAATATCTCCTTCCCTGAGATTTTTCAACTCATAGCATATGGTCCGTGAGACGGCTCTTTCAGACTACCATCCCTGAACTAAAGTTGGGGAACTACCTTGAGGCACTTTAGCTGCGCCAATGATTCGCACTCCCCTCTCCCCTACCAGTCTGAAGACGGCTGCAGTATGTTCCTAATGGGCACATCTCCTTCCATTTCAGCTTTCGAATGAGCTCCGGAAGTTTTGCATACAATAGTATCAAATTTCAATTTAGGAGGGAGTACAGAAAGGGGATAATACACATATGGCAAATATCATAAAAACTTGGCAGTCTCTACTTAGATGGCCAACCAGTAGAAATAGGAGCTGATTACGCTCCTGGACAATCAATCGAGGTTGGAAAAACGATTCCTGGCAAAGAGATCAGCTGGGTGGTAGTCAATGAAATGTTGATTGCCGACCGGTGTATTTTAACGAATGTCAGCTGGAATGACCTCAATGCATGCAATTTGATTTTTGGTAAATGTATCATCATTGAAGGGTACCACTATCAAATCAGGCTGCTCCAGATCGGGACAGACAAAGCTAAACCCAATGAATGGGATGCGGCCTTAGATATCGTAGGTGAGGATAACCGACTTTGGAATTGGAAATGGACATATTTTTGGGGGCAAGAAACACCTGCTTGTGGACCTATAGCTAACGAATATACCCGCGCATACCGTGGGTACTCTTTCGCCCGCACCTGGTCTTGGGCTGGATCAGGGCTTCGCCGCTCAGATGTCGGTTTCCGCCCCGTTTTGGTTCCACTCAACACTAAACAGTTTACCCCAGCTCTGCTTGGACAAAGGGTGATGATCTGGGGTGGGCAAAATATCGTGAACGGTTACTTGGAACAGGTAACTGACTATGATGTGCTCCTTTCTAACTGGCATGGTTCAGTGTTGGAGAGCCAAAGTTGTGGCTGGATCATCACAGGGGGAAAACTTCTTGTAGACAGAAATTCAATTGTAGGAGCGCAAAACCAAAAGGAAGCATGAAACAATCAGCCGTGAGCTTCAGGCGTATCCTGGCATATGTCAGGGTACGCCTTCTCTTTTCTCGTTCGACGGTCATGTTAGGCGCGGTTCCCGTCTGTGCGGCCTAGAGTAGCGGGCATAGGCCAGTGCTCCTACCGGCAAAAGATAATATTTTGGACTATGGTTCTGCCACATCGTTCTATATCCCTCACAGATAAATCCGGGGGGGATTTACTGCGCAATTGTTAACGAAGAAAGCTGGAAGGGGCGTTCTTAGTTGCCATTGGCGCCACCAGCATGCCGGCTCCCGATGGGAGCCTATGTATGGCCCGTGAGCTTACAAAATGGACCGCAGGAAAGTCCCCACCTTTGTAGCCATCCGCGAGGGGAAAATCAGTACAAAAAACCAGCCTGGCGAACCGCCAGGCTGGTGAGAAAGCAAATATTCTGTCATTGCTGATCCAGGCGGCTCCGAAAAACTGCCTGTCCATTATGATGTGAGCGAGATAAAACTCTCTCCTGCCGCGCTATCCTCCGAGGAGGCAATCATAGGGCCCTTTGGCCAGCCAGTCAGGCTTGTCGTGTCGCACCCTCTCTCCCCGCCGCCCACTGCGGCAGGATAGGAGGTTACGGCGGCACACCGAAAACGAAGAGGCCTACGCATCCGGCGTCCGTGACCTGACCCGCTTTTGGGCGGGTGGCCGCAGACCAGGCGAACCTTGAAGCGGATTACTCCGCCCCCGAGCGGGGTCTGCCAGCGCGTGAACCCTGCCTTCACCAATCTGTTCAGGAGCGAACTCCTTAGCCGGTTTCCCGGCCCAAGACGATGCACCGGTCGAGCGGCCCGAAGGCCGGGACTTCCAGTGGGACAAGGTCTTTTGCTTTCCTGGACTTAGTTTATGTCAGCCATGCGGATTTGTCAAGTATTTTTCGAGAAAAATTGAATATTTTTTGATATTTTTCATGCTAATTTGCGAGAATAGGCCGGATTTTACACATAATTTGTTCGGATTTATGCTGTGTTGTTTTTGCGTGGCTCATGGCCGGATTTCGATTTTGCGCACAGGCAGGAACTCCTTGTTTTAGACAACAAAAAAGCACCCGCCTGGAACAAACATCCGGGCGGGTGAGAAAGCCATATTCGCAAGCCTGAAAGAAAGGGACGGTTCACGGCCGCGGGAACTGGACGCAGGACCCAGCCCTCATGACGAGGGATGGTTCGAGGCCTACTTCACCGGGGTTGGGAGGTCCGCCCCCAAGGCTGGGCGCGTGTGCGCCGATGCGAGGGGAGACTTTGCTGATATTATTTTATGCGCGGCCGCGGCCAAAGTCAAGGGGTTTTCCCCAAATAGGGGATTTTGTTTTGCCGGAGTCCGGCATATTCGGGGAAGCGAATGCGGAGGGCCTCGAAAAAATGCCTCCATCAGTTCGCAGCAAAACAGGTTGTCCGGGAGATATTCCTCCGTGGCGCCACTCCCGCCATCTGAGCCGCAGCTGTTCCAAAGGTTGAAGGCAAGCCGGGTGACCCGGAGCGATGTGCCGGTCTGCCAGCCCGCCTCGGCGGCCTCCGGGCGGATGGACCAATCGCTGAGATCGAAGATGTCGGAGAAATGGTTCCGGGTCTCAGCCGTGAGCCCGCAAAGGTACGCCAGCGACTTAAAATAGCTGTCTTGGCGTTTCTTCCGCCTTTTGGCTTCGGCCAACTGGTCCAGAAAGAAGTCCTTGTGCTCGACAGAAGAAAAGAAAAACTCAGCCTCCATGCATATCCGCTCCCCTGCTCTAATTTTTGCAGTTCCCAGTATAACACAACACCAGAGACTTGCGCAAGCGGCACTGTTTTGGCAGCCCTCACGGACCCGACATAGGTTCCCCACGAGGGAACCGGCCCGCGGCAAGAGTCTCCGGCAAAAGAGAAAATCCCCGCCCATTTTCTTCGTTAAAAAGACGGATACCTTCCAAAGAAGAAAGACCAGCCCCGCAAAGGACCGGCCTCTTCCCTACTACTTCCATTGAACGCCACAAAGGGACTCGGTTATTTATGGCCGAGAAGGTGACTCTTTTGCCGCCGCAGCTCACCCAACCAGGCGTCCCGCGCCATGCTCACCATCTTTGGTCCTTCGAATCCATACAGGCCGCAGGCAATGAATGGATGGCATTCGATAGCCACCGTCCGGCCGCCCTCCAGCAGGACCGCCACATCCAGGGCCAGGGCCGGGTGTTCCCGGAGAGTGTCCGCCATGTCATGTACAACTGCTGCGTCTGGGGCCAGCCAGTGCTCCATGAAGTAGGGCCGGATGTCCATAACGCGCCCCCTGGAGACGAAGACGCGCCATTCGGATGCGAACTGAGACTGGATCATCTGTGAGACGAACAGCAGTTCATTGTCAGGGATCTCACCCAGCAGCCGCTCCTCATGGGGTATCGCCTCGAACCGTTTAGGATGGCGACCTGGCTTCAGCAGTAGCGGCCCAAACTCAGCTCTCAGCCTGGACAGTTCAGTCTTGGACACATCCCGGAATATCCGGCGCCCCAGGAACTGTTCCTGTTCCAGCTCAGGCGGAATATTCATGGCTTCCATCGGTCCCAGCCCCATCTGGGACAAATACTGGTTCACGAACTCGATGCTGCCCACCGGCACGATTGTTTTGGCCGTCTGCCCGGACAGAGCCAGGGTGCAGCCAAACTTCTCCTCATTTGCCAGCCAGTTTGCCTCATCGCAAGATTCCGGGAAGGGGGCAGCCAGCGAAACTGGCCACCCGTTTCGATCCTTCTGCAGCAAAAACAAAATATCAGGCACTTTCTTTCGCCTCCTCCTTGGGCGGGTGGATGCTGAACAGGGCGCAGATGGTCTCCATCTTGATGGCATCCACCGTCGCTTCAAACATCTCGTAGCCTTCCTTCTTGTAGGCAACCACTGGATCCGTCTGGGCATAAGCTCGGAGCGTGATTCCCTTCTTCAGCTCCTCCATGGCATCCAGGTGGTCCATCCAGTTCTTGTCGATGGACCGGAGCAGGAACAGCCGCTCCAGTTGGCGGAACTGCTCCGTACCAAATTCATTTTCCTTGCGCTGGTATCCGGCCACGGCCGACTCATAGAGGGCCTCCGTCAGCTTGTCCAGCCCCATCGCCTTGAGCTCCTCGGTGGTCAGGTGGAACTCATCCGGCAGCATCCACATGGCTCGGTATGGCTTCAGCATCCCCTGGAACCGCAGCGCATCCAGCTCCATATTCTCATTCAGATTGGCAAGAATATTGTTGCTGATGACCTTGTGCAGCATCTTGAGGATCTGCTCGTGGACATCCAGGCCATCCAGGACTTGCTGGCGCTGATCATAGATGACCTTGCGCTGGGTATTCATCACATCATCGTACTCCAGCACCCGCTTGCGGGCCTGGAAGTGCTGGGACTCGACCTGCCGCTGCGCGCTCTCGATGGCCCCTGAGAGGATCTTGGCGTCAATGGGCGTATCATCATCCACACCCAGTTTATCCAGAATGCCCTCCACCCGGCTGGCTCCAAACAGGCGCATGATGTCGTCCTCCAGGGACAGGTAAAAGCGGCTCTCGCCAGGGTCACCCTGGCGGCCGGCGCGGCCGCGCAGCTGATTGTCGATACGCCTGGCCTCATGCCGCTCGGTGCCCAGAATGAACAGACCGCCCAGCAGATGAACGGCCTTGGCCGCCGTGCAGGTCTGGATCCGGTATTTAGCCTCTGTCTCCACATATTCTCGCCGCAGCTTCAGAATCTCCTCATCGTCCGTATCGGCATAGCTGGTAGCTTCAGCCAACAGCTCCTCAGAGACGCCATTCTTGAGCATTTCCTCCCTAGCCAGGAACTCAGGGTTGCCGCCCAGCATAATATCGGTACCGCGGCCAGCCATATTGGTAGCAACGGTCACGGCGCCCAGCTTGCCGGCCTGGGCCACGATGCGGGCCTCATGCTCGTGGTTCTTAGCATTGAGGACATTATGGGGGATACCCTTCTGCCGCAGCAGCTTGGACAGCTCCTCCGATTTCTCAATAGAAACAGTACCCACCAGCACTGGTTGCCCCCGGTCGTGGCAGTCCTCAATCTTTTCCACGATGGCACGGAGCTTGCCGGCGGCTGTGCGGTAGACGGCATCCGGGTGATCCTTGCGGATGACAGGCTTGTTGGTGGGGATCTCCACCACATCCAAACAGTAGGTGTTCCCAAATTCTTCCCTCTCGGTCATGGCTGTACCAGTCATGCCGGACAGCTTATCGTACAGCCGGAAGAAATTCTGGAAAGTGATGGTGGCGTAGGTCTTGGACTCATTAGCGATCTGGACGCCCTCCTTGGCTTCGATGGCCTGGTGTAGCCCTTCATTGTAGCGCCGACCCGGCATCACGCGCCCAGTGAACTCATCCACAATGACCACTTCGCCGTTGCGCACAACATAGTCAATATCTCGGCGCATCACGCCTCTGGCCCGGAGCGCCTGGTTGATGTGGTGGACCAGGGTCGTATTCTCGATGTCACCCAGGTTTTTGACCTGGAACGCAGCCTCAGCCTTGCGGATGCCGCGGGCCGTGAGAGTCGCTGTACGGGACTTCTCATCTACAATGTAGTCCACATCAATGTCGGGAGACTCTTCCTCCTTGGCGTCCACGCTGGCGATACGGCAGCACTTGAGGGACTGCACAAACTGGTCGGCCATCATGTACAGGGGACTAGCCGCCTCAGCCTGCCCGGAGATGATGAGGGGTGTCCGGGCCTCGTCGATGAGGATAGAGTCGACCTCATCCACAATGGCGAACCGGTGGCTGCGCTGGACCTGCCCCTCCCTGGAAACAGACATATTGTCCCGCAGGTAATCGAACCCAAACTCATTATTGGTCCCATAGGTGATATCGGCCTTGTAGGCAGCCATCTTCTCAAAGGGCGGCTGGTTCTGATAGACGAGGCCGACCGTCAGCCCCAGGAACCGGTAGATCTTGCCCATCTGCTCAGAGTCGCGCTTGGCCAGGTAGTCGTTGACGGTGACCACATGGACGCCCTCCCCGGATAGGCCGTTCAGAAAGGCGGGCAGGGCCGCCACCAGCGTCTTGCCCTCGCCTGTCCGCATCTCGGCAATCCGCCCCTGATTGAGAATTATTCCGCCAATCAGCTGCACCCGGTATGGATACATGCCCAGCACCCGCCGGGCCGCCTCGCGGCAGACAGCAAAGGCGTCAGGAAGGATATCGTCCAGGGTCTCCCCTGCCGACAGCCGGGCCCGGAGGGCATCTGTCTGCCCCTGGAGCTCGCCGTCCTCCATATCCTCATACTTACTGGACAGCGATTCGATTTTATCCACGATCGGCATGATCGCCTTGACTTCACGCTGGGAAGAAGTCCCAAATAGTTTCTCAAAGATATTCATATTTTTGCGGACCTGGATGAGCCCGCCCTCCTTCTCGTTAAAAAATCTGTTCTGCCAACGACCGACAGATACTGCTGGGACCGTTGAAGTTAACCAACAGCATGGGGATGCCGGTGCCCTTAACGACCGACTTGGCCTGTTCGTAACTCTTGTGGGAGACATACTTAGACAGGATGACCACCGCGTCGGCGGAGGATAGAGTGTCGGGCAACCACTCGTTGACGGCAAAGAACCGCCATTCGGGGAACAGCTCCCGGAGCACCCGCTGGGTATTGCTGTGGCCGCCGACGATGACCAGCTTCTTGTCGGAGAGCTTCTGGTAGGCATCTTCACCAATGCGGTCCCGCACGCCCGTGGGGGCCGGCGGGGCGTCCTGCTCCAACAAGTCCTCATCATCCAGGAACAGGTCTTGCTCCTCGATCATGCTGATGAGCTGGGAGTTGATCTCATTGAAGGCAGCCCGGCCCTCGCTGACGGTTGCGGACAACCGCTTGTTCTCCTCCTGGACCTTGGAGAGAGCAGCCTTTGTCCGTTCCAGGTCTATGGCGGCCGAGTCGGCTTTCTTTCTGGCCTTGGCGACCTCCTCTTTCATGGCGGAAACTTCTTCATTATATGCAGAAGCCCGCTTGGTCTCGCGCCGCTCTTCCCCGATGGCCTGTTCCATACTGGCCATGTCCTTGGCATGCGCATCCTTCTCGGCCATCAGCGCCTTGCTCAACCGGGCAGTGGCGTTGGTCAGCTTGGCGTTTTCGGCCCTGGCCTCGTTGAAGGCCCTGACGGCAGGCAGGACTGTCTCCCTGGCTGCCTCAAAATATCGCTCCTTGCGCCGATCCACCCGCCTGGTCATCGGCTCGATCTCCAGGCCGCTACTGCGGACATAGAATATGGTGGACATTAGCTCCTGGAACCGAGGCTGGCAGGAGGCCACGGCCATGAACGAGGGGTTCAGGCAACTGGCCTGCCGGGCCGGCGAGGACGAGGGGTCGGCAGTGACCGTTGAATCATTGGAGAGGATAGTCGTCCACACAGTTGCCATCTCCCCCGCAAAGGAGAAGTTGGGGGTGCCAACCATCAGCATGAAGACATAGTTCATCATTTCCTTGTACAGGTCCATGAGTTCTTTGCCGGAGCGGGTTTCAGAAGGATGAGTGGGCACATTCTCTTGGTCTCTGACATCGAACTTCCTGCCCAGCTTCGGCTGCGGGATCACGGCTTTCAATTCCTTGTCGACCATATCAAAGAATTTGGCGTGGTTCTTCTTGGCATTGGGAAATACCCGCCGTACATATTGCTGGAAGACATTCTTGCAATACCGCATTTCTTTTGCGGTGGCGGCCATGATCAGCCCCAGAAAAGCTGAGTCCATGATATTCTGCCAGGGGTGGAATGCAGGACCGTCTCCGCGGAGGCAGGAAGCATACTCCTCCCGCTTCCCGAACTTCTTGAAGTACTGGTCCAGCTGTTCCTCCAGATCGACAAAGGCGTCGTTGATTCTCTTATTGGAGAACCAGCAGGGCCGGAAATGGACCAGTATCGCATTCATGAGGTAGAGCGTGCAGCAGCTTTCGCTCTCATTTTCGATTGATTCGATTTCTTTTTGGACGATGACATCCATGAGAAATTGTTTATCCATGATGAATCCCCCTTAAAGCATTTTCGCAAGGGCCTGGCAGATGCTGGTAGGCCCGTTGTAGCTGACAGTGAGCATGGGAACATCGGCGCTTTTGACGGCGGCCCTGGCCTGTTCGACATTCTTGTGGGAGGTGTACCGAGCCAGGACAGCAACTGCGTCCACGGCGGACATAGAGTCGGTGAGCTTTTCGTCGACGGCAAAGAACCGCCATTCAGGGAACAACTCTCGTAGCACCCGTTGGGTATTGGCATGGCCGCCTACGACCACCAGCCGTTTGCCGGCCAGCTTTTCATAGACCTCCTCGCCAATGCGCTCCCGCACGCCGGAGGGTGCCGGCGGCGCATCCTGCTCCTGCAGGTCGTCTTCATCCAGGAACATGCCGTCCTCCCACAGCAGGTTGATGTACTGCTCGTTGATCTCATTGTAGGATGCCTGGCTCGCTTTGAGGTTTTCAGTCAGCCGCTTATTCTCCCCCTGCAACCGGGACAGGTTAGCATTGACCCGCTCCAGGTCTGTCTCAGACTTCCTCCTAACGGCTGTCAGCTCTTCTTTGAGTTTGGATAGTTCTTGCTCCAGTTCGGGAGCAGCCGTCCGCTTGGACATCTCGTCCAGCTGTGCCCGCAGGTCTTTGACTTCCTGCTCAGCCTCATCCAGCTGGATCTTCATTTTCTCCTGCCCCATGAGCGCGTCGCCGGCCATATCGACCTGGTACCGGATCGCCTCATCCATTCCTTCCATAATGGGGGCAAGGACGGAATCATGCAATGCAAAATACCGAGCCCGCTCCTCACTGCCCTTACTGTACAGAGGCGCGACCGGCAACTGGCTGCTGCGCACATAGAAGATAGCAGATAACAGTCGCCGAAACTCAGGCCGGCAGAGATAGCAGACCAGTGGTTCAGGGTTCAGACAGGCCGCTTCCCGGGCAAACCGGCTATTGATGTCTACCTCCTTGGTTTTTTCCCCATCCACATAGGACCAGCGCATATTCTTCGGCAAGATCGCATCCGAGTAAGGAGTCTCAGGCATAAGCATGGTGATATACCGCCACATCTCATGCATGAAATCCCGCTTTTCCCCGGTATTGAGCTGCTGGAAAGGCAGTTCGCTCATGGGCAGGATACCTGTTGTGGGAAGCTCCGGGTATTGGACGGCAGGACTCAAAACAGAGTTGATGCGATCTGTGAGCAGCACCATGGCAGGTTTTGGTTTGGGTGTTGACAGCACCATGAGCGCCTCTTTGGGCTTAGGAAATGCACGGCGCAGGAACTTGGCCATAGTACGCATGGCAAACTTCCGGTCCTTGGGCTCCTTGGATATGAGGAGACCAATATCCTGAGAGGGAACGACTCCGCTGTTGAGCTCAACGCAGTACCGGACCTTCCCCACATCAAAGGACTTGCAAGTCTCACTTTCTGTTACAATTTTAGAGTGCTTCGCAATAGAGGAAAAGAAGACATCTCGGCCGGCTTTCTCCTGGTAGTCAGAAAGCTGTCGGCATAGGTCAGAAAAGGCGGGATCGAACTTCTTGCGCTGAAACCAATCAGGACGCAGATACGCCAGCACACTGCTATACAGGTAGGCGTCGATCAGAGGCCCCTCCACGGGGAGCTTCTCAGGGCCCTTGCCTTCCAGCACTGTTGCCAAAAAAGTCGGCATAATCGATCATAAGTTCCGGTTTTGTCATACCAGGTCACTCCTTTGTTTGAAAATAGTTGCGGATGGCCGCCGCCAACTTCGGGTAGCGGAGGATCATATCCACGACCTTGGAGTCTCCCGTCTGCTCGCTGCCCAGAATATCGCCGGGACCCCGCAACTGCAGGTCCACCTCGGCAATCTTAAAGCCGCTAGGGAACATGGTCATGGCCGCCAGCTTCTCATTGGAGGTATCGCTGACCAGGCAGCAGTAGCCTTGGTCGCCCTTGCGGCCCACGCGGCCACGGAGCTGGTGTAGAGCCGCCAATCCAAACCGGTCGGCGTTCATCACAGCGATGGCGGTGGCATTGGGAACATTGACGCCAACCTCCACAATGGTGGTGGAGACCAGGATTTGGATCTCATTGCGGGCAAACTGATCAATGACGGCCAGTACATCCTTCTGCTTCATATCGCCGCTGATGCTGTCAGCCTTATACATGGGGGCATTATCATGAATGAACTGCTGGACCTCATCCACGACTGTTTTAACAGACAGGACATCCTTGAACCGCTCACTCTCGGAGTCCTCAATGAAGGGACAGACGATATACGCCTGATGTCCCAGCTTCACCTGCTCCAGCAGTTTCTGATAGACATCCGGCCGCTTATGGTCCACGGTAGTAATGACTGTCTTGCGGCCTTTTGGCATCGTCTGGATGGTGATAATATCCAGGCAGTCGCCGTAAACGGAGGATGCATAGCTGCGAGGGATGGGGGTGGCGGTCATAGAGAGGTGATGGGCGCCAGTTTTGTCAAACTCGGACAGCAGTGCTTTCTGGGCGGCGCCAAACCGGTGTTCCTCGTCCACGATGGACAGGGCCAGGTTCTGGAACTGGAGCTCCGGAGAGAGGACGGCGTGGGTGCCAATGAGGATGCTGATACTGCCATCTGCTAGCCCTGCCAAGATCTTCTTCCGGGCTTTGCCCTTTGCCTCGCCAGTCAGCAGGGCGATGCCATCGGCCCCAGCCAGCTTGGACATCTCATCATAGTGCTGCTTGGCCAGCACCAGGGTGGGAGCCATGATGATCGTCTGACCACCATTCTCCCGAGCACAGAGTGCCGCAATGAGGGCGACGGCTGTCTTGCCGCAGCCGACATCGCCGGAAACCAGGGCATTCAGGGGCATCTCCTGGTTCATGCCGTTGTAGATACACTCCACGGCCTTTCTTTGGTCCACGGTCAGCTCGAAGGGCAGACTTTTAATAAAAGCGTCCATGACTTCCCGCTTGAGCATCGGCTTGGCCCGGATAAACGCCTTATTCTGGCGACGCTTGAACAGGGCTTCGTAGAAGTCATATATCTGCTCGAAGTTCATTCGGCGGCTGGCCTTCTTCCAAGAGTCCTCGCTGGAGGGTTGGTGCATCTCCTGGTAGGCGGCAACCCGCTCCATCAGTCCCATGGCTTTGGCCACGGCGTCCTTCTCAGTCCAACTTGCGGTTGCAGCCATCACAGAGAGACTGGCACTAATCTTCTCGGACAGATACCTATCGGACATACCGGCAATCTTGGAGTAGCAGGGATGGATGTGGGCCAGCTTATTCTCACCCTGGCAGACCATGACCGGCTGCACCATCTGCGGCTGACCATTGTAGAAGCTGATTTTACCACAGAAGGTCCATAGTGCGCCTCGCTCGAAGGAGTCCTTGAAGAAACAGCCGCCAAACCAGGTGATGTAGATATAGCCACTGCCGTCGTCCAGCTGGAGGGAGAACTTAGCATTGTCATAGATATGGGTAACGACGCCGTCGATTCGACAGACATCTCCGTCCATCAAATCCTTGATCTTCTTCTTGGTGCGGAAGTCCTGGTACATACGGGGAAAGAAGGTTGCCAGCTCTTCCACACAGGTGATGTGCTTCTTTTCAAATTGTTTCTCTTTTACGGGAGAAACCTGTATCTTGCTCAGTGGGATCATATTTGAAATACACTCCTTTCTGGGGTGGCAGGTCATTCGTTGATGGGAGATTTGCGTGCTGAGTCTTTTTTACCGAAGAAATCGACGGGGATTTTGTCTGTTGCCATCTGAAGGAGCCGCCTCGTATATGGTCCGTGAGGACCCACTGTTGCTGGCAACAGCTCACCCCTCGTCTCTGGCGACGGCCCCAAACTCCTGGCGGATATGCTCAGCCATCAGGGCGGCCTTTTCATCCAGGCTGATATTTTTCTCCCGCAGGCCGGCGCTGCCGATGCCCAGCTCCTTGCCCAGCTCATAGAGAAAATCGTTGATACCCTGGCGGTAGCTCTCATCATCCAGCTTTTTCTCGTAGTTGGAACAGCGCAGGCCCTCCAGAGCCACGCTGATGCCTTCCTCATAACCGGCTTTATGAGCCTCGGTCCTGGCGATGGCAATGGCGTACCTTTCCCGTTCGCTGGCAATGCAGGACTTCAAATAGCCTTCGTAGGCAGGAATATCGATGTTTTTGGGACAATACATCACACATCCTCCTCGCTGATATGGATGCCCGGGTCCTGCATGACATCCTGGACCTTATCGGGATGCTCATTGGCCCATTTGATCCAGCGGCAAATTCGTGTTCGCACAATAGGAAGCGAAAGAAACGGCCGTGATGTCAATATCAGGTTCTGGTTCTGAATCATCAGCGCCGTGTTTTCTGCTACCTCATTTACCCCATAGGGCGTCGGCAGCAGCGTGCGGATAAGTCCGCCATTCAAACCAGGATCGATGCCGCAGATTTTCATTTCTAAAAGTTCGTATCGCTGCTGTCGGTGCATTACCATGCTGAGACAGTCCCCCTCTTTTACATAAATTCGTTCGTTCATACTTCTGGGCCACGATGGCCCAACCCTCCTTCTCTCTTTTTGCACCTAACCTCCATGCTGGAGGCTCATTTGGCTCTTGTTTTATGCTTTAGATTGATCTTCTTTTTGGGCGTTCAGGCAAGGCCACCCCCAGAAAAAATGGGTTTAATCTGGAGTTGGATACGATACAGCCACGGATCTCGGCCAGGCCGGCCCTGGGTGCGAGATGGGACCAACATCAGATTGCAGCCCCGGTGGCAGTACTTGCTTACAGCAAACAGGAACTGTGGCCCAATCCCAAGCCGTCCGAGTACCGCATCGGCTGCACATCCGAGACTTTGACAGCCATGCGTCCGACTCTCCTGGGCATCCGGGACGCGCTTAGCCATTGGACTTGGACCTCTTCCATGCCAGCATCGGTCCGGTAGAGAAATCCGGAACTGCCGTCCTCTGCCCACTGCTCAGCGACCAGGAGTGTCGTACATGGCCAGCAGGGAGCTGCCTGAGGCAGGTCGCCATCCTGAGACCGGAGGTGTGGGAGAACGCCTATAGCAAGGCTGCCGGTGCGCTGCAGTACATGGATGTGCTCGGCGTAAAGAATGATCCTCACAGAGTCTCCTCCACATGGTACGACAGGCTGTCCGGCAAATTCAGAATGTCAGTCTCATAGCACATTTAGACCACTCCCCTGTCAGGCTTGATGGAATCTTTTCGGGTTTCGGGTATTCGACAAATTGTGTGGTTAAATCTATGTAGGCTCTCTGACTTCCTGCTTAGATATGCCCACCAATCTGCAGTTTGCCACCTCAATACGACTTGTCGAATACCCATCTTTTCTTCACTTAGATTATATGCACTTCGCGCTTTTTATATTTTTATAGCACAATTCTGCGTTGTGCTCAGCAATTATGCGCCATATAGGGCTTCCGGAGGAAAGCCGATGCGGCGAGTGCCGTCGGTAAGAAGAAATCCCTCAAGCCATTTTCTTTGTTAAAAAGACAAAACAGCGGAGGTCCGAATCTCCCTCCGCTGTTCTTTCATGTTTGTGTTAAATCAGGATCTCGTCCAAATAGACGAAACCGCGAATTCTGGAATCGTTGAAACTGATGCCGTTCTGTCCAAGGCTGCCCCACCAGGTGCCGCTACCGGCCTCACTGATGTAGAATCGCTTATTGACATAGTCAACCGCCTCTACATAGGCGACATGTCCATAGCTACTGCTACTGTCCATGCTGACTAGGGAGTTAGGCTTGGGCGTTGTCCCAGTACCAAAGATGCCTGCTACTCTGGCATTGTAATAAATCTCGCCGCCGTTGCCCCGGTTGGACTGTTTGAACTGAGCAACCGTTACCCGCCCGGGGTAGAAGGTCATCACATACTGTAATCCGCGGCCACGCGCCCACCAGGTACACTGGAGTGGGGTCAGTGTGTTCATCGGCTGACACAGGTACGGCATCTTGCCTGCTGGGTTGAAATCGCTGGGTGAATAGGGGTTGTGCTTTTGGCTGTTCGGCTGAAGCCCAACCACCAGGTTTAGCTCCTCGCGCAGCTGTTTCAGGGCCTCCTTGTTGATGGTACCATCTGCATTATTCAGGTTCTGTCCAAGGCTTCCAGCGCCATAGACCAAACTGGGCTGATAGAATATAGTTGAGGGATCCACATTCGCACCGTCGATAGTCACCGATAAGTACAGGCTAGCAGTGCCATCATGGTTCTTTCCGGTCTTGCCGATCAGGTCGCCGGACGAGACAGTGGATCCGGTAGAAACACTGACTTCTTTCAGGTTACCATAGGTGACCTGCATAACCTTCCCATCAGGCAAGTTGACCTCCTGGACTACATACTTACCCTTGGAGGACGAGCCGGTAGCGCCAACATCATCCACCTCGATGATCTTGCCATCGCCAACGGCCAAGACCGAGGTCCCCTCTCCCACCTGATATTCGATGTAGGTGCCGTTGTAAGCGTTCAGCGGTGGATAGTAGGAGCCTGTTGGTGAAATGATCCCATCAATGGTTGTCCCCGTACCGGGCACCAGCTGGATCGTGTTGCCATAACCCATCGTGCCAAGGCCCTTGATCGCATTCTTCCCCACAAACAAGAATACACGGTGCTCATCCTTGGTCTCTTCCCTATAGGCATCCTCCACAGAGCCAAAGGGCAGCTGAGTGCTGAATGTGATCGACGAATAGACGAGGGCTTCCACATCCATGGAATTATATTGAGTCGCCACACGGAAGCAGTGGTCTAGGGTCGTATCAGGCGGGGCAAACAGCAGTTCATCCATGGCTTTGAAGAAATTGGCAATCAAGTTTGCCGCGCTCTCGCCAAGACTAATGAACCAGGCCCCAGTACTCTCCAGCCAGTTTCTGGCTGTCTCATCCTCGGTGCCCAGATGAGCCTGCATATTAACGGCATCCAGCAAGTCAAAATCCTCGATTTCATAGAGCCTCCAGTCAGACTCGATGTCGCCATTTCCGGGTTTAATTCCGTTGATGTTGACTTCACCGGTTCCAATGGTCGAGGTTGTAATACCGCCACGGATGTAGTTATACCAGACCTTATAGCCGACTTCATTCAGATGCAGACCGTCGCCGCTGTCATACTCAGGGTTTAGCTTGCCGTCCTGCTGGAGTACACTCCAAATATCTATGATCTGGATGCCCTTCGAGTCGGCGACCTTTTGGATGCTCTGGTTGTTCTTCTTGATCCACTCGTTGCTGACGCTAGAGTCGTATTTCTCCTGCACAGGAGGCATTGTCAGTACATAGATCTTGATGTTGTTGCCAGCCTTTTCGTAGATGGCGTCTATGAGCTTATTATACTTCTTGATGAAGTTGTCCTCATAGTCCAGATGGTTATTGGTGCCGGCGCATATATAAGCAACTTCTTTACCGGCCCACCTGGATGCGTTGGAATCCTCTACCAATTCTCGGATCTGGTCTGTGCTGGCTGATTTTTGAGCGAGAACCATGGCACCACTTGAAGACAGCTTGTTCGTGTTATTGAGGCCAACTGTCAGCGAGTCACCGATAAACACAGTCTTAGACAGATCAAAGCTAATACCCTGCCCGCTGATTGTACTCGGGTCAGCGCCATCCAACTTAGCCGCCAGCGCACGGATCTCATCTGGGTCCAAAGCGGGGGCGGTCCCAGATATCTTTTGGGCTTGGCGTATTGGTATATGCCAGATTATAGTAGTGGACGCCGTTGGTCATGAATATCTTTGTTCCCTGATTTGGGTTCTGCGACTGGAACAAGACATTCGACGGCAAGGCAAACTGCCCGGTCATACACTGGATAGCACTGGCGATCTCACTTTCAGTTGGATTTGCCTTAGCCCAAGACCCATTTGAATAACATGCATACTGGCCTGGGGCTGTCAGCACTTCCCAATAGGTATCAGGAAAAGTATTATCGCCCTTGACACGGTTTACAAATACTGCGCCGACCAGAAGCTCATCTAGCTTGCCAAGTGTACTTCCATTGTGTGCCTCTGCTGCGATACATTTGGCCAGGATATACAGGTCAGAATTTGAGTCCTGCATATCTCCCATATCGACCATTCCCATGGCTGTCAGGTTGCTGCCAGAGTAGGGCTTCAAGAAACCAAGCTGGAGCAGGAATTCTAGGTTGTCGGCATACTGCTGAGCTTCCTTATTCTCAGCCTCATTGGCAGTGCCATCAAGCTGACTCTGCACGGCCTTCAATCCAGACCGCAGGAAGAAATCGCGGTCATTCATGTAGTTGTTGGGCGCGTAGGTGACATAGTTGTCTGCATACTGCTGTAAATAGGCAAATCCAAGGAGAATCAGTCTCCTCCACCTTGGGCGTCTGCACGATCATTTCACCCTCGCGTGTAGCGGTCAGCTGCACATTATCGCTGCAGGCGCCAGAGACCTTGATGGTTTTCACAGCCTCACGGTGGTCACTGACAGCTGTCGTATTGGACTGCAGAGGAGTCCGGGTCTCCACACACCCATCTTCACCGGCCGGGGTGATCGTATAATGGATATTGCCAGAGAAGGTGGCCGCATGGTTGATTACGGCAATGTTCAGAGGATATAGGGCGGTTCCGTGGTTTGCAAAAACATCCAGGTCACTGCTAAACTCCAGACGAGAGATTTCAATATCCTTTGCGCCTTCTACCTTCATGTCAATGTGCTCATTTGCGAACTCCCGGTTGATGGTGGCCTCATTGTCCTTGTTGGGCTCTTTGGCATTGTCCCAATTCGTGGTATCAGAGAGAATCGCCTTGATATTGGTAGGCAGGGCATATGTGTACTTATACTCCACTGTACCATCTTTGTTGCCGGTCGGGAGAGTGTCAATGTGATCCTGGACAGATTCTTCCAGCGTATTCTGGGATTTGTCAGCCGGCACCGGGAAGGACTTGACCTCATAATGGCTCCAATCCGACCAGTCCGACCACTCGCCTCCATCTTCAGTCTCGATCCAATGCCGGGAAGCCCGGTCAATATCGGCATCGACATCCGTGTAGGTACAGGTGATATACTGGATTTTTTGATGGGGCTCATACTGAAGAACCGAGCCAAAACCATAGTCCCACAGACCAGGTTCTGTACTGCCAGAGCCGCCAGAACCGTCGATAACATTCCGTTCTGTCAACGAATAATAAGGAGCAGTGCCGTCGCCGGGATCATGCTCGGTGGGAGTCTGTGACTTGGCAATCAAGGAAGGTGTCTCGTCATTGATACCGTCAATATCAGCGACATCCAGCTGCGACCGATCTGTAACAATCTTGTCAAAATCCTTCACAAGACTGTCCTCGGGCTTGTCGAAATTATCTTCATACATGGGAGACTTATCACCGGAGGCATAGCCGGTCGGAAGCAGCGAGGTATAGGCAATCATTTCATTGCCTTCTTTATTCTCAACCGTCAGATTCTTACCGAAGACAGGCTTGATGACTTGTTCCGGATAATAAAGCACATTTCCATGCAGAGTTTCGTCCACCATGCGGATAAAATCGTCTGACAGATAGAAATAGTTCTCTCCATCATAGTAGTCACGGAGAGCAGAGAAGTCAGCCGTTTCATCCTCATCCGCAAATTCATACAGCTTGTCGTTGTACTCCTTTGTGAACGACTGGGTGGACAGGTATTTGTAATAGGCGTCTACCACAGCCTGCGGTTCTGTTTGAGCCAGAGCCGTCACAGCCTTCGTGTTTTCGTCGATGAGGGTAGGGTTCATCACTGCTGGGTTAAAGTCGTTCACCTGCCCAGATCCACGCTCACCATAGATAACATCTGCGATAACTACAAGCACAATGACAATGACCAGCAGGATCAAAACAAATGGCCAGGCAACCACGAGGAGTTTGACGATCAAGCTAATCAGAGTCTTAATTACGGTAACAGCCGTTTTGACAGCAGCCTTTACAGCTGCCTTTACGACCTTTGCCGTAGCCTTAGCTACCTTCTTTGCGCCCTTTTTGACTGCCTTGCCAACTTTTTTTCCCTACTTTATTGGCAACCTCCTTTGCACCCTTTTCGGCTTTTTCTTTAATTTTACCAGTCACCTGGTCAGACGCCTGTTGGGAAACATCCCCCATATTATTGAGGCCGTTGTCAGCCATAATGGCATTACCTCCTTCTTGAAAAATCTGAGAAAGGACAGCTCTTCCAGTAAGTCTTTTGACTTCGCAATGTGTCCTGCGTGAACGGCCCAGCCCAGTAAAGGACCTGAGCTTGCTATGGGTTCTACCCCCACAATAGAGCTTGCAAAACAACTATGTGGCGAGCAATACAAACTTAGACTCGGGGCACCCACTGCGTACAGCTGCCCAAGAGAGTGGATGTTCATGGTTGATACGATAGCCCCAGGTACTGCAAACATATTCGTAGGTCTCGCGGTGGCAGTTTGATTTGAGAACAGGACAGGGGCTCTGTCACCACGCGCCTTTATAGAGATGATATTATGCAAATCTACCGAAGCCTATTACCCATGAGCATTTCCAACCGCCATACGACTTGATATGCAACCTGGCCGGGAATCTTTTTTACAAAGAAATATGGCGGAGAAATCTTCTCTTGCCAATAAGCCACCCTACTCTGCATACGGTCCGTGAGACCTGCTAATCCCAACCGTTGTGCAAAACAAAGAGCCGCGCAAATTGTTTGGCACGATCAGGGATACTTCACGGACCATAGGCGACGCATCCACGACAACCAGAGGGGAGACAAAGTCCACGCCGGCCTTTCTTCGATAGAAAAGATTCATATCCTTCTCAGCAAGACAACGAAAAAGAAATCCCCGCCGCCAGGCCAAAGCCCGGAGACGGGGCGTAAAAAGATATGTCTTAGGACCCGGATAGCAGAGACGCACGAACGGCGACCAGTGATCCAGTATGAGTGGCCTCATCCAGCTCAGCCATATGCCGGGCCGTTTCCTCATCGTACCCCTGCCCGACAGGCGCCGCCTGATAGGGCACATACTTCAGAAACCGGGCATTCTCCAGGCCCGCCCGAACTTGATCGTCGGTGATGAGCCGGAAATTGGTCTTTTCGGTACGCCGGTAGAACAGCTCAGCTGCCTCCAAGGCATCCTTGTCGTTTTCGACCAGGAGCAGGACCACCGGCTCATCCAGGAAGTATTTGCCCCAGCTCTTGGGTTTGGAGACAAAATGGACGACCTTCTTATCCAACTTATCCCGCCAAGTCACCGGAAGGTCAAAATTGCGGATCGTCTCCAGCAGGAACGAATGGTTCTGGCCGTTGGTATCCTCGATTTCAAAGGCTCCGGAAAAGCGAATCTCCCGGTGCCCGAAAGCCACATCGAAGGCCGGTTTGAAGTAGCGCAGGGACGGACCTTGCACCTTGGCCAGGGACAGAAAAAACTCGACGGTAGTCAGGTACTTCAGCACCAGCTCGGAGCTGCGGTTTGCGTCCGTGGTGAACCAGGAGAGCGAGTCGCTGCTACTGAAATGATTCAGCAGGCACAGGGCGCCAAAGTCCATACAATAGACCAGGAAGGCATCCTCAGCCGGCTCAAACTCAGGTGAGGCCGTCTCCGCCAGATAGAAGCAGTTGACCTGCCGGTTCTCCAGCATCAGGGACAGGTCGTCGTCCAGGGTCGAGGGGTCGATCCCCTTGATCTCCAGCAGTCGGACCAGCTGCTCCCGGGTGGCAAAGACAAACTGAGAAAGTATCTTTAGGACCTCCAGAGTCACCTGTCGGTTCTGCTCCGGCAGCTGCACGAAGCCCTTGATCAGGGTGTATTCGGGCATCGTCTTTGGCTGACTGGACTCATGATGGAACACCTGCTGGTAGAAGGGCGCAATGCGTAGATTCTTGCCGTCAGCGCGTGTCACATAGGGCATTTCACTCATTTTAAGTCACACTCCTTACAAAATGTATATCCAAAATTGGCAACCACCAGAGAAAATCCGGTGCTATGACCTCTATACTATGCAAATCGCCAGTACTCTATTCGCACAAAAAGGGCCTCCCTTTAGGGAGGCCCTGCCGTACTGATGTTAGGACACGCGGATGATCCGGCCGCGGATGCGGGGAGGATCAGTGGGCCGCTTGCCGGGGGTGACACTCTCGATCTTGATGGAGACGCGGGAGTTCTCTTCGATCTCCAGGTCGCGGGGCATAGGGCACAGGGCATCGATACCCAGCTGCAAGTTAACGAATACACCAGTGCTCTGGCCAAAATTGGCGATCCGGACGACATTGCCCAGCACGATCGTGTCAGGCTCAAAATCGAAGGCCAAAGGCTCGGTGCGGTGCTGCTTGTTCACGGCCTCCCAGAAGATATAGCCGTCAGAGGCGGAAATCTCCTTGCAACGGACCTCCAGGCGGTCGCCCATCTTCATGTACTCGCGGATGTCGCTGTGGTCAGTGGTGAAATCACTGTTGCGGATATGGCCGGTCACACCGCCCACCTCCACATAGCCGCCATAACGACTGAAACCAACAATCTCGCCCTCGTAGATGCGGCCAGACTGCAGACCCTGAAGCATGCTGGTCTTCAGCAGCTCCTGCGCCCGCTTCCTGGAGCAGGTCAGCCAGCCCTTGTCCTCGTCGATACCGCAGATCACGAAGGGGATCCGCCGGCCCATCAGGTTCATCAGCCGCAGGTTGGGGTTGTCGCAGTCGGCCTCAGGGGCATAGATCACGCATCTCGCCGCCAGCCTTGATGCCCATATCCAGGTTCTTGACCAGCATCAGGATCATGTAGCCCATCCCTTCCTCGGTCCGGGCCAGCCGCTCTACAGTGCCCCAGCAGATCGCCTCATCTGCCATCAGCTTCTCTAAGGCAATGCGGTCAGTATCAAAAATCTTATCCATTCCAAATCACTATTCCTTTCTTCGTTTAATTGTTAGCCTATATGTTTTGTTTGTCGGCCCTGAGGCGCCGCAAGGCAAACACATGCGCCTCATTCATCTGGATGTTATGCACTCCCGTTTATGCTAATTGACAAGGCAGAAAAAATACAGCTTCCGTACAAAATATGTGAATATCCGGCTGTGTTTTTTTGTATAATAGGAACTGACAAATTTGCATAGGAGGAGATCATGGCAATGGAAGCGCAAGGCTACCAGGTGGAATATGAGGGGCGAATGTATTCCTCTCTGCGGGAATTTGCGGAGGAGCTCAATCTCAACTACCCGAAGGTGACAGCCTATTTCAGGAAGGGAAAATCGCTGGAGGAGATCATCGAAAAATGCCAGTTTTCAACGGCCAGCAAAACACCTGGGCCACCCAGAGAGGGGCCGAAACGAAAATTTGTGGAATTCAACGGAGTGCAGTATTCTTCCATCTATGCAGCGGCGGAAGCTCTGGGCATCTCCCCTGCCCGCGTGTATTCGGTGCGGGAGTCTCAACAGTGCAGCGCAGAGGCAGCCATCGAGTATGTGCTGGAAAACTCGACGCCAGCCGGCGGCAGCGACACCCCATCTGCGGCCAAACCATGCGTCATCGAGGGATCAGCTATCCAAGCCGGGAGGCGGCCCTGGCGGCATTCCGGCTCAAGCGAATAACCGTGTACTCCCAGATGAAGCGGGAGAATATCCCCTTTGAGGAAGCGGTGCTAAGAGGCCGGGATTCGGCCCTATACCGTAAACCGGCTGCCAGCAAACTCCCTCGGCTGGTCCTGATCCCCATGGAAGAAGAGCTCAAAAGCCGGAGGTGCTGGCCGACCTGTACCGGTCTCTCTCCTACTATAACCGGCGGGTGGAGATCCTGATGGACGAACTGTCGGGTACGCCGGTGCTGTTTGTGGATGGCCTGTCGTACATCTGCTACAACGAGGATGCCAGGGGCATCGAAATGTCCACGGCCTTCGATGAAAAAGCAAAAATGAGTCCTGCGGCTATCAACCTATTTAACGAGAACAATATTGCGGTAAAGCTGTTCTTCAGCCGGACCCGCGGCCGGCTGATGCTCACGGCGTTTCAGTCGGCAAAATCGGATAACCAGAGAATTGAGCCGCTGCTCAATGCATGGTTTTGCTATTCAACTATCCGGGACGAGCGGATGCGGAAATTCAACCCAGAGCAGGTGCTGTCCGTACCAGAGAAGAAACTGCCTGGCCTCCCTGTACAAGGCGACAGCGCCGGCAGTAAAATCCAGGTTCTGCCAGCCGCTTCTATAACAGAGAAGACGGAGGGTGTTTAGCCGACAGGGTCAGATGGGTCTTTATTACCAAAGAAATGTGATGGAAAAATCCTGTTTTGCTGTTTTGACATCCGCTGCATCCGGTTCCCTTGCGGGAACCTGTGTAGGATCCGTGAGATCTGCTTGTGGTAGTCCAAAAAAAATCCCCGCCAGGGAAGAATCTCTGGCGGGGATCGTTCTGTGTCAGGCTGCAGGAGTCGCCGTTCCCTCGGAAGGCGTTGCTTCGTCCTCTGCCGTGGCCTCTACCTCTGTTGGAGTTTCCCATTCTCCCTCTGGCTGCTCAATGATAGGTGGCCGAAACTCAGAGCCCGGACCGATGTAAACGCCTTCCTCGTTATACCAACCAGGGTTTTCTTCCCTGCTTGGCACACCATCGGGCGGGCTGAGATAGCAGACCTCATCCAAATCAGAATGGTAGGGGACATTCGGCTCCAGCTCATTCTTCAGGAATGCCTTGGTCCAGTTGTTGGAGGTCAGGGTCCCACCGATATCCTGCACGGAGTATGGTAGCCAATAGCCGGTAGGTCCCATGACGACCGTAACCCGGACCTGGTGACCAGTCACAACTGCATTGTAGGAACGAACATCGTAGTACTGAGTGTCAGTGGAATCAGAGATTTCAGCCAGCTTTTCCTGCGGCTTGTCGTAGACATATTCACTGAGCTGGATGCTCGACCCGACGGCCGGCGCCGGAAGGATCAGCGAAGACCAATCCAGGAATGCATCGATTTTCATAGTAATGGGGGACCAAAGGATGGCTGCAGCCAGCGTTTCAGGATCGCTGAATACCTGAAATTGTGGGGCGGGGACATCAATGGCCTTATTGACCAAGTTGATGGCAATCTGAGTATCGCTTCTAAGCAGCGGGAATCTGCCGCTCCAGTCGTCTATCGCCTCATCTTCCTCACTCGGAGTCTGATATGTGGACATCTGCTCTCTCAGGTAATTGTCCAGCCCGGAGAAGTCGCCCTCATTCAGATACCTGGTAATATTCTTCTCAAAGGTTGGGATATCATTCTCAGTGACCGGAGGCCTGGCTTCGAATTCTTCCCGAAGCTCTTCTTTTTGTGGTAGGATCAATATCCTTGAGTGACCCAGGGTTTTTCAGTCCCAGGAATCCAGAACCTTCATCCTGGCTGGAGTCAGGGAGAATGCTCAGGTCGCCCCTCATCGCAGCCGTCACCGCCCCAGCGATGATACCAACGATCAACAGCACGGCGACAGCAACAATAACGGCGATTTGCTTCTTGAACTTAGCATCGGCAAGGCTGGCCTTGGGCTTGTCTTCTAAGGGCTCCTGCCGGCGGTCGTTTTGAGCGTCAAACATTTCTTAACACCTCTTTGGTGGTCGGCTCAATATCCTTGAGCGAGTTAGGGCTTTTCAGCCCAAGGAACCCAGAATCTTCTTTCTGGCTGGAGCCAGGCAGAATACTCAGGTTGCCTCGCATCACTGCCGTCACTGCCACAACAATAATGCCAATGATCAGCAGCACAGCGACCACGACAACAATGGTAATTTGTTTCTTGAACTTGGCGTCGGCAAGGCTGGCCTTGGGCTTGTCTTCAAAGGGCTCCTGCCGACGGTCATTCTGAGTGTGAACCTCGCCTTCTAAACAGCCTTGCAGCTGCTTAGAAGGAGCTTCTGCCAATCCCGGTAGGGAAAGTAATTCGTCCCAGATACAGCTCTGCAGACAGCAGCGGGGCCCGAAGGCGCCCACCCCTAATAGCAGGCCAAGTGGGCTCGAATGAAGCTATTGACAAACAGGTTGCCCTGTCTGCCATGGCAGGATACGCCTGCCAGGTTCTAACCCCAAGATGGAGGAACTTTTGCCAACGCCAGCCGAAGCCGGTCGTGACGACCCTGGGCCGTCCCACTGGGGACCTGCCAGCAGACTGGCTGACAGGCTTTTATGACCAAGCTCTCACGCGGCGGCTTTCCTGTAGGAATGCTGCGGCTTGAGGGCTTTTAAGTTAGCATAGGTGCGCTGGGTCGTCTTGGGTAGAGTTTCCTCCAGTCCAGGGGTGACCTTGCACCACTCACGCAGGAAGTACCGGGCGCCAATATTATAGCTGGCGCTCAAGTCACAGTTGTACTCCTTCCCATTAAGGAAGGTGCAGCGCTCCTGCCCACAATGGGTCTCAGGGCGGCCCTTGGCCTTCTTACGGTCCTTCGTCTCCATGGCAATCAGCGCAGCCAGCTCGTCATTCGTGAGATTGACACGGCCGCGGAGGATCTCCCCGCTGCCATCGAAGGCCAGCCTGCTGGTGCCCCAGGCACAGACCCGGGAGATCCGAATCAGGGTTGCGGTGGGCCTTATGCTCCACCATGTCCTGGATGGCCCGCTTGCGCCACAAATGGAGGCGCTGTGCCTTGCGGCCGCGGATCCTTCCGTGGAAATCGAGGGCCTCGAACACGATGACATTGACGCCGTGCTCCACGGCCATATCCACGATAGCCCGGGCAATGTTGGCCGACAGCTGGTCATTGAGGTTATTGATCTGGTCCCAGGTGCGGCGACCGCCATAGCGGCCATGGTCCCGCTGTTCGCCGCGCTGCTTGTTCAGCAGATGGTTCATCCGGTCTTTCTCTCTGGGGAAGTTTATAAACCTCCGCCCCAGGATAGCGCCATCAGCAGCCATAACAGAACAAACAGCGTCATTGTTGATGCCCAGATCCACAGCAAGGGCAAGCCGCCTGTCCAGCGGCTCGTCGCGCAGGGATAGATCGCGGTACTCCTCATAGGCAAAGCGCAGCCGGAAACTGCAGTCGCGGCGGCCCTTGCGCTTCTTCACCTCCAGGGTAGGCGCAGAGGCCTTGGCGCCGCTCCACCACTTGACCAGATACTTGACATCCCGGGGCCTGCAGTGGATATCCACCCACACCCAGTCGTTTTTTAACGAACAGCTTGAGCTGCACGACGGTCGTCTCACCCTGGAGCATGGACTCGCACTCGCTCATGTTGCCGCGGAAGAACACGGGCATAACATTCCGGTCGTAGGCGAGTTTGGGCGGGCGGCCCTGCTTTCCGCCAGCTTCCCAATTGGCAAGATTCTTGCGATAGGAGGACACAGCTCCGAGAGCCATTGTAATGGCCGCCCGGCGAAAGTAGCTAGGGAACTTATAAAACTTCTCATCGAAATTATACTTGGGCTTAGGGAAGCCCTTCGTCTTATGGATCATGTGCTCCAGGGCGTGCTGCCCAAGTTTTCCGCCAGCTGCACAGATAGGAGGCAGAGTGTCCCACTCCTTGTCAACAACATCGATCATAAAAGCTACTGCGGCACGGTAAAGGCTGACAGTCGCCTTGAGCGACTGCCGGTGATCCTGGACATGTACGGCATAGCTGGATGTTACCTTCACGGGGGCACCTCCTTTGCAAATGAATCTGTACATCATTATTATATGCAGGTCGCTCGGATTATATTTTTCATCTTGCCAACCGGGGAATGAGGTGTTTTCTTACTCCGTCTAAGCCTGATGGCTTAGATGAAGGTTGCGAAAAACGGATCAAAACTCAAATCAAATCATCATCGTCGATCAGCGGGTCGCCAGACAGATCATCGAACCTAAAATCATCCTGAGGAAGCCCCTTGTCCGTCATGGGGCTCCCAAAGAAGCTCTCATCCATGGGGTCTGGATCGTTGTGGCCGTTGTCAAAGATCATATCTTCTGGGAGGTCACTGCCAGGTGGCGGCTTCAAAGCATCTTCTGCAAGCTCCTCCTCACCAAGGCCGAGGTTCGTCCCCGAGGCCGGCCGAGGTACGGGCCGAGACGCGGGCGTCTGAGTGGGAGCGGTGGCAGGATCGAGAAGCGGGTCGCTCTGGGGGCTGCTACCAAACTCAAAATCCTCAAATTTATCCTCCGGCTGCGGCCGGATGCCATGTTCCTTCTGAAATCGGTATTCATGGGGGACGATCTCAGTATCGATCAAATCTTTGAGCATTCGGTCATATTCCTTGGGCAGCCACTGCACCACGCCGACTTTGGCCGGCTGGACCGAGTTGTACTTGATGAGACTGTAGGTCAGCTCGCCAAAGGGCCGCTTCATGATGGCAGTGGGGCTGAAGAGAGCCTCCATCTTCTTCTGCTCACGGATGGACTCGGTGGGATGCCCCAGCCGATCCAGACCGCCCGTGATCAAGTCGAACTTCTTGCGGGATTCGCTCTTGACAACATCGACGGTCTCGTGCTCACCAAACTGATCCGAGTAGTATTTGGCATCCACGAACGATACACCAGGGAAGATGATCAGGTTACGGGCGTTGGTAGAGACCAGTTCCACGAAGTTCTTGCCATCCCGGCCGCCGCCCATAGCGATTTGGGCACGAGCCTGAGTCGCCAGGTGCGAGGCCACGCGGTAAGAACGGCCCTGAGTCAGCATGTCGGAGAAACCAGGCGTCGAATAAGTCTGGAACTCGTCGATGTAGAGGAAGTGCGCCCGGCGGTTATCTTCGTTGCCAGGCCGGCGGAAAACAGCCGACTGAAGCTGCAGGATGATGAAGTAGCCCAGGAACTTACCTAGGTCGCGCATCATACCTTGGGCTGTACAAATACAGATGACGCCGCCCTTCTCCAGGTGCTCGTCAAAGTCAATCTGGTTGCGCTGTCCCTTATCGAAATCAGGATTCAGGATGCCGCGCAGATACCGGTTGGCAATAACCTTGGACACCTGAGCCCGGATACCGGAGGAGTTCTCATACACCTTGGACCGCTCAGCATAGTACTCGTTGATGAACCAGCTGGCAATATCGGCATTTTCCTTCTGCTCAGCATCTGTCTCCCCCTTCAGTTGTCCAAACCTGGTGACCAGCTTACGACCATCCTGGTTAGGATTCTGGAGGACGGTGTTCATATTGATGAAGGTTGCGTATTTGCCATCGACGCCTTCGGATTTGTCTAGGCGTTTCAGGACCTTGAGGGTATAACGGACTAGCTGTTCGGACAGGTCCTTGAAGTACTGAGGAGAGTCAGGGTTCAGCATCAGGAAGGTGGTAACAGCATTCTCGATGACATCGTCCTCATCGCCCACCAGCGGGTTGAAAAAAGGGACAATTATCCACGCTGGGGTCGAAATAGATGTAGGGGCGCCCAGCCACCTTGGCCATCATCGCCACCTCACGGGCCAGATCTCCCTTAGGCTCGATGACCGTTACACCGGCCTCAAAATTCTTGATGTCCTGGTCTACCATAGGCAGAATGACCTGAGAGGTTTTACCGCCGCCAGTAGGGCCAAGAATGAGCATGTGCAGGAACCGATCTTTATATGGGAGTATCTCCCGCGGATCCTTGGCACCGGACTCGATCAAATCTTTGTCCTTACACAGGATGATGTCGCCCGGCTTATAGGCTGGATCTTCACCCTTGCCCATTTTGGTACCCACCTCAGCCAGCTTGGTCCACATACCCTTGCCCATATCGCTCATCTGGAAGACGGTGAGGCCGGCTGCGCCGACGGCCATGAAGGCCATGCCCACAAGGGCTGCGCCGCCACCGCCGCCAGCCGCCTTTGCGATCCAGCTGTAAGGCACCAGGACCAGCAAGCAGATGTTAAGGTATAAATTGATCTTGGACCACAGACCAGCCTTGCCGGCCATCTCAGGAGCGCTCTGTCCAGTAAACATATACCAGACCAGGGAGACAAACTCCAAAACCATGGCTGGAAGGAACATGTTCTTGAAGAACAGCAACGACAGCAGGATGCAGAGTATGGAGAGTCCGGCAAGAAACTGTTGGCCGGTGACTGAAAGCTGTGGGCCGGCTTCGGCGAAGAAAGTATTGGCTTTTTCGGCCATGCTTTTGACTTTTTCAATCATGTTATATCTAATCTCCTTTCGTTGGGGATTCTTGTCTTTATAATCATATGCAGGTTGCCCAATATTCATTTGCGGGAATGGGTTTGGGGGGATCCGAGGTCTTTCTTAGCGAAGAAATGTGGCTGGTGGGGCTCTTTTTTTTCCTGATGGCATTGCTGTTTCGGCTCCTTACAGAGCCGATGCCGGGTCCGTGAGGCTTCTCTGTTGTGCGAAACAAACAGATGCGGTCATCGTTGCGCAAAACAAAGAGCCCCGCCGCTGGTGCGGCAGAGCTCTTTTGGACTGCCCGTCAGGGCAGGTCAATATCGACTTTTACAGTCCCCTGAGGGAGCCAAAGGATATTTTTCTCCACATGGAGGCCCTGGACCTTGTTGTGGTCGGCATCGAAGTAGACGGTTCCCTCATCCACGAACTTCTTGGAGACCGTTTCCTTCAGACCGGTGAACAGGCGCTCGTCCTCGGCGGCCTCAAACCGTTTCTGTAGGTATTCCTGCAGGGGTGGCACAGACGGCGACTTCCTTTTTGGCCTTTTGGGTCATCCGCAGGTACAACGGATCGGTGAGGTTCAGCACCATATCAAAATGGCGGGGATTGCCATTCCAGTCGACACTGTCCTCGACACAGTGCTCCCGCAGCCGGCCCAGGTACATGTACTCGGTCCCTTTGGGATCCAGGTAGCTGGTGCCCGGAACAAGATCCTCTTGCTTGAGGTACTTGTTTTTCTTGGGCGGCTCGGCTGGCGCCGTGATGTTCCCCTTCTCATCAATGAGATTGGGCGGCGTCTTCCGTCCCACGAAGGAGGCGTCAGGGTTGATCCGCAGGATGCCGATCTCCGGACAGACCTCCCAGTTGAAGGTGTCGTCGTCCAGCCATCTATATGCGGCAATCTGGAGCGATACTTCAGACTGGCTGAAGTAGTCCTCGTTGACCGTATACTTGATGCCGGGGATGTACAGATTTGTGGCGGCAGTCTTATGGAACTTTCCGGCCTTGGTGAGCGGCAGAAGCGGGAACAGTTCGTCCAGTTTCCCGGGTTTCAGCAGCTCCTGCAGGGCCAGCTCCATGCGTAGGATCCGAACCTGGGCCTCCTGGTTGCTGATGTTGGAACCCTCCTCTTTCTCCTGGGGCGGGCCATCGAACATTTCCTTCAGCCATTCGATGGAAGTCTCGAGATCCCACATCCCGTATGAAGCAGCCTTCTCTCGCTATACGCGATGTACAGCTCCCGGTCCGGGTGCTGTATAACCTGGAATCCTTTCGCCTTCAGTTCGGCGAGTATTTCTTTCGTTGTTGTCATTTTATTTTCCCCCTTAATCGTTGCCTTCTACGACCAGATCATGTCTGACTTGGTATCCACGCAGTCCTGCAGAATAGACTTGAAGTCGGCGAATTTGGCGCAGTCCGGGCGACCGCAGTAGCCGTACAGGATATTATCGTCATAGTCGCCGATGACCTTCAGGATATTCTTGCAGGCGCCGTAACGAATGCGGCCTCCTACATCGGTCTGAAGCAGGAAGTCGACTATCTTGATATCAGGCCGCTTGGTCTTGTCCTCATCAGCGAGCAGTTCCTCGATGCGGGCGTTGATGCGGGCATCGAACTCATCAGCCGTTTCAGCGGTGCGGCCAGGATACCAGCTGCAGACCTCCTCATAGACATCGTGGAACGGGCCGCCCTGCAACTCAGAGACCTTCCGGCGCAGGCGCAGGAATCCGCCGGCCCCCATGTCGATGGTGCGGCCAGTTTTCCGACAGGTAATGCTAACCCCCATGATGTTATTCCTCCTATTTTCTAAGTAATTTTCCTGAATTGGGTGATGTATTGTTTTATGCAGATGGCGTTGATGCTATTCGCTGGTACAATCTCATCAACCAGGAAATGATGGGTCTGTTTAACCTGGCAAGGGCCTTCGTATTCCCTGCGCTAACTGCGTTGTCGTTAATTGAGACTTTCCAAAAACCTGCTGACCAGACTACAGATCTCCCATCTGCCCACTTCGGCAAATCTGGCGCAGGGCCTAATTCGGCTATCACTAATATTATATGCGGATGTCCGTTTCGATATATTGAAGTTACCGGTTGTCTACAACAGCCAGATATTCTGCACCCAAAATTATTTGCCAAAAACGCCAATATCCCAAAAATGTTGGGCAAAACTGCTCGACATATTTTTTTGTGCAGGCAAATTTGAACTTTTTGGAAGGGTGTCTATATCGAAGTTTGCATAGCAAATATATGCATGATTTTCTGAAACTATTGTCGCAAAGAAAAGGGCCTTTTTCCGGACAAAAAGAGCCTCTCTTTGCAGATATTTCAACTTAGCTATTTGTCTTAATATATTGCTACCCTCCACTTTTGCGTATGAAATTGCATTTTTCTGGTGCAATACAGCATACTCTACCAACAAAATTCCCATTGCCCAAAAACCGTCTTTTTTAACGAAGAAATACGACGGATAGGGGCTCTCCTACCAGAATCTCCGCTATCTCGCCTATGGTCCGTGAGACCTGCCTGGAATGGTCCTGAGCAAGTGAGCATATTATTCACCCAGGACCACAATTTGGAGCAAAAACATGAAAGGGGGAATTATTCATATATGGGCATCAAAAAATTAGGAGTCATGTTCCTGGATGGCAAGATTGCCCTGCCCAGTATGCTGGAGCCGATGAAGTTCACCATGAATGAATCGTTGCTTGGGGCGCAGATCGCGGTCTACTATGAGACGCCCTATGGAATCGCCGCTATCGGCGGTCGGCTGCGGGCGTACACGGACTATGAACTGGTACTGGAGAGAGATGATCTGGATTATGACGAATCTATTTATGCAGAGATCGCCAGTATCGACGGCCGCATTGCCTATGTGGATCGGGCCTGCGTGGACAGCGTCCAGCTTGAACCGGAGGTGCCGGCCACATGAAGAAGTTTGAAGTAAGGCGGTTCGGTTCTTTCTGGGCTGGCGACCTCACCAGAACGGATGACCGGCCGGCTCTCTACACGAAGAATAATATTCTCCGCTTCGGAGACAGCACCGTGGACGAGTCAGTCAACATCCCCTGGGTATGGGTGGGCGATAAGTGGATCTCCAAGGCCACCGTCCTCACCAATATCACCTGGAATGAGCTCGATGCCTTTGGATTTACCAGAGGCCGGCCAGTCCGTATCGATGGGGACCTGTACTACTGCCGGTGCCCGCACCTGGATGTCAACCCTGACAGTTGTGAATTCAGGCAAGCAGTCAACGAATCTGGACAGGGCAACGAATTCTGGACTTGGCAGGGCCATTACTTCATGGGCGACCGGACGATCGGCATGGAAGACAACAAAGGCACTGTGCATCCCTGTTACTGGATGGAAGGTATGCACCCATATCTGTCCAGAGCGGAGTACATGGCCTGTTCGGAGCGGAACTGCTTCGTCGGCTTCCGGCCTGTCCTGGAACGGCTGTGTCCAAAGAACCGGGACCTGGTCGGCCGCGATGTCACCGTCTGGACTGACACCTGGAAGTTTGCGGGGCACCTGAGAGAGACCAATCTCTATGATCTGGTTCTGGATGGCTGTCCCGACACTGAGAGGAGCGACAGTTGGAAGGAGTTCGCTGTTGTAGACAACGGCCGGACGATCGTAGATTTGGAGAAAGTCATTTATATGGGCTAAAAAATATGAAAAGGAGAGATTTTTTTCATGAGTAAAGGTTATAAAAGATGGCGTCGGGCGCCACCAGAGGGTATTCAACATGATGAGGAAGAAGGTGCCTGATATCGGGTACACGGGCGTCTGCTGGGTGGATGCGTTTACCTGCATGTACCGGCTGTACCTGGACTTCATCGAACATGACCAGGCTGGCATCGGCGACGGCTGGGAACGCGAGATCCGTGAGTATATCCGCCCCGTCTTCCCTGCCTTTGACCTGAACGCTTACATTTATGGTGAGGCTAATTCTGTTGAACGCCAGATGGATGTCCTGCTCAATATCATCGGCGCCGTGTCGGAGGACTATCTCCAAGTACGACTGTCGGTTGTCTGGCAGAATGCCAGCGAGAAGCAGCTCACCATGAAGGCTATGTTCGACGAGGGCTGGAAGGCCGTGACTTTCGGCTCCGACCAGATTATGATGGACTGGTGCCGGAAGAGGTTTGAGGAAGGGTATTGGATGGGCAACCCGGTTCGCGGCATTGGCCCTGACAGCGTGAAGTTCCTGATGGGCGACCTGAAGGCTGAGCTCCGCAGGACGCCGGAGGGCATGGACCTGTACCTCTCCAAAGAGGGTACGCGGGTCCAGTCTCTGCGGCTGATGTCCCGGGAACGAAGGTGGGCGACTGCCGGTGGACGGAAGTCCGGGCAGTCATCCCACAGTCTTTGCTGGAGGACGGACACGCAATGGTCCATGGGCTGCTTAGCCCGGATGATCTGCCGACTGTGTATATGCGGGAGGATGGCAAGCTGTACTGCCGAGAGTGCCGGTGTACAGTGCCCAATACGGCGAATCATGAGATGCGCCGGGAAGGAGAGCTTATGCCCACAGCCATGTCTGTGGCATCCGTGCCGAAGGAGAAGTTTACGACGACTGACAAGCAAGAGGACCCTGGGCTGCGATACGCTGCCTGGGGTCCTTCCTTCTTTTTTAACGAAGAAATGTGGCGAGGGTTGGTCCTGTTTGCCAGGGGCTTCTCTGCGGGCTGGCTCCGTTCCAGAGCCCATGCCGGGTCCGTGAGGTTCCATTGTTGGATGCAACGATGGACGGGAGCAACCTCATGGACCCAGCATAGGTTCCCGAGAGGGAACCGGCCCGAATCACTGTCTCTGGCAAAAAAATCTCTCGCCATGTTTCTTCGTTAACAATTGCGCCGTAAATCCCCCGGATTCATCCGTGTGGGACATAAGGCGCTATATGACTTTCTCTGAAAGCCATGAACCTCAGGCAAAGAATGGTGTGCCAAAATATAAATTCGAGGAACTGTATATAATAATATAGCAATAGGGTTACGATACAAATTTTTCGTTCTGAAAGGAGTCGGCGACCCATGAAACAGCAGCGGGCGGTGAAAGTGGAACTCTACCCCACTGATGAACAGCGCATTCTGATCCATAAAACATTTGGCTGTGTTCGTGCTGTATGGAACGACATGCTTGGCGACGAGCAGGAGTTCTACGCCGCCGCCGATAAACATTTCATCCCTACTCCAGCCAAGTACAAGAAGAAACGCCCATACCTCAGTGAGGTAGACAGTCTGGCCCTCTGTAATGCACAGCTGGCACTGAAGAAGGCGTTCAAGCGGTTCTTCAAGAACCCTGGACATTTTGGACATCCCAAGTTCAAAACCAAAAAGAAGGCTAAGAAATCGTACACGACAAACTGCCAGTATCATGTTTCCGGCCCCACAGTCTACACGGCAAAGGGCGCCATACGGCTGCCCAAGCTGGGACTGGTGAAGGCTAAGCTGTATCGCAATACCCATGACAATTGGGTGCTCAAGTCGGCTACCATCAGCGAGACCAAGTCGGGCCGCATCTTTTGCGCTTTGCTCTATGAGTTTGATGTTCCCGTGCCGAAGGAGGTTCTGCCGACCCTGGAGAATTCCATCGGGCTGGACTACTCATCACCGCTGTTTTATGTGGATCACGAGAACCGGTCCCCGGACAAGCCCCGGTGGTTCCGGGAGTCCGAAGCCAAGCTCGCCCATGAGCAGCGGATGCTGTCCCACATGAAATATGGGTCAAAGAATTACATCCGGCAGCTCCGCAAGATCGAGGTTCTTCAGGAGCGCATCGCCAACCAGAGAAAGGACTTCGCCCACAAGGAAAGCAGGCGGATAGCCAACGCCTACGGAGCCGTGTGCGTGGAGGACCTGGATCTGCAGGCAATGGCCCAAAGCCTGAATCTGGGCAAGTCGACCAACGACAATGGGTTTGGTATGTTCAGGGAGTTCCTCAAATACAAGCTGGAGGAGCAGGGCAAGCACCTCATCAAGGTGGATAAATGGTACCCATCCAGCAAGACCTGCCACTACTGCGGCGGCTACTACAAGGATTTGCAGCTTGGCGAGGAGGAGTGGATCTGTCCCCATTGCGGCAAACACATCCTCCGAAATCAGAATGCCGGCATCAATATCCGGCGGGAGGGCATCCGTCAGTTCTATGCAGAGCGGGCGGTGGAACCTGTGACTTTCTTCGAAAGTCATGCGGCAGCATCATAATCGCAGTCCAAAATATTATCTTTTGCCGGTAGGAGCACCGGCCTATGCCCGCCATTCTAGGCAGCACGGACGGGAACCGTGCCTAACATGACCGTCGAACGGGAAAAGAGAATGCATACCCTGGCCTATGCCAGGATACGCCTGAAGCCCCCAGCTTTAGCCGTGGGGTAGCTCACTAAAGACTTTCGTAGGTCCTCGTTGTCCAAAACAAGCAACCACGCAAATTGTTGTAGCAAACAGCAAGCCATTCCCACGGAATAGTTTCGCACAAGCCCGCATAAAACATACTTAGAAGTTCAATTTAGGGAAAATATAAAGCAGGAAGGAGAATAATGTACATATGGATATGGGCAAATATCATAGATTCCGCAGAGTTCGCTTCGGTTATCTCCTGGAAAATGGGGTACCTGCCCATGAAGAATGTTCAGTCATGTCCGATGATCCTCAGTTGGAATTGGTGAGTGGCGTAGGCACACGAGACTTGCCGGTGGACTGGGTTCAGGCCTGTGGCATCCTGGTGTCCCGCAATGTCTTCCTGTCTGGGATTACCTGGGAGGCTCTGCGTAAGCAGGGGCTTGTCTATGGACGGAAGGTAACACTCCATGGCCAGAGCTACCTCCTCCGCTGCCCCAAGGTCGCCAATCACAGCGAATGGGAGCAGTTTGTGACTGCTACCAGCGACAATATTGAATGGAAGGGAGAGTCCAGTTTCTTCGGCCAGGAGTTCATCCCTGGTGACGGTGTGTTTCAACCGGACCGCTGCTCGGTCGTCACCCATGGGGGAGGATCGTCAATGCCCGGGAGGTCGACAAAGCCGACTCCAACATTGGGTTCCGGATGGTTCTGGAGCCAATCGAACCAGAACCGGTTTTGACTCGGGGTGACATCGCCCGACGCATCTCCGCTTACTGCGGCGAGTTCCGCCTGGATGGTTCGCTGGTCGACTTTTCCGACTATGACCTGGTTATCCACCTGTGGAAGAACAGGCTCATGCCATCCGACTTTGGCCCTGGCGTTGTCCAGGATGGCGAGGTCTGCTGCATAGACCGCCAGCTTATCCAGCATCTGTTGCTGAGCCCGGCCTGAGCACTCAAAAAGCCCCCTTCGGGGGCTTTTTTCTATGCTCTGAAAACCTCTGTGAAAAAAATATATTCAAAGCAAACTGCATATAATATAAATGGAAAAGTTGCGCATCTGGCACCCTTTGCGTATAATGAAGTTTCGAAAGAGAAAGGAGCTGCTTTTCATATATGACTAAGAAGAAAGGCTACGGCAATGACTCAATCACTGCTCTCAAGGGCGCCGACCGGGTCCGGAAAAAACCAAGTGTTATTTTTGGTTCTGACGGGCTGGAGGGTTGCGAGCATGCCGTATTTGAGATTTTGTCCAATGCTATTGACGAGGCCCGTGCTGGCTACGGCAGCCTTATCACCATCACCCGTTATCTGGATGGATCCATCCAGGTGGACGACCAGGGCCGCGGCTGCCCAGTAGATTGGAATGAGACAGAGCAGCGGTACAACTGGGAGTTGGTCTTTTGTGAACTCTATGCCGGCGGCAAATATGGCCGGGACGGTGACTATAAATATGCCCTGGGACTTAATGGACTTGGCTCCTGTGCTACCCAGTATGCCAGCGAATTTATGGATGTGGTCGTCATCCGCGATGGCAAGCGATATAACCTGCATTTCGAGAAGGGCGAGAATGTTGGTGGCCTGCATGAAGAAGCGGCCCCCAAAAGCGCGCATACCGGCACCTCCATACGCTGGAAACCTGATCGGGAGGTGTTCATGGACACTGATATCCCGGCTGAGTATTTTGCTGATACCGTCAAGCGCCAGGCGGTGGTCAACGCCGGTATTACTTTCCTCTTTCGGAATGAAACGGAGCCTGGCCGCTTTGAGGAGGTTCGGTTCCTCTATGAGCATGGACTGACCGACTATGTGACCGAGCTGGCCGGCGAAGGTACCCTGACAGTTCCTGTATTCTTCCAGTCGCCGGAGCGGTCAGGCCGGGACAGGGCTGATATGGACGACTATAAGGTCAAGCTGTCAGTGGCCTTCTGCTTCTCCAACCGGGTGCAGGTCATCGAGCACTATCACAACTCCTCATGGCTGGAATATGGCGGGTCTCCTGACCGAGCTGTGCGCTCCGGCTTTGTCTCGGCCCTGGACGCCTATCTGAAATCCCAGGGCAAGTACAATAAGGGAGAGAGTAAGATCGCCTTCCAGGACATCCAAGACTCGCTGGTGCTGGTGACCAATGATTTCTCCACGGAGACCTCCTATGAGAACCAGACCAAGAAGGCCATCAACAATAAGTTTGTCCAGGAGGCTATGACCGATTTCCTGAAGGAGCAGCTAGAGATCTATTTTATTGAAAATCCCCTGGATGCCCAAAAAATCGCTGAGCAGGTTCTCATCAACAAGCGGGCACGGGAGAATGCTGAGAAGACGCGACTGAACATTAAGAAGAAACTGACCGGCTCCATGGATATCTCAAACCGGGTACAGAAGTTTGTAGACTGCCGGACCCGGACGCCAGCCGCCGGGAGCTCTACATCGTGGAGGGCGACTCGGCTCTGGGCAGCGTCAAGCTGGCCCGGGACAGTGAATTCCAGGCTATTATGCCAGTGAGGGGCAAGATACTCAACTGTTTGAAGTCCGACTATGCCAAGATCTTCAAAAGCGAGGTCATTACAGACCTGCTCCGCGTCCTGGGCTGTGGTGTGGAGGTCAAGGATCGGCATGCCAAGGAGATGGCCGGGTTCGACCTCTCGGCTTTACGATGGAACAAAGTAATCATCTGTACGGACGCCGATGTGGATGGGTTCCAGATCCGCACCCTCATCCTCACGATGCTCTACCGGCTCACCCCCACCCTCATCCAGGCGGGGTATGTGTATATTGCCGAGTCGCCCCTGTTTGAGATTACCTGCAAGGGTGACACCTGGTTTGCCTACTCTAACGCCGAGAAGGACTCGGTGGTTGCCAAGCTGAAGGGAAAGAATTGCGATATCCAACGATCCAAGGGCCTGGGTGAGAATGACCCAGATATGATGTGGCTGACGACCATGAACCCGGACACCCGCCGCCTCATCAAGGTTATGCCCGAGGATGTGGAGCAGACTGCCACTATGTTTGACCTGCTTCTGGGCGACGACCTGCAAGGCCGTAAGAATTATATTGCCAGCGATGGGCACCTGTTCCTTGATTTGGCAGATATCTCTTAAAAGGAGGGCTGTATAATGGCACCCAGAAAGAAAAAACAGGCAGCTGAAGCGGCCCGTGTAAGCGCTGCTGACCTGCATGTAAAGGGCTTGAAGTCAGAAGTGCAGGAGCAGCCGATCACCGACACCCTGAAATACAACTACATGCCCTACGCCATGAGCGTCATCGTTTCCCGGGCCATTCCTGAAATCGACGGATTCAAGCCCAGCCACCGGAAGCTGCTGTACACCATGTACCAGATGCACCTGCTTGGCGGGGCCCGGACCAAGAGTGCCAATATTGTGGGCGCCACCATGAAACTGAACCCACATGGCGACGCGGCCATCTACGATACGATGGTCCGTCTGTCCAAGGGCTATGGTGCCCTGCTCCATCCGTTTGTGGACTCCAAGGGTAACTTTGGTAAGGTCTACTCCCGGGATATGGCCTGGGCCGCCAGCCGGTACACGGAGGCTCGGCTGGATGGTATCTGCGTCGAGATGTTCCGGGATATCGACCAGAATACAGTGGATTTTGTTGACAACTACGATGGAAAGCTGAAGGAGCCCTCCCTCCTTCCCACCACCTTCCCCAACATCTTGGTATCCGCCAACAAAGGCATCGCTGTGGGCATGGCCAGTGATATCTGCGGATTTAACTTGGGCGAGGTCTGCGATACGACCATCGCCCTCATGGAAAATCCCAACCATGATATCCTCTCCACTCTGCTGGCTCCTGACCTGCCCACCGGCGGCGAACTCCTCTATGATGAGAAGATACTGCGGAGCATCTATGAGACAGGCCGCGGGACCTTCAAGGTACGGGCCAAATGGCGGTATATTCCAAAGCAGAATGTCATTGAGATCTATGAGATCCCCTATTCGACGACTACCGAGGCCATCGTGGACAAGGTCGTTGAGCTGGTGAAGCTGGGCAAGCTGAAGGAAATCAGTGACATCCGCGATGAGACAGACTTGTCTGGCCTGAAGCTGGCCATCGACCTGAAGCGTGGCAATGCCCCTGAGAAGACCATGCAGAAGCTGTTCAGGCTGACTCCTCTGTTGGATAGCCAGTCCTGCAACTTCAATGTTTTGATCAACGGCCAGCCCCGGGTTATGGGTGTGCGAGAGCTGCTGAACGAGTGGGTAACCTGGCGCATGGAATGCGTGCGGCGACGGCTCAACTGGTCTATCGCCCGCAAGTCCGAGAAGTTACATCTGCTGCAGGGTCTGGAGAAGATTCTGCTGAATATCAATAAGGCCATCAAGATCATCCGGGAGACGGAGAAGGATGCCGATGTGGTGCCCAACCTGATGGCTGGGTTTAAGATCGACGAGGTGCAGGCTGAGTTTGTGGCTAATCTGCGGCTACGGGATATCAACAAGGAGCATATCCTCAAGCGTACCAAAGAGATTGCCACTCTGGAGAAGGAGATCCACAGCCTGGAAACGACCGTAAAGTCGCCCAAGCGCATCCAGAACTTGATTGCCAAGGAGCTGCGGGAGGTCAAAGAAAAGTATGGGACGCCCCGCCGGACTGAGATCGTCAAAGACCACCAGGATGAGGCTGTGGACGATGTAGACAACGGCGCCCCCAGCTACCAGGTCCACCTGTTTCTCTCCCAGGGGGCTACCTGAAGAAGATCACGCCCCAGTCGCTGCGCATGGCCAGCGAGCAGAAGTACAAGGACGGCGACGGGCCGGGCCAGCAGTGGGAGGCCGATAACCAGGATGAGCTGATGGTCTTTACAGACAAGCAGCAGTGCTACAAGACCTTTCTCAGCGAGTTCGACGACTCCAAGGCCAGCATTCTGGGCGACTATCTGCCCACCAAGTTGGGCATGGACGCTGATGAAAAAGTCCTGTGGGCCTGCCTGCCCGGCGACTATTCTGGTGATCTGGTATTCTTCTTCGAGAATGGCAAGGCTGCCCGGGTGGCTTTGTCGGCGTACCAGACGCAGACCAGGCGCGCAAGAAACGCCGGTGGTCAAGGTCCTGTGGCTGATCGGAGGTAAGACAGTCTTGTTCGATTCTCCGACAAATCGCCGGTGGTCACGAATGCGTCGTCAGCGGAATGTTGGAGAGTATCACCGATTACGATATTGTGATGTCCAAGGTCATTGCCAGCAAGGTTGCTCCTGAGCATATGCTGCGGATCGGCAATGGAAAAATGGTCATCACGCGGGATGCCGTATGGGCCATTAGAGAGGCATAGCCCATGCAGCGTGAAATGGGAGCCCTGGCACAATGCCAGGGCTCTCATTCTTTTGTGCCATCGGAGGGTCTTTTTTAACGAAGAAATGTGGCGGAGGAATTTTGTTTTGCCCGAGGTTCTCGCCGGAGTAGGTCCCCTCCGGGGCACTGTATTGGGTCCGTGAGATTTTGCCACCGGATACCTGTCCATTGTTGCGTACAACAACGGAACCTCATGGACCCGGCATAGGCTCAGGAACGGAGCCGGCTCGCAGCAACAGCATCTAGCAAGCAAGACAACCTCAGCAGTTTTCTTCGTTAAAAAAGAATTGGCAAACCCAAAACAACAAAAAAAGACGGCAGGGAGAATTTCTCCCCCGCCGTCCGGGCGCGATATGATATCAGGTTTCTTCGCCCTCATCCAGCTCCTGGAAGATAGCTTCGTCCTTCTTGGGCAACTTCTTGGGCTCCTTAGGGTTTTTGTCGGAGGAGGCATCCACCACGATGGTTGGCCCATCCCCGGCCGCCAGCTTGCCGCCCAGCATACCGGCGATCAGGGCCTTGAGGTCGATGCCCATACCCTGGGCCACGCCTTCGGTCACCTGGGTGGTGCCGGTGATGATGTCCTGGATCAGCTTGGCGCTGTTGCCGTCGCCGTACATGGTGATCTTGTCCACCTTGGACAGAGGCTCAGCCACATTCCGGGCGATGTCAGGCAGGGCCTGCATGATCATCTCGATGACAGCGGCCTCGCCGTACTTTTTCATGGCCTCAGCCTTCTTGTCGATACCTTCCGCTTCAGCCAGAGCCTTGGCCTGGATAGCCTCAGCCTCGGCCTTACCGACAGCGGCAATACCAGCGGCCTCCTGCTCCTTGGCGTACTTGGCGGCTTCTGCCTGGGCCTTGACGGCCTCAGCTTCCTTCTGCTGCTCGAACAGCGTGGCCTCGGCATCCCTCTGACGGACGAACAGCTCAGCCTCAGCTTCCTTCTCCTGACGGTACTTCTCTGCGTCTGCCTTGGCGCGGATGTCAGCGTCCAGGGTCTGCTTTGGCGACCTCGACCTCCTTCTGCTTCAGCTCAGCCTCACGCTCAGTCTTGGCGATCTGGGCGTTAACAGTAGCCGTCTCAATGGAGCGCTGCTGCTCCTGTTCCTCGATTTTGTATGCAGCGTCAGCTTGGGCCCGCTTCATATCGGCTGCGACCTTCAGCTCTGCCTTCTTGACTTCCAGCTCCGTATTCTTCTGGGCAATCTCAGTCTCGGCCTGGACACGAGCGTCGTTGGCTTCCCGGTCTGCCTGCGCCTGGGCGATGGCCACATCGCGGTCAGCTTGGGCCTTGGCGATGGAGGAGTCCTTCTTGATCTTGGCCGTATTGTCGGCGCCCAGATCCTTGATGAGGCCATTCTCATCAGTGACATTCTGGATGTTGCAGGAGACGATCTCAATGCCCAGCTTGGCCAGATCCTTGGACGCCTTATTCATGACCTCATCGGAGAAGGAGTCACGGTCCGTGTTGATGTCCTTGAGGGACAGGGTTCCCACGATCTCACGCATGTTGCCCTGAAGGGAATCCATGAGATCCATGGAAATCTGGTCAGCAGACTTATTGAGAAAGTTCTTTGCGGCCAGAGCAATGCCCTCAGGGGTGGGCATGATACGGATCTTGGCCACTGCGTCCACGCTCACATTGATAAAATCGTTGGTCGGCACAGGGCGGTCAGTCTTGATGTCTACGCTCATCTGACCCAGGTACAGCCGGTCCATGCGCTCCAAGAAGGGGATGCGGAATCCGGCTCGGCCGATGAGCACGCGGGGCTGCTTCTTCACGCCGGAGATAAGAAAGGCATGGTCGGGCGGCGCCTTTACATAGCTGAGGAGGAAGAGCACGATGACGAGGATGGCGGCTGCGATACCGCCGATGAGGGGGATTGGCATTGAACAACACTCCTTTTTTTGTTTTCCAACCGCCCTTGCGGAAGATCTTGTAACTGTGCAAGATTTGATAATTTCCCATGTTCAGAATATACCGGATATGCCAGTATCGCGCTGATGACACTGGGCATTCCTAACATGTGGCTTTACATTCTTCTTCCGGACGGTGGGATTCTATTTATATTATATGCACTCCGTACTTTTTATATTTTTGACAAAATAGCTGGAGCTCCCGCAATTGGGAACTCCAGCTTTGGCAATTAGTCCTGTTTTTTCCGCAGACAAAAATCCTTCACGAAGGTCATTGCCACTACCAATCCGGCACAGGCGACAAACACATCCCTCACGATGATCATGCCGGTGGACAGGCTGTCGTACCAATATAGGCCCTGCAGTCGGGCGATCAGGTAGGTAACCGGGAGGATCACTGCTATGAGATAGGCAATGACAGCCAGACCCTTCCCCGCCTCCTTAGCACCCATTCCAAGCCCAATCAGGTCGGACAAGAGGTCAACTACACAGATAGCAAAGGCCATGCCGGCCGATACCACCAGAATCCTGGGTGTACCAACGGCGTACTCTGGGAACGACAGCACAGTAGCAGCCATGCAGAGCAGATAGCCCAGATACAAGAAGATCAGGTACACCTTGTCTGCCGTTCGCAGAGGGGTGCCCTCATAGGGCTTACTGGTGATGCCCTTCTTTGCCGCGAAGAGAACTAAGATTCCGAAAATTTCCATAATTTTTGCCTCCTATTTTTGATTTTAGATCCGGAATTGGTTGCTAAAATCTATAATATGCAAGCCTGCACACTTTCATTTTAGGCAAAAAAGAACCGGAGCCCCATAAAGAGGCTCCGGTTTGGATATCAGGCAGGTTGTGCAAGGCAAATATCCTCGCCATCTCGCCGGAACATCCGCGGATGGAGCTGTAGCTCCTGCCGCAACTTTTCCGCTAGGTGGTTATTGGACTGAGCTTTGGGGTGCTTCTCCATTTCTCCTTCCAGCGCGGAAACGGTCATTCGCCCGCCGTTGGCTTCCAGGATCATGGATAGAACAGCCGCCCAAGTCATCTTTTCACTGGTCCGGACATCCCGCTGCATGAACTTGACATGTTGCACGGGGATGATGTACGGGTCCTTCTTCTTCAGAATGACCAGATACTCATGCTCCAGGGGGATGAATTTGCCGCCGTACTGGATGGTATCGGTCAGACAGTTATGCTGTTGCTTGATGATCACCTGCTCCAGCTCGCCGAACAGGTCCATATTCTTGAACATGGAGTAATACTGGCCCCGGTAGCGGGAGTCACCCATCAGGATAGCCAGCCGGCCGCCCTTGCGGAGCAGCTTGTACAGGTTGGCATTGCAGGTATCGAACCATTGCTTGAACGCCGCCTGGTCGCCGATCCGGCTGCCGTCATGGGGGTTGATCTCATCGCCCCACATGCCCTTGCCGTCGGCGCCCTTGCCGGAGTACACCGGCATCGAGGAGCCGGGGAATACAAAAATAGGGCGGGTGGAAGAAGATGAAATCCAGCAGCGGAAAGTCCAGGTCGGGTCCGCTGATGTCCACTCCCCCATACTTGGGATTCAGGTCAGAAAAGACCGTGTTGGCGCTGGTATAACCCAAGTCCTGCGCCACCTCAATGGAGGTGCCGGAGCCTACAGCCAGATCCCCGAAAGTATCAGGCTTGTAGTGCTGGAGCAGGTCCCGGATCAGCAGGCCGGAGCAGTTTCCCCGCCAGGAGTTACTGCCATACTTGCCGCGGGCAAAGTAGGAAGCGATGGAGGTCAGCCCCTTGAGAGGCTGCATCCGGAAGCTGAGCTGATTCAGATCCCCGACCAGCTTGCGCCCGTCCTCGTACTCCAGCAGGACCTCCCGGCCTTTACGGCCCCGGTCTTTGACCTCGATATTTACAACCTTCCCCTCGCAGAGATAGGGCCTCAGCTTGGTCAGATCAGTCGCATTTAACATTGTTCTGTTCCCCCTTCTGATTTTTGGTCTCCACAACAGGTTCGTCCGGCTCATCCTCGGCCGGAGGCTTATTGTCGCCCCAGCGGGACCGGTCGAAGCCCTTGATTTTTACCCACCCGGAACTGTCCAGGAACCAGGCAGTGCGCTTGTGGCCCTGTCTGAGGACGATCACATCGCCCAGCATCACATTCTGCTGATACCGGGCATACTGAGCTGCCGTCTCAACCTTTGCGTTGGGACGGAGCGGGCCGCCCCAGGTGGGGTGGTACATTCGGTCATCGCTGGGCGCTCATCCCTCTGTTTTAGCCGTTCATGGAAGGCCGACTGGTGGATATCGATCCACCGCATGTAGTCAACCGTGCTCCAGTAGTGTCCGGCATGCAGGTCCATCAGCTTGAAGTAACTGCGGATACCAGGGATGTAGCCGCCATCATGGTTGTCAAGTCGGGCGGCCGTGATGAGAGAGAGTGCTTTCATAATATTCACTCTCCCTTCCCATAATCGCCGATCTTAATCTGTCCCACGCAAACGGCAGATGCTTCCAGCGGCTCCTCATCGGGCGGCGTGTACTCATCCAAAACCTGCTGCATAGCCGCAAAGGCCGTCTGAGCGATCTTGTTTGCCAGCTGCTGGTCAGGAAGGTTCATGACCTCGGCACCCTCATTCTCCACCAGGGAGTCCAGGGCAAATACAGCCTCGTCCAGTGTAAGAGGGGCTGTCTGCAGGTGCAGAACAGATAGCGTCCGGACCACCAGGGCCTCAGGGTTGTTGCAGCGGGCATTCTTGACCCGGATGGCCATGGCCAGCTGGGCCCGATCCTGGGCAGAGGGAACCAGCCTCTCAAGGATTGACAGCTTTCGCTTCAGATTTTCCGCCGCCTCATGATAAGGGGTGAAAGTCCCGGGCTTATTTTTCTCAATGTATTTCTCCATAAAAAGTTACCTCCTAATATGTGTATGCCTCCAATGATTGGGGTCTACACCAATCCTATGCAAATCGGGGCCACTTCATTCCAGAGCAGGCTTCCCATGCGGGTGTGGCCTGCGAAAGGAGATTTGCCTGCCAGAGAAAGGGCTTCTTTTTTAACAAAGAAATCATGTGGGGTGATTTTTGTTTACTGAGGAGGCTGAGATGCGTCGCACATGGCCCGTGAAAACGGCACTATTGCAACAGTTGTAAAGAAATAACACCTGTCACCATCCGCGGTATGCGACAATGGATTTTGCCGTGGCTGCATACAACTGTTTAGGTGGCTAAACCCAGGCTAAGGCCGACAAGTATTTTAACTTTCATGTATCCGGTATCTCACGGACCACAGGCGAAGAATCAGGGCCAGGGTGCAGGGAGGAGATCCTTCACTGCTTTTCTTCGGTAGAAAAAATTCGGCGGTCCTTTTAGCGTTTGAAAGGAGACTTAAAAAGCCTTGATTTCCATACCCAAAATATAAAACAGTCGTTTTGCATAAAATATGCATAGAGAACAAGGCCACGAGAAAGGAGGGCTGGGCGGACTCCCCAGGGAGGCAGTACGCCCGCGCAAGGTCATGGAGAAGGATATTGATTATGTTAGGCTTGGCAAATTTCTTGGCTATGCGGGCCGGATGTGGCAGGAGTGACTTTTGATGACCACGGCTGGGCGGATGTAGATGCCCCTCTTGCTGGAACCCGCAAAAGGTATCCAATTACCAGGGGGGTGTCCTGGAGGAGATCGTCCATACCGACGCAAAGCAGCGGTACGCCTTCAGTCCGGACAGAAAGAAGATCCGTGCCAACCAGGGACACTCGTTCCCGGTGTAGATAGACTTTAGAGAGGCTGAGCCGCTGGAGGTACTGGATCATGGCACAGCTAAAAAGTCGATGGGAGCGATTGCTGAGCGTGGACTACTGCCTATGAGTCGCCAGCATGTCCACCTCTCTTTTAACATCAAAAATATGTTCTGACTTTCCAAAAAAAAGCCTTTGGATGATAAAAAGCCATGCCGGTTAAGTACCTGCAAACGATGCTCCTCTGGTAAAGAGGGTTCATGTGATATAAGGAGGCATTAGAAAATTATGTTTGATTTTAATATGATTCTCACTGCTCTGATTGAATTGGGACGCAAGACAGGGCAGCTAACTGATACTGAGGTCCTGCAGTCTCTGGATTGCCTGGAGGCTGCAGACTTGACCAAAGCCCAGGCGGCCTTGGCTGCGGCCGGTATTAAGATCGTCCCCGGTGAGCCCGAGTTCATCGATGATGTCATCTCTGGCACAGGCGACCCTGAGGAGGATTGGGGCGGCGGCGCCCTGGATTCCTTCTCCATGTACATGCGTGAGATTGGTCAGTACCCGCTGCTCAGTGAGGAAGAAGAGCGCGAGCTCTGCATTCAGCTCCGGGATGGCCGGGCTGCCGCAAAGCGGCTGAAGAACGAGGCTGCAACCCTGTCTGAGGTCGAGAAGGTAGAGCTGAAGGCCCTGTCCAAGGCCGCTGATAAGGCCAAGGATAAGCTGGTTGAGCACAACCTGCGGCTGGTGGTCTCCTTTGCCAAGCAGTATGAGAATTCCTTTCATGATCTGCAGCTGCTGGACCTTATTCAGTCTGGTAACATGGGTCTGATGAAGGGTATTGAGTACTATGATGTGGATCGGGGCTTCCGCCTGAGCACCTATGTGACCTGGTGGATCCGGCAGGCCATCACCCGCGATATCGCCAATCTGGGCCACGCCATTCGCGTTCCTGTCCACATGTCCGAGCGGCTGCGCAAGATTATGGCTGTGGAGAAACGGCTGGAGCAGGAGCAGAACTGTTCTGTTACCGATGAGCAGTTGGCTGAGGAACTTGGTATCTCTGTGGAGGAGCTGTCCCGGACACGCCTGAGCCGGCAGACAGTCGTCTCTACGGACACTCCCATCTCGGAGGAGACTGACGGTATGGTCTTGGGTGATCTGCTGACCGAAGATGGCCCTGGCCCCGAGGAGCAGTTTGAGAAGACTGACCTACGCAATGCCGTCCATGAGGTTATGGGGAAAGTCCTGTCTCCCAAGGAGCAGCTTGTCCTCAACCACCGGCTGGGCATGAATGGTGAGTCCGCAAAGACGCTGGCCGAGGTTGGCGACCTGATGGGGATCACCCGTGAGCGAGTGCGCCAGATCGAGTCCAAGGCTCTGCGGAAAATGAAATGCACCAGCTTGCGCAAGCGGTATATGGACTATGTCCAGGACGGCCATGAAGAGCAAACTTTTCGGTTCTGATTGGGATATGGCGAAGGCATCCGGTGATATGCCGGACGCCTTTTCTTCGTACTGTGGAAAATATAAAATTTATGAAATGCATATAATGAAGTGAGGTGATTGACAATGCACAAGTTTGAACCGCTCACGGCGGTAGTATTAGTGGACAACAATATGGGGATTGGCAGTGGTTCTGATATTCTGTTCCATTGCCGCCCGTTTAGAGAACAGCAGATGCGGATATTAGCAAACTACCCGGTCATTATGGGACGGACTGCTTATGAGTCGTTCCCTTGGGAGAAAGTCCCGGCAATGTGGTGTAGCCGTATCCTACTACTGTCCAGTACGGCCAAGCCGGATGGACGGGCTGAGATTTTCCGCTCTGTCTCTGAACTGATCGATGCCTGCCCCCGACGAACCATGGTATTCGGCGGCGAGTGTACTTTCAAGGCCCTTCTCCCCTACTGCAGCACCATCATGGCTTGTCAGGCCGATATTGAACTGCCCGCTGACCGGAGATTTCCGGTTGCTCTGGGCAAGAACAAATGTTGGAAGGTCTGCGAGCGGTCCAAGGTTCTGCAGGGGCCCCATAAGTTGGATGTCCCCTGCCAGTTCGTGACCTATGCCCGGGACATTAGGGTCGAACCGGTACGCTGGCCGGATGGCCGGGCAAATCAGCTGCCCACCTGCGGATAAAAAAAGAGACGCCTTATGGCGTCTCTTAGGGGTGCGATTTAATTTTCGGGGAGGACAGCAATCTGCGCCTCGTAGTCGGCCAGCATGGCGGCCAGGGTCTCCGGGTCCGTCTCCCAGTAGCTGTCATCCATCAGCTTCTCCAAATCCAAAGGAAGGTCTGTGGGCCGTGCGCCCGTCAGGACGCCATCTTCGAAGCGGAGCTGTGTCTCGGTACCTTCATAGTCGAAACGCGGAAATACGCGCTCCTGGACGGTCTTATCGCCGTTTTTCTTTGTGATAGTGCTGGCGACCGGATAACCAGTTTCGCTGTCCACCTTAATGATGGAGACTTCCCCATCCGCCATTTCCGGTACATCAACCGCGATCAGATCCACATAGGGCCCGTCATAGGACAGCATAGTGTCATCAGGTTGGGACTGGCAGCCACACAGGAACATAGCAAGAGCAAGAGCAAGGACAAAAATCTTTTTCATGTCTAACACCTCCTCTCAGGACATGCCCGGGAACAGGCCGTAGCCGATACTGCCGGCGCCATACTCCCCGAACAATTCAGGGATCGGCTCCAGGGAACAGTTCAGCTCCGGGTCCACGCAATTGAGCAGGAACAACCAGATGGCAGCCAGCTCCTCTGGGCAGTCTGCCTGGGTATCAGCCGTCTGGAAGTGGAGCCCCTTCTCATCCTCGTAGAGCTCAGTTCTGAATGGATAGCCCAGCTTCTTGAGCTGCTGAACGACATCAGCCGGAAGCAGGTCGTCCTCGAACTTATTGGCAAAGCTGTGCAGGTCAATACCAGTTTTTGCAATGATCTGCGTCTGTGCCTCCAGGACATCCTTAATTGGCTTATCTGTGCCAATATGGAAGGATTGGGTCCGTCCGTGGCCATCGCCGAAATAGTCACCGATGACCATGTTGAAATTATACCTCATAATTTTTTCTCCTTTCGGTTTTTGTATATGCTCAGCCCTCAGAAAGGGCGGGATTCACATCTTCCCTAGGTCTTTTTTCTCAAACGAGGCCAGCCCAAGGCTGACCCTCAGAGCATCGTCAATCTTGTCCATATCGAACCTAGACATCTGCCCCACGCGGGACACCAGGCGGGTGCAGGAGATGGCCCGAACCTGCTCCAGCAGGACTGTCTCACAGGTTCTGTGATGCCAGTGGTCCACATGGGTCGGCATCCGTCCCTTGCGCTTGGTTGTTATCGGAGCGATGATAGTCGTTGGACTGTACCGGTTGCCGTAGTCATTCTGGATAATTACGACAGGCCGGAGGCCGCTCTGCTCACTGCCAAAAGCATGGCTGAGGTCAGCGAAATAGATCTCCCCTCGGTGGATGAGCGATTCATCCAGGGCCTTGGTACGCTTAGATTTGACCAGTCCAACACTGACCTTCAGGGCCTGGTCGACCTTTGCCATGTCTTCATCGGACAACCTGCCGCAGGACGAAATAAAACGAGCGCCGGAAAGAGTCCGGACCTGCTCGGTCATAACTACCGCTTTTTTATTCATAACCGTCACCTCCACTTGGGTGGGAAGACGGGCCTCGCTACGCTTGGCGATAGGTGCAGCGATAAAGGTAAATCCCTGCCGGTTGCCGTAGTCGTTCTGCACGATCACAACCGGCTGCTGACCACCAAATTCGCAGCCCATCACCGGGTTCAGCTCGGCATAGTAGATTTCTCCTCTTTGCATATGATAACCTCCTGGGTGTAGTTTTCTCCAAAATTGTTGTGCTGCTAAATCATATGCAGAAACTCTATAAATCATTCTGTCCAACGAAGGGAGGGTGCGTATATGCCCCGGAAACCTCCAATCGAATTCAAGCTCTTTGATGAAATGCTTGAACGCCCGTGTCAAACCGCGGAAGGGACGCTGGCATGCAGAAGGAGGATGGCTGGCCTGTGACCTGCGTGAAATTACCATTGACCGGCTCAAACAAACGATGATTGATTATCTGGCGAAAGGGACGCCTATCATCATTCCTGGCCGGGTACATAGACCGCCTGTCCAGCCGAAGCGACTGCGGAAGGCACGCTGATTCCTCCCACCCCTTACGAAGTGTCACATAACTTTCCTTTAGGAAAGTCACAGACCTAGCGTAGCGGTCTGTGTGGGGCTCCATCACAACGCATTTCGTGAAGAATTCAGGAAACCCGAAAAAAAAAGACAAAATTTCCTAGCTCCTCTTTGTTTCAAGTAATAATACAATATTCAACAAAATGGAAGAGAGTCTGCATCGCTGCAGACCCTCTTTTTGCGCTCAGAAACGAATAGCCTCTACCCTGGTGTCGGCACTGCGCTCCTCATGGAACTTTTTCAATGCCTTCTCGGGGAAATCCTTGGGGGAGTGCCAGAGCGTCCCCTTGTGCCGCATCAGACCGAAGAACCAAGACAACAGGTACTCGTCGCCGCCATCGGCCGGCTCCAGGTGGAAACCCTCCAGCAAATCGTAGACAACGACATAGTACTTCTTGTACAGCTTGTGCCAGAAGATGTCTCCCTCGAATACAGGGATACCCTTCCAGTCGGCGCTGGTCTTACCCCGAGCCAGCCAGTCTTTCTGGTCTGCCTTGCGGGCGTCGTCCCAGTTAGTGTCCATCCAGGTCCCGGAGAACAGGGATGCTGTGCAGGGGCAGATAGAACTGTCGCCCACGCTCTTTCCCCACCGATCCGGGCTGTGCAGGCACAGAATCGGCATCTGAGGTTTGGCGCCGTCCGGCACCGGCATCGGGACGATGGCCATACAGCCGTAGAGCCATTTGCCATTGACGACTTTGCCGTCTGGTTTCGTGATTTTGTTCTTCCCTGTGGAGTCACTGTGAAATCCGCGATAAAGCATCCGGTTGTTAATATTATATACCATTGCATAATTCCCCCTAAATTGGATTATGAGGAATACTATGCAAGGTCAGCTCAGACCATTCAAATAAGGCGCACTACATTGGCTGGGTCGGATTTTAGCCGCATGATGAGGCCCATGACCTGGAGCTTGGCATCATCAGAGAGAGTGCTGAACTGCTGGACGAGCATTTCCTCCTCGCTGCTGAGCCGGCGAGTGGGCTTATAACCACGCATGCCGCAGAAGATCTCCAGCTCCACCCCAAAATAATCGGCCAGCGTCTTCAGCATCCGGAGGTCGGCTTTTTTGTTCTCACGGTTGTACAGCGAATAGAGGGTCATCTCCGAAATTTTGGTGTCTTCATGGATCTTGGAAATCGTTTTCTTCGATTCATCCACCAGATGGCGGAAAACGCTGGAGACAGTTTCCTGTTCGATTGGTATGGCCATAGATCAAATGCCCCCTTTGCTGGCATTAAGAATATCATGGACGGGCGGCCGCCGTCAATAAAAAATTTTGCAAATGCGCAACCGGACCTCAAACTTTGCGTTTGCACAACAGCCGGACAGGCCACCCTCGAAAACAAACCCTTTTGTCGAAATCGAATATTTTGCATTTGTCAAATGCAAAATCAACCAAACACACATAAAAAGCGCCTTCGGCGCCATACCGTAATCAAGAAGGACCATGCTACGCCTTCCACAATCGACCTCTTTCCACTGATTATTTTCAACAATACAGAGAGTTATCACTGCACACATAAAAAGAGCCCTCTCCCCTATTCTGCTGGGGAAAGGGCTCTCAACTACTCTGTCCGAAATCCCGCTGGACATCCATCTCAACAGCTAGGTCAAGATCCTCCCGGATGGTGACTAGGATTTTCGGCGGTCTTTTTATGGGGGTATTTACCCGGGAGACCTGCTCATAGACAGCCTGGTACTCCTCCAGGGATAGTCCCATGAGCCGACAGATGACCTCATCCCTGGTATAAGTCCGGCCTCGGACCTTTAGTTCAGGTTTTCGGGAATATATGTAGCCGGCAATGATGCCGATGAACTGCTGGATGGCGGCATCCGACATGGTGATGCCGAATGAGGTTTTCATCTCTGGGGTATAGAGCTCCAGCTCCAGCCCCTCCCCTATCGATTCTTCTATCTCCTGCAAAGTCATTCCATCCGTCCAATGATGGCGTCTGTTGATTGAAGGATTGTTGCTAAGAGGAATGTTGTTAAGAGAACTGATGATAGTAGTGGCCTCAGGAACCGCGGACTGAAAACCCGCAGATTGATTTTCCGTGGCCTGTTCTGCCGTGGGCTGGATATCCGTGGATTGTTTTCCCGTGGGTTGATTTTCCGCGGCTTCAATTTTGGGTGACTGTACCGTGGCACTGTTTTTGGGGTACTGAACGACGATAGTTCGTCCCTTGTCAGCGGCTGCTGTGTCAGGGCAGTCGTTGAGGTGATAGCTGTTGGAAGCTAGCCGGCCGTTGATGTGCCGCTGCACCCGGCTGATATAGTTGGTATCCACTAGCTGTTTCATATGCTTGCGGAAGCTGTTCTCAGACAGGCCCAGATGGCGGCAGATGACGGCGACCTTAGGAAACGACACCTGCCCGGCGCCTGAATAGCTGGCCAGGTAGGCATAGATGACTTTAGCGGTGCAGGAGAGCCGCTGGTCGAACATGACCATGCGGGGCAGCAGACCATAGCCGGCCCCCTTGAGCCCGGTGAAGCCGAAGGTCAGCGCTCCCCCATCCGAGTCATATTTCTGCTCGGCAAATTTTTTTGGGTTGCTGACAATCGTATAGGAGTTATGGGCAAACCGGCTGCCGGCGCCCTTCACCTGTTCCACCAGAATATAGCCCTGGTCCCGGAGCTGCCGCATGCCGGCATTATATTTGTTGCGTCCAACATTCAGCCAGCTGACGATCTTATCTCGAGAGGGAAAGACTGAGTGGTCGTCGCCGGCCAGCGCACAGAGCAGCGAATAGACGGCCTTGGCGGCAATGTCCAAGTCAGTATCCTGCATTGGGTACTTACAGATAATGCCATAACCCTTGGCCATCACGCCTTCAATCCGCAGCCGGTCAGGGAACTTCAGGATACTGTCAGCCATTTTGGCCCACCCTCTTTCTTTCTCTTCTCTCCTGCCCCTGGTCAGTCGGACATGTCCAGCAAAGTCTGGATCACTACAGACCGCTTGGCCCCAATCAGCTTCTTTACCCGGGGCGCCAGCTCATTCGGCCTGTGGCCCTCAATGTCCAGTAGCAGATTTGGGCAGTTCTTCTTCCAGAGGGAGAGGACTTCCCGGATCTCATCCTCTGTGGCCGACTTCAGCTTATATTCGTCAGTCAGCTGCTTGAGGCCAGCAACCAGCGCCCCGCGTCATATAAACAGCTGGATACGAAACGAACATTGTCCCATCTCCTTTCCAATTGAGACCATTTTACCAAGAGTGGAGAAAATGTCAATAAATTTTCGAGAAATTTTCGACGAAAATTCGAAAGTGGGGAAAACTCTGTGGAAATTGTGAAAAGTACAAAAACCACAAAAATTTGTCTGATTTTGCGAAAACTCGTGTAAAGTAATTAAACTTTTCGACTTTAATTATAACGCATGGAAATTAGCTTTACAGCCATTGCAGGACAGGATATTGGATGTTGTTTTTGTTGGTAGCCGAACTCACATTTGGAGTATTTCGGCGTTTTAGACAGGGGAACTTTTGTCCTCTACTTGTTGGTTTTGTGGTATGTGGAGCTGGCGTGTAAAGGTAAACCACTTGTCTATTTTTGCCGTCCCCTCTCCCCATATTAAAGCAAGGAGCTTTTCTAGTCAACTGCCCCGACCCATAAAGGGTACGGGGCTTGTTAAGGGCCCTAACCCTCCATAGTTTCCAGGGCTTGTAGCTCATCGCATTTGGTCCTTGCGTCGCTCCCGAAGGAGTGCTCCCAAGCGCCGCTTTTACATGCGGTACCTGCGGTACAGCAGGCCTATGGCTACATCGCCGGGTGGTTGACAACACCCGTTTTTTGGTCCCGCCAGGATGTACCCGGCAGGAATATGTGTTTCTCGAACCGGCCTAGCCTTTTGGCTAGGCCAGTTTGGCTTCTCCGGGGCCGCTCGCATCTGCGGCAGCAAGAGCAGGCTTCGGCAGTACAAACTTAGGCTCTGGGTCGCCTGCTGCGTACATCCGTCCTAGATAATGGATGTTCATGGCGCCCGCCCGGTCGTCGTTGGTGCGGTAGCCGCAGGCGTCGCAGACATATTCATGGGTCTCGCGGTGGCGGTTTGATTTAAGGATGCGGCCACACCTGGGGCAGCGCTGGGAGGTGTACTTGGGCGAGACCTTCAGCACCTCAGCTCCGGCCAGCTGCGCCTTGTAGCTGAGGAATTGCTCGTACTGATAGAACGCCCAGGAGTGCAGTTCCCGGTTGCCCTTCGCGTCACGCTGGTTGCCCTCCGCGAAGATGATGTCCGCCAGGTCCTCTACTACAAAGAGGGTGCCGGCGCCATATTCGGAGACGAGTGCCTTCGTGAGGCAATGATTAACATCCCTCATCCAGCGGTTCTCTCGTCCAGAAATGCGTTTCAGCGCACGCCTTGCTGATTTTGTGCCCTTGGACTGAAGTTCAGCCCGCACATCCACGAAGGACTTCCGCTTTGCCATAATTTTCTCGCTGGAGAAGAAGGTTGTTTTGCCCGTCTCATCGTAGGTGGTGGCCAGGAACCGCAGTCCACGATCGATGCCAATGATGTGGGCGTAACCGGCGTCGGGGTCTACCCCCTCTACCTCCTTGGTCATAGGGATGTGAAGATACCATTCTCCCATAAGGCTGACCAGCTTACTCGTTCCAAAAGACCAGGTTCCATCGAAAAATGCGTCAAAGCACTCAGGCTTGTCGAACTCCATATTGCTTAGCGGCTTGAATGCAACTACTCGAATAGCCGGCAGGGGGCCGTAAAGACCTCGGCTTTGCTATACCCTTATTGAGCCATCTCTTTTTACCTCCACCATTCATTTTCGGGTTGACTTTTAATAGTTAATCTTTCGTCCAAGCGACCAATCGATCGGGAATCATTTTGTTATATGCAGGGCGGCTTGTTCCCGTTGGCAGAGCTATCCAAGTGTGGAATGGGAAATCTACCGTCGAGGAATGCCCGGAGATTTCTGCAGAGTACACCCTGCTGCTGTTCGTTGATCCCGCACAGAAATGTCTGTGTGAGAATACTGTCGGTTCCATGCTCCCTCGCAAACCGGCGGAATTCCGCCTCCGGCATGTCGGAACGGGCAATCACAGTCTCCAAAGACACCTCTCCGGACAGAAATTCCACCAGTGCGGCAGATCGAAAGCCGTACATGAAAATATCGACATAGGAATCCAAATCGTCCCCGGTCAGGCCCTTTTTCAGGCCGGACTTCATCGCTCTGGCTCCAAGCGCTAGCTTTTTTATGGCGTCATCCCTACCTTCTTTTTAGATTTTATCTGCCGCAGAAGACTTCGTTGCTGTACACAACGGCCAACCGCCACCGCCCTTTGGAGGTCAGGTATCACTTCAAAAAATCGGGCGTAGGATCGGTGGTATCCCAGTCGTCCTCATTCACCTGCCCCAGGGCATAACCGCCAACCTGCTGGGAGAACTGGCTCCGGCCGGTAGGGGTAGAGCTCCGGGCATTTCTGGAAGATTCTTCGATCATGGACATATACTCAAAATTCATGGAGAGGTTGCAGGTCGCATGGTTGAGCAGGATGACATTCTTGGTATCCAGAGCCAGTAGCCGCTTCAGGCCCTCGAAGTCCAGCACAAAGCAGGCTGGCTCGCCCTCCGGGTTGTCCAGCTGCACCTGCCGCCAGTCTGTATAGACCAGCAGTCCAAGCCCATTCTCCATAGTCAGAGCAAGGGCCGGGTAGTTATTGGCGGGGTCATTGATGCAGGCGGCCAGAAACTCACCGTTGACCATAGACCTGGTCCAGGTGTACTCGGCCTCCATATTCCCATAGCCGGCCGCAGCCTGTTGCAGGAAGTAGAATGTGGCGCCATTGAGCATCCGGTTGCGCAGCTTATGCTCGGTAGTGGGCCGCCCGTCGTAGTCTGGCAGCTCCTCATCCACCAGGTCGGAGATGGGAACCGACAAAGAATCATCAGAAGGATGTGAGTGGGGCCGTGGTCAAACAGCCAGAGCAGAGCTTCCTCCCGGGCCTTGCCGTCCGGCAGATCCTCCACCACAGGGTTGAACCCCTGGGCCTTCAGCTCGGAAGCCTGCGCCCGGGCTTTGTCTTCTGTGGTATAGAACAACGCCTGGTAGGTTTCGTTCTTCACCACCAGGTATGGGACCTCCATCTGAGTACGGATGAAGGTCAGCGGATAGCCAGCCTTGATTTTATCAACCAAAATCCGGTAGCCATGGGATGTGTCTTTAAGAGCATAGGGCAGCAGACCAGCCAGCCCCTCTTCGCTGAAAATCCTGTACAGATCAGCCATTGATTAACGGGCCTCCTTTCATAGGTGCCTCCCAGGTGGTGATATGGTCCGTGAGCTCCTCCGTCTCAGTGGACACCCTCTCTCCCCCCTGGTGACTCGTTGTCGTGCGCAACAGCCAACTTCGAAGGAGGCATCCTCATGGACCAAACACAGGCTCCCGGAGGGAGAGCCGGCACAAAGGCTGCTCCCGGCAGAGGATAAATCCTCCGCCATATTCTTTCGTTAATAAAGCCCCAGGCGACTTTCCAAACCCAGGATAGAATCCTTCCCTGTTGCCCATGATATAAAAAATATAAAAATAGCAATCTGCATATAATATAAATGAAAGGAGTTGAACATCATGGCAAAAATCATTCGAATCGTATCCCGCCGTCAGGCCCACACACAGGCATCGCCTGTATCAATGAACGCAGCATTGTTGTCTGGGGAGACGCTGCAAAAGGAGATACTGCCGAGGCTCTCATGGAGGCGCTGTCTGATGCTCAGCAGATGCTCCGGTGCCAAGCGTACAGCAAGTCCAACGACAACATCATCGCCGAGGTCTGCGATAAGCTCTTCCCAGGCAACTGGGCCTTTACCGCCCAGGGCGGCACCATCGAATTCTAAGTCTTTTGTCCCCAAAATGGGAACTGCCCAATTTGCATATCATTGGGCAGTCTACCAATTTGGGGACAAATAATGCATAAGGAGAAATGATACATGAAGATCATTAAAGTCGTTTGCCACCAGCGCTACCCTGAGAATGCCATCAGCAATCTAGCGGCCGTTCTCAGCGCTATCCACAAGGGTGAGCGGGTTACCATAGCTGAGGTTAGAAACGCTGCGCTCAACGCTGTGGCAGAACTGGAATCCCGGTTTGGCTCTGAGAACGCCGCCGTGCGGGCTCTGCTCCAGGCTGAGGAGTTCGATCAGGTCAAGGTCAACTTCATGGTCTCTGATTTAGGGGGCGATGCCGCCAGTATCTACTGGAACATCAACGACCTGCCGGCCGGAGCTAAGACTGACCATGTTTTCTGGGGCGACCTGCTACAGCGTACGGATGCTGTCTGGCAGCAGATCAAGGAGCTGCAGAAGGTCGTGGAAAGCCGGGAGAAGGCCGCCGACTCTAGGAACCGGCACAAGGCTGCTGAGGCTGTCGAGAAGATGGTCAAGGAAGCCAAGAGCCTGGCTGATCAGGCGGCCAAGACCCTCTTTGCGGCTGCCCCATCCACCCAGAAAATCGCTCGTTTGCAGCAGCAGATGGACGATATGATGGAGCAGCTGGAGACCTTCCAGGCGGACACTCTGCCTATGGTGAACATCCCCGGCGATGGCCAGTTTTGGGTCTGTCTCAGCAACCGTGCTTATATGGCTTTTCGGGAGACATCCCGGATGTCCGAAGCTATTAAGGAGAAATCCAAGATTGCAGATAAGGTCGAGTTGAAGATTGCCAAGCTGGAGCGGGCTTGCAAGGAGCAGATTTCCAAGGTGAAAGTTCTCATGGAGGCTGGCCCTGCCATGGGTCCCAAGTCTAAGGATATCCTGTACGCCATCAGTGAAGTCAACGACCATGCCTCTGAGCTCCATGATACACTCGTGGAGAAGCGCGAAGCGGCCATCGGCCCCGTGAAGGAATACTGGGGCAGCTGCGTGAAACGGGTCTCTAAGGCTTGGTCCGAAATGACTGGTACCAAGGATGAGCTGCTGCTCATTCTTGACAATCAGCAAGAAAACAGATGGCCGTTGAGGAGCTGTACCAGAAGGGGGTGCATCTTTTGGGTTTGTCCGAGGGCGCATTTCAGAACGCCACCCCTGTGGACACGGAGGCCCTGCACAGGATGTGCGACTTCATGAAGAATCTGGCTTGCCAGATCAAGCCTCTTAGGGAGGCCACTGTCAAGGCCTACCATAACAGCAAGGGCAAGGAGCAACAGTTCTGGTATGGGCTGTTTAACAAGTGCGTTACCATGGAAAAATCCATCCGCCGGCGGGTGACCCGCCTTGACGAGGTGATTGATGCCCAGAATGCGGCGGCTCAGAGTGTGCAGGCGCAGAAAGCCCAGACCAACCGGTTCGCCATGCAGATGTCTGAAATCTACAAGGAGAACAACCAGTTTGCCGAGCTGGTCGCCAAGGCCATGAACGACGAGAAGAACCCAGCTTCCGCCAAGCGGCAGCTGCTGGCTGAGGTAACTGACTTCTACAAACAGTGCGCTATGGTCAGCAACAAGCTGAATGGCTATCTGCGGGGCTGCAGCGGTTCCGAGTATAACACGATTCAGGAGATGATTCGCTACATTGGCGGCATCCGCAGGAACTGCGCCACCATGGCCGGCGACCTGCGCAAGGCCCTGGCTGCAGATAAGGGCATGGAGATGCTGCTCAGTGCCATCTTTGATGGCGCCGAGGATAAGCCTAAGGCCAAGCCGAATGCGAAATCCAAGGCGAAGCAGCCCAAGGCTGAACTGGAGTTCAATGCAGATGCCGAGGTCCAGACTCTTCTAGGCTGCGCGGACAAAGCTGAGCTGCTGGAGAAGCTGAAGGCCCTCCAGGAGAAGCTGGGAGCTTAACGCACAAAGGGGGCCTGCCGCAAGGCGGGCCCCTTCTTGTTAGGAGGGATTTATATTGATTGGTAAAACACATCTGGTCGGCGGCCTGGCTGCCGCCGCAGTGATCTGTCAGGCGGCGCATCTGCCGCTGGCCGAAGGACTTATTTTTACGATTGGCTGCGCTGTGGGGTCTCTGTTCCCAGACATCGACCACGAGAGCAGTACAGTCGGCAAGCGGGTCAAGCCGCTGAGCACATTGTTGCATAAAACGGTGGGACACCGAACCTTCTTCCATTGGTTCGTCCCCTACTGCTTGCTGGCTGTGATCCTACACATGTGGAAGCCAGGCTTGGATGTGGTGACGATGTCCGTTTTGACCGGCATCCTCACGCATCTGTTTCTGGACGCTCTAAACCCATCCGGGGTCCCAGTGCTCCCGGGGTTGAAGTTGCACCTGCTGAAAATCAAAACTGGGTCAGGGCGCGATAATGCGATCGGGACCTTGCTGTCCCTGGTTGCAGTGGCCTGCTTCGTTTACTGGGTCTTCTGCATGATCCGCGGCTATTAGCCGGACAAAAGCCCTCTCTCCTACTGCGGGGAGAGGGCTTGCTTTTTGCTGTCTGAATGGATTTCCTCCTGCGTGCATATCATGAGCCAGCTGTCCACTGAGGATGTGATTAGTTTAAGGAGGAATAATTATGATGGAGGCAGTGGTTGTTCCTGCGGCGCAGAATGTCTGCACTGAGCAGGAGTTCAACGAGTATATGGAAAACGAAGGCACCCGGATGATCTGGTCGATCATCCACCGCTACGGGAAGGGCATCGAGCAGTCTGATGCCTTTCAGGAGCTGTCCATTGCGCTATGGCGTGCGCTTGGTTCCTATTCCCCCACTCGGGGCGCAAAGAAGCTCACCTATGTGTACCAGACCGTCTACAATCAAATGAAGATGATGCTACGGGAACAGGGGGCTGCAAAACGCGCTTTTGAGAAACAGGCGAAATCTGCTGAGGAGCAGTATAACCTGCGAGGGCGGGATGAGAATATGGAAGACCGTATTCTGGAGGATATGGTTTTGCGGAGCCGGTCAAATGCCCTGCATTGGGCAATTCGGAATGGAGGGCTGACTGAAGATGAGCAGAAGACTGTCTACATGCTTCTTCAGGACATGCTTCAGAGGGAGATTGGCGAAAAGCTCGGCTGCAGCCAAGGCCATGTATCTGCTATGAGAAAGAGTGCTCTGGAAAAAATCGGAAAGGCGCTTCAGGATGCCCAGTGGGATGGTGCGGACATCTGGGCCACGGAATCCATGTAATAGCTCGAAAGAGGGGCGGTGCGAAGGCACTGCCTCTCTTCATTTTCTTGAGAATAGATTTATTAGAAATTGCATAGTATTTAGCAACACTCGATTTGGGGAAATTCTGTTTTAGGGGGAATTGAGGCCAGGTCGGTGTTTTTCTATTTTCGGAGAAAAATATATGGGCCTGCTTGACAGACCGAAAGGGAAGTACATAATGAAATACAACAAGAATATTTTCTGTGAAGACATCGCTATAGGCTATGAGTCCCTGGAGCTCAGTCCGGAGGCCCAGCGGTATTTGGAAACTGACGGGGTGAACCTGATCGCCGCAACCATGCACCAGGAAGATTGGTTTGGCATGTCTTGGGACGATATGTTCCAGGAGTGCCTGATTGCTGCGACTAAGGCCATCATCCGCTACGATGGTGCCAAGTACTACACTAAAATGTCAACCTACATCGTGAAAGCGGTGCAGAGGACTATCCTGATGGAGCGCCGGCGCATGGCCAGTAAGAAGGCTGCGGCTCGCCGCAACGAGTTCTCCTTCGAGGCGTCCGAAATCATTTATGATGATGCTGAGCGCAGGCTCGATAGCATCATTTGGAAGACTCGGAGCGAATGGCTTGATTGGGCCGTCGGCGATCCGGAAACAGGACTTACTGACGAAGAGCGCCAGGTTGTTCAGTTTACTCGGAGAGGTTTTTCTCAGACAGAGATCAGCAAAACCATGGGTTTCTCGCAGTCTGAGGTATCCAAGCGGAAGACCAGCTCTGTGCAGAAGCTGCAGAACCGGCTGGGGAAAATGATTAAAGAGGGGACAGTGACCTGCGTATGACAGAACAGGAAAAGTTTTACAAGATGGAGGCCTATGGGACAAAGAAAGACCCCAGTTTTCTGTATTCGAAGCACAATCTTCATATCAAGTATGGGACTGAGGAGGCCTTCGAAATTTTGGCCAGTCGGATCCAGACTCTGAAGGACTTTGGCTACGATCCTAGTGAGCGGCCTTTAACTCCCGAGGAGAAAGAAGCAGCCTGCACCCTGGACTATGTGGACGCACTACTCCAAACCTATGATGACCGTGTGACTGCCGCCGCAGAGCACCGGCCCTACCTGGATTCGCTGAATTCCAACATGGAGCCAAACTGCGACTGGCCGGAACCAACCGACCCTCGGGCAATGTGTCAGATGTTGTCGTATTTCTGCGCCAGCATGGAAATTGTCCAACTGGTCATCAGCGACTATGGGGACGAGCAATACCCGGAGTTTATTCGAGCTTGGTACAAAGAAGTGCGTCAGCGGATGCATATGGATCACTACCACTATATCCACTGGCGTGACAAGATGAAGGAGATTGCCGATCGAGACTTTTGAAAAAAGAAAGGCTGAGAGCATAAGCTCTCAGCCTTTTGTTGTCATGCAGATAGTTTCTTCCTAGCTGACTTCTGCAGAATGGCCGCCAGAGAGCCCCTCCGTGTGACCTTTCCAAGATAAGCGGCCGACTTTCCAGAGTCGATATCCTCGAAGGGCAGGTCACAGTCAGTGACGATGGCGCCGGTGCAGGAGACATACGCCTCGTCCACCGCCAGGTCGTCATCGGATCCCTCGACCGACAGCTGGGTGATGGTCCGGTCGAACGCCCCGGGGATGGATATACCGCGACCGCGTGCCAGTATATACTCCCTCTTTTCATCGTGCATCTTCATCTTAGAGAAGAAGCCGCAACGGTAGTAACGCAACATATTCGCAGCCGGAATGTCCTCATGGTACTTGTCCCCGGAGATGGCGATGTTGAAGAGGCTGTACTCCTCTTCGTCGTCCGCGTGCGTCAGGACCCACTTCAACGGGGAAATGAGCCTGTCGCCATAGGAATGCTCTGCCTCCCACAGCCGGCGCATACAGTCGACCAGCTCTTGGGAGTAGATCTTGCCGTTGGTGGCCACAAAACAACCGTGGACAGGAATTTTATGCTCGATAACATAGTCTACGACAGCCTTTATGTAGTCCGTGTTCAGAGCCGGCTCACCACCGGTGAAGGTTATAGTGTCAATGTCGTCGATCCCATCGAAAATCTTGGGGATGAGGGCCGGATCGGCGTCCATGTTTTGCGCGTCGCCCCGCAGGCAGTGGGCGCAGTTCATGTTGCAGCGGCGGGTCACCTCAAGGATGAGGTTGCAAACCTTCATTTTCATGATAAGTTTTCCTCCTGAATTTGTATTCTCCATCTGTATGTATTTCCAAATTGGATCGCTGTTGGAATAGTATGCAGTTGGGGAAGATACAATTCTGGAAGGGCAGCGAGTCTTTTTTAACAAAGAAATGTGGCAGGGGATTTCTTTGTCTTCCAATGGGCTTTGCTTGTCCGGCTCCTCTCTGAGCCGATGAAGGGTCCGTGAGACTTGCCTCTTTCTCTATTTCGGGAGGTTGGCACATCGTTTTATGCAACGCCCACTTGGTTGTGCAAAACGATGGAGGCTACCCTGGCATATGCCAGGATACGCCTGAAGCCCCCGGCTTTAGCCATGGGGTAGCTCACAGAAGACTTGTGTACTATATCTGTTGTTGCGACAGAAAGCCCCCAGCATCCTATTAGGGATGCCAGGGGCTTTTGAGTAAGTCATCATGTAATCAGTTGAACATCAAACATGATAACCCAGCTGTTCCATAGCAAACAGGAGGAGATAGCATACTGCCGTAGTTTCGTCGGTCTCCTCAGATGCTGCAACCTCCCGCACTATTTCCCACTGGATATCAGATAGCTCTACATTGAAAATTGGTTCCTCAAGGGTGCCAAAAGGACGCTCAAAGCCATCGTCATGTCCCCATATAGAGTAGGCAATAGAGGCCCAACCCTCGCTGATGAGCCGGTTCTTGAGCTTCTCGTTTACCGCACTCTGAACCGCTTTTTCCGGTGTTTGCAGATTCTTATCATTCATGATCAGACAAATCATGTCCTGGGCAATCTCATCATCCCTAAAGTCAAGTTTTAGTACCATGTTCTGTATCTCCTTTTCATCTGAATTTGACTAAATCGAGTTTAGACTCAAGACTGCCTGATATGTTGGGTAGCACACAACGCTGTTTCGTACCTCCTTCCTTTGATTCTCTCCATAAGTGTCTAATATCCCAACATTGAAGCATACCATAGTTATATGCAAGTCTTCTGGATTTGATTTTTTCGCTATCTCCTCTGTATAGTTCATAGTCTGTAGCTAACAGCTCACACCCTAGGTCTGTAGTCGTGGGTAGTTCACGCATACGCTACAGACAGCATCCACTATATTATCCTAGTTTGTGGTCCTGTGCAACGGTCTCTACCCCCCTTTTTTTACAACCTCCCCTTCCCTATTTCGTTCTGTACAAGAGAAAAGGGCGCCATCAAAAGATAGCGCCCCTGTTCAGTTGCCCGATATGTCTGTTAGTGAGACTTGGACTCGGCGAGCTTGAGGAATTCCTCCTTAGTCAAACCGCTATGTTCCACAGCTACCTCCAGAGAAAGCATTCCCTGCCGGTACATATCGGCGTAGGCGTCTGCGCGACCTTCTGCGCGGCCTTCTGCGCGGCCTTGCCGCCGTTCATCTCGCATCTGCATCTGATAGGTCATATAAGCTCTCTCCTTTCTTCCGTCCAAACGGACCTCTTCTACCAACTTACGAGCAATCTTGGTCAACCCACCAACAACAGGCATCTGCCCATCATTTGTCCGAATATAGTCCAGGAACTCCAGAATATCATTAGAAACATCTCCTCGCTCCTGGTACTTGCAGTTCAGGATGATGGCATGGCTTCCATCGTCATACCGAATGTCCGTACTTTTTTATGCAACTTTCTCTCTCATACAAAGCCAAGCCCGCATGAAAATAGTCAAAGTTGCAAATGAAGATAATATAAGACTCCGGCAAATCGACATAGTCACCGCCACGCTCCAGAAAATTGCGGTCGATCCCTCCTTGGTAATAGCGGGTACGCCGCTCCAGATCCTTCTGGTTTACGCACTGCATCTCGATGTTATATCGGGTCTGATTTTGATCCTGAATGTAAACATCAAGGCGGATTCCATGCGCACCGAGTGTATCTGAAAGGTCTTTCTCCTTATCGATATACTCTATCTTTGCGATGGACCTACCCAGCAGTGCCTCCAAAAACAGCTTGCTGACCCGTTCGTCCCGCATGACCTGCCCAAACATAAAGTTGTCGGACAACGGCAGGTCCTTAAACGCGATGGCATTTGTAGACATGTTAGTCTGCCCTCCCTATCTGTTTGTATTATACCTCTACGCTGTCGTTTTTACAAGCTGAACCTTCCATCATGTAGTCCCCTTTCTCTCAAACACAATCTTCCCGCGGTAGACGATTCGGGTGATGTCCGAACAATACAGCCGGCCATCCTCACCGCTCTTTACGCCTACCAGAGTCCGGAGCAGCTGCTTCCCCTGCTTGCCAACGCAGAAATCCCACTCATTCAGGTAGTCCCGTTCCAGTAGGTTTGTCAGCAGCTTTTCAGGTTCCATCTTTGCCACGGCGATATTCCCATTTTTGGCGAACTCCACAGCGATCGATTTAGCGTCCATCCCTTTCAGGAGCTTGGCAATCTCCACTTCCCAGGGGTCTACCAGGTCAGGTTCAGCCATCTTCTCCCGGAGCTGGATTTCCCGGGCTCTCTCGAAAGCCAGGTCGGCCTCCTTCTTCTTGCAGTGGGTGTCGACGATATCCTTGAGGTCCATCCTCCACGCTTCCAGGGCGTATGCCTGGCTCACAGAGACAAGAAGTTCAGGGAGGCGCTCCCGGATAATAGCCTCCGGGGTATTCAGCCCCATGAGGCAGGACCGGGCGAGCTTCCAGATGTCCTTCAGTCTCCAGGAGTCACTCTCCTTGATGGTAGCCGGCTTCAGCGTTTTATAAAACTCATCCACCATCTGCTCGCCTTCCTCCTGGTATGCAACGGCCTTCTCCTCGATGAAGACAAGATTTTTGGGCCGCTCGCAGCCAGACATGAAGTAGGAAACTGGCGTGCCCATATAGACCTTGCCGTCCGTCACCATGGCGACAAATTCGGCGTTGAAACCGGGGATCCGAGCGTCATCTTCGCCATGGTAGCTCTTGGTCTCATAGATGAATTTAGACTTGCCAATCCTGGTCTGGATGTACCAGTCGGGAGAAGAGGCGCCGTCGGTGATAGTGAACGCCTCGTCAGTGGAGAGTACTTTGTCGATGAATTCCGTTATCCTTTCTTTGCTATGCAGCATTTTCGTTTACCTCCTATATGTTTTTTTTCATAAGGTACAATTCGGTCTGAAACCACGCCTCTTTAGGGCAGTTTAAGGCTTTTCCTTAGATTTGGTTTTTCCTAGTTTTTTGCCTCCATAATTGAATGTCTGATAGTGTTTTATGCAAAGTAGTATGGATCTATTTCTGGCGCAAAAAGCAAGAGCCGCCCCTCTCGGGACGGCTCTCTGGATTAGGATTCGCTGAGCAAATCCTCCAACGGATTGCAGGCCAACTCATCCAGCTGCTGCTGGGCAAATTCGTCCTTCCGTTTGTCGGACATGGACTTTTCGTCATAGGACTTGTGCCGGCACATCGGGCACGAACAATGGATCTTGCCCTTGGACAACATCCCCGCATGCTCCACATGCCAATAGTCGTTCAGACCATGGATGATCTTCTGCTTGCGGCGGATGACCCGGGCCCGCTGTTTCCGGTAATAGTCCCTGCTTCGATTCATAGGATCACTCCTCGTCCTGAGAATTCCCGCCCTTCACCAGGTCGGGTGGAGCAATGACGAACTTCACACCCATTTCGCGCATGGCCTTCGCCAGCGCATTCTGGATGGCTTGCTCCTCATCAACCTCGGTGACGCCATCCTTGTCGGTAAGATAGCTGCACAGGAAGGTCTTTCGTTTCATGCTAGTCATCCTCCTCTTCGTCGCCCAACTCGTTGTAGGCGTCGTTAATGAGGTGGGTGACGATGCACTTCTCGCACTCATCGGCTTCACAGAAGCCACAGAGCGTGTCCCGTGCATTGCACAACTTCGACAGATATTCCCTGTCCATATTCAGGCTCCTTTCTTTTCGGTGAGTCTGGGCAGCCAGTCTTCCTTCTCTGCCTTCAGAATGTCCTTAGGTACACACTCAGACAGAGCTGAAGTAGCGGCCAGTGCCATGTCGATGATGTAAAAATCATCCCCGTTCTGCATCACATCCACAGACCACTGTCCAGTTAGACCGGAGGCCGCCATGTCCGGGATCATCGCCTCAATGTTATTGACAACGATATCCTTATGGGTGTGATACCGGCCCATGAGCTTCTCCTCGTGGGCCTTGTAGATGATGTAGTCATGAACCTGGTGAGGGCTGTTGGCATCCGGTTCATGGCCGAATCGCTTTTCATCACATCAGGGTCCCAGTATGGATTGATGCCGATGACTTTGCCAGCCTCACAATCGATGAACACCCGATACTCAGTCCGCAGGGGCATACCCTTGTAGATGTGCGGGTTTCCCTCCACATCATGGATGAACTCCCGGACCACCCACTCGTTGGTGGTACAGGCTCCATAGATGCAGGGAATCGCCAGAGGGCTGGCCATCATCTGCCCCTGGTTCTGGATGTACAGCAGGTACTCACCCAGCTCCAGAACTTCTTTGGCGCCGGTGACCCGGGCGTTGCGGAAGTCGAACTTGCTGGAGAAGGTGCCAGTCTTGATAAAGTAGTCCTTGGTCGTGTCCAGGTCAAAAACCTGGAAGCAGAACTGGTCGACCACCTTCATGGTGCCGCTGGTCAGCCGGCCATAATCCAGGCGGCTGAGCTGCAGCATTGTGAGCGGCACCTTAATGACCCTGGTCTTTGGGACCTTGAAGAAATCCTGCTTACCTACCGCTTCGCACAACGCTGGTAACCAATGGCTGATCGAGTTGCGGTTGCGGCTCAGCATTTCATAGGTGATAGCATCCAAATCCAGGATGTCCAGGCCCTGGCGGAAATGATGGTAGGCGAAGTCTTTTTTTTCGGATCAGTGGCTTCCTGCCACTCCTTATAAAAAAACAGAAGGCTGGCACAGGTCGAATCCTGGGGCATATCCCGCAGCATCAGGTCACCGGACAGTTGCGGGCGCATCGGCTCCGGAAGAGCATTGATTTCGTCCGCTGTCACGCGTTTGTCGTCGTTTCCCAGCATATTCTGCGGGTCCAGATATTGCAGTTTCTTGCCGTCATAGTCCAGTATCGGCGTCTGCGAGATAAGTTCCTTGACAATACGATCGTAGAGCGCTTTGGCTGCCTCGGAGGGATCCACGGAGGGGATCGTCTCAGCCGCCTGCTTGGCACTAACCTCAAAGAAATGGCCGTTCTCGGTCGTATTATTTAGAATATCCCGCTGATAGCTGGCCTCGAAAGCAGCCAGCGCCTCAGGGGTTGTGTTGAGCAGGGCCGCAATCTGGTCCTTTGCCATGGTGGCCCGCTCCTGCTGTGAATCGCTGAATAGGTCCTTGAAGGAGAAGGGCGCAGGGCCCTCCTCCTTTTTTTTCTTCATGCCGAACATTTTGTTACCTCCCTGTTGACTTTTTATTGCAGACTGTTTTTAGTCCAGGCTGAACTCGATGTCGTCCAGATCCTCCTCATCCAGGCCGGCGGCCTCGATCAGGTCAGCCAGGTCAGTGGGTCCTCGTACAGCTCATTGAGCAGGCCACGCAGGGCATCCTTGCAGCTAGGGTCAGACCAGTCGATGTCATCGGGATTAAAGTCCCCCTCGAACATCTCCAGGTAGTCATCCTCAGCGGCGACCAGCTGGTCTTCGTACATATAGCGGTACGCACTTTCATATTTGCTAAACATATCCTTTCCTCCTTCTAAATTAGCGATGGACCTCATAGAGGAACATCTCGACGCGGCGGCCATCTTCGTTGACCTCAACATCCAGCCGCCAGATAGCCCGGTAGCGATCTCCCATCAGATAACCGGCAGACTGGTACTGCCGGATGATCTCATCGGCGGAGTCTACGCCAGACTCCCGGAAGCCGAACAGGTAGGACGCGGAGCCGCGGTCGGCAGCCAGGGCTTTGAGCATTGAATTCCACCAAAGGAAAAGGTCGCTGGCGTAATACCTGCACCACCGCCCTGCCTCCTGGATGAGCTTGGTCAGGGGGGAGCTGTAGTTGATCTCCACCTTACCGGCATCACTGATTTGACCGGCAGTCATAATAGTCTGCTGCTCGATGATTTTTCGAAAGCTGTCGATATTGCCAACCTTCATGTATATCTCCTCCTGAAAAGTTTGTCCCCTTGATTGTGGGTCTGCGGAAATGATATGCAAGGCGGCTGGCTATCATTCTGCTGAAGAATTGGTTCAATTGTGTTTGCATAAAATTCTGCATCCAACGATTTTGGGAAATCTAATTTTCAAGGAGAGCGCAAAATATGAGCGAAAAATTTATATCGATTGCCATTGACGGCCCTGTAGCCGCCGGCAAGACTACTCAAGCTAAGCTGCTGGCTAAGGAGTTGGGATTCCTGTATGTGGATACTGGAGCCATGTACCGCACCATCGCCGTCTTTATGACTTGGTTTCCTACACTCGCACCCAGTATGGAAAAGGTTCTGGCGGGCATCAACATGAAACTGAAGCGTGGGCAGGATGGCGAGCAGCGGATGTTTCTGGGGACAGAGGATGTGACTGACCAACTGCGTACACCGAAGATTTCTAAGCTGGCATCGAATATTTCTGCCCTGCCCTGTGTGCGGGATTTCCTGTTGGGGATGCAGCGGAAAGCGGCAGAGGAAAATGATGTGGTTATGGAAGGCCGGGACATCGGTACTGTCATCCTGCCGGATGCGACCGTGAAGATTTTCCTGACGGCCGATGCCGATATGCGGGCCTTTCGGCGTTGGAGGGAGTTGAAGCAGAAGGGTCAGACGGAGAATTTTTACAATGTCATGGAGGACCTGAAGGCCAGGGATTACAACGACTCACACCGGGAAGTGGCGCCGCTGAAACAGGCGGAGGATGCTATCCTGCTGGACTGCACAGAGCTGAGCAGCCGGGAGACGACTCAGGCCCTGTTGGAGATCGTGCGTAAGATTACCGACATCTGATGGCAACCAAAAAGGACCCGCAGAGATTCTTGCTCTGTGGGCCCTTGCTTTTTGCTTTTAGGGAAAGGCATATAGTCTTTTTTAACAAAGAGAAGCGGCGAGAATGTCCATTACCCCGCCTGGACGCGAAACTGTTTCGCTAAGCTAATCGTTTTATACAACACTGTACCTACCCGTCTATAGCTCCCAACAGACAAATCCAATACCGCGGCCAAGACGATGCCTGTCTCACGGACCATACATAGGCTCCAAGAGGAGCCGGCACGAAGAGACTCCTGACAAGAAAAAAATCCTCGCCGTTTCTTCGTTAAGAAAGATTCACAAACCCTACAAAATATATCGCAAAGCTGCCTCTGTTCTCTCTTTCGCCACATATCGCCGACTTAAAATTGGCCTATTATAGTGAATGAATGGAATTTGAACAGTTTGCATATAATTAAAAAAGAATTGTTTGTGCCAACATCTGGCGCAGGCAGGACTATGAAACATGCAGATCACAGCGGTCCTTTTTCATCGACTTCCTACCACTAAGGTTACTAAAAACCTCCTTACCCAAATCGCTGTGGCCCAGAGAAATCATCAATAAAAAGGGAAATGCCGAAATGATGGCGCATTGAAAGGAGATTTTTATTATGTTCGAGTATGATGCCAAAATCGACCCCAAGCCCGAGAATATCCATGAGGACATTTTCAATATTTGCCTTCAGCTGACTAAGTCCAATGTCCCCATCTCTGAGATAAAGCTGGCAACTGAGGTCTACAAGACCCTGGCCGCCCAGCATCGGGACGACAGCCTGGAGGACGCCATGTTGGCCCTGGGTGTTGGGACCCGCGAGGAATTGCTGGAAGCAGTCCGCATCTTTCAGGCCTGGCGTTCTGAGAACCCGGAGCCGGCGCAAGCGCAGGAAAGAACCAAGAAAGACGATGAGGAACCTAATGACCAGCTTCAGGAGGAGCTGGCTCAGTCCTCAGTCAACGACACGGCAATGTTTGTCATTGACAATGTGGTCAGACGGTCGCGTCTGACGAACCGCTACGATGTAATGGAGCGGTTTTGTGCTGTACTGGAGCATCGGTTCGGCACCGGTGCCAAGCTGGATGAGAACCTGGAGAAGATGCACCTGGCCACCACCAAGGATGTGCTCCAGGCCATTGACATTTATTTTGTGATGAAGGACCTGTATCCAGACACGGTGTTTGGTCGCAAGCGGATGCAGTCTGTTTGGGCTCCTGTGTTCCAGGAGTGTTTCCCCAGGAGGAGGTGGGCTAAATTATGGCAAAGGTCCCTGTTCGTCAGGATCTTTTGGATTTGATCTTCCAGACTGACTCACACCTGAGCAATCTGTTTGGGCATGCCACCTGGTTTGTCAAACTGCTGTTCTCTATTATCCTAATTGTGGCCATCGTGGCACTGATCATCAACATCACCAAGTTGGCCATGTCGGGCGGCAACCCGCAGGCGCGCAGCGAGGCGATCCGCAATATCTTCATCGCCGGTTGCTGCATGACTGTTCTGGGCGGTCTTGGGCTGATTTTTACCCTGCTCACTGTCTTTATTTAATGCCGCGGGCGGGCGGTAAGGAGGTATGAAAGTTGACACTTAAAGAAGTAGCTCAGCGCATCCAGGCGTCTCAGGGGCAGGCCGAACAGGATCCGGCTGGTGCGCTGAAGAAAAACAGGGACCTGTTCCTAGACCTGATCCGTCAGGACCAGGCATTCATTATTCCGGAGGCAGTTGTCTCTCAGGAGGCTCTGGAGCAGAAATTGTTCCGTCCCTACATTGCCCCAGCCCAAGAGGGTGACCCGCGGCTGTTTCTGCGGGTATTCAGTCATTTGGACCTGGCGACTGTATTCGCTGAGCAGCAGGGCCATAACCAAGTTTGTGAAATTGATGGTGTCGAGCTGGTGCAACTGGCCAAGTCCTATTTTTTGCGGGGCGCCTATGGCTTCCTGCTCAATGACGGCTCTGTCTGGACGGCTATCGCATTCCCAGACCTTCTGACTGATTTCTACAAGGAGATTCTGGGCGACGAGAGCCTGGGTCGGCCTGAATTTATCTCGCTCATTCAGTTCATCAACATGGTCCGGCAGAACTACGCCTATAATATTCAGGTGGGCCGGCCGGCTGTCTATGATGTCGAGAATCGCACCCAGACCCGGTTCACGGATAAGCCCAATGATATCTGGTCGTCTGAGGGCGACTGGGTCTATGAGGATTGCAAACTGGAACACTTGATGATGGCGTCGGGTGCCAGCAACGATACCTTTATTCATATCAAAACGGCCAAGTGTGATATGCGTATCCAACCGGCCTATCTGCGGGCAGCCCTCTGTGCCGTCGGCATGGGCGACCGCCGGACACAGCCTGATTTGAACTTCCACGCAGAGTCGATTGCCCTGGATTACCGGATGCAGGATTTTGACTTGGAACGCTTCCCCCTCCAATGTGAGCTGGCAGAGCTGCCCAGGCTCGACGAACCGGAGCCGGAACCTTCCGTACCGGAGGAGCCGCCCAAGAAAAAAGAAAAGCCGAAGGCCAAGAGGCCTGACTTCATCGCCCTCCTGCTGTCCAAGTTCAAAAAGCCGGACAAGGAGGAACTCCCCGAGGAGCCGGCCGAAGAGGTGATGGATGTACCCCCAGAGAAAAAAAAACGCCTGAGCCGGAGCCTGAAAAGAAGAAATATAACCTGGACCCGAAGCTGATGGTTAAGCTATTTTTTTGGTGCCGCCTTCCTGATCATCCTGGTGGCCGTCATCATACAGCTGATGAAGCCGACGCCCATCGACGACCTGAAGGACGCCATGGAGGCCGGCAACACGGTGGGGGCTGTTGAGCTCTACAATGAGTGCATCACCCGCGACCCTGAATGCAGGGAGGAGCTGCTCCAGCTGTTCGCAGCCGACCTGCAGGCAAGCCTGGATGGGTATGCGGACGATACTGTAACGGCCAATCAGCTGGCTGAAAAGATTAACAACTATAAGACCATCCAGGTTCTCCAGGAAAAATGCGACGCCGCCTACCTACAGGCCTCGGCCCTGGAGCAGTCCAAGATCAATTATAATAAGGGTCTGGTGGAGACCTCCATGGTGGCCCGGCTGACCGTCTGGCGAGGCGTTATCCCTGAGGACATCGGCTCTATGACGGACATGAAAAACGCTCTGGAAACGAACGCCGACCTGTACAAGAGTCTCATGTTCGAGGAGGTCAAGGGGATGGATCGCGGCCCGGCCCTCTCAGCCCTAATGCTGCTTCAGTCCTACTATCCCAACGACAAGGATGTTGTAGATAACATTCAAACCTGGCGGGAACAGATGGCCACCCAACAGATCCCAGACAGCGTTGACGACCCACCGACCGGTACCGGCAGCCAAGATGACTGGCCCATTACGATGGGTGAGATCTCCGTGCGGTACAATGGTACCGGCTATGACCTGTATATCCCCTGGCAGAACACCTCCGGACGCCCGATGAACGGGCCTCTGTTTTCTGTGACAGCCCTGGATGCCGATGGCGCGGCTGTTGTGTCTACTATTGTAGGCGAGGATGGGATGCCCTTCTCTTATAGTCAGTTTGTCGCTGACGCCGGGCAAGGCCCCTATGAAGATGGGTTTGTCTGGCCTGAAACGGCTTACTGGAACAATGCCTGGGTGACCGACCAGCGCATTGAAAGTGTCCGGCTGGACAGTATCTCAGTGAACTACACGGACGGCTCCAAGGAGGACCCTATGGATTGGAGCTACACCGCAACCGGTGAAGAGCTGGAGAAAGAACTGGAAGATGAGGCAGCGCCGTGGATGTCCTGGGAAGATTTCTTGGGCGCCGGCTTGTCGTGACAACAAATTAGAAAGGGAATGACAAAAAATCAATAACCCACCGCCTATAGAGGCGGGGGTTTGCCGGAAGGCAGACTCTGATTGATTACCCTTGGCGGCCCTGGTAAGTCTACGGATACTACCGGGAGCCCGCTCCGTTATCCGGGAATAGATAGGCACCGGCGGATGTGACGCCCAAGTCTGCCGCACTGCGGCGCATGGTTAAATAGCCCTGATGGGTAGGGACAGTGCTATGCGTAAAACCCCGGAATAACATTGGGTAAGGGCACCCTACAGGCTTCGGCCTGAGCGGCTCTCTTGGTTATAGCCGCTTTTTTAGAGAGGATGAGTCAAACACCATGGTATATGTGCAAAATCATCTTGGTCAGCCGCTGATGCCTACACAGGACCACCGTAAGGTACGGCTCCTGCTCAAGGCCGGCGCCGCCGTTGTAGTACGGCGGACACCATTTACGATCCGGCTGACCACCAGAACCAAGACCTATGTCCAGCCAGTCATCCTGGGTGTGGACGCCGGCAGCAAGACAGTTGGTATGTCTGCGGCTACTCAGATACTTTCAAGGCGTTGTTCTCCAGTATTGCCGATGAGACTGATATGGGTGAGCTGGATGTCTCCGATATCCTGAAGGACGCCACCATCGTCTATACCTTTGATGCCAAAACCAGCCAGCTGCAGTCAATCGTGATGGATGAGTTTGAGGTCGATATCTCCAAGGCTATGGAGCAAAGCGATCCTTCGATTGGCGAGATGAGCATGACCATGAGTATGGAGCTGAACATCTCCGATTATGGCAAGATCACCGCCGATGATGTGGCTGTTCCCAAAAATGTGAAGGACGGCGCTGTGGAACAGAGTGAACTTGAGGCCGATGCCGGCCTCGACATCTCTACTGAGGATATCGGGCTCGGCGATGGAGCGACTTCCATCAGCCCTGCCACATCCGAAGCTCCTATAAACACAGATAAACCTACCGTCTCCCCCTCTTCTATCTCCATGTCTTTTGAAGGCCGTATGCTAAACCTTCCTTTCGACTATTCGATCCTGACCGAGGCCGGCTGGAAGGCCGTCGATGATGGTGAATATTCGTTCCTGGTCATGAAAAATGACAACTATGATGTCGAGATCTATGTCTATGACGACAACTACAGCGGAAAGGAAGCTGACCTCATCTCTGACGGTGTGTTTGGCATTGACTGCAGCGTTGGAGGCTACAATAAGCGGCCTGACATGACATCGCTGGTTTGATCTGGGGTGCCTCCGATGAGGATGTGAAAGCTGCCCTGGGTGAGCCTGAGTACCTTTCCTCCTCTCCGTATGGCACCAGCTATGAATATACGATTAAGGATGCCTCTGCCAGCATGGAGTATGACATCTCCGTCCGAGTTGACAAAGCTGAAGGCCTGTCCGAGATCGATGTCCGAGCTACAAAGTTCTAATCCTTTATTAACGAAAAATGCGGTGAGGGGTTCTCCGGTCTACCGGAGGACCCCATTGCCCCATCTATGGTCCGTGAGACCTGCCGAAAGGAGTTGTACGACTATGGCAGACCCTCTGCTTCTTGCTGATATGAGCGGTATGAACGCACGCTTCAGGCTGGAAGAAGCCATCCGGTGCGGCGACGCGAACGCCGTTAAGCGGTTCTTCAGTGCAGTACCGGGATTGTCAGAAGCTCCTTCTAAGCAGCCGCAAGGCTGTTTAGGAGGTGAGGTTCACTATGGCAAAAGGGCTACCCAGGTTTGGTAGCCATCTTTCTTTGTTTGAAGAAAAAGCCGCCGGCGGCCAGAATGACTGCCGGCGGCATTGCTGTTTGTTGGATCAGTCGTCCAGTTCGGGCAGATCCTCCTCATGGAGGTTGTCGGGCGCCGGCCGCATGACGGCGGCAGCAGCGTCACGAATCTTGGCCTCGATTTCATTGGCCACATCCGGATTATCCTGAAGGAATTGCTTGACGGCTTCCTTACCCTGGCCGATGCGGGTCTCGCCCATGGAAAACCAGGAACCGGACTTCTGGACGATGCCAAATTTGACGCCCAGGTCTACCAGCTCACCCAGCTTGGAGATGCCCTGCCCGTAGAGGATATCAGCCTCGGCAATGCGGAAGGGCGGAGCGACCTTGTTCTTCACGACCTTGAACTTGGTGCGGTTGCCCACCAGGTCAGAGCCACTCTTGATGGCCTCGATCCGGCGCACATCAATGCGGACTGAAGCGTAGAACTTCAGGGCCCGGCCGCCGGTGGTGACTTCCGGATTTCCATAGGCGACACCGACTTTTTCTCGTAGCTGGTTGATAAAGATGACGATGCAGTTGGTCTTGCTGACGGCGCCGGCCAGTTTGCGGAGCGCCTGGCTCATTAGCCGGGCCAGCAGGCCCACATGAGACTCGCCCATGTCACCTTCAATCTCAGCTTTTGGGGTGAGGGCTGCCACTGAGTCGACTACCACCACATCCACGGCGCCGGAGCGGACCAGAGCCTCGCAGATCTCCAGGCCCTGCTCACCGGTATCTGGCTGGGAAATGAGCATCGAGTCAATGTCTACGCCAAGGGCCTTGGCGTAGTTTGATCCAGGGCATGCTCAGCATCAATGAAAGCAGCCTCGCCGCCCAGCTTCTGGGCCTCAGCCAAGATGTGTAGGGCCAGGGTCGTCTTGCCTGAAGACTCAGGGCCGTAGATCTCGATAATGCGACCGCGTGGGACGCCACCGATGCCCAGGGCAATGTCCAGACCCAGGGAGCCGGTGGGCACTGCCTCCACCGCAATGCCCTGATTCTCGCCCAGACGCATGATAGAACCCTTGCCATAGGCCTTCTCGATTTGGGCCATGGCCGTCTCCAGCGCCTTCTGCTTGTCGGTTGTGCCAGCGGTGTTTTCTTTCTTGATCGCCATGATATTTTACCTCCTTGATCCTGAATTTGATCTTCTATATGTATTATATGCAGAACTCCGTTTTCGCATTTTGGATAAAGAAAACGGCCCCCGAAGGGGCCGTTTTTTTGGTTGCTGCTTAGAACGGCAGCTCGTCGTCCTCGTCCTCGACGGGGGGTGAAGTTGCCGGCAGCAGAGGTGTCGGGCTCGGCGGCGGCAGCAGCGGAACCAGCGGCGGGGGCAGGCGCAGAACCATCGCGGGGACCATACTTGATCACCGTGACTGCATCACCGCGGGGCCGGATCTGGTAACTGATGTTACCGTTGTACTCCCGAGCCTCAACAGCCCCGGAGACAACCACAATGGCACCGTCGGCGATCACCTTTGCCAGCCCTTCGGCACGGGTGCCAAAGACAGAGGCGTTGATAATGGTCTTCTTGCCATCATACGCCTTCTCCTTGTTGTATGTGCCGTTGGCCAGGTCGCAGATTTTCTCTGCAGACATCTGGGTACGGATCCCAAACTGGAGATAGGAGTTGCCCTTGGGACTGGTCCCCAGAGGTTTGGCGCCAATGACGGTGCCGCTGACCGTGCAGGCCATGGGCAGGGTTCGGTCCAGACCGTCCTGACGGCTCTTGTAGGCCAGGGTGGCAACGGCAATGTCGCTGCCAACGGTGGGATCCACACCGTCCTTGAAAGACCCGGCATCGATCAGGTTGTCCACCTCGATCTCCAGACGCTCACCCGGATTACCATCCTTGGTGGTGAACTGACGCCATACCAGACGACCAGCCACGACCACATGCCGGCCCTTGTTCAGGACAGAGCTGAACTTCTCAGCGGCCTGGCCATAGAGTTTGATGGTGGCGAACTCGGGAGCAACATAGGACTTCTCCTTGTCATACTCATTCTTGGCCAGAGCCATCAGCTGATCGGCGGCGCAGGGAAGCCCGATGGAAGCAGACAGAAAAGCCTTCTTGTCATCGTGGGCAGCGCTGAAGTAAGGAGCGGGAGAAGAGACATAGCCCTCCAGCTGGAAAGCATAAGGCTCACCCTTGGTTGTCATACCGACACTGTGGGTCTTGTAACGATTCTTGTTCTCCATGGAAATATTCTCCTTCAATGATTTATTTTCCCCAGATTGTGAGGATGTTTGATACTATGCAAAGCGCAAAAAAACAATTCCAAGCGCCTGCGGGCTGTTGGATTGTGCGGACCCAGCAGTTTTTTACCCAAAAATGTGGCGGAGGTTCGTCCTTCTGCCAGAGCTGGGCTGCCTCTCATATGGTCCGTGAGAGCTCCGTGGTAGGGGGAAAACTCACGGACCATAAGCGAAGAAGCGACACCCTGGCGGAAAAGAATTTCCCATCCAGCTTTTCTTGGTTAGAAAAGATTGGGCGTCCGCTCATAGGTGACAAATTGAAAACTCAGTCCGTTTTCGAAAACAGGCCGGCTCACTGAAAGCCTCCTCCATGTAGGGTCAGCATCCAGGTTTGGGAAGAACGCATCAGCGCCCTCTGCCTCGGCAAAAACTCTGGTAAGAAAGACCTTTCGGCACTGTCCCAGCATAGCGGCATACACGCTCGCTCCGCCGATGACCCATACCTTCTCTGTGTTCTCTTTAACAGCCATGTGAAGGGCCGCTTTGATGTTGTCAGCAAATTCCACCCTCTCCCGGGCAAATGCCGAATTGTGGGTAAGAACAATGTTCCGGCCCATGATGACTGTCCCATTTGTGGTTAGCTTCTGGAACCGGCGCATATCGGTTGGAATGGAAAACAGAAGCCCATTGTCCTTTCCAATAGCCCAGTTCCGGTCTGCAGCGACAATGGCATTCATCACACGGCCACCGGGATCTGCTCGTGGAATTCAGCTGGAGTGTATCCTTCCATAGAGAAGCTGTCCCGGGTGAAGGCGTAGAAGTCAGTCACCGACTGATCGATGATAAACTTGGGGGCTGGGGACTGCTTTGCTTCCAGCAGCTTTTCCACGGCCGGCACATGCCGGTCATAGATGTGGGCGTCAGCGATGACATGGACCAGCTCGCCTGCCTCCAACCCAGAGACCTGGGCAATCATGTGGAGCAGGACCGCGTACTGGGTGACATTCCAACCATTGGCCGTCAGCATGTCCTGACTGCGCTGGTTCAGGATAGCATTCAGCGTATTGCCGCTGACATTGAAGGTCATGGAATAGGCGCATGGATACAGGGCCATCTCGCTAAGATCATGATGATTGTACAGGTTGGTCATGATACGACGGGACGCCGGATCATGCTTTAAGTCCCAAAGAACCTTGTCTACCTGGTCCATGTCACCCTGCGGATAGTGGTGCTTCACGCCCAACTGGTAGCCGTAGGCCTTGCCGATGGAGCCAGTCTCATCGGCCCACTGGTCCCAAATCTTGCTGTTCAGGTCGTGGATGTTGTTGGACTTTTTCTGCCAGATCCAGAGCAGCTCATCCACCGCCGTCTTCCAATAGGTTCGGCGAACGGTGAGGATCGGGAATTCCTTGCGTAGGTCATAGCGGTTGATCACACCAAATAGTTTGATGGTGTGGGCAGGAGAACCATCGTCCCATTTGGGCCGCACTGGGCAATCCGTATCCCATACCCCATGGGCGAGGATATCCTTGCAGTTTTGTACGAAAATTTGGTCTGCGTAACTCATTTTAATTTTTCCTTTCATTTTTTTGGGAAGGGTCCGGGGAATTTTTCCCCGGACCTCCCTGCCTGATTAGATGTACATATACATATCGTCGTTCGGTGCCGGCTTGATATTGATCTTCCCATCCAGGTTTGGATATGCCTTGGCGAATCGCTTAGCCTGGTACTCGGTGATAGTCCGCACCTGCTTATCCAATTTCCACTGGGTGAGCTTCAGCGGCCAATCAGGATCTTTGCAGATCTTGGGGTCGACTGTGTCGATGAATGCCTTCTCCTGCTCCTCCCGCTGGCGGATGTAGTCCATCGCCTTCTTGAGGTAGCGGATGGCATAGGCGTAGTCGACAACCTTACCGCCGATTGTCCAGCCGCCCAGCTTATTATTGGTGATGACCCACTCCAACCAAACCGAGTTCATGTAGGTCAGGTTCACGAACTCATTGTTGTAGAGCTCAAAATTGGACCTAGACTCGGTGCCAGTGCGCCAACCACTGGATGCCTTGGGTACAGACACAAACACATGACGCTGGGTCTCCGTGTACCGCTCCAGGATCTCCACCTCCGGGTCCAGTGAGTTGTCGGCTCGGCAGCAGTAAGGCCCTGCGTATTTGGGGCTGCCATCCGGCTTCTTGCCAACCTCATAGCGGTAGCGCAGCCATTCCTCCGGCTCGTCGTATTCCACAACATTGGCCTTATAGAGCTTGCAGTCCTCCACCGAGCAGTCATGAGTCCGGTTGCGGTCTCCCCTACCCCGGGTATTCTGCCAGGTGTCAGAGCGCCAGCCCCCATAGAAACTGCGGTCTCGCTCCGGAACCAGATACTGGATTGTGAGGAGCTGGTCGCCCTCGTGGACCTGTTTGTTGCATAGAGCCAGGATGTTGGTGAAGGAGCCAAACCGGTTGTCAGTCAGAGATTTGTCAGCCATTGAATAGATAACATACTCAGACTGCTTGTTTAGCTAAACGCCCTCCGGCAACGGCAGCAGCGGCGAGTTATCAACAATACCTTGAAGGATATTGTAGACAAACGCCCTGGAGATGATGCCATCTATGATCTGCTTGCGGGCTTCCTTCTGCGCCTTCTCATATCGCCTCCGGTCACTCTCAAAGTGGAATTCCTTGGGTTCATCTGGGGTCACCTCAGTGATGACCCGGCTGACGATCAGGTCGTCGCTGATGTGAACGCGGTCTTCGTCCGTCCAGCCCAAGTAGACATTTTCACCGTTGCGGATGACAATGCCTACCGTCCGGCCATGATAGTAGTCGTAGTCCTCCAGCATGTTGCTGTACGGAGAATCTTCCTTGCGCCCAAGCGTGCGCCCAGTCCGGCTCAGCCGAACCAACATGACACAGCGGTCGTTGGGTGCGAATGTCTCCAGAGCCAGCGGATGATGCTGAAGGAAACTCTCGAACATACCCAGCTTATCCCACTGCAACTCATACAAAGAGGCGATGCGGCCCAGGTCCTCATCCAGGAAGCGCAGCTTCTGATAGATGACGATCGGTTCAGTGTTAGGAGCATTCTTACCCTTACGGATGTGGGCGAACTTGACAACCTCACCGGCATAGCAGCGAATGGCATAGAGCTGCGAGTCCAGGAGAAAAATCTGGTTCTCCAGGCTTTCCTTCATAGCCTCCATCTCGGCCATCTTCTCCTCCAGCTGAGCCATCAGATTCTGCTTCTTCGCCTCCAGAGTAGCCTGCAGGGCGTCGATTTGGGCCTTCAGCCCGGCTAGTTCCTTGGAGCGGGCGTTCCGGATGTCCTCCTTCTGCTGCTCCAGCGCGTCGATCGCCGACTTATTTTCCTCCAGCTTGGCGGACAGAGCGTTGCCGGTAAGCAGCCCCTGCTGGTCGGCAGGGACGATTGCAGAGCCCTCAGAGCCCATGGGCACCGAAAGCTGGGCCCGGAGCTCGGCCGGCGTCACATCGGACAGGTCGGCCTCCGGGATGTACTCCAGGTACTTTTCGGGCGTAGGAACGACGATGCCCTTTGTCAGGGTTGCCCAGGTACAGGTAGGCATACTTACCGTCCCCCCAGGCGCCCACCTTCAGTGGCTGTCCATACTCGTCAGAGAAGAGATGGAACTGCTGAATGCGGGTGATTACCGCCTCGCGTGTTTCTTTCCAGGCTGTCTCCTTGGACCGACCGAACCCGCCGTAGCCGCCCTGAGGCTGGAACATCTCGTCTACCGCGCTGTCGACTCGGCTGCGCTTGTAGCCTTCTCGTTGACCCTTAGTGGCCTTCCGCATCTGATCATGGGCGGCGTCCATGGCATCCAGAGTCTCCAGGCTGGAGTACCAGGCCAGGTAACCGTCATAGTCGGTGAAGCGGGCGGAGCCGTTTCGTTTTTCAGACATGTATTTACCTCCTTTTAGATTGTCTTCCCCTTCGATATGTGTCTCCAAATCGCGGGATGATTGAATGATATGCAGGTTGGCCGCTGTCCATTCAAAAGGAGATGTCAGGCGGGATATGCGTGCGAAAATCGGCGCGGGTGAGTGACAGGGAACGGGCATCCAACCGCTTTTTTTCGCCCCATTGCTGCGCTCGATGAGTTCCAGAAGCCGCTTTCCATCGATCATCTGGATTCCCTGTTCTTTCCCGTATGCGGCTGCAGGAGCCGAAAAAGAACTGGTTGTTACAAACCACATCTGGCTGGCCCTCATTGAGGAGTTGGCTCCTACCAGCTTCTGCAGAGCCGGCCGCCCGATCTTGTGGTTCGCAGCATAACACTTGCACTCCATGATGGCTGTCTCTCCATCCCTGGAGAGCAGGATGTCATACCCGCCATCGTTGGCAGGAGGAGTCACTTCAGCCTTGTACCCGAGCTGCCGGAAAATGTCGGCGCAGAAGTGCTCGAATCCAGCAGGAGACTCCTCATAGCGAGAGACGATTTCAAAGACAGAGTTTGCCTCGGTCTGACTGAGCTGCTTCGACAGCGTCGCTTTCTTTTCCAACTCTTCCTTGCAGAGGCTGATACGCTGTCCCTTCTTGCGCATTTGCTGCACCAGACAGTACATCTCCCAGGGATCATGGCCCTCGATTTTCCAATGAGAAAACATCAAAGTACTGAGTGGGCGGATGATGTTATTGTTAGACAGCCTGCGGTCCCTGGTCCCATCAGCCTTGGGACGCTCCCAATACGGATACTTCAGCCAAAAATGTCCAGACGAAAGTTCGTCGTCGGATTTTTGCACGACAAATCCAGATGGAAGATCAACTCCGACCTCTTGCGCGAACTCCTTGGCCCATCTCTTTTGGCGAAGAATCTTTCTGGGGTTCCATGTGCCAAACAGCACATATAGCATAAACCCACCCATCCCGAGGAGGAACATGAGTAGCCCCATCAGAAAAAATATAGTAATAGCATCCAAAATCCCATCTCCTTTCTATGTCCCCTATCCTATGCAAACCTGCGGATTGGGATTTCCTGTTATATGGAGAAGGGCCGGCTCTGGGCCGGCCCTGTATTGGCTGGAATCAGATCACCATGGTTCCGCCCTTCATCTCATGTTGGAAAGTCTCCGGGGCCCGGACTCGATACTTCCGGTTCTTCATCCCATCGATATCCCGTTTGGCAGCACTGAGGGAATCAGGCGTTACACTGGAAAGCAGCTTCCCAAGATGTGGGCTACAAGATCGGTATCTTTGATGGCGCGGCGCTTCAGACGCAGCTCCTGCAGCCGGCGGAAACTCTTGTAGCCAACTGCCGCATTGGCATTGGCAAACTCGACAAAGTGCATCTCATCCGCGATCTCCCTTTCCACACGGGCAAGCGCCGAACAAAGGTCTGGAACACGCACTGTCTTCAGCTCAATGTACCGTTCAAGGACGGCCAGCAGGTCATCGGACAAAGCCACACTGTCGTTGCCCTTTGTGGTGTCGCAGCCCGGCTCCGTGGTGGCCTCCAACAGGGTCGCCATCGCAGGCGTGGCGCCAGGCTGAGGCTCACTGGGAGGCTGATTTGCTGCAGCTGCCTGTTCTGTGCTTGGCTTGGTTGCACCAGCCGTTCCCTTATCAGGGGCTTTATTGGCCCAAGCCGGGAGCGAATACCGCATCAAGATCTCTTTCGGGAGCGGCTCCGAATAGCTGGGGCCGGAAGGTGGCAGCTCGACAGGGACAAACCCGAGACCGGAAACAAACCTAACCTGAAGAGCCTCCTCGATAAACTCTTGAGCCCGAATCGTGGATCCGTGTTTGACCGTACTCGGGAGTGAAGACTGGACTGTCTGTGCAGTCTTGCTGTCCGGAAACACATAGATGGGGCATTTCCCCTCCGCCAGCTCCTTGTGACTCAGCCATTTTTCCGGGCCAAGCACCAGGAATGGGGATGTTCTGCAAATGAAATAGTGAGTGCTTGCCATTTTTTAGTTCACCTCCTAAATTTGACGGCCCAGCCATGTCCCCTGCAGTTCCTCAGGTCCATCGCCCACCGGGACGATGAAATTACCGGCGGCAATCGACTCCAGAATACTGGTATCGACCCGGACATACACTGGCTTCCGATCTCCATCTGTTTTATAGAAGATGGAGATCCCTGGGTCGGCCGTTTTGAACGCTCCCGGCATATTACTCTGGCGGAGCATCTCATCCCGGTCGGCCAGCATGGCCCGGTTGAACCCCCGCCGACTCAGCTCCTGCAGCAGCCGTGCTTTGGCTACCAGCAGCGCTTTCAGCTTGGTGGGCGGTTCGCCCTCCTCCCCGATTGGAAAATAGAGGAGGAAGAAATGTACCGGACTGTCCAACAGCCATCCAGAATCCACAAACCCATGGTTCATGAAGGAGAGTTCCAAGCTGAAGTACTGGCAGTTCTTTGCGTAACCGGGATATTCGGCTATATAGGTCGTATAGGGACCTTCCTGCAGAACTACATCGATGCCGCGGCTCCGGGAACTGTTCAACATGCGGGTGAAGGATAGTGGATAGGGCTCCTGGATTGCCGATTCCAGGGGTGCGTACAGGTTTGCGTCCAGGTCAGACGCATAGCTGACATAGGGACGGGCGAGAGGTTGGTATTGTGTTGTGTTCATGATTTTGAATTCACCTCCCTCTGCCCTTCTGGGCCTTTTTCACTTATATTATATGCAGAAGTGCGTATTCGTATTTTTGGCAGGAATATGGCGAGATTTGAGGCCTTTTTTAGCGAAGAAATGTAGCGGAGGATATCTTCCTTGCCCATGGATTTGTCGTGGGCAGGCTCCGTTCCGGAGCCTATGTGTGGTCCGTGAGACCTGCTTGTTCGCCGCGATACGGAGTTAGCCGTAGTACAAAACGCCGGAACCTCACGGACCAGACATGGGTTCCTGGTGAAGAAGCCGGCCGTGGCGAGCGCCAAAACAAACCTTCCTCGTTGCATTTCTCCGGTAAAAAAGACTCGCTCCCCACCAATATAGAATTAAAGCCCCCCTGCATATCATCCAAGCAGAACCCGATTAAGGAGAAAACCAAACCAAAAGGAGGGATACATACTGATGGTTGAAAAACTAAAATTCGGGAGCCTGTACATGGACGGCCAGCCCAAGGAGGTTGGCGGCTGGTATCCCAGCAACGAGCCGGCCCCTCAGGCTGGGCAACACAGTCCCTGGCAAAGAGATTACATGGATCAAGTCAGGCGACATCTACATTGCCGAACAGTGCCTGATCAGCTTTATCAGCTTCAATCGACGGGCGTCTGGCCACCATCCGGCTGCTCAATGTAGGTGAGTGGAAAGGTGCCCCCAATGAATGGGACGACGCCCTGAACAGGGTCGGTGATGAGCGAAGCCTCTGGAACGGTGGAAAGAAGGACGAATGGGATTCTGGACTTGCTTTCTTTGGAGCGAAGAAAAGTAAATCCTCTCCCCTCATCGTTCGCGGCGAATACGGCCAGCCCCGGAGTTTCCATGTAGTTGGCCGCGGGTTTCTGATCTCTGGTCCCGATGATGCATCACCCAGTATTGGCTGGCGGCCGGCGCTGGAGTTCCGAGTCGATAGGGATGCCGTCCCTGGCGACCAGCTCTGTATCAAGCTAAGGCACAGCTGGGTGCGCGGCGTTCTGCTGGAGAAGACTAACTATGACCTGATCTTAAAAGCCATCCCGGAGACCCCATTTGGACTGCTGAAAGCAGAGGGCTGTCTTCTGCTCGATCATGAGAAGGGCCTTGCGGCTGTAGAGACAGGCTATCATGGATATTCAAATTGAGGAGGAATAACAATGGAGAAAACAAACGCTGAAATCGTCATTCTGGCGATGCTTCTGAAGGACATTAACATCAAAGCCGGCACCAGGAAAGCTGACTGTCGGCCGGTCATCGAAAAGCTGGATGAGCACATTGACGCCTTCGTGAAGGCGGCCGTGGAAGAGGGATATGCCGAATCTGAGGAGAGCCATCTCCCTGAGGTATTCCCCAGGGCTGACATACGGACGGCCGAGTTTGAGGAGGATATCCGGCGCCGGGCCGAATACCCGGAGTCGCTGTTCCCTATGGCCACCGACATCCTCTGCCGGCGAGTCGAGGATTGGTTCCGTAGAGAGCTGCTGTTTTATGTCTCTGACATTGAACTGGCCTATGGGCTGAAGGTGGAGGTCTCCGGCCTGCTCACCAGCAGCTTCTCCAGCGACTCGATGGCCCCCGTTTCCAAACAGGAGGCCTACATCGAGAAGGTTCAGCAGCTGCAACAGGACGGATGGACATTCCAGGCCAACCACGGCAGTATGGAACTCGTGGACTGTCCCACCAACCATGTGAAGATCCAGCAGATCGTCAGCAACCTGAACGGCCGCCTGTATGAGGTGCTGTTGCAGGGAGACCGCATCCGGAAGTTCTCATTCCGCATTCCAAGCGACCAGTGCCGACAGCTATTCTATCAGCTGTCCGGAGAGGCCCCGGAGAGAAAGAAGCCGGAGAGCAAGCTGGTCACTAAGGACGATGAGGCCGTCATCCAGAAGGCTGTGAAGGATATCCAATTTGCCCTGTCCAGCATCAACATCATGGATGACCGAAGTATTATCCTCTCGCTGCTGCGGAGCTACACGGAGACGATCGAAACTATCCTCGGGTTCAACGACCTGAGATGCTTCAATATCGTCAAGACCCGCCATGCTGAGGAGGCCCGCAAAAATTGCAGTCTCCGGGAGCGGCAGGATAAGATGAGCGAGGCGGCTCTGGAGGGTCTGGATATGTGGGACGCCTACGAGAAGATCGAAACCGGCCTGCAGAAGGTATTCTATACGCTGGGCATGCGAGTCTCCGACCTGCGGGCGTCCAGCTATGCGACTACCCGGTTCTCCGCTATGCCGCGTACCTACTATAAGGAGTGTGCATTGCGGGAGGATTTGGAGTTTCTGCCCGAGCCCGGCGACCGGTCCGTGTATCTGATCAACACCCCGGAGAATATTTTGAACCTGCAGAACGCTCTGTGGGAGACGATGCCTGGGGCCAAGATCGAGAAAATTGAGAGTGCCATGCGCGGCCATGGGCAGGCCGTGAAGAAAATCGACTTCACCATCAGCCCGGCCGACATCGCTAAGCTCCTGGAGAAAACCAAAGACTTGGAGGAAGCTCCTGATTTTTAAGCAAAACGACAAGGGCCTGGCATTTCGCCAGGCCCTCGTTGTTGTCAACTGCCCCGACATATACATTGCCGGAACTTTGTTTGTACAAACAGTGGAGCTATTCCGGCGTTGCTCCAAGCAATTTACCATCTCCCTCCACTGGCGGCCCTGAACGCCATACATAGGGTCCAGAAGGGGCCCCGTGTGGAGAGTGATTCCGGCAAACAGAAATTTCCCTGCCGCATTTCTTCGTTAAAAAAAGGCCCGACAACCGCACATCTCTCCGTGGCAAGATAATGTGCCGTCGTCCGCAGAATGGATGCCGGCTAATCTGCATAAGATTGTTTCAGCAACCCCACTTTGGAGAAATCAAGGAAGGAGAATACATACATGCGCTGGCTTGAGAACCTAATAGGCCTTTATCTGGGCCACGCCGTCATTCTGGAGGTTTGGCAATGGATGGAGGTCCAAATGTACGGTGAAGTCCAGGTGCGGGATGTGGATACCGTCGTTACGCTGCTTTACCTGGCGTTCGTGATGATTGCCTATTGGAAGGGCCGTTGCGATGGTCACAATGACAAGGAGGAAAGCAAACACCAATAACCCACCGCCTATAGAGGCGGGGTTTGCCGGAAGGCAGACTCTGATTGATTACCCTTGGCGGCCCTGGTAAGTCTACGGATACTACCGGGAGCCCGCCCGTTACTTAATTGCTTGATTTTTAAGGATATTTTAATTACAGAAGGGGAGGAATGGGGCGATTCCTCTCCCACCTACAGAGGTGGGAGTATCCTCGCCCCGATTTTGATGAAAATTGAGGCCGTTAAGAAAGGCGATCTGCTGATCAGCTACCTGGCCGCGAACTATGAAGGCCGTGATACGCTGGTCATCGAGACTGAGAGCCCCTGCTCCAAGCAGGAGTTCATCGCCCTGATGAGGGAGTTGGACAATATGGGAGTTCTGCCACCTAAGAATTTGCGGACACCTGGCGCCACCATCATCATCGAGATGCCCTGGAGCAGCGCCTGCAAGCTGGTGACCAAGTATCACAATGGGAGCATCTCCCTGGCCGCTTACCGCGGTGGGAAGCTGATCTCTGAAACGCCCGATGGCAACAAGTAAGGAGGAGAAAAATATGTATAACAAGCAGGATTTGGAGAAGCTCAAAGGGAATCTGAAGAAGATCGAGGAGTTCTGCAGGCAGAACTATATCCCCCGCATTCCTAACCGGGAGGACCGCATTTCTGTCAACTTTGGACTCATGGAGTCCTACCCTGGGCAGTGGGGCCGGAAGCCGAGGTTCTCTTTTGGCATGGATGGCCGGGGCAATATCTGGTTTCGCATCGGCGACCTGTTCCTGCATTTCGACGAGGACAGGGAGCCCAGCGTCTACAAGAACAATATCTATGGTGAGGACCTGCTCCTGAATTGGAGAAAGGTCAAGGGACTCATCGAGTCCGAGCTTATCATTCTGACTGAGAAGAGGGAACTCCTCGAAAAGTTCGAAGTCTAAAAAACAGGAGGAATTACCATGAAGAATTATGAGAAAATTGCCGATTTTTGCAATGAGGACCCTGTCCTCTTCCGGCAGGCCTTCGTGGCTTTTGCTGGGCTCGGCGCCGTGAAGATGAAACATCTCACCCCGGCCATGTTTGATGACAAGAACGATCTCTCAGATGAGGACATCGAGAAAGTCGTGGAGATGGCCAAGCTGATGGCTGAGCTGTCTTCGGACGCCCTGTTCGCCATCATCCAGCGCAATCTGCCTGCCGTCGAGGGTGACGACAAGGAGGTTCCCTTCCTCCATGAGTTCGGCGATGAGGACGACATCTGCCCTTGCTGCGGTGCTGAAATCAAGTACTGCGGCGAGCATGATCCGGACGATTCCGGGTATACCATCGACTGGGAGTGTCCCGAGTGCGGCGCCACCGGTAAGGCAGGCTACACGGCTGTGTTCGACCGCCACTACAAGGTGCGAGATGCCATTGGACATGATGTCCCTGGGCGTGACCATTAAGGAGGGCTGGGCCAATGGAACGAATCAGCAAAGATCGCTACTATCTCAGCATTGCTGAGATGGCCGCTCAGCGGAGCACTTGCCTGCGCCGGCACTATGGGGCCATCATCGTGAACAACGATGAAATCGTCTCGTCCGGCTACAACGGCGCCCCCCGCGGAGAAATGAACTGCTGCGACTGCGGCTACTGCGAACGAGAGGCCAAGGGCGTGCCTAAGGGCGAACGCTACGAGCTGTGTGTCGCAGTGCATGCCGAGCAGAATGCCATCATCTCTGCTTCCAGGCGGGAAATGGATGGCGGGACCATCTATATCGTCGGCATCGATGCCAAGGATGGCTCCTATGCCAACCCGGCGCCCTGCCTCATCTGCCGACGGCTCATCGTCAATGCGGGTATCACCCGCTGTGTGGGGCTGGTGAACGGCGAGGTGCGGGATATTCCACTGCATAGTCCGGAGTGAATCTCCCCGCAGCTAAAGCAGGGGGTCTTACGGCGGCACAGATAAAATGTCTTCCAGCAAGGCGACAACTTAATCGTTTTCCAAACAAAAAGGGTCTGGCGTTACGCCAGACCCTTTTGTTGTGTTCGGCCTCATAAACATTGTTTATGAGGAAGCCGTGCTTCAGGCACACCCATCCAGGAATCTCCTGAACGGCGTCTCCCCAGTTGAAGTTCCCGCAGGTCCTGTTCAGGACTTCTTTGCCCTCTTCCGTCTTAAGAAAGTAGGCAGCGGCGGCCCGGACACGGGCATTTGCATCAAAGTGAAGGTCGGCAGAGAGGATCTCTGCGCACCAGCAATTCTTCTCCGACCACTCCTCCCCGAATAGGTGGAAGCTGAATACTAGGGGTACCAGCTCCACGCTGTAGCCGTGGCTACCGTTCTCATGTCCGCTCTGGAAACAAACCAAAGAGGACAGTGGGTCGGCGGTGATGCACTTCCCAATGGTCGTGCCACCATCCGGGAATCGGAACTCCGGGACGACCTGATAGCGCTCCTTGTCACTAACCAATTTCACCGTGAGGCGGACGCCCGATGTGAAGGCGGCCTCGTACAGGACAAACTCATCATCCTGAATGACACCGGCCTTTTTGGCCCCCGGCGACACCTGCGGGCAAATCGGAACCTGAACAAAGTGCTTTCCAGACATATTTCTTCCTCCTTAAAATTCGATATCGTCCAAATCAGGAATCTCCTCGCCCAACCAGGAGGCGGCACGCTCCGCAACCGACTGCGGGATATAGCTTTCGCCATCCGGCACAGCCCGGCCATCCTGCAGGGCAGCCCGCATGATGCCGGCAACCTCTTCAGAATCCTCGGAGATCAGCACCTGGCGCACCTCATCGCGGCTGAGTACGAAGGACACGCCGACGCGGGCCCAGAGCTTGTAGCCGCCAGTTGGGCCCGGCTTAGGCTCGATCCGGGTGGAGAGCTCCTCCACCCGGCGGGCCACAGCCAGCTCCAGGTTCTGGGCAACATCAGCGGGTTCTGTCTCCCAGGGAATCTCCTGGAAGGAACTGACCTCCTTGGCCAGCAGCTGGTTCAGCAGAGCAGCCCGATCCTCGGCAGTCATGGCTGCGGAACCATCCGTCCTGCGGACCTTTTCCTCCAGCTCGACGATCTTCTCAGACAGGGCAAAGTCAGCCCGATCCAGATCGTCATCGCAGAAAAGCATATACAGGGCCATCCAGCGGAAGGCCAGGTATTTTGAGATATTTTTCTCCACGATTATTTTTCCTCCTATTTCTATTTTGTCGTATATCCACCAGTTCTGGCGTATCGGGCCTCACGGGGCAGGTTTTCTTTGATCCAGGCCGAGAGCCGTCGCCTGGTGGGCGCAAGGTCGTCGTCCTCGAACTTGAGAAGCTGTTCCCAGAGCCGGGTACTGGTGTTTTCATAGGTATCGGCCAGCGTGTACTCGCCGGAGTCACCCTCGTCCCTCAGCCACTTAACCAGTTTTGCGGGATCGCACTCCTGGTATTTGAGCCGGGAGACAATGCCCAGAAAAAGGTCGGCCTCCTCGCTGAGTATCGCACACATATCCTGGTCCGGGTGCCCATACCGGTAGTGCCGGATGATTCGGACAACCAGACGGGAAATATCCTCCAGATAACTGATGCAGAGGTATTCCTGGACATCTCCAGGAACCTCGATCATGGGGATCCGCTCCAGCATCGAAGGTTCCACCGGCGTTGTGGTGAAAAATTCCGAGTACCGGCTGTACTTCTGCTGGACGAGGTCCTGCAGACCATCCTCGGGCACCCGAAGCAGGACATTGGCATCCAGCAGAGCCGCCCAATAGGGAAGACTTTCGCCGTCGCAGACATACACCAGGTTCCGGTCTTCGCAGCAAAGGTAGGAGTTACGGCCGCAGCGCGGTCGCAGTCCCTCCTCCCTGATATGCTCCCACGACTCCTCAGTCGTGAGATGATACATGTACTTCATGTCTCCAGCCCTCCTTCAAATATCCGTCCTTAGGCATTGATCCAGGTGGATGCGCCTGCCGTTGGCATTGAAGTAAGGTCGGCCGCCGCCCGTGTAGTAGACCTTGGCTCGGTGAGCGATCTGCTCCCGGTCAGTACCTACGAACAGCCAGCGCACATGGTCCTGGTCGATAATGTCGACCTCATAGCCAGAAAGGCCCAGACTGTAGTATCCTTTCATGGTCAATATCTCCTTTCCATTACTCTCCTTCAGTGTGGAACACCCGGCGGTGGTCATCCTCATCCAGACGGTCGTTTGGCCAGGCTCGGGTCACAAAACCAGGGGTGACTTCATACTCTCCGGCATTGTGAGGGTAGATGCCATCCTTACTCTCGACAGGAGTCCCATCGTGCTTTGCGATGCGTTCTACAGGGACCTCGGCAATTTCCTGCCTTGCCAGGTTCGGACGGCCTGGGTCAAAACCACAGAGGCCTTCGCCGCCAGGAGAGTACTCAATCAGGGCAAGTCGCTGGTCGGCCTCGCCGGTCTTGGGATTGACTCTCCAAACCTCAATCCCCGGATATTCAGGGTCTACATAGGGGAGTCGCAACAAGCGATCCACCGGGCGTCCGGATGGAGAATCCTTCCAAGACGCTCGCATTCCAGGTGCTTCCATACTCGGCAATCGGCAGCCGGATCTGGGCTCCGTCTCCCTCTTCGGTGATATAGACGGCCAGGAAGGCGTCACCATTCCGGCCCACTGCCATGCAAGGAGCATCGGACAGGAGGACACTTTTTGCGACCCATGTGGTAATGAAGAGCTGCTGACCAGTTTCAAGGCCATCCAGATTTTCTGGATTCAGGACTCTTGTCGGTCCCCTCATTTTACACATCTCCTTCCTTCAGCGCAGAGGCATCACGCGGTATGCCTTCAGCCAATAGCGCAGGTCAGCAATGGCCTCATTGGGGTCGTCATAGCTGTCCCATACGATGTTTTTGTCAAAGTCTCCCTCGTCGCTGATTGTGTCCACAGTCACATCGTAACTGCCGTCATCGGAGTTAATGAAGCAGCAGATGTAGTAGTCGCGGAATACGATACCGTAGGCGCCGCGGGCATCCACATAGAAGCCAGGCAGCCGGGCGGCGATGATTGGTTCCATTTTGGGATCGATGTCAATGCTGAATTTCATGTTGTTCTCCTCCTTAATATGTATAATGCTCCACCTTTGTTGTGTCTCCTGATTGGGTGCTGTTTAGATAGTATGCAGGGATGATCAAATCAATTTTGTGCAGACAGCTTCTGCACAAATTGGACAGAGTTTGAGGTTTGAGTCTTTTCTAGCGAAGAAATGGGCGGAGGTTCGGTTTGCTTGCTGGAGACTGTGGCACGGGCCGGTTCCCTCGCAGGAACCTATGCCTGGTCCGTGTGGTTGCTCTCTCCCCTGCTGGACATCTTTGGGTTGGGTGTAGCGCACAACTGGCAGGTTGGCTCATTGATGCGGTCTTTCGGAGAAAGGTTGTGCGGTCTAAAACGATTAGCCCTGCGAAACGGTTTCGCCCAAGCTGCTCCGGAAGAATGGCTCACTCTGTCCTGCATATGATACAGACAGAACCCCAATTTTGGAGATATGGCAAATTTTCAGGAGTTCAATCATGGAGGCTGTTTCGTTTTGTGCAGGGGTTTGGCATCCACACGGACCCCGGCATAGGTTCCCTACGGGAACCGGCCCGGGCGATAGCCCCCGGTAAGAAAGCCGAACCTCCGCCCATTTTCTTTGTTAAAAAAGACCTGCATCCTCAAAAAAAACACAGGCGCCAGAGGGAAACTCCTCCGACGCCTGTTTGTTGTTGCAAACGATCAACTCTTCTGAGCCATCGGTACAAAAGTCTGGGCATTTCAGCACATAACCATAGTCCCGAGCGATCCGCCGTTTCGACTCTTCGCTGAGACCTGCCGGACAGAGATAGTTCTCATGTTCCAGGCAGCAGTCCTTGGCGCATCGCTTGCATATGCAGTCCGCCCAATCGCAGCCGGCCTTAGTGCTCCTTCTCCTGCTCATCCTAATAGATACCTCCCCAACAGAATTGCCGCGGGAATACAGACACCCAGGTATAGGAGCATCAGACAGAAGATCCGCCGACTTTCCCGCAGTCGGAAATAGTCCCCAACGACCTCCTTCAGCCGGTACTCCTTCTGCTCCTCCTGATATGCATTGAGCTTGCACTCGCCGCACCGGTCCCAAAAGACCAAGACTGAGGTAATGCCCAGAATCGAGAGGTGGTGCAGAGCAACTAGGATAAAGAGCCCAAAGAGGAAATACCTCATTCGTCCTCACCGTCCTCCTCCGAAGGGGCCTCGCCGAATTCCTCCAGAAGCTCCTCATAGACAGCGTCGGAGCTGTACTGATCACCCAGGTTGTCCATCTCGGCCAGCCGGGCGGCGACCTTGAGCAGCCGCTCCTTGTCAGTCAGGATCTCATCGTCAGAGACGGCGAAGGGCCAGCTTTCAGTAGTACCAGCCTCGAACTCGATGTAGTCCAGTACATCCTGTAGGGCCGTCAGCACATGGAGCAGCTCGCGGTCCTCGGTGGAAATGCCCAGCCCCTCCAACATAGCCTCCAGATACTCCTGCTCCTCCTCAAAATCCATGCCCTGTTCGGACATATACTTGAAGATGTTGTGCAGTAGCGTTGCAGCCTTGCCGTGGATGCCGTACTTGCTCGCCAGGTAGTCCACATAGCCGTCCTTGGAATCCGGTTTCGGGAAATCAGGATTCTCCCCATCCGTGGACTTGAACTCGACCTCCCGGAAGCCAAAGGGTTGGTCCAGGTAGTTCTTGCCGTCCATCCGGACTACATCCCCAACCGACAGAGACCGCATCGTCTTGCCGTTGGGCCTGTCGTCGCGGTTGAACATGGAGTGGATGCATTCCAGTACGGCGTCAGTTCCGAGGCCGCTGGGTACTTCTACCGGACCGGCGAACACCGGGGAGTAGTACTGCGCCGGGACAGGCGCCTGAGAGTCATCCTTGTGCATCTCCAGCAGGAAACCGCAGTCGTGCAGGCTGGCATAGGGAGCCTGGAAAATAATGATGTTCTTCGTCATGTTGTTCGTTCCTCCTAAAATAATATGTATTCTCCTGAAATTGGGATGCTGATGCATGCTATGCCTATCTGTAGAAATCTATTCTGTTTGGGAATCTTGTGACAGGAGGTCTTCCTTAGCAAGGAAATGTGGCGGGAGTTTTCCTTGTTGCCTGATGCCGCAGCCCGAGCCGGCTCCATTCCGGAGCCTATCTCGGGTCCGTGAGACCAGCCTGGACTGGTTGTTAACCATAAACAATTAGATTGCTCCGCGGTTGTGCCAAACGACCAGGGCGGAATGGTTCTAGGCAAACTCGCATATCGTAATCACATGCGGGAAGAGAAAAACTATTGGCGAAAAACGAACAAGCTGTCCAAGAACTTAATCGGTTATGAAAGCGAGGCAGCCTCCGAATCTTCGGAGGCTGCTTTCTTTTGCCCTTACTGTCGCTGCCGCAGCCACTCCTCCGCCTCCTGCTTAGCCGCCAGCAGAGCCCGCATAAAAACATCCGACCCGCCCTTGTCCGGGTGGTTCACCATGGCCATCTCCCGGAAGGCCTTCTTAATTTCCTCCTCTGACTGCGGCAGATGATCCAGTCCCAGAATGGCGCAAAAATCGGGCAGCGACTGGGCCGGCGGCAGGCTCTTCATGCCGGCAATCCAGTTCTGCAGATCATAGATGCCACGGTCCACCAGTCGAGCCAGATCCTCCAGGGCCAGCACTACTTGGGCGAAGGCGTCAGAGCCGTAGGACAGATTGTGTCCCCGCGCCTGGGCGTTCTGGACAGAATGCTCGAAGCGGTACAGGCTGCCCTTGTAGTGGAACTGGACCCAGCAGCCGGTTCGGTTGCAGTCCCAGTCGTATTGCTCCGGTTCAATTCCAAGCCGCTCCATCACCTTGCCCAGCTTTTTCTCATAGAACTCCAGGGATGCGTATTGTTTCCTCTCTGCCATTTTTCGATTAGCCTCCTTTCTAATACCGGACTACCCGCAGGGGCAGTCCTCTTTTCTTTGCCTCGCCGATCGTATGTGCCGTACCTCGGGATTGTCCATCCCAGAAAGCGACTACCGCATCGGCAGCATCCAACATCTGCAAATTTCGCACCATGCCAGCCCGCCTGCCCAGGCGCTCCCAGTCGGCCGGAAACTCCAGCACTTGGATGCCCCGCTCCCGGGCATAGTGGGTACCCAGCGTGTCGGCGCCGCGGGCTAGGCCTGAGATGATGGCAGTTGGCCTCTTCTCGCGGAAGAACTGATCACATTTGTTCTGGAGCAGCTCGTAGTTGGCAAAATCACGGCCGCCGGCGATGATGACCTGAAAACCCATATGACTGCTCCTTTTTCTGTTTGGCTGGGTCGTAGCTGACAACATAGAGAGGCAAGCTCCGCATGATGGCCTCGTTCTCCAGCCAGGCGTTCCATTGGTCTCTGCCGTCCCAGAATAGCACGACTGCATCCGCCTTGTCTAGCATGTGGCGGTACCGGGCCCGGGCGGCGGCAGGCGTCTCCTGCCAGGGACTGGGAAAACGAAGAACAGGGCTGCCCCAGGCTCCGGCATAGCGGATGGCCAGCCGCTCGGCGCCCCTGGCACAGCCGGAGATGATGGGCGTCACACCCTTGCCCTTGAGGTAGCCGTCCAATTCGCGGCGAAGTAGCTCGAAATCGGCGAAGTCGGTGCCGCCGCTCACTAGAACACGAAAGCTCATGTCCTGGCCCCCTTACGGTCGAAGAAACCCTCCTTGCTGCGAAAGTCCATGACCTTCTTGACCCCCTCATAGACCTTGTCTGCCCGGTCGATGCAGCCCTGGATGCTGCGGATGATGAGCTTGTTGACGGCATTCTGGACACGCTCGTCCAGGACCGTCATCTCAGCCTTTTTCTTCCGCTCCTCGGCGGCCCCCTTGGTGCCGGTCAGCTTGGCCAGCTCTACCGTCACCTTGGCGTCCATTTGCATGTCACGGAACATGTTTTTCACACTGTACTGGTTGAGCTGAGACTGGAGCCGGGAGCACTCGGCGGGAATGCGCATGGCCAGGGACTCCAGCTCAAAGGCGGAGAGTTTGATCTCGGAGATGACAGAACCGTTGACCAGCTTGATCTCCACGCAGGAGTTCACCAGGTCGATGAGGTCCTGCAGGGGCTTAGTGGCCTTGGCGATTTCGGCCTGGGCATAGACTTCCAGACTGTCGATAAGCTGCTGCTGTTCGGGAGTAAAGATATCCATATTGTTGTTCCTCCTGTAAGTCTTTGATGTTAAGCCGGGGCGGTCCGGCGAAGTTGTTTTGTTCACACTATTATTATATGCAGATGTGCTGTTTCGCATTTTTAGAATGAGGGGCGGATGGGCCTTTTGCCAGCCATGATTCTCCAAAAACAAAAAAGACCTGGGCATCCCAAAACAGGAAGCCCAGATCATGATTGCAGACGGCCACAATAGGCAGCTTGAATTTTTTCTCCTACCTGATGCCGCAGTGGATCAGCTTGTTCCGGTCCAGGGGCAACCATGTCCTCTCCCAGCATATTCCACCACTCATTCTGTCCGCGTGCCCGCGAGAGCAGCTTCTCCAGATTTTCCTTGGAATCGACCCGCACCAACAGGTCATAGTTACTGACCTCAACCGGCTGGCCCATCAACACAAATTCGGGCAGCAAGAAGGTCATATCCTCCCCCACATGCTCCGCTGGATCTGGCATATTGATGGGCTCCAGCACTGGCAGCCAGGCAAAATAACCATTGGGCCGGTAATAACCACAGAACATGGCCGCATGCTTCTGGTCACTGATCCACCCCAGGTCCCGGCCTCGCATCGTCGGGTTGCCGATCACCTGTGTCCAGAACATACCGTCCTTGGTGGGCCGGGACTCGGCGCCGGCCTCCGCCCGGGCAATCAGCAGGTCCGTCTCGTCCTCATTAGGGCGACTCTCCCAGAGCCTGGCATCCCGCATGCCTGCGATCGGCTCGCTGGGCTCCTTATGGATGTTCGGGATGTGGCACATGAACTCCATTCCAGACATCTTGACCACAGACCCGCGGATAGGAGCCGTACCTGTGCATCCGGAAATGAAGCCTGCCTTCTGGAGCTGGCTCCAGCTAACATTGCACAGCAGGCTTTCCGCCGCAATCAGTTTTTTGCCGACACACAGCCAAGGGAGCATTGCCCCAGGCTGGCCATCGCCGAGCTCTATCTTTTGGTCTTTCTGGTACTCCGGACACGGGCTATGCGGAACAGAAACTCCGTCCAGGTACAGAGACCCGAAAATGGCGATATCCATCATGTATGATTCCTCCTTTTTTTTGGATTGATCCAAATTGGCGTATATGTTGTGATATGCCAATTGGAAGACAGCTATTCCAGGCAGCAAATTGTTGTGAACTACCACACGACGGCAGGCCTAGCGAAGCGGCCTGCGTGGAAGTCGCAGGCTTCGGGAGGCAGGAGGGACGAATGTCCCGAATGGCTCCCTCTATTTTCCTGTTTAACCGGTCTTATGGGACGATACCGACCGTCCATGCCGTAGTAGTGCAGGCCAATCCCGGTGTTCCTATGGTCGGGCATGACCTACATTGTAAAAGTCAAGTAGGAGTGCGACTAACTCACGACTAAAGTCACGAGAATGCGGCGCACTCAGCTTTCAACAACAAAGAACCGCCATTCCCAAAAGGAGGTTTCACGGACCCGGCAAAGGCTCCGAAAAGGAGCCGGCCCGCGGCAAAGGCCGGGGGGGCAGGAGAAAGCCCATCCGCCACATTTCTTCGTTAAAAAGACCCACAAACCCTGTCAGCCAGGGTATAGCGTGAGCATGGCTGCCCTGTCCAGTAGGATCTCCCTCCCCCCTGCCCACTGGCCCCAGAGTCCAAACTCAGCTACTGCATCAAATTCAGAAGCAACCTCCAGTACCACATCATAATCGGTGCAGGAGACCAGCTTCCAATGCAGGATATCGCCCGGCATGACGACAGAGACCTGCTCTCCAACCATACTTTCAGGAGAGCATTCCTGAATGGGCTCCAGCACCGGAAGAAACCCAATATGGTTCAGAGAGTGGACATCCAGGGGCGCATCCTTGCTGACCCGGAATGCAAAATGCCAGCCATGGTCCTTTAGAAATGGGTCGAAGATGGCTACAACGACCTGCCTGTGCATCTGAGCAAAGAACTGGACCTCCTTCTGGGTCGCCTCGCCCCATTTCTGCAACAAGGCAAAGTCAGGGCACTCCCCAAGTCCGCTTGCCCCGGCCACATAGGGCAGCCGGCAGATATAACGCCCGCCATCCAGTGTTACAGGCTTGCCTTCCAGCAGATGTTCTCCAGCAATGAACTTGGGCGATAAAGTCAGGTATTGAGGATTGGCAGCAATCAGCTTTCCGCTGCCAGCCACCCAGGCGGTCTTCATGGTCCCATTGGAATCCGTGATCCGCAGGTCCTTTCCAGATTTGAACCGGGTGGCAAAAATGGAGCCAAAATGAACAAACTCCGGCATGTACATCACCTCACATATATTATATGCACTTTGCAATTTTGGCATTTTGGGCAAAAGAAAAGTCGGGCCCCCGAATGGGAGCCCGGCGTTGACTTCGTCAAAGAAGGTCGTCGTCATCAACGAGCGGCTTTCCCGCCAAATCATCATAAACACGCGGCTTTTCCGCCAAAGGGTCGTGGAATACGGTCGGCCCGGAGAGAACATCTTCTCCCGCTTTGGCCGCACCGAACCGCTGGGGACTACCCTGGCACATCAGCGAATGCCCAAAACACTTTAGATTCAGCCCCAAGATAGTATTGGCGATGTCTTTGGGCTCCTGGTAGTCTGCGTCTCCGAGCCGCTCCGCATACCGCCAGGCGTCCTCCTTGGACGCCCCGGCAAAGATGAGGGCATTGCGAAGGTTGGACGCCAGCGTTTCCTTCGTCTGCTTATAGAGTACGCCGCCCCGGTCCACCTGGTTCCAGGATTGGAGCGAGATGGTGGCGGCCAGCTGCTGCGGTAGGCATAGGTGAACAGATCCACCAGCTCCGGCGCCGCAAACTCCTGAAACT
>VOFI01001294.1_pt1 | contig 118001 bp, 110 predicted proteins | sample 5384131 | NCBI WGS metagenome assembly VOFI01 (sample SAMN12384728, study PRJNA508395) | human gut metagenome | isolation source: healthy gut H | host: Homo sapiens | reverse complement strand
AAACTTTGTCAAATCGGAAGGATGCTCTATCGCCTCTCCAACTACTCCCATCCTTTTTATAACCGTCAGGGCGATTGGACCGTCAGTCTTTCCCGCGATGAACATGACCAACCGAATCCTTGCGAATATGGTTCCATCATAATCATCCTTCTCCTTCCGGCGGTCTGAATCACTGTTTTAGCTTTTTACGCATCTTTTGACGTCTATCACCAAAACGTTCCTGATTGGCGTAAAAGTTTTTTCCTGAAGTGATTTTATCTTACGTTCAGCCGATTTGCGAAGTTTATGCTCTTCTGACAACCGATTCTCAAGGTCAACATGTTTCGATTGCATGGATGACATCTGATCCTTCAGTTCTTTCATCTGAGCCATAAAATCCTCCAAAACAAGCTTCATGGCATCACTTGTCAACCTTAAATCCTGATTCTGTTCGGCAAAGTATTGTATGTACCGCTCTTTCTGATCCTCTGCCATACCTGCACTATAATTTATAGGGTTGCGTGAGTAGGTTTCCCACAACAACTCGTTTTGTTGTAATTATATCTTGCAGATCGATCATACTTAAACATTTGATTTACAACATTAAAGGTAATAAAATAATCGCAAAACCGCAAGTGGATAAATAGATTGATTATCTGATTTGTAATGTTTTAACTATAGGATTCTCAAAAACTCCTTCCAGGCAATCCGATAAACAGTATCTGCCCCATTTCGCTCAACTTTCATGAACTGATAACCGGCAACAAACTTCTTTTCTTTTTATCAAACATACGACTATATTGAACTATAAAGATCCCCATCTCTGGGTTCCCGGTGAAATGAAAACATACGGCTGTGCTATTATCGGTGAAATCACGGACATAATAAAAATGATTCAGACCGGTAACACTCAGCATAACCCCTCCAGTTTCTCTACCATACGAACTAAATCCGGGTAGCTTAAATTCTTTTTGGAACAAATGCAAGCCATTGCTGAACGAATCTCAACCCAAAATTTTTCAGTTCGCAGCGAAGATAGATTGTTCCTCATTTCAGGATTATGAGCCAATTTTTGAAAGATGTTATAAGGAACTTTGTTCTTAACACAAAACGATAATTCTCCATGAGGCAAAGCCTTATGAAAATAACGTTTTCATTTTTGTTCGCATTTTCTCCTGAGATCTTTTTTCATTATCGGATGTACACATCAATCCAACCAAGGAAAATCGTTATAGAAAGCAGCAATGCAGATGCAATTCGTGTAAGTGCCGATACTTTAGCGTATGAATATACTGCATGGGCCTTTATAAACAAATCTGTTCCCATATTTCTCATTAGCCATATACTGCTCAATCAATTTACATAATGATGTTCAAACCACCTGTATTCATCTTCCTCAAATAGTGCTAAAAAAGAGAATTCTGATAGCCAACTACCTAACTATCAGAATTCTCTTTGGAGCGGCAAACGGGATTCGAACCCGCGACCCTCAGCTTGGGAAGCTGATGCTCTTCTGCGGCTGCCAAAGGCTTCGCCTTCGTCAGCTACCAACTGAGCTACTGCCGTTTAGCTGCTCTTAATGAGAATCCTTGTTATCGGTTTCTTTATGCTGGTTTAACTCTTGGTTTAACTTTGCCGTTACATGAGAAATGTTCAACAATATATTATTATCACGTTGTAGGTAAAACCTATGTTACAAAGATAACTCTTTGGTTTGATTAGGGCAATAGTTTCTATATAAAAAGAAACAGCATAAGAGTTTCCTCAAATGCTGTTTTAATCTGCCCTAATTGGTATGGATTATTATTTCCGTTTAAAAATTATTATATCACTATGTCCATTATTATTAAGAATCAGTTCATCTTCTGTAATTTTAACAATTGTGTAAATGATATTCTCTTCTTTCCAATCCCCTTGTCCCCAATCATTCGTATAATAAGTAACAAACATATATCTGTTAGGGAAGTATTCAAATGTACCATTTTCAGTTTCATTACTATAAGGTGTGTCATAACTATATGTATAATCTTCATTGAATTTAAAAAGTCGTCCAGCAACTTCCCCTGTTCCCTCCCAAGTACCGATCAATAATTCTAAGGTATTGTCCGGTTCTTGAACTTCTTGGATGATTTCATTAGTAACATCATCCCCACAAGAACTGAATCCTGTACATAGTGCAACTAATAATGAAGTTGCCAATAATCTAAATCTTCTCATTATCAAGTTTAATCTACGCCTACCTGTTCCCTATGGATAAGCTGTTAATAAATCAAGCATTGAGGAACATATAATCTAGTTTGATTACCAATGCTATAACGGGTGCAAATATAATAATATTATTATAAATAAAAGAAATATAAAAGGAATAAAACTATATAAAGGTTTTATATTTAGTCACTTGGATAAGTAATAAAATATTTCACCTTATAAATATAACAGCTCAAATCCACATGAACTTATAAAGCACAAGTAAATTTCTCCGGCTAAAATTAAAGGTAGGACAAACTCGGATTGGGGTATATAAGACTAACCTTGCTCTAAATTTGTCCGCCTTTCAAAGTGACCTCACGACATCAAGCCTGCTCTGACAAGCAATCTCTTGACTTGTGTAATCTGAAACTTGCATCCCTTAGATGTAACGAAGCCTTGTTCATTTAACAGACAAGTCATTTCAGATAATGATTTGCCTTGCATAGATAATGACCGTAACAGTGCTATCGCTCTCATGTTATTCGGATTGTTATCAGCTTTAGCCTTGTTGGTAGTGATACTATGTTGGACTGCTTGTTCAAGTTTATTCATCAAGTTCTCCGATTTACCAAGCTGCACACCCCCTTGCTTTTTTGGCTTGAAGTGATTGTTTGGTTCTCTGACCAATCAGCCCTGCTTCATATTACCTTATTATTATTATAATTCTCCCTCGTCAGCAAAGCTGTAATATCCTGTATCTGTAAGTATGAGGTGGTCTAATAACTGTAATTCTCATAAGTCTTGCAGCTTCTTTGACCTGCTTAGTAATCTCCATATCCTGCCTGCTTGGTTTCAGATTACCGCTTGGGTGATTATGTGCAAGAATGATAGCTACTGAATTGGTGAGCAATGCGGCTTGTAGAATTACTCTTACATCAGCACAAGTTTCAGTAATTCCACCCTCTGATATAAGAGTGTAACCTAAGACTTGGTTGGCTTGGTTTAGGAACAGGACTTTGAAATATTCTTTGTAACAGATTGTACCTTTCTTATATGTAGGAAGCAAGTATTTATAAGCGTCTTCCGAACTATATATTTTATTCCGGCTTTTTGATGTGGATTTGTAAGTGAGTTCCACTTCTCCAACAGTATAATCCATGTCTAATATTTTACTATTCATTCTATCAATATTAATGTGGTGGTGGAAGAAAAATTGGACAGTTAAAATGGTCTGTCGCCATATTCATAAACAAGAATTGAATTGCATACTCTATCATAAAATGAGAATCCGCAACAAGTATGGAAGTAGCTTTCATAAACTGCTGCATATTCACCATGCTGTCTGCTGTTCCTATCCAAAAATGAATCAAACTTGTGCAGCCAATATTTAAGTGCTTGCAAGCGTTTGATATATTGCAGATTATTCTCACAGTAACACAATTTCTCTTGTAAAGAAGTGATATGATTGATAGCATTTTCAATTTTAGATTTATCCATAATGTATGATATTTAATAGGTTGGTAGAAATAAAGAAAGGACAACTAACCTAATAGCTGCCCTTTCCTCTCTCAATCAATAAAGCCCATTTAATCAATGAACCATTTGTAACGCTCATCCCCATGTAAAGCCGCATTGATTCCAACTGCCATTTCAGTGGCATTTAAAGAACGGTCTAAGAACGAATCAATATAGCTTGACTTATTAGCCCCTGTAAGCAAGTTATAGAACTTCCACATATTAAGCTCACTTCCAAAGCTGCCAAAGTTTTCATCGTTGATGTATGCTTTGGCTACGCTGTTAATCTGCGTATCAGTGAGCAACATTCTTGGCAATGCCTTTTGATAGCCTGTTGGCAAGCATTGGTAAAGTCGCATCTTACCTATAATCTGTGCGAATTGGTGTTCACTCATGGAAGTGTTGCCTAATTGCTGCATCAGATAAAGATGCTTGGCAGGATTGTAGTTATTGAACAGTTCCAATGCTGCACGATAGAGTTCTGTTGTGTTGCTCACTCTTAAATCATCCTTGTAACCATTGGTAAAGATGCACATATTGCAACAGACTTGGTTCTTGAAGCCAATAGCCAATCTGAACAGCTCTGGAACTTTCTTGCTGTACAGGTTCATCTGATTATAAGCCCTCACACCTACAATTGAAAGATTGAGCTTATTTCCCCCAACCGTTTCATAAATGGTAGGAACATCAATGCTGAATGCTGCCCTCTCATAATAAATGGTCTTGTCAGATTCCAACAGTTGGTTGGCTGGCTTGTGGATAGCTTCAGGGATTCTGCCTTTGATAATGTGGCTTACTCTTATATCTGCCTGTTCCACTTTTTCACCATTAAAGAATGATTGGGCTGCATCCTGTATGGTTTCAACAAATGCAGCATGGTTAATGGTAAGTTCATTGTCTTTGGAGAACACAGGAGTAATGCACTCATGTTTCAGATGATTCAATGTTACTTCCTGTGTATTTGCTTCAATGAAATGTTTGGCAGGTCTTACAGGTTCGTCCACAATGATTGTAGCTTCTTCTGCGTATTCATCCAAATTCATTCTCTCACGGTTCTGTGCCATAGCTGGCATGATAACTAAATTTCTCATAATGAAATTGTATTAAATGATTATTGATTGAATTAACTCCGGAAATTGGCAAAGTCCATATCGTCTTGGATTGCTCCGTTACGCTTTGGGCTTTACTACAATTCGCTGAATTACTTTTAAGTGATATTACAATTAGACTATATTACCATTATGTCTGTATTGTGTATCTCTTTAAGAAGTCCATGAATGATGTGAGGTGAATAGTAAAATTTATAATGGTTGAGGGGGTGGGTAGGTGTCTGACCAATTCCGTTTTTATTCTGCTTGGTGAGAGGGGGTGTAAAATAGTGGTATGGTAGTGCTTGTATAGTTAGGTAGTTCTTCCAAGGAGAGCCTTAAAACCAATAATTGGAGTTTATAGCCACCTTAACATGATTATTCAACATTATCCAATTTTCATTATTTTATGATGTCGAGATTGATTACTTTTGTTGTATCAATAAAGAGGGATAAGGGAGTTTAAAAGTTACAGTTATTGTCCTAAAATCTATATATAAGTGTGCACAGATTCAGAAATAAGACCGGAGAATGCTCTGGTTTTATTTTATTCAAATTGTCCAATTTTAATTCCATGTCCTCCTTTATATTAAGATTAATATCCATGAAATATTGGACACAACTTCAAGATGTTTTTTTATTAATCAGCTCACTAATATGTAGAATTTATGATAAGAACTGATATTGAAATTCCTAAGAACATTAAGTATTTAGGTGAGATTAGGAATATTGAATTACCTTATGGAACATTTGACAGATTTGAACTTCCGAATGGAATATTAAACAAAGATGTACCTAATTGTGGAGCAACGACCTTGGCTCTTGAAGATAACCATAAGACCATTATATGTAGTCCAAGGAATAATCTGTTACAGAACAAAAGTGAACAGTACCCCAATGTTTTGTTGGTAATTGGTGGAGTGAATATAAATGAGGTAAGGACTTATATTGAACAAACAGAAATCCCCAAGATTTTGGTGTCCTATGATTCCATTTACAAGCTGGCAGAGTGTATAAAAGATACTACGGATTGGAGAATTGTAGTAGATGAGTTCCAATATATGTTAGCCGACAGCGGTTTTAAGTCAGAAGTGGAATTGAAATTGTTGGAGCATCTAAAGAGGTTTCCGTATGTCACTTACTTGTCAGCAACTCCAATATTGGATAAGTATTTGAAGCAGATAGACTATTTTAAAGATATGAACTATTATCATTTGATTTGGACAAATAAAGAAGTTGTAAAAGTGTATAGGGAGCGTTCAAATAACCCCATAAGTGCTGCGATAGAAATAGTACGGTCATATCAAAATAAAAACTATCCTTCTGTATTCATGGATGGAGAAACTTATTACTCCAAAGAGTGTGTTATATTTCTTAACAGTGTAAGCAACATTGTGAATATAGTCAAACAGACGGAGTTATTACCTGATGAGGTAAATATAATAGTAGGTAGTTCAGAGGAAAATGATAAGTCGATAGCCAAACTTGGTAATGGTTTTCAACGCGGAAGAATTCCTCTAAAAGGTGAGACACATAAAATGATCACCTTTTGCACTTCGACAGCATTTGCCGGGTGTGATTTCTATTCAACCAATGCTTCAACCTTTGTTATCAGTGATTGCAAGCGTATCAATACTGCGATTGATATTTCAACTGACCTTGTACAGATTGCAGGTCGGCAGCGGTTGGCTTGTAATCCGTTCAGAAAGTTCCTCACATTCATTTATAATGTGAATAAGGAGGATGTATCGGAAGATGAATTTAGGAAATATCTGGATGATAAGGTTTATTTGACTGAGAGAGAAGTTGATTCTAACAATGATGAAACGGACATCCAATTAAGAACTAAGCGTATTAGAGATTGCTTACGGGAACAAAAGATGCTTCAATATCAAGATTCGTACACTATGTATGATAAGTCTTCTGACAGATTCGTTTTTAATAAATTGGCATATATAAGTGAGCAATATGCCTATGAATTGCAGAAGTACAATTATAGGAATGGTATTATCGTTAAGAAACAATTGTCTGAGAATGATTTTGATGTGACGGAGAACCAAACTTATGGTATTTATAAAGAACAATTGAAGCATATAGTTAAGAAAGAAACGTTTGTTGATAGAATGACTCAGTATTGTGAGTATAAATCTAAAGGTCTGTGCTTTGATTTGGCTGCATTTACTTTGGAGCAAAAATATCCCGAGTTGAAGTATTATTATGATGAACTGGGTGGTAATAGGATAAAAGCTCTTGGCTATAAGGAAAAAGAATTGAAGAATGAAATTAGTATCAGACATTCGGATGCTAAGATTCGTTATAAAATGGGTACTGTCTTCCAAATGGGTATGGAGCTTACAACTGACAGGATAAAGGAATTGATGAATGAAGTTTATCAAAAGGTCGGGGTAAAGAAGAAGGGTAAAGCCACAGATTTAGAGAAATTATATGGCTTTAAGATTCATCCATGTAAAATACTGCTTGATGATGGTAGCAGGAAAAATGGATATAAAATTATAGGGGTATAAATAAAAGAAAGGGTGTTTCGATTAGTTCGATTCACCCTTCATTTATTTTATGTACAACCTTATTTGACTTAATTAATTATTGTTGGAATTTTTGTGCAGTATATGAACCTGCTCAATGATAATTCCTTGAAGGCATTGAACTTTATCCTCACATTTAGAAGCATCCAATTTAAGTTTCTCGTCAGCTTCAATACTGTTAAGAGCTTCACAGATTCCATCAAAACCGTATTGTGAGATGCAATAATTAATGGCTTTGATGTATCTGGTCTGTTTGGCTGCCTTTGCTCCAAATGCTTGGACGGCGGCTTTCATTAAAATTTCAGCTTGGCTGTATGTCCGGTGCTCTCCTTTTGGCAGCAGAGCACTTGCTAAAATTGCCTTGCTTTGCATCAAGGAGGTTGTGGTATCCAAACCAAAATAACCTTGAGCGGCTGTGCCGTTCATTCCAAAGCTATTGCTGAACTTTTTAATCTGTAACAGAAGTTTATCTTTGGAAACGATTCCGGCAAATCCTATCCAATCATCCTTTGACGGGCATTGGGATAGATATGCTGTCGTTGCCACTCGTTGATAGGCATCAGCTACGCTGTCACACTCCACTATTTCTGCTTTGATTGGAATATCTAAACTCCATAGATTGATGTTATCCGGCTTGTCAAGATAGACTAATATTCGTGGTGCTCCTTCAGGGAGTTCATCAATCTCTCGACCATGATAGTCGAATAGTTTAACATTTTCCTTAATGAACACTTCCGCATCTGTTAAACAGAAAATGGTAGGTAAAATTTTAGATTTATCCATTGCTGTAAAGACTTTATCTTTGCTAAAGTCTTTCTGTTTAATAGAATAATCGGTGAATGCAGGAATAATATCTTGTTCTTCACCCTTGATTGAAACTGTGGCTACTGCGAGCCACTTAGGGGCTGTTTCCGTCCCATAATTTATTATTTGCATTATCTAATAATATTAAAATGAAATAAATAGCCATCCTTTGAGAGGATGACCGTTATTGCTCACTTTGATTTAAAAGATATGCTGTTCGTCTTCTTATAGTAACCTACGCCTTCCGTAGGTGGAATAAGATTGTACATGATTTCAAAGACCTATAGTCTTTATCAGAAGACCAGTCGGCTGGTATCAAGAACCTTTCGACAATGCAAAGATAAGGCATATTATCAGAAGTGTCCAAACCTTTCGGTGGTAATTTTATGTATCATCTGAAAACTGTGCGGATTAGTTAAATTATGAGTATATCCCTTAACGTCAGCAAATGAATAATCCCCACCTGTATTGCTACAAGTGAGGAATTTGTGGTTTAGAGTAAATTCTTCATTGCTTCATCTACTTGCTCGTTATCGAAGCTATCCAAATATATTTGAGTAGTTGCCAAATCTGAATGTCCCAATGCTTCACTAATCAATGCAATGTTTACGCCGGATTTTTTAAGAACACTTGCAAAAGAATGCCGGGCTGTATAGGTCGTGACATTGGATTCAACTCCAAGTTGTGCGGCAAGCTGCTTTAAATTCTTGTTGACCTTTCCTAGCATCTTATGTATTCTGTTCTGCTTTTGCAGTGGTGTCTTATGCAGTTGGGCATTGAGAATGGGGAATAGGTAGCCTTTACTCTCTGCTGCATATCGTCCAATGATTTGCAAGGCTTCTTCTGACAGTCCCAACTTGATGAGCTTGCCTGTCTTTTGGCGGATGTAGTGCAGCCGTTTCCCCTCTATGATATTCTCTTTAGTTAGATTGGCTATGTCAGTGAAATTGATGCCGCCACACAGATAACTGAATATGAATATGTCCTTACTGAGTTGAACATATTGCCGTTTACCAATGGGACGGACATCCGTTGAGAATTTCAGTACGTCAGCTTTAGCAATAGCACGCTTCTCTGTACTTACATCAAACTTGCTTATCCTGTAATCATTGAAAGGATAGTCAGACTTACGTGCACATTTACTTTCAATGGCTTTATTGTACGCGCTACGCAGGGTGCGGAACAACAAACTCATGGTGGTTTCCTTGTTTCCCTTGGAACGCAACCACTTCTCGTACTTGTTGAGCCATGCAACATCTATTGCACTAAATGGAATCTCTAAATTCCCATTGGTAAAGACATTGATAGAGTTGTAGGAGCTTTTATAAATAAGCCTGTTCCCCATATTTCTCATTAGCCATATACTGCTCAATCAATTCTTGATAGAACTGTTTAACGGTTTTAAGTTCATACTTTTTGTGATCATCTTGGAGCAGAGTGGTAGTGGTGTACTCTTTCTGTTCAGTGTTCAATTCCAACATTCGTTGTTGCAGTTCTGCTTGTTTGTCAAGGATAAGTTTTAAGATGTATTCCTTGTTGGGACAGGTTGGTTTAGGTCTCTCTCTTACGAAATCCCACTGATTAGCCTTAATGGAAACTCCTAAACTTTGGTACTTCTTCTTCCCATCTTTACAGATGCGTAACATTAATGGGTGCTCGCCATTTGATAGAATTTTAGACTTGTAGCACACCACTGTAATTGTAGCATTCATGCTGTTCTTGGTTTAACTCTCAGTTTAACTCACACGGTTAAACCACGCTAAAACCAGCACTTTCTAAAAACAAAAATCAGATAGGAATCTTTTGATAACTATCTGATTTCCAGCAGAGCGGCAAACGGGATTCGAACCCGCGACCCTCAGCTTGGGAAGCTGATGCTCTACCAACTGAGCTACTGCCGCATCTCTAAAACGGAAACAAAAGTAATATATATTTTTCAACCGACCAAATATAAGCAAACAATATTTACTATAACCATCAAGATTTCTGCTCTCCTGTTTATATCGACAGCTTTATGCATATCCTGTGTATGGATAAACCGATCCTTATCTCCAATAAAAGGTTTATAGACTATCTCTCCAAAATAAACATGAGGACCTCCAAAACGGCAATTCAAGATACCTGCTAAAGCAGACTCCGGATAACCTGAATTAGGACTCGCATGCCGGTTACCATATTTACCTACAAATCTCAGCAAACCGGGACGCCCTGCACACAGCACCATTAAAAATGCAGTTAGACGAGCCGGAATATAGTTCGCCATATCATCAATATGTGCAGCGACACAACCAAACTGAAGATAACGTTCATTCCTATAGCCTATCATAGAGTCAAGCGTATTAACCATCTTATAAGCAAGCATACCGGGAACTCCCAAAAGCAAATACCAGAATAATGGAGCAATAACCCCATCACTCAAATTCTCAGCCAATGTTTCCAAAGCAGCCGTACGCACTTCCTGATCTGTCAGTTCCGAAGTATCACGCCCTACAATACGGGAAACCTGCTTTCTTCCTTCCTCCAAAGAATGATCCGCAGCCAAAAAAACCTGCCTTACTTCGTTGATAAGTGTAGTTCCTGCCAAACAATAGAAAACAAGCACAGCAGAGAGAATAATACCCAACCAACGGTTTAGCACAAACAGATAATGCAATACCAAAACAGATCCTGCATACACTAGCAAAATAAGCATAATGGCCGCCACCCCTCCTTTCAACATCCGATGTGTCCCACAGTTCCATCGTTTCTCACAAAAAGAGATCAGCTTCCCGAATCCTACCACTGGATGCGGCAATCCTATCGGATCCCCAAGCAATTTATCTAATATCCATCCTATCAACAACGGAAGAATTAATACATATATGTCCATTTCTTTATACTTTCTACCAGTTTGTCATTTTCTTCCGGAGTTTGTGTAGCAATACGGAAGAAGTGTTCATTCAGCCCTTCAAAATTGGATGCGTCACGAATAAGAATTCCCTGCTCTGTTGCCAGATATTCTTTCAAAGCCGCCGCCTTTCCCATCCGCAATTGAACTAACATATAGTGAGTATCCGATGGCCAGATCTCCATTCCCCCTATTGAAAGTAAAGATTGAACTAATCTCTCTTTTTCCCTCAATAACAAAGAGATATCTATATCATATTGAGAAGAAGACAATAAATAATGCCCGGCCTCTATAGCCAACTGATTAACAGACCAAGGCATCCGCTGTGTCCGGATTTCATGTAGCAGTTCTTTACATGCAGTGATATATCCTAAACGCAAGCCGGGCACGGCAAAACGTTTTGTCATGGAATGCAACAGAATAACATTCGGAAATTCCGCAGCCTCCTTGGCTGTAAGCAAAGCCTTCTGTGTAAAGAATTCATACGACTGGTCCATGATAAAAATACGCTGCGGATTTTGTTTTATACAGGCTGTCAAGACTTCCTTCTCCCTAACCTCTCCTGTGGGATTATTAGGATTACATAACCATATCAACCTCCCCCTATCCGGCAAACGGTTCAAATTATATATAGGAACCACTTTATGACCATGCAGACGACAAGCGTCCGCGCATATTCGCTGAAAGTGGGCATCAAGATAGCCGAAATCTGATTCCTGAATGTCTGAGCTATTAAATAAATGGCTTCCGTAGCCCCATTGGTCACACAAACCTCTTCAGACGAAAGATGAAACCGTTCCGCTAAAACCTTTTCCAACGAATAAGGTTCCGGCTCGGGGTACGTACGGATACTTTCCATCTGCTGAAACAAATGTTGATGTAATCCGCTATGGTCTACATGATTATATACGTTTGAACTGAAATTTATCTTTATTGCTTTATACTTATAAGCATCATCACCATGTCCTTCAATCATTCCACTCATTATTTGGTACAACAAAGGCAGATTAAGATGACTGCGTACATGCTCTGCCAATTTATCATATTGTTCTTCTTTATAAGTCCGGTAATCCAACACCGTATGACACTCCAGTTTTTCTGCGTATGGTTCCAGCAAATAATCTATAAATGCCTGATTATCCAATATTCCATGAATATAACTTCCCATACATTTTTGATTTACAAAACAACCGTCCTCTCCACCGTCTTCCAGTCTATTCAAAGGAACTACAGACACCCCCGGAACCGGGCGGGTTTCTCCCATGTGTATTTCATATCCTTGGCAAGTTTCCGCATTCTCAAGAAAATGAAAATTCACCTGCCGCGTCACCTTCTCCCCTTGCATCGTAGTAATGACGGGAAGCAGTCCCAGTCCCGGCAATTGACGGATCTCTCCCTCCACTCCTTCCGGATCGTGAATCTCAAGTCCCATCAATTGGTATCCCCCACAAATTCCCATTACAGTAACCCCTTCCCTATGCGCACGTAGGACAGCTTGCGCCACCCCGTTCCGTCTCAACTCATACAAGTCATCCAAAGTGCTTTTGCTGCCAGGAAGCAGAATAATATCAGCTTTGGCCAGATCTTCCGTATTATTGGTATAATAAAGGTGCACCCGTTCATCCCGTTCCAATCTGTTGAAATCTGTAAAGTTTGAGAGATGACGCAACAGAACAACTGCTATGTTTATTTTACCTTCCACGGCTTGCATCCGTTTATAGTCCAAGCCTACGGAATCCTCTTCCTCAATATGTATATTTCTATAATAAGGTATTATTCCCAAGACAGGAATACCACATAAATCCTCCATCATCTTCACACCAGACTCAAACAAACGGATATCCCCTCTGAATTTATTAATGATTACTCCTTTTATACGTTTCTTGTCCTCAGGAGTTTGTAACATGACCGAACCATAGACACTGGCAAATACTCCTCCCCGGTCAATATCAGCTACCAAAATCACATCCGCATCCGCATAACAGGCCATCGGCATATTCACCAAATCAGTATCCCGCAGATTTATTTCGGAAATACTCCCTGCTCCCTCCATTACAATAGGGTTATAACGTGCGGCAAGACGGTCAAAGGCTGCGTTTACCTCCTGCCTCAGCTCTTCACGTCCCTCCTTGCGAAAATACTCAAAAGCGTTACGATTACCGATGGGACGACCGTTTAATACCACTTGCGAAGTATGATCGGAACTGGGTTTCAACAACAAAGGATTCATGTCCGTATGACAAGGGACTCCAGCCGCTTCGGCTTGTACAGCTTGTGCACGCCCTATTTCCAACCCTTCCGGAGTGGCATATGAATTCAGTGCCATATTCTGTGCCTTAAAAGGTGCCGGTCGATAACCGTCCTGTTTAAAAATGCGGCATAATGCAGCAGCGATGACACTTTTTGCCAACATCACTGCCTGTTCCTGCCAACATAATCGGGTGTAAATTCTTTTTCATCACTCTTTCTTCTTTCTTTATATGCAAAGGACTGCCACTTTTCTTCCGTCCAGTTCTGTTGTTGCATCTCATAACGGGCCATAACAAAAAACAAATCGGACAGCCGGTTGATAAACCGAAGAATTATCTCCGGTAACGGATCTTGTTTATGCAAAGTCCATAATCTCCGTTCAGCCCGGCGTGCCACCGTCCTAGCAAACTGCAGCTGCGCTGATACCGGCGTTCCTCCGGGAAGGATAAAGGAACTATTATCCTCCATCTGTTCCATCAATGTATCCATTGCTTCCTCACAAAAAGAGCATAAATCATCAGGCAAGATATTAGGATTCCCTTCACGGATAGTTGATGGTGTAGCCACATGGCTCATCACTGCCATCATGTTTTTCTGAATTGAAAAAAGCAAGGATTGCCATTCGTGCTCCTGAGGTAAAAACGAACGCACAATTCCTATAACAGCATTCAACTCATCAATACATCCATTAGCTTCAATGCGGATATCATCTTTAAAAACCCGCTCTCCACCATGAATTCCTGTCATGCCCTTATCTCCGGTTCGTGTATAAATACGTTTCATACTTTCCATAATTTCAAGATATCCGTTTCCCCCCAATATAGATGAGTATATCCGGCTATCACGTTTTTATATCTATAAAGCGGGGTACTCACTTCCATTCCTCTTGCCGTAAATTGTTTTGCTACAGAAGGCATAGCGTCAGGAGCAACGACAACATTGGAATAATGAAATTCGTGCCCGCGAAGCTCCATCCCTTTATATTCTATACGGCGATACCCTAGATGAAGTCTGGCACCCACCATGGTACAATCCAAAGGCAAAATCCCCGTCATGGCATATGCAGTCCCTCCCTGGCGGGCTGTCAGGGAACGGGTGAGAAACATCATACCTCCACACTCGGCCAAAATTTTCCCCCCCTCCTCTGCATAAGTTCTTAATGCTTCCATTAACTTTTTGCGCCGATGTAGTTGACGGGCGAACAATTCCGGATATCCTCCGGGTAAATAAACCAAATCAGCATCCGGCAAATCACTACCATATACAGGACTGAAATAAGTAATGCTTCCTAGCGCAGACAAGCGGTCTATGTTTTCTCTATAGATAAAGTTGAAAGCCGGATCCCGCGCTATGGCTATCTTCATCTTTTTAGCAGAAGGAGTAAAACTTTCCACCCCTGTTTCTGAACTATAAGGCAATGTATACCGACACGGGAAATTACGATGACAAATACTCAGCAGCTTATCCAAATCCACATATTTTCCAACCAATTCCGCAGCCTGTTCTATCAAGGTGTTCATGGAACGTTTGGCTGTCAATGTCAAACCCAAGTGCCGGGATGGAATTTTCAACCCTTCTGTCATAGGCAGATATCCCAAACATTCCACTCCTGCATCAACACAAGCCTCACGTAAATAAGCGAAATGAGAAGGAGATGACACTTGATTGAAAACAATACCTGCAATCTTCACAGCCGGATTAAAATGCTTGAAACCATAAATTAACGGAGCCACAGAATAAGCTGTAGAACGCGCACTTACTATAAGCACTACAGGGATATTCAACAATCTGGCTATTTCAGCACTACTTCCCTGCATTCTTTGATAACCGTCAAACAATCCCATCACTCCTTCGGTTACACATACATCGGCTCCATCTCCATATTTATTATACAGATGTTGTACATGGGTATTTGATGCCATCCAAGTATCCAAATTCACCGACTCATGGTCAGCAGCCAGCGTATGAAATTGTGTATCAATATAATCAGGACCACATTTAAAAGGCTGTACCCGCAGACCTCGTTTGTGCAATGCCCGCAGCAGCCCCATCGTAAAAGTCGTTTTTCCGCTTCCCGATGTAGCGGCCCCTATGAGTAATTGTGGCTTCATTCTTTAGTATTTCTTTAAAAACGGATACAAAGATAGTGCAAATTGCAAATTATCGAAATTAGAATAACAGATTAATTCATAATTCCGACATATCAAGTAAATATCCTTAGAAAGCAATTAAAGTTTTATGGTTTATCAATTAAATAAGCTACCTTTGCAGTCATTTTTGCCAGAATGACAGCTATACAACAATGATAAAATTGATACTATAAATAATTAAACTAGATAATGAATTATGGAACTTTTTAGAAATCTCTTTGAAGGGTACCCTAATTTATGGGGCGGCGGAGTAGCACATTCCGTACTTATTCTTTCACTGGTCATTGCTTTCGGCATCATGTTAGGAAAAATAAAAGTGGCAGGTATCTCATTGGGAGTAACCTGGATACTTTTTGTAGGAATTGTATTCGGGCATTTCAACCTGAACCTGGACGAACATCTGTTGCATTTCCTAAAGGAGTTCGGTCTGATATTATTTGTCTACTCAGTCGGACTACAAGTGGGTCCCGGTTTCTTCTCAGCATTCAAGAAAGGAGGATTCACACTGAACCTGCTTGCCATGATGGTTGTATTTTTAGGTGTGACCATCACCATTATACTCCATTTCATAACAGGTGTCCCCATTACCACAATGGTAGGAATTCTTTCGGGAGCTGTAACCAATACCCCGGGACTAGGTGCCGCACAGCAAGCAAACAGTGATCTGAATGGTATAGACGCTCCCGAAATAGCACTGGGATATGCCGTAGCCTATCCATTGGGAGTAGTAGGGTGTATTCTCTCCCTGCTGGCATTGAAATATATCCTGCGCATCAACACAAAAACCGAAGAAGCCGATGCGGAACGGGGATTGGGGCATCTACAAGAACTGACAGTACGCCCTATCTCACTAGAAATACGCAATGAAGCCGTAGAAGGTAAAACAATAAAAGAAATCAAGCCATTGGTAAACCGTGATTTTGTGATTTCACGCATACGGCATTGTGACGGAGACAGACAAACAGAACTGGTGAACTCCACTACAGTATTTCACATACACGATGAGATTCTTGTTATCGCCAATCCGATAGATGTAGAAGCTATCACTGTCTTTTTTGGAAAACAAGTGAATGTGGAATGGGATTTCCAAAACAAACAACTTATCTCCAGAAAAATTCTGATCACCAAGCCTGAATTGAACGGTAAGACATTGGCCCAACTAAAAATCAGGAATAACTTCGGAGCAAGCATTACCCGTGTAAACCGTTCGGGTGTAGACCTTGTGGCCACTCCCAACCTGCAATTGCAAATGGGTGACCGGGTGAAGATTGTGGGTAGCGAACTAGCTGTAGCCCATGCCGAAAAGATTCTAGGTAATTCCATGAAACGTTTGAATCATCCCAACCTGATCCCTATTTTCTTAGGCATCGCATTAGGGTGTATTCTAGGAAGCACTCCTTTTTTATTCCCCGGTATTCCCCAACCGGTAAAACTGGGACTGGCAGGAGGCCCCCTTATCGTATCCATCCTGATAAGCCGTTTCGGACCACATTATAAACTGATAACCTATACCACCATAAGTGCCAATTTGATGGTACGTGAAATCGGTATCTCGCTTTTCCTTGCTTGCGTAGGATTAGGAGCCGGCAAAGGATTCATCGAAACAATCATTAACGAGGGTGGATATGTATGGATAGCATACGGCGCCATTATTACGCTGCTGCCTTTACTGATTGTAGGTATAATAGGACGATATGTTTATAAACTGAACTATTACACCTTGATCGGAGTATTGTCCGGAGCCACCACCAATCCGCCCGCATTAGCCTACTCCAATGATTTGACCTCTTGTGACGCTCCGGCAGTGGGTTATGCCACCGTTTATCCGCTTACCATGTTTTTACGTGTACTCACAGCACAAATATTAATATTGGCACTTGCCTAATCCCGCCAGAATTATTGCAAATTCATATTACCGTAGGAGTGAATCTAATTCACTCCTACGGTTCAAAATCCCCCACCTCTTTCAAAAGCAACCATTTTTTCATTAATCTTAAAACATATATAAAATAATTGCCTACCTTTGTGCCCGATTTGGTGATATAGGCAGCCTTTCTCTGCCTGTATAAAAGGGAATTCGGTTATAGAATCCGAAGCAGTGCCCGCTACTGTGAAACCCGTCTGATGAAAAGCAATTCTCACCAAGCCACTGTTTCTTTTGCCAGAAATGGGAAGGCGCTTTTCAGGGTGAAGCCAGGAAACCTGCCAAGTCCGAACATAGATAATCATGCTCTCCCGGGGTCAGGAAAGTGAATTATTAATCCTTAAATTCTTTCGATGAAAGTAAAGTTATTATTGACAGCAATTACTTTAAGCTGTCTGGCTATTGACGTACTGGCACAAGTCAGTATCAGTGGAAAGATTGTGAGTGCCGATACCAACGAACCTGTAGTGGGAGCTAATATCCGTATCGATCAAAGCCTTTCAGGATGCACCACAAATGATAAAGGCGAGTTTTCCATCAGCAATCTCCCTGATGGGAAACACGTATTAAGAATCACGCATGTCAGTTACACACCCAAGTCCATCACGACAAAAGGAGGTGAAAAGAATCTTCTTATCAAGCTACAAGACAGTTTTACCAATATAGGCCAGGTAGTAGTAACCGGTACAGGAACACACCACCGCATGACGGACAGCCCCGTGCCTGTTTCCGTTATCACTGCAAAGGATTTAAGTAATGCCAGTGTAACATCGCTGGACGAGGCCTTACAAAAGCTGACCCCGTCTTTCTCAAGTATGACCAACGGCATGGGGACAACATTGAGTCTGAATGGATTGCCTGATGATTATTTCATTTTTCTGGAAAATGGCAAACGCCTGTATGGAGATGACACCTATGCTCGAATCAATGTTGCCAAAATCAAACGTATTGAAATATTGAACGGCGCTTCTTCCGCTCTTTACGGAACAAATGCTATCGGAGGAGTTATCAACATCATTACTGATGATGTAAAAAATGCTATCAATGTTTCCAGCGATACCCGTTATGCCAGTAAAGGACGTTTTACCCAGTCCGTAAACATAGATGTCAATACCGGCAAGTTCGGCTCCTACACCTCTTATCGCCGTCAGCAGGCCGAAGGATGGCAACTGAATCCATATGAGGAAAACTCCAAAACTCATGAATTGGAAGAAACCGGGAAAGTAGCTTCTACAGGCTTCTATGCAAATACTGTCAATCAAAAATTCACTTTCGATGCTACCGACAAACTCTCCTTTTATGCCCGCGGCGGATATTATGACAACAAGACACGCCGCCCTTATGAAGCATACGACTACAACATATTGCATGAAACCTTTAATTATGGCATTGGTGCCCAATACATGATAAATAAAGGGAATTATATTACCGCAGACTGTTACGCCGATCATTTTTCTTCCTCTTATTGTTTTTTTAAAGACAATAAAATCTATAATGGAAAAGCAGGTGAAGAGCAAGTGCGAAACGGACCCGTAATCACAATCTTAGCATAAAAGGTATCTTTAAATTAGGTAACCGGCACAAACTTTCAGTCGGCACAGAATATATCGTTGATGTCTTGAAAAGTCAAACAGACAATATAGCCAAAGAAGATGCTTATACACTGGCCTTGTTTGCACAAGATGAAATAAAGTTACTGAGAAACCTACAGGCTTTGATTGGTGTACGTTACATTTATCATGAAAATTTCAAAAATCATGCCACTCCCAATGTAGCACTGATGTATAAACCCGGCAAATTCAATTTCCGTGCCTCCTATGCAGCAGGTTTCCGAACTCCTACCCTATCTGAACTCTATGCCACTGACATAGCTAAAAAAAATGACAGGTTGACAATAGGTAATTTGGATTTAAAGCCGGAAAAGAATAATTATTTCTCATTGAGTGCAGAGTATGTACATGAGCGTTTTTCAGTATCAGTCAATGCTTTTTATAATAATATTCGTGACATGATAGATTATAATACGATTGCCACAGGAGATAAAGCTATGGAGCAATATGGTCATAAGGAAGTTCGTCAACGTGATAATATAGCGGAGGCTAAAGTCCACGGAATCAATGTATCCGCCAATGCATACCTAGGTGCCGGGTTCAATTTAAGCGGAGGATACACTCATCTTAATACCCAAGATGTGGAATTGGAACAACCCATCGACAAAAGTATAAAAAACGCATACAATATCAATGCCCAATGGGCGCATTCATGGAAAATATATCGGTTGAATATAAATTTGAACGGCCGTTTCAACAGCAAGCGTTTCTCTAAAAGTTACGGTTATGCTCCCGAGTATCAATTGTGGGATTTAAACACACGCCATTCTTTCAACTTAAAATCTGTAATCATCGAACCCGGATGCGGCATGGAAAACCTGTTCGATTATATGGATGACCGTCCTTATAACAGCAATTATGCGACACTTACCCCCGGACGTTCATTCTACATCAGTCTGTCTTTAAAATTTAAAAGCTAAAAAAAATCAAAGACTTATCGAAGATAATATAAAATAAACCTCTATCTTTGCAACGGAATTAGTAATCGGGCTATCACATAGCCCGATGCAAGGGAACCCGGTGTAAATCCGGGGCTGTACCTGCAGCTGTAAATCCTCATGATGTTGATTGGATAGTCTAAAACCACTGTTTCATTTGAAGAAATGGGAAGGTTTCCAATCAGAGGAAAGCCAGAATACCTGCTAAGTCTGTTGAACAATAAACACCAAGCTTCCAGGATTAGAAGTATGTGTCCATTCGAACAAGCGTTTTCCAACGTCTATTCCTTTGTGGCATTCCTCTTTATCAGAGGGAAACTTGATGTTTTATTTTGCAAATTAAATAAAACACAATATGAGGTATTTACTTCCTGCTATTCTACTATTAGGTACACAAATTGCAAGTGCCCAAAGTATTCTCAAAGATAAAGACGATAAAGAATTGTCCGTATTACTGAATGAAGTGGTCATCACGGGTACAGGTACTGAACATTATCTGAAAGATGCTCCCGTACAGACTGAAGTCATAACCAGCAAAGCTTTGGAACAATATCAGGCACGCAGTATAGACGATTTGCTCAGTGGTCTTAGTCCTTCATTGACCTTTCATGATGGTGATATGGGGAGCCATATCCAACTAAACGGATTGAACAATGACTATATCCTGATCATGATAAATGGAAAAAGAATGAATGGCGATGTAGGAGGGCAAAACGACTTGAATCAATTAAATCCAGCTAATATAGAACGCATAGAGATTGTAAAAGGGGCCGCTTCTTCACTTTATGGCAGTGACGCAATAGCCGGAGTTATCAATATCATAACCAAACGTAACCGTGAAAAAATGGAGCTCACCAATACATCCCGCATAGGTGAATATGGCGATATACGTCAAAGTACCAGTTTCGGCTTTAATTATGGAAAGATAAAATCTGTAACCGGAATCAACTTCCGGCATACCGATGGCTGGCGGAATACAGACCTACAGTGGGATCAGAATCAATTGAAATCCGGCTCTACTATGTTGACCGTAAACCGTTCTTCAAACTATACCCTGTCCGAGAACATTGAATGGCAAGTCAATCGCAAACTAGACCTCACTGCAGAAGGCACTTATTATGAGCGTTGGGTAATGCGTACACACGGTCCTTGGAAATATCAAGCCAACGATTTTTATTATCGCAACTACACATTTGCAGTAGGAAGTAAATATAAATTAGGAAAACGGAATTATCTGACTGCAGACCTCTCGTATGGCAGATACGGTTACTTCTATGACTATAAGCTAAACGAGCATACTGATTATTTTCTAGACAATGACCGCCATGAACGTATCACCTACTTTGCCGGTCAACGTATCAAACAAAGTATTCAGAAACAAATATTAGGCCAGGTAAAAAGTGTATTTTATCTTGGAGAGGATCATATTTTAAATGCAGGAATCGAATATCAGTACAATCATTTGGAATCACCTCATCACATTGACGGTGACCGCGCTTCCGTTTATACGTTGGCAGCTTATATACAGGAGGAATGGACAGCCAGAGAAAATCTGGTTCTGACTGCCGGGGTACGAGGAACACAACACAAGGAAACAGGATTGAATTTCAGTCCGAAAATATCAGGACTTTATAAACCCGGAGAACATATTAATTTGCGTGCTTCTTATGCTTTAGGCTACAAAGCACCCACTATTAAAGAACTTTATTATAATTATACCGGAGTTATCGGAGGCGGTGCTTGACTGCATATCATGGCAACACAGATCTAAAAGCACAAACCTCACAATATGCTTCAATCGGTATCGAGTACGTAGGGCAAAAATTCCAAGCCAGTTTAACCGGATACATGAATTATCTTCACAACATGATTGAGCTGGTTGAAATTTCCGTAACTCCCGATGAAAAGTTTCTTGAAGTAGAAAAGAGCAAACAATATAAGAATCTGACAAAGGCACGTATTTATGGTATGGATTTCACCTTCAACTATCGTCCTGCAAAATCTCTCAGCCTTGCCGGCGGATATAGTTATGCTGATCCAAAAGCGCAATATCCTAACAAAGGTATAGATTATATGAAATATCTTCCTATTGATGCTACTTCCAGCCATAATGCAAATTTAAATATCTTATGGCAACATTCATGGAAACTGTATCGTTTGGGTATCGGCATCTATGGCAGATATCAGTCTACACGACGTTATATAAATGATAATAATGCCGACGGATTCCAAACTTGGCGTATCAACACAGCCCACTCATTATTAAAAATGAAACGGTGGTCATTAACGATGAATGCCGGGGTAGATAATGTATTTGACTATGTAGACCGTACTCCTTTCGGACGGAATCGTGCTACATCAACTCCCGGAAGAACTTTTTATGTCTCCGCCCTCATTAAATTCAAAAACAATTAATAACCAACAATTTATAAATTAATTTTTATTAGTATGAAACAATTCAAGTATTATCTGATGGCGGCTTTTGTTGCTGCCGTAACTTGCACAGGATTCAATTCCTGTAGTGACAATGATGATGAAGAAAGTACTGTTAATCCTGCTGTGGATGTAGTGAGCAGAACCAAGCAACACGACACAGCCATCTTACTCTGTACTTTTGGCAGTACCTATAATGAGTCCCTAACTGTTTATGATGATGTGATTGAGGATTTCAAAGCTAAATTCCCCAATACGGATATTTATATGTCATTCACTTCACGTACATGTATCGGGCGCGTAGAAGCATCTACCGGCATAGCACGTTATGAATTGGACCAATGGTTGAAAGCAATAGGCGATGCAGGATACAAACGTGTGGCTGTACAATCATTGCATGTAATTCCAGGCGAAGAATATCTTTCATTAATGAATACTGATGTAAAATACTTTATGATTCAATGGTATCCGCATATTGATGTATTGAAAGGTACCAACCTTCTTTCCAGTGCAGAAGATACTAAAGATGTAGCAGAGATACTTTACAAACACTATGAGTCTAAATTAGCAGGCAAGAACAACATCGTGCTTCTAATGGGACACGGTAATCCGGATGAGAATTACAATGCTAACACAAAAGTACTCTGACATGGAAAAAGCATTGCAGGAACTTGCTGCCAACAACAATATCTTTGTAGGTACTGTGGATTATGGTGACATGCTTTTCTTCCCGAAAGAAATAGAGGAAGAGCCGGCTAATAGAATTCCTGTAGAAGGATTTGACAAAACCCAATATCCCGACTGTATGTACTCTAAGGTGATGAGCTATTGCGAAAAGAACGGTCTGAACCCATCAGAAGTAAATGTTTATCTTGCACCTTTCATGTCAATTGCCGGTGACCATGCCCACAACGACCTTTGGGGATTGGAAGCTATGGCCGAAGATGACGATGTAAGCAATGTGGAAATCAATACAAATGAATATAGCTGGCGTGAACGTTTGGAGAAATTAGGATTCAAAGTGGACAGAACATTCGAAAGCCACCCGATAGATCAAGCCGGAGCTGATCATGGTATTAAAGACGGATGTAATATGAAAGCCTTTGGGTAGTTATCCTGAGATTCGCCAAATTTGGGTAAACCATTTATATGAAAACTGGAATGACGACAGTGCATGGGAGAACGGTGAAGACTATCAACCGGAAGCATAACCAACTTAATATATTTATCTGAAAAAGGCGGAATTTATGCAATTCATTCTTCCCCGAATACCAACCCACCTTTACCAAAGCGATAGACTGTCGGTGAAGAAATCCTGCCAACCTTTCCACTTCAAAGGGTTCGGCATCGCCTCCCATAAAACAGACGCAAGTCACCGCCTTTCCATACTTCTGTAAAAGATGCCCAAGACTTTCTTCCGTTAAAGATTCTCCTACATTTTCCAACAAATGAGGGCTATGACAGCCCTTGCACCTATTGGGACAGTTAGAGAGATTGATCGCCAGAGTGACTTCATCCGGAATTTCTTGAAATACGATGTCATAATCAACGTAACGGAGCATAATATCTTTGTGCAGCCTCCTTCTGCCTTGCCTGAGAAAAATTACTGATCCGCTTCATGTACCCGATAACACGTGTCAGATAATCCACATTCCGACTATGACATTCAGGACATTCATGCAAGTATCTCTTATCAATATGCTTACATTCATTGCAAATGGTATTCGGTATATTAAATGTAAAGTAATTACAGCCTTCTATAGCAGCTACCCGAAGTAGTTGTCTGTACTGCTCCTTACTAAGATGTTCTTCCAAATTCATGTGCAAGGCCGAGCCTCCCGTTAAATGCTTTATATAGCGGCGTCCATGCAGACGGAATTTATCGACAACATTCAACGATTTGTCTTCTACAATATAGAAATAACTGTTATAACATTCTCGGAATGTTTGGAAGCCTGCTTCTTTATCCCATTTAGCGTGCTTCACTCCTACATTCTCAGCAGGAATCATTTCGCAATTAAACAAAACATCCTTTGTACGGTACTTCCTATTATATCGTTCAATCATTCCTAAAATCTCCTGAACAAATGCTTCATACTTAGGGTTATCATTGATTTCAATACCCATAAATTGCGCTGCTTCCACCAAACCATTAACACCGATAGTCAGATATTGACGGCTCATATTGATGTAACCAGCATCAAACAAAGGCAGCATACCTTTCGACTGCAACAATTTCAGATTCTCATTATAAGCCAACTGGACTTTGTGTACCAAATCAACCACTTCTTCCAAAAAAAACGGATAAAGTATACCGGATTTCACCGCATGCTGGATGCAACGGTTCAAATTAATAGTCAGCACACTTTTTGAGCCTGTAGAAACCCCACCTGCTCCCAAAGTATAGCTGAAACCATTGTCCTGTATCTCATTGCGAAGACGGCAGCAACTACTTAAAGAATCTGCATTATCACTCATATAAGTAAAGAAAGAATGACCTTCGGAATACATTTCAGCCGTAAAGTCACCATATTCCTTATCTAATACATCACCATCTTTAGTCAAAAGCGCCATTGTTTCTACAGGAAATGTTAAAACAGTACGTGTACGCTCTTTATTAAACCATTTCATGAAACGTTTCTGCAACCAACTTAGTGAATTCCAGTCAGGTTGGCTTCCATCGGGAAAAAAGAAGTTACCAAAAAGACTTTCAAAATAATATTTGTCATAGTAAGCTACATTCCAAAAGACGGCTTGAAAATTACGCGCCCCTGTAGGCTGGTTGATGGAATATACGATTTGCTCGAAACAGTCTGTGATGATTTTGTCTATTGTTCTTTGTTTGGTAGATAAATCAACAATCTTATCGGGATACTTATAATATTCCTGCCCATATTCCAAACCAATGAAATAATTCATATACATCAAAAACTCTGGAGTAGCACAGGCACCACTTAACATACTGGATACAATAAAAACCATATTGACAAATCCACCACAAAAAGATTTCAAGTTAGTAGGAGCCGTAGAGTTCCCTCCCACTGCTATCGTACCATTATTCAACCAAGGATACATAGTAATGCTGGCACAATAATTAGCCAGATTAGTTTCATCATTTTTATAAATAAAATGATGATTCAGAAGTTCCAAATAACGATCGGACAATTCCTTTCCATACATGTCTTTCAAACGGTCAGTCAACAGACGACGGTTGAGACGAATAAAATTTGATTTGGGTAACTCTCCTATCAGCGTAGCAATATTCTTATTCTCCACATTGGCATTCGCATCATATTTACTGCCGGTTGCCGGATTGGAAGCGTCACAATAGTCAAGCAAAAACTTCAGTTTATCTCTCACCTCACGATCCTCCAAATGTTTCTGACGATACAGCATATACGCCTTGGCAACACTGTAATAATGTTCTGCCATCAAGGCGACCTCCACCTGATTCTGGATTTCTTCCACATTCATTCCATCACTGACACTAACGCGACTCAATACAGTAGTAATCACATCCTGGGTAGCAAAACTTCCTACTGACAAAAATGCTTTGGCTATTGCATTTTTAATTTTATCAAGAGAGAAAGTTTCTTTTTTACCATCTCTCTTAATAATAAATACCTCTGAATTAATCATACTTATAAATTAAGGTTATACAAAACACACATTATTCAATATAAGTCTTTCACACACGACAATTCATGGAAACCAGTAATAAAAAGGATCAGTATGATTCGTTCTATCGCCTTTCACCCGAAAGCCATGAATGATATAAACAATAACGGCAGGTCTTCTGACTTGTTTCCGTTGTAGCGCCTTCCCGGTTTTCACAATAACCAGTGGCTAAGAATGTCACAACACTTCCCCACACTATGGGAGGATAAAACTTACAGCTACGGGGATAGTTCCTGATTTGCACAGGATTCCCTTTTAATTCCGTTTCGCGCCAACGGCTAATCCGGAAACCGATATTACTGACAAAGTAAGGAATTAAATCAATAAAACAACTGGAAAAAGAAAAAAAACTTCAAGCAACACTTTTTTCATCTTTTCCGCTTCGTTTAATTATAAAATCCATTATCTTTGCCCCGAATTGGTTTCGGATAGTCTATCTGCTATTCGGATTAAAAGGGAATCGGGTGCAAATCCCGGACAGTCCCGCTGCTGTGAAACTCTGCTGGAATCTTGAAAAATACCTTTGCCACTGATGTGACAATCCTCACATCGGGAAGGCTTCAAGATAAGGAGTCAGTCAGAAGACCTGCCATTCATTAAAGGCTGTTTTTACTCGTGGGATTAGGAAAGCAGTACGAAAGAAAATAAGAAAATAAAAAATTTACGGGAGGAATGCCTATGAAAAAGGTATGTCCACGTTGTGGTGCAACATTTGATTGTATGCACAATGATATTTTATCGTGTCATTGCGCAACTGTCCGACTGGATGCTCTGCAACGCACCTATTTAATGGAGAATTATTCCGATTGCCTGTGCCATGACTGCCTGAAAGCCGTCAAGGACAGTTTCTATGCCTGCGAAATTAACCCCCGTTATAATAAGAAGAAAAATGATAAAGAAAGTATTGATTGCAAACAGAGGTGAAATAGCCTTACGTGTAATGCGTTCCTGCCGAGAAAAGGGCATACGGACCGTTGCTGTCTTTTCAGAAGCCGACCGCACTTCTCATCATGTGATGTATGCTGACGAGGCCTATCTTATAGGTCCTGCTATAGCCAGGGAAAGCTATTTAAATATAGAAAAAGTAATAGAGACTGCCAAACGATGCAAAGCCGATGCCATTCATCCCGGTTATGGTTTTTTGTCCGAGAATGCTGATTTTGCCCGCCGGTGCAAAGAGGAGGGGATCATCTTTATCGGCCCTTCCGCCGAGACGATGGAAGCGATGGGTGACAAGATTGCCGCCCGTAAGCGTATGATTGCCGCAGGCGTTCCCGTGGTCCCCGGTACGGAACAGCCGTTGCAAAGTGCCGAAGAGGCGGTACGTATCTGTAATGAAATAGGCTATCCTGTCATGCTGAAGGCTTCTATGGGAGGCGGCGGTAAAGGGATGAGGCTGATACACAGTGAAGACGAAGTGGTGGAGGCATATAACACCGCCCGTTCCGAGTCCATGTCTTCTTTCGGGGATGATACGGTTTATTTGGAAAAATTTGTGGAGGAACCCCATCATATAGAATTTCAAATACTGGGTGACAATCATGGCAATGTAATCCATCTGTTTGACCGCGAGTGTTCTGTTCAGCGTCGCAACCAAAAGATTGTAGAGGAGAGTCCGTCTCCGTTCCTTACTCCGGAACTCCGTCAGGAGATGGGGGAAAAGGCGGTAGCTGCTGCCAGGGCAGTGAACTATTCGGGAGCCGGAACTATCGAGTTTCTGGTGGACAAGAACCGCAATTTCTATTTTCTGGAGATGAACACCCGTTTGCAGGTGGAGCATCCCATCACCGAAGAAGTGGTGGGCGTGGATCTGGTAAAAGAACAAATCCGTATAGCCAATAACGAGGTGCTGCACCTGAAGCAAGAAGAACTTTTCCAGCGCGGTCATGCCATCGAATGTCGTATCTGTGCGGAAGACACGGAGAACAACTTCATGCCTTCGCCGGGTATCATCAAACAGCTGACGGAGCCTAACGGCATCGGCGTACGCATTGACAGCTACGTTTACGAAGGTTACGAGATTCCCATCTATTACGACCCGATGATAGGCAAGCTGATTGTATGGGCTACGACCCGCCAATATGCCATAGAACGTATGCGCCGGGTACTTTACGAGTACAAGATTACGGGCCTGAAAACCAACCTCAGTTATCTGAAACGCATCATGCATACCCCCGACTTTGTAAAGGGTGAGTATAATACCTTGTTCATAGAGAAGAACTCGCGTATGCTGCTCCGTGGCAACGGTAATAATGAGGAGATTGAGAATATCACCATGATCGCCTCTTATATTGACTATCTGATGAATCTGGAAGAGAACAAGAGTCCCCAGCTGTCTGATGCCCGTCCCATCAGCCGCTGGCGTGAGTTCGGCTTGCAGAAAGGAGTATTGAGAATCTGATTCTTCATTTAATTAAGCAAAAGTATGGAAATACATATTGGAGACCGCGTAGCCGATGTGACGTTGGTGAGCAAGGAAGGAAACAAGGTACAGTTTATGATTGACGGAAAACCGTATGATGTGGATATCGTTATGGCCGAGAACGGAAGCTGTTCCATCCTGCACGATGGCAATTCCTTCAATGCCGAACTGATCCGTGGGGAGGGTGGAAAGAGTTATGATGTGAATATGTTCTACCGTTCCTATCATGTGGACATAGTGGACACCCAGACCAAGTATCTGCGTATGAAAAAGGGCGGCGAGGAGAGACAGGATGACAAGATTGTAGCTCCCATGCCCGGAAAGGTTATAAAAATTCCCGTCCGGAAAGGAGACCGTCTGTCATCCGGGGATATTGTGGTAGTGCTGGAGGCCATGAAGATGCAGAGCAACTACAAAGTGACCTCGGACTGCACGGTAAGGGATATCCTGGTCAATGAAGGGGATTCCGTCAATGCTAACCAGGTATTAATAGTATTGGATATAATAAAAGAAGATTGATCATGACAAGAGAAGAAATATACAGCCGGTTTGAAGAGCTGGACAAACGCGCGTCGCTGGGCGGCGGTGTGGACAAGATCGAGAAACAACACGCCCAAGGGAAGATGACCGCTCGCGAGCGTATCGGAATGTTGCTGGACAAAGGTACGTTCAATGAACTGGACAAGCTGGTGAACCATCGTTGTACCAACTTCGGCATGGAGAAGAAGCAGATTGCCGGAGATGGTATGGTCACCGGTTACGGAAAGATAGACGGCCGTCCGGTGTTTGTCTATGCATATGATTTTACCGCACATGGCGGCTCGCTGAGCGAGACCAATGCTGCCAAGATTGTAAAGGTTCAGCAACTGGCTTTGAAGACGGGAGCTCCCGTTATCGCCCTGAACGACTCGGGAGGCGCACGCATCCAAGAAGGGGTGAACAGCCTTGCCGGATATGCCTCTATTTTCTATCAGAACACTATCGCCTCAGGTGTTATCCCGCAGATTTCCGCCATCTTGGGTCCTTGTGCCGGAGGAGCCTGCTACTCACCAGCACTAACCGATTTTATCTTTATGGTAAAAGAGAAGAGCCACATGTTCATCACCGGCCCGGATGTGGTGAAGACTGTGACTAACGAGGAGGTGGGCAAGGAGGAACTGGGCGGTGCCTATACCCACAGCAGCAAAAGCGGTGTGACCCATTTTATGTGCGACAATGAGGAGGAAACGCTGATGAGTATCCGCGAATTGCTGAGTTTCCTGCCTTCCAACAATATGGAGGATGCGCCGTTGGTTCCCTGCAACGATGACATCCATCGTCAGGTGGAGGCGTTGCAGACTGTCATTCCCGAAGATCCGAATATGCCTTATGATATAAAGGATATCATCGAACCGGTGCTGGATAACCAGTATTTCTTCGAGGTGATGCCTCACTTTGCTAAAAATGTGGTGGTGGGGTTCGGTCGCCTGGGAGGTCGTTCCGTAGGTATTGTTGCCAATCAGCCCGCCTGGCTGGCCGGCGTCCTTGACATTGACGCCAGTGACAAGGCTGCCCGTTTTATCCGTTTCTGCGACTGCTTTAACATTCCTCTGATCACTTTCGAGGATGTTCCCGGCTTCCTGCCCGGAACAATACAGGAACACAACGGCATCATCCGCCACGGTGCGAAGATAGTTTATGCATACGCCGAAGCTACAGTGCCCAAGGTAACTTTAATTACCCGTAAAGCTTACGGAGGTGCCTACATTGTCATGTCCAGCAAACCGACGGGAGCCGATGTGAACCTGGCTTATCCACAGGCGGAAATAGCCGTTATGGGAGCTGCGGGAGCTGTAAATATCCTCTATCGGAAATCCACTCCTGAAGAAAAACAAGAAATAATCAAAGATTACGAAGATAAATTCTCTAACCCTTATTGTGCGGCAGAACGCGGCTTGATTGATGAAGTGATTATGCCCCGTGACACCCGCTATAAACTCATTCAGGCTTTGGAAATGTGTCACAACAAAAACCAAAGCAATCCGCCTAAAAAGCACGGCAATATGCCGTTGTAATTGTTCAATGTGTGTGTATCCCCGCAGAAGTGATTTTTCCGGGGATACTTTTACCAACCCACATGATGGGAAATTTTAAATATAAAATGATGACTTAGTTAAAAATAAATATATTTCTTAATACTATGGAACTTCTTAAAAACCTCTTTGAAGGATATCCCAATCTTTGGGGCGGAGGTGTAGCACACTCCGTACTCATTCTGTCACTAGTTATCGCCTTTGGAATTATGCTGGGTAAAATAAAAATATCCGGCATCTCACTTGGTGTCACATGGATTCTTTTTGTCGGTATCGTATTCGGCCATTTCAATCTGAATCTGAATGAACACCTGCTACATTTTCTAAAAGAATTCGGTCTTATTTTGTTCGTCTATTCCATTGGTTTGCAGGTGGGTCCCGGTTTCTTCTCAGCCTTTAAGAAAGGAGGATTTACGCTGAACATGTTGGCTATGGGGGCTATTTTTATCAGTGTAGTCATTACTATCATTTTACATTTTACTACCGGAACTCCCATAACCACCATGGTCGGCATTCTCTCTGGTGCTGTTACCAATACTCCCGGCCTTGGTGCCGCCCAACAGGCAAATAGTGATTTAAATGGCATAGATGCACCGGAGATTGCGATGGGATATGCTGTTGCCTATCCCTTGGGGGTGGTTGGTGCCATTCTCTCATTGCTTGCACTGAAATACATTCTTAATATCAAAACATCACAAGAAGAAGCCGATGCCGAAAAGGATTGGGACATTTACAGGAACTGACCGTACGCCCCGTTACATTAGAGATAAAAAATGAAGCAATACATGGGAAGACCATTAAGGAAATACGTCCTTTGGTAAACCGCAACTTCGTCATTTCGCGCATACGCCATCATGACGGACAGCAGGAAGTGGAACTAGTAAATTCAGAAACGATATTACATATTGATGACAAGATTCTGGTTATCTCGAACCCTATTGACATTGAAGCGATTACAGTATTTTTTGGCAAACAGGTAGAAATGGAATGGGAACAGTTAAACAAGAAACTTATCTCACGCCGCATTTTGATAACAAAGCCTGAGTTAAATGGAAAAATGCTCTCACAACTTAAGATACGAAATAACTTCGGTGCGAGCATCACCCGTATCAACCGTTCAGGAGTAGACTTGGTAGCCTCCCCACATTTACAGTTGCAAATGGGCGACCGTGTAACTATAGTTGGTAGTGAACTTGCTGTCACTCATGCCGAAAAGGTTTTGGGAAACTCCATGAAGAGACTGAATCATCCCAATCTTATCCCCATTTTTTTTCGGCATCGCATTAGGATGTATCTTGGGAAGTATTCCATTTATGTTTCCAGGTATTCCACAACCAGTAAAACTTGGTCTAGCAGGTGGACCGCTTATTGTATCCATTCTTATCAGTCGTTTCGGTCCTCAATATAAAATGATTACATACACCACGATGAGTGCTAACTTGATGATAAGAGAAATCGGGATTTCCTTATTCCTAGCTTGTGTAGGGTTGGGAGCCGGGAAAGATTTTATAGAGACAATTGTAAATGAAGGTGGATATATTTGGATTATGTATGGAGCTATTATTACGACCGTACCATTAATCATAACGGGGCTCATTGGGCGTTATGCCTGTAAATTAAACTATTATACCCTTATTGGTGTATTATCAGGAGCAAATACTAATCCGCCTGCCCTCGCCTATTCCAATGATCTGACTTCATGTGACGCTCCGGCCGTGGGATATGCCACCGTATATCCGCTTGCTATGTTCCTACGCGTACTTACGGCTCAATTATTGATACTCTCATTAGGTTAAACTTTAAAATTCTTTAAATATGTACCAACAAGAAACGATTACCAAAGAACTACATTTACAGTTAAGTGATGAAGATTTGGCACAGTTCGAACTTGATGCCAAAGAAACGGAACGTCTCGGACACATCGGCACCCACATGGATTGCTATATGGAAGCTCCCGCTATAAAGAATATGTAACAGATGCCGTCGTGGTAGATTGTCGGAACGGACTACCAGCCGACGAATACTTTAATAACTTGGACATAGAAGGTAAAGCATTGGTTTTATATACCGGCAATATGGCAACCAACGACTATGCAACCAAAGACTTCTTTATGTTTGACATGAAGCTTAATTGGGACTCTCTGGCTGCATTACTTTATAACCATCCAAAGTTTATTCTTATTGACTCACATGGGTTAGGCATGTTTTCACAACACCGGTTATTCGATATGGAATGTGAGAAAAACGGTTGTTTTCTTATTATGTGCCTGATGCTTGAAGGAGAAGAAATATTGAATATAAAAAAATTAAAGATTGAAATTGACAAGGAAATGCCTTCCACTGGAAAGCCATGTCGTGTCTATGGATTCTAAAAAAAGAAAAACATAACTTCATTTAAATGGATAAGACAGCCGAAACTTTGATAGATGTCAGTGGATTTATTTCTGAATATTCCGCTCACATGATGGGATGTGGTGTACATACTTCACGAGTGATACGCAGTGCCAATCGCATTGGGGAATCATTCGGTTATATGGTAAAAATCAGTGTCATTCATTTCCATTATCTTTGTTCCCGAATCGGTTCCGAATAGTCATGTCCTCTATCCGGATTAAAAGGGAATCGGGTGTAAATCCCGGACAGTCCCGCTGCTGTGAAACTCCGATAAAATTTCCGATACGTACCTATTGCCACTGCCTGACTCCACATAACGAGAACGCGGGAAGGCATCGGAAATGAGGAGCCAGTCAGAAGACCTGCCATTCATCAAAGGCCGTTTCTACTCGTGGGGTTAGGGAACGGTACGAAAATATACAATAATTCATACCAACAGCATCTCATGCAAATAATTAAAAGGAATGGGACAACAGAATCCTACGACAGGGAAAAAATAGCCGTTGCCATACGGAAAAGTTTTATCAGTACCCAAAAAGAAATAACAGATGAAGCTGTCTACACCATAGTAGATGAAGTGGAACAATTTCTGCATCAAAACGAAGCAAATCGTAGTGTAGAACGCATTCAGGACGAAGTGGAACGTAGCTTGATGGAACATGGCTTTTACGCAGAAGCCAAAAACTATATACTTTACCGTTGGCAGCGCACAGAAAGAAGAAAAGTCCTCAGTCAAATCATTACCGGAACCGGTGATGATACTATAGCAAATATACTGAAAGAGATACAAAAAGACTTCTCCGGGAAGGAATATAGTCTAACCTTTCTCGCAGAGAAATTCACAAGTTTCTGTAAACCGGATATGACATCCGGGGAACGGTTGGCGGCACTTGTCAAAGCGGCTGTAGAACTGACAACACAAGAAACTCCCGACTGGGAATTCATTGCAGCGCGTCTGCTGAATTTCCGATTGACAAAGAAACTGACCGAACAGGCGGAAGCTGCCGGCATCTTTTCATTTTATGATAAATTACGCTACCTCACCGACGAGGGCTTGTATGGTAATTATATCTTGGCCTCCTATACTCCACAGGAGATAGAAACGGCAGCCGGCTTCATGTGTCCCGAACGTGACAAGCTTTTCAATTATTCAGGACTGGATCTGCTTGCCAAACGTTATCTGATCCGTACCCGTTCACACGAACCTATAGAGTCTGTGCAGGAAATGTATTTAGGGATTGCCCTTCATCTCGCTATGCCCGAAAAACAGAACAGACTGCAATGGGTAAAAAAGTTCTATGATATATTAAGTCGTCTGGAAGTCACAATGGCCACTCCTACCCTGGCAAATGCCCGAAAACCTTATCACCAGTTATCCAGTTGCTTCATTGATACAGTGCCCGATAGTCTGGAAGGCATTTACCGCAGCTTAGACAATTTTGCGATGGTAAGCAAATTTGGAGGAGGAATGGGAATGTACTTTGGCAAAGTTCGTGCCGCAGGTGGAAACATACGCGGATTCAAAGGTGTGGCCGGAGGTGTAATCCGATGGATGAAACTGGTGAATGACACTGCTGTAGCCGTTGACCAGTTAGGTATGCGTCAAGGTGCCGTCGCTGTCTATCTGGATGTATGGCACAAAGACTTGCCTGAGTTTCTGCAACTCCGGACCAATAATGGAGATGACCGGATGAAAGCGCACGACATCTTCCCCGCCGTATGCTATCCGGACTTATTCTGGCGTATGGCGAAACGGGATTTAAACCAGCAATGGCATTTATTCTGCCCCAATGAAATAATGACCGTCAAAGGATACTGTCTGGAAGACTACTACGGAGAGGAATGGGAACAAAGATACATGGATTGCGTAAATGACTCCCGACTCTCCAAGCGCAGCATGAGCATCAAAGATATCGTCAGACTGATACTGCGTTCGGCTGTAGAAACAGGTACTCCCTTTACATTCAATCGTGACACCGTGAACCGTGCCAATCCCAATGCGCACCGGGGAATCATTTATTGCTCCAATCTTTGCACGGAAATAGCACAAAACATGTCCTCCATTGAAACAGTCTCTACAGAGATATGTACGGAAGATGGTGATACAGTGGTAGTCAAAACAATCCGGCCCGGAGACTTTGTGGTATGTAATCTTGCCAGCCTTTCATTAGGACATTTGCCCTTGGAGGATGAAAAACAAATGAAAGAAAAGGTGGCAACTGTAGTACGGGCATTGGATAATGTGATTGAACTGAACTTTTATCCGATTCCTTTCGCTCAGATTACCAATCATCGCTACCGCAGTATCGGCTTGGGAGCCAGCGGCTATCATCATGCTCTTGCTGTTCGCGGCATTCGTTGGGAAAGCGAGGAACATCTCAGTTTTATGGATAAAGTTTTCGAACGTATCAACTATGCTGCCATAGCAGCAAGTAGCGAACTGGCAAAAGAAAAAGGGGCCTATCATTATTTTGAAGGCAGCGACTGGCAGACCGGAGCTTATTTTATAAAACGGGGTTACAATTCGCCAGAATGGAAAGCATTGGCTGTAAAGGTTTCCACACAAGGAATGAGAAATGCCTATCTTCTTGCCATTGCCCCCACCAGCAGCACCAGTATCATTGCCGGAACCACTGCCGGAACAGATCCGGTAATGAAACGTTTCTTCTTGGAAGAAAAGAAAGGAGCCATGCTGCCACGTGTTGCACCGGCATTGTCCGATAAGACCTATTGGATATATAAAAGTGCTTATCTGACAGATCAGACATGGAGTATCCGTGCCGCAGGGATCCGGCAGTTACATATAGACCAGGCACAAAGTCTGAATCTATACATTACCAATGAATTTACCCTGAGACAAGTATTAAACCTGTATTTGCTAGCATGGGAATGTGGCGTAAAAACAGTATATTATGTCCGCAGCAAATCATTGGAAGTAGAAGAATGTGAAAGCTGTGCTTCCTGATCTTTTCGTAAACACTCCAGTACTGAATTGTCATGCTAAAACATTTCTTGTAGGGGCACCATGCTTGCGCCCCTACAAGAAATGGATAACAAATTTATTTTTAATATACAGCCTTGAGTTAGCAGTAAAACAAGAAGACAGAATATAAAACAACAATAAATCATGAATACAATAAAATTAAAAAAGAATGCCCTTTTCAATCCTGAGGGAGATACCGACCTCCGTCACAGAAGAATGATTGGAGGAAACACCACCAATTTGAATGATTTCAATAATATGCGCTACAAATGGGTTAGTGACTGGTATCGTCAGGCTATGAATAATTTTTGGATTCCCGAAGAAATCAATCTCACCCAAGACACCAAGGATTATCCTCACCTGGACCAGGCAGAACGCACCGCCTATGATAAAATCCTGAGTTTTTTAGTGTTCCTTGATTCTTTACAAAGCAATAATCTGCCCACCATCAGCGAATACATCACAGCCAATGAAGTTAATCTATGCCTCCATATCCAAGCCTTTCAGGAATGTGTACACAGCCAAAGCTACAGTTACATGCTGGATTCTATCTGTAGCCCCGAAAAGCGTAACGAGATCCTTTACCAATGGAAGACAGACGGACACCTGCTGAAAAGAAATACCTTTATAGGCAATTGCTATAACGAATTTCAGGAAAGTCAGGATGGATTCACATTGATGAAAACCCTTATCGCCAACTATATATTGGAAGGAATCTATTTCTATAGCGGATTCATGTTTTTCTATAACTTGAGCCGTAATGGAAAAATGTCAGGTTCCGCACAAGAAATCCGATATATCAATCGAGATGAAAACACGCATCTGTGGTTATTCCGCAACATTATTCTGGAATTAAAGAAAGAGGAACCGGATTTATTCACTCCCGATAAAGTAAAAATATATGAATACATGATGCGTGAGGGGGTCAAGCAGGAAATAGAATGGGGACAATATGTAATAGGAGACAATATACAGGGACTCAACCGGAAAATGATAGAAGATTATATTCAATATTTAGGCAATCTCCGTTGGAGTAGTTTAGGTTTTGGCCCTCTGTACGAAGAAAACCATAAAGAGCCGGAAAGCATGCACTGGGTATCTCAATATTCCAATGCCAATATGGTAAAGACTGATTTTTTTGAAGCAAAGAGTACGGCTTATGCCAAAAGCACAGCTTTGGAAGATGACTTATAACCCATTTACAAAATAATTTTGCTCCGCATCTTAAACCGTTAAGATACGGAGCAATAAATGACCTGACAGAAACATTTCCATTAAAGACTATCAATAAACAGCTGTCGCCACCTCTTTCACATTATCCACCGCACCCACTGTATAAAAATGTATCCCCGGAACCCCATATGCTATCAGCTCCCGGCATTGATTGATACACCACTCTATGCCTAATGCACGCGCTTCTTTATCATCCTTGCATTTCATTGCTTCCACAACCAATTCCTGTGGTAAATCCACATTGAATGTTTTAGGAATAACACTGAGTTGTGATAGCTTGGAAAAAGGTTTGATGCCCGGTACGATAGGAACATTAATCCCCTCTTTTCTTGCACGCTCCACGAAGTCAACGTATTTTCGGTTATCATAAAACATTTGTGTCACTACATAATCGGCTCCGGCTTCCACTTTCTTTTTTAACCAATATAAATCTTGTTCCATGTTGGGAGATTCCTCATGCTTCTCCGGATAGCCTGCCACCCCATAACGAAAAGGAGTTAAAGGAGCCTGAATCGGCGTTCCATCAATAAATTTGCCTTCATTAAAAGCATTGATCTGCTCTTCCAACTCCAAAGCATGGGCATAACCATCTTTCTCGGGAACAAAAGAAGATTCATCTTTTGCCTTGTCACCCCGGAGTACCAACAGATTAGTAATACCTAAGAATTGCAAATCAAGCAATATATATTCCGTATCTTCACGCGAGAAACCACTGCACAAAATATGCGGTACAACAGTAATATCATATTTATTATGTATAGCCGCAGCCACCGCTACCGTACCCGGACGCCGCCGATAACGATTACGTTCATATAAGCCACCCCCCAACTCGCGATACACATATTCGCTGCGATGAGTGGTAATATTGACATAAAGAGGATCAAACTCCCGTAATGTATCTATTGTAGCATATAGTTTTTCAATTCCAGTACCTTTCAACGGTGGAAGAACCTCGAAAGAAAATGCTGTTTTCTTTCCTTATTTATCAACTCAGCAATACCCATCTTTTTTGACCTTTTTACTTATTAATTCCGATAAATCCATATAACAGACAGCTATATAGAAGATTTATCTTTATATTAATCACATTTCAGATTTATTTCTTCACAAAGATAGGAATAGCAGATTTTACATCCAATAAAGCATTTTATTTTAGATAATTATTCTAAATAAAGAGTATCAAAAGAATTATTATCTAAAATAACCTGTTCGAAAGTCCTATAACAGGTTATTTATTCTATGACGCAAATTGCCGGGAGAGGGCGGACAGCGCTCCTCTCCCGGCAATAATATATACAAATTAAAAACTCAATTTCACTCCGGCAAAGTAAGAACGCGGCATACCCGGTCCATAAATGTAACCGGAGTCACGTTTTGCCCCCCGGTCAAAGTCACTTTGATACGCATTAAAGATATTATGTACTCCAGCATTGACCTGCATGGTTATGCCTTTATACAAATTGAAATCATAACCGGCTTTCAGATTCAATTCAAAGAAATCAGGTGTATTCACAGCAATGTCCTTATCAATAAAACCTGCTTTATGTTCTACCATCATACTACCGGTATAAGTACCGGATAATGCAATAGTCATCGGTACGAAAGGGTTGTATGACAAAGTGAAATATCCATAAGTATTCGGAGTACGGAACATTTTTTTCTCCATCGGAACCGTTTCATCATCACTCCATGCACGTGCCTGCTTGTATTCGGCCTTCTGCATGGTAACGCCGGCCTGCAATTGAAGTAAGGAACGGTAAGCAATCTTTCCTTCCAAAGTCAAACCATATACCTTAGCTCCTTTCTCGTTATACCGTTCATTGATAATAATACCGTCACGCTCTCCTTTCTGACGTAAGGCAAATACGTCTGAAAGCGAAGTATAAAAACCTTCTATAAGCAAGTTTCCCTGAAAATCTCCCAACGATGATACAAATCTCCCGATATACTCAGACTTTGTGATTTTTCTTCTGTCAAGTCTTTTGCCAGTTCAATCATAGACACAGTCCCACCTACATTTTCTATATGCAAATCTTCATCAAAGGCCTGAGGTGCACGGAATCCGAAAGAATAGCTGGCACGCAGGTTCATATTTTCGGTCGGATTGTAACGAAGATTAGCACGCGGACTGAAGATTACATGATCCACCATATTATGTTTATCCAAACGCCCTCCAAGTAAAAAGCTCCACTGCTTGTTCTTCCATTCATTCTGGAAAAATGCACTGGCTATACGGACTTCTTGTTTGGTATAACGGTTATACCCCCACATATCATCCGTCAAGTTATCCTGATTATATTCCAGTCCTCCGGTAAAATCGGCAGGCATAAAGAAACATTTATCAAAACTATAGATATACTGCGATCCTGTGACCCAGGTAAAATCCGTGGTCGCGCCATACGCATTCACATCTTGTCCTCCACCATAATAACTGTCGCGTCCTGTATGCTGTGCAGAAGCATATACACTCAGCCGCTGTTTCTCATCCGGAGAGAAATAATCAAATTTCGCTCCCCCGCTATTGATAGTATGCTGCAATTGTTCGGCTATATCCGCTTCATGGGGAGGTCGGTTCAGTTTATTCCCGCCACGACGGAACTCACTGAGATGATGATATTCAAAAGTCAGTTTTGAATATGTACTTGTTTTGATAAAAGAACGAAAACCGACTGTCTGATTTTTCAGTTTTGGCAATTCGGTGTAGCCATCGCCATCATTGTCATAACCGCTTCTTTCTCTGTTCTGTCCAAAAATATACAATCCTGCCTTATGATTATCAGTCACTAACGAAGCATTCAGTGTCGTATTATTATCCCAAGAAGAAGTACCGCCTATGCCTGTCAGAGTATGTGTCAACTGCCCTGAGTTCCGTACAGGCTCCTTGGTGATTATATTAATGGTTCCCGCAATGGCTGAAGAACCGAACAAAGCCGAACCTCCTCCGCGCATCACCTCTACACGCTCAATCATATTGGCAGGTATCTGTTCCAATCCATATACACCGGCCAAGGCACTGAATATAGGACGCGAGTCAATCAATATCTGCGTATAAGGGCCATCCAACCCATTGATACGTACTTGCTGGAAACCACAGTTCTGACAATTATTCTCGACCCGCACTCCGGGCTGAAAATTCAGTCCTTGCGACAAGGTGGAGGAATTAGTGTTCTCAAACACTTTCACATCCATCACATTAACCAACGTAGGTGCCATGCGGCGGGTGGTCTCACTACGATTGGCAGACACCACCACTCCGTCCAATGCTATCAAATCCTCTTCTATCTCGAAGTTCTCCTCCAAAGTTTTCCCTTTTCTTAAAGTTACTTTCCGGCTGACCGTCTTGTAACCGACAGCACTTACCTCCATGGTAAATTCTCCTTCAGGCAGATTTTTAAGGAAATAGTGTCCACTGGCGTCAGTCATAGTCCTATGGTAGTTCCTTTCAGCGATACGCTGATAAAAGAAAGATGCTCTTCCGTATTCTTATCCAATACATGACCTATGATATTGGCATCGGACTTATTCAATTCATTGGCGTGCACAGCCGATGATGAGAGTAGAAAACACACTGCTCCCATCAAGAAAAATATATATTTCTTCATGTGTTGTTATTCTGTTTATTAATAAATAAAAGGATAGCAGTCAGAAGAATGAATCCGCGAACAGATAATGTAACGGAAAATCACTCCACCAACATAAAAATATACTATTTAACAAACAGCGGGAGGCGCGCGCAAATAAATGCCACAATCGGTTCGTATCAGTTTGATGCGTTCTACAGCCGGCACAGCCAGCAAACACAGCAATACCCAAAAGACCGTTGTGGAAGACGGAGTGAACAAACTACCGGAAGCAGCAAAAGAAGAAAGGAAAAAGATAGTTTCCAATTCCACTTCTGTATGTTGATGCTCCCCTTTAAACGGATGCGAGTGTACGATAATCACCCCATTTACCACATGCGAGTGAGTAAAAAGGGTAATACCTCCCAAATAGGCAATAAATATCAGTGGAAGGAAAAGCTTTAGAATATGAATCAAATGCTTCTTCATCGTAACGGGGGCAAAGATAGAACTATTTCCAATAGCAGTCAATACCTATTAATAGTAGTTATGGATTTAAAACCGAAACAAGCCTCTCATCATGCCAAAGAAAATGCCCATTCGTCCTTAGTTGTCCCTTCCTTATATATTAAGAAGCCTATAAATCAGTATCAAACATCACAAAAATGTTTCTTTTATTTTCAGAATCCCAAAAGATTTTAAAATAAAACCCTACCTTTGCATCAGATTTGGTGATGTAAGTACTTTCCGTATTTGCATAAAAGGGAATTCGGTCATAGAATCCGAAGCAGTGCCCGCTACTGTGAAACCCGTCAATGAAAAGCAACTCTCGCCATGCCACTGTTTCCTTTGTAAGAAATGGGAAGGCGCTTTTCAGGGTGAAGCCAGGAAACCTGCCAGGTCTGAACATAGATAATTCACGCTTTCCCGGGGCCAGGAAAGCTAATTATTAATTCTTAAATTATTTCGATGAAAAAGAAATGTTTACTGACAGCCTTATTCGGCTGCATGGTGGTGTGTGCATCCGCCCAGATATCGTTAAGTGGAAAAGTAGTGGATGCCCGTACAGGAAAGCCGGTGGAAGGCGCTAACGTACGTTTGGAACAAACTACAATAGGATGTGCTACCAATCCTAAAGGAGAATTTTTGTTGAAAGACATCAAAGAGGGAACGTATACCCTGCGTACCAGTTGCCTGAATTATGCTCCTGTCACTCAGAAAGTCAGTCAAAGTCAAAAAGAAATGGTGATAAGGCTGAAAAGTACCACTTTCAACATGGATCAGGTAGTGGTAACCGGAACCGGAACTCACCACAAGCTGAAAGACAGCCCTGTACCCGTAGAGGTCATTTCCCAACGTGATCTGCAAAATGCCAATCCATCCAGTTTCCAGGATGCCTTGGTGAAACTGGTTCCCTCTATCTCGGTGCAAACCACCGCTATGGGAACAACCCTATACGTAAACGGACTGCCTGATAAATACCTCCTCGTATTAATTAACGGTAAAAAAGTAGCCGGAGATATTTCGGGATCTATAGATTACGACCGGATCAATATGGATGCCGTAAAACGTATTGAAGTATTGAAAGGAGCATCTTCCGCCCTTTATGGCAGTGACGCCATCGCAGGAGTAATCAATATCATTACCGATGATCCTAAATCTGCATTGAATGTATCTTCCAATACCCGTGTAAGTTCTCACGGACGAATTTCAGAATCAGTCAACGCAGACGCCAATGATGGAAAATTATCCGCACACTTGAACTATAATTACCGCACTTCGGACGGATGGCAACTGAATCCGTATGAGGAAAGCAAGGGAGAACTGGTGGAAACCACAAAGAAACCGGTCTATAAGAATCATTCGCATAATGTGAGCCAAACCTTGAGCTACGCAGCCACAGAGCGTTTAAGCCTTCATTTGAACGGTAATCTTTTTATCAGCGAGAACGACCGTACCGGAGCCTACGATTACAACAACCAGCATCAGTCCTATACAGTGGGTGGAACAGCCAAATATCTGTTGGCTAAGCGGGCTTCATATATAGAAGGGAATATAAGCACCACCAATTTCCGTTCTTTTTATGACTATATAAATGATGCAAAAACGCATAAAACCGGTGACGAAGTCCTCAGTAAAGACCAGACTTACACCAATGCCAATCTAAAAGGTGTATTCAAAACCCACGAGAACAATACACTTTTTACCGGACTGGACTATGTATTCGAAGGCTTGGAGCCGACTGAAACCAGCAAGATGCTGAATAATGAATACCAAAGTGTTTATACACTGGCAGCATACGTACAGGACGAAGTAAAACTACTGGATGCAATCAGCGTAGTGGCAGGTATACGGTATGCCTATAATGAAAAGTTTAAAAGCCAGTTCACGCCCAAACTATCCTTGATGTACCAATATTCAGGACTGAATGTACGTGCATCCTACGCTGCCGGATTCCGTTCACCTACCTTGCAACAAATGTATGCCGTTTCTGAAAGCCGTGGACAAATCACGGTCGGAGACCCTGGCCTGGACCCGGAAAAGAGCAATTTCTATAATTTGAATATAGAATACAATCATCGTTTGTTCTCCATTGCCGCGTCCATTTATCAGAATGACCTGAAAGACAAGATTGAAGCGGAAGATATAGGAACAACGCCCGAAGATATTGAAAACGGCATCACTCGCAGACGCCAGTACCGCAATATAGAAAAGGCACGTGTGAAAGGCTTTGACATAGGTTTTTCAGTCCGTCCCTTCACAGGCTTCATGTTCGGAGCAAACTATATTTACACGGACGGGCGCAACCGTACGGAAGACATCCGTTTGGAAAGAACAGTACGTCACTCGGGTAATTTCAATGCCAGCTGGCGAAAAACATGGAACGATTATACATTCAATATTGCAATCAACGGACGCTATCAAGGTACACGCTGGTCTAAAACTTACGGCAACGCCCCCGCCCACCAGCTTTGGGATATCAACACACGCCATTCATTCAATTTAAAATCTGTTGCTCTGGAACCCGCCGTCGGAGTTGAAAACATTTTCAATTACACAGATGACCGTCCTTATAACAGTAATTATGCAACTCTGACACCGGGACGCTCGTTCTATGTCAGTCTGCTGGTTCGTTTCAAGCAATAAAACTATTTTTAGCATGACCTCTAAAACCAGACTTGTCTATCTGCTCATAACAACTTTCTGCCTGGCAGGTTGCGGCTATAAAAGCCGCAACCCGGTGAGTAAAAACGGGCTACCTTCCGCAGATACCATACAAACAGCCCTGGCCCCCCGTTATGCCAAAGGCTTCAAGATAACTGTTCGTCCGGATGGAGTAAAGCTTCTGTCCATCTCGGAGCCGAACAATAACCATGCAATACCCGAACTTTTCGCCTTAGTTCCTAAAGGAACAAAAGCCGAGATACCCGATGGCTATACCGTTATTCCGACTCCGACAGACAGAGTGATCTGCATGACCACGCCGCAACTGGCAGGTTTTACCGGTCTGAACGCTTATGACAAAGTGGTAGCGACAAGTACCACCCGCCGGATGCAGAATAAGGAATGGCTTGCCCGATTAAAAGACGGACGGGTGAAAAAGATAGGAATGGAAGGAAACTTTGATACGGAAATCATCATTGCATCCCAACCCGATATCATTTTCGTATCTCCCAACCGCCGGGGAGGGTATGAAGTGATGAAAGAGCTGAACATCCCTCTGGTCCCCTATTGGGCTTTCAAGGAAACATCACCATTGGGGCTGTCCGAATGGATCAAGGTAGCAGGTATGTTTATCGGTAAAGAGGAAGAGGCATGCCAATTATTTGCACAAATGGAACAACGCTATAACCTGTTGAAAGCCAAAGTTTCCAATGTAAAACAGCGTCCCAGTGTATTCAGTGGAGAAATGAGAAGAGATACCTGGTATGTACCCGGAGGACAAAGTTTCTATGCCCGCTTGTTCGCCGACGCAGGGGCCGATTACTTTATGAAGGATAATAGTGAAACAGGAGGTGTACTCATGGATTTTGAAACCGTATACGCCCAAGGATATAATGCCGGCTACTGGAGAGTGATGAATGGTTATAAAGGAGAATTCTCTTATGAAGCATTAAAGGCTTCCAATCCACAATATGCTGATTTCCGGGCTTTTAAAGAAAAGAAGGTTATTTATTGCAATCTGGAATGGATACCTTTGTATGAGAATCTTCCCCTCTCACCCGATGTTCTTCTGAGTGACATGATAAAAGCTTTTCACCCGGAACTACTTCCCGATTATCATCCTGTGTTTTATTCGCTTCTGGAAAAAGAATAAGTATTCCAGTTCTCATGCTTATGGTAACAAACAGTTTTAATCCGGCTTATCTATTTCACTATTACAAAAATGGCTGAAGTCTCGGACTTCAGCCATTCCGTAAAAGGTTATTCCAATATACCGGCAATATCCTCCGCCATCTGCTTGTCAGTCAACCGGTTGGTTTTCATCAGCTCATCCAGATTATAGCGGTCTGCAAATTCTTTACGAAGTCCGTAATTCAGCACCCGCATTTCAGAATTACCATAATAACGCGCTATCTTCTCGCCGAATCCTCCATCCAGCACCCCGTCTTCCAACGTTACGACAATACGATGCCCCACTTTCAACTCTTCCAGCATCAGTTCGTCAAGCCCTGTTATGTAACGGGGATTAATCAAAGTAGCCTCAACACCCGACTCTTCCCGAAGCTTATTCTTCAAAGCCTGTCCTAAATCATAGAAAGAACCCAATGCAAGAATAGCGACAGTTTCTCCCCTAGCTGTCATTTTGTAGCGGTTTAACTCGCTATAATCCGTGTCAAACTCTTCCTTACGATGCACCACTGCCACTCCCGGCACACGGATGGCAACGGGATATTCCGTCTGGCGGACAGCCCATTCCAACATAGCAAAATACTCTTCGGAACACGTAGGAGCCAGATAAACCATATTCGGGATATTGCTGATAAGCGGAATATCGAAGAAACCCAGATGAGTCACATCGTTCATTCCGGCTACTGTCCCCATAAACACAGTGATCACCGCCGGATTTCCATTGATACACAAATCCTGAGACAACTGGTCATAGCAACGCTGGATAAAAGTACTGTAAACCCCGTACACCGGACGTCCGCCACCGGCAGCGATACCCGATGCCAATGCCACGGCATGTTCCTCGGCAATACCTACATCCACAAACTGACGCCCTGCCTGTTTCCGGCGTTCAGGAGTAAAACCTATCACAGTAGGAGTACCCGAACTGATGGCAACAACCGTGTGGTCCTCCTTCATCTTCTCCAACAAAAACTTCCCGGTCAGGCTATGGTAATCCTCCATACCGCTGCAATCCACCTTCGGCTTACCCGTTTCCAGATCGAAAGGCATCTCCCAATGAAATTCCTCCCGGTCGGCTTCTGCCGGAGCGTATCCCTTTCCTTTCTGTGTGTGAATATGAACCACTGTGGGACGTGATGTATCTTTCACCTTGGCAAAAGCCGCAACCAAAGACGAAATATCATTCCCCTCTCCCACATAAAGATAATCCAACCCCAGAGAACGGAAGAAATTACAGGACGACCGTCCCTCCGTGTCGCGCAGTTCTTTCAGGTTCTGATAGAGCCCGCCGTGGTTTTCGGCAATGGACATTTCATTATCATTAACCACTATAATAAGGTTGGTTCCCATTTCTCCCGCATTGCTCAGACCTTCATAAGCTTCTCCGCCGCTGAGCGAGCCATCCCCTATCACGGCTATGATATTCTCGTGTCCGCCTTTCAGATCTCTGGCTTTGGCAAGACCGCAAGCCAGACTGACAGAGGTGGAAGTATGGCCGATAGTGAAAAAATCGTGCCCGCTTTCCCGGGGATTGGTGTATCCGGACACCACATCATAATCCTCCGGATTCAGGAAAGCACCCTTACGCCCGGTCAGCATCTTATGTGTATAACTTTGATGGGATACATCATATACCATCTTATCCGTCGGTGAATTGAATACATAGTGCAATGCTATTGTAGCCTCCACCATTCCCAGATTAGGTCCCACATGTCCTCCGTGAGCACTTAACTTGGTCAATAATGCATTGCGGACTTCACCTGCCAACTGTCTTAACTGTTCCGCAGAAAACTGTTTTATGTCTTGCGGAGAATTTACTTGTTCAATATACATCGTTCTACCTGTTTAAATGATTTCATCTGTTGTCTTGCTTCATTCCGATGCGGACAAAGCCGCTTTCATTTCACAATGCAAAGATAAGCCAGGCCCCATTCATTCTTTGTAGATAAATTACAGATAGAATTACCATTTTTACAGAAGGGAACTGTATCACAAAAACATGGTACTGCAACCCGGTTATCAATTCTGCGAGAGCCGGTAACCACTGGGGGCGACACCTGTTATTTTCTTGAAAAGCACACTGAAGCACTGCACATTAGGATAGCCTAACTTCCGTGCCACAGCAGCAGGCGTATGACCGTCCTGCAACAACATGTGCCTGGCTATATCCAGCCGCTTCAGTTGCAAATATTCCTCCAAAGTCTTGCCGGTTTCAAATTTCAGCAGATCATTGAAGTAAGCGACAGACAAATCAAGCTCTCCCGCCATATAGCCGGGTGTGGGCAACTTGCCGCCTTGCAACCTTCCGGATACGATATATTCCACAAACAAACGTTCCATGTTTTCCAAAAGAGCCTTGTTCTTATTCTCACGGGTAATAAACTGACGTTCGTAATACCGGGTGCAATAATCCAACAGAAGTTCTATATGCCGGGAAAGAATAATACTGCTATGAGTATCAATGGGATGATGCAACTCATCCTCTATATTCGAGAGGCAACACGTCACTTTCTCTGTTTCACGCCGCGAAAGATGCAGCGCTTCTTCCTTGCGATAATGGAAAAAGGTATAATTTTTAATATGATTCTTCAGTGAGGTGCGGAACAACAGGTCAGGATGAAATGCCAAAAGATATCCTTTATCCGGCAACGTATTCTCCTTACTCATACGAAAGATCTCGCCGGGAGTGAGAAACACCATGGTAGCATTGGAGTAATCATAGTATTTCCGTCCGCAGCAGCAACAACCGCCCGGACAATCCTCAATCAGCAAGATAGCATAGAATTCAAACTTCACCGCATCCTCTTCCAATGAAGGATTCTCCAGATTGATGATGCCCACCTGCGGATGCAATGTCTTGCAACCCAGACAGCGGTTACATTCATATACAGTCCTCAAGTCCAACATAGTCTCTTGCATTGCTTGTTACGACAGAATACTATAAAAGAAGGTTTTGTGCACGATATTCATTCGGTGTACAGCCCACACGCTTCTTGAACAACCGGCAGAAATGCTGCGGATATTGAAATCCCAGTGAATAGGCTACCCTGCTGACGGTTTCTCTCCTGTCGGACATCCGTTCCTTTGCCAGTTCTATCACTTTTTCCTGAATATATTCCTGTGGAGTCTTGCCGGTTTCCTTCTTGAACATATCCCCGAAGTAGTTGGATGAAAGGCACAGTTTATCAGCAAAGTATTTCACGGTAGGCAATCCGTCGCGCTCGGCAAGTTCGCCCTCAAAATAATCGTCAAGCAACCCTTCAAAGCGTGTCAACACATCACGGTTCGAATGACTGCGGGTGGCGAACTGACGTTCATAAAAACGCATACAGTAATTAAGAAGCAGTTCTATATAGTTTACCAGCAAGGTCTTACTATGCTTGTCCACTCCCCGTTCCAGTTCCATACGGATAATCTTCAGGCAATCTGTCATAATATTGCGCTCATCTTCCGAAAGGTGCAGCGCCTCGCTCACTTCATACGAAAAGAAGGTATATTTCTTTATTGTTTTTCCAAGCGTGGTCCCCCGTAACAAATCCGGATGAAAAAGAATGCCAAGCACATTCAACTGCACACGGTCGGTGATCAATGTGGTTTCCGTTGTTTGTCCCGGAGCAAAACATACCACGGTTCCCTCCTGATAGTCATAACTCCGACGCCCGTATTTGATATCACAAGCTTTCTCCAATTTCAGATAAAGTGCATAAACGCCATAATTCCAGTGCACATAGTCCATCTGCCGGGTAGCCTTGTTCAAATCAATGACACTGACCAACGGATTCAGTGTTTCAAGTCCGTATAGACTGTTATATTGGTCCACACTGTCTAAATTTAATATCTTATCCATCATTCTAACTTGTTTAATGTCTGCTAAAATACAGCTTTTTCAGTTATTTGAAATATTCCGGTCACAAAAATAAGAAGTTATCCGGACAAGGTTATAACCTCAATTACGGATTATCTTACCTTAGTTACCGAATCTTATCCCATCCGGGAATAAAAAGAAGAGCCGGAATGTTCCTGCCGGGCTACCCACTCCATATATATGGCAGAATCTGTAATTAAGGTCAGGATACCCGTAATTTATCTACAAAGAACCCAAGCAAATATACCTAAATTTGCAACATCATAAAATATTAAAACGTATATTTGAACCAAATAACATAAATCGTATGAAAAGACTCGGATTATTTATGACGGTAATCATGATACTGTGTATTACCGTAAACGCACAGAAACAGAGCAACAGAACATTAGTAGCTTACTTCTCGGCGACAGGTACAACAGAGAAAGCCGCCAAACAGATAGCGGAGGTGACAGGCGGAGCCCTCTACGAAATACAACCTGCAAAGAAATATACCTCCGCCGACCTGGACTGGCACGACAAATCCTCGCGCAGCAGTGTGGAAATGGCAGATGCCTCGTCACGTCCCGCATTGCGTTCCCAGCCCCAAAACTTGGCAGCCTATGATACCATCTATATCGGTTTCCCCATTTGGTGGAACCTGGCTCCAAGAATCATCAACAGTTTTATAGAAAAAGGTGATTTCACAGGCAAGATCCTCATTCCATTCGCTACCTCGGGTGGAAGCCGCATTTCTAACGCCGAACAAGAATTAAAGAAAGCCTACCCCAGCCTGAACTGGCAGAAAGGCAGGCTGATGAACGGTGCTACCAAAGAAGAGATTAAACAATGGACTAAAAAATAAATAGTATGAGAAAGAATTTAGGAGCAAAACCTTTTACCTATCCGCAACCGGTATTTATCATCGCCGCATACGATGAAAACGGTCTTCCCAATGCCATGAATGCGGCTTGGGGCGGTATCAGTGAAATGAATGAAATCAGTATTTGTATCAGCGAAGGTCACAAGACAACGGCCAACATCCTGAAACGCAAAGCATTCACAGTGAGCATGGCAGAAGCCGGGCAAATCATCGCTTGCGATTATGTAGGCATTGTTTCGGGCAACAAGGTTCCGGACAAATTCGCCGTGCGGGATTCCATGCCACCCGGTCGGAATTTGTGGATGCCCCGCTGATTGATGAATTATCCGTAGCTGTGGAATGCAAGCTGAAGGATTACAATCCCGAAACCTGTATCCTGCGCGGCGAAATAGTCAATGTAAGTGTAGATGAACGTGTACTGGATCAGAATGGAAAAGTGGATGCCTCCAAAGTTATTCCTGTCATCTTCGACCCGTTCAATAATGATTATCTGAAAGTAGGAGAAAAAGTGGGTAATGCTTTCTCGGATGGCAAGGCCTTAAAATAACGGAATCCGATATGATACAAACAGCGGAGGCAGCTTCTTCCATACAGAACAAACTCCGGCAAGCCGATTCCTAAGCTCTCACATCCTTGTGACTAAGCCTTTTTGAACGAATGATTTCTATCTCCCAAGCTTGCGGAGTTAAATCCATAGCCTTTGGAGTTATCTCCATAAGCTTGGGAGTTAACTCCAAAGGCTATGGAGATAGAAATCATCCGTTTAAAAAGGGTTAAGTGCAGGAATAAAAAGGCTTAACCATCCCCATAGTGCCCCCAATGATTCCGCCAACATTTTTTCTTCAAACTTATCTATCAGCAAATCTCTATAATTCTTAGTTCCTTTTTTAATTCTCACCGGCAATATCCTCTGCTTTGCCGACTTCCCGACTACGGCACATTCTGAATGATGCCTTATTCATTGTTAAGCCTGATAAAAAAAAGATTTCCATAATTTATAGAAAGAAAAGACTTGTTTCTCCCGCTCAAATAAGTAACTTTGTACGGTTAAGTTTGGCTCCTCATGCCAGCCACCACTTTCAGTCCGTCGATGTAAAAGCCTGAAAGCAAGATGAAGGAACTACTGTCAGGACAGCGCATTGTCATTCAGAGGATTATATTGGCTGAAAGCACTGAAGGAAACTTTTAAATCAGATTCCGGAAAGGAATAATTATATAATAAAAAATGAAAAAGGCCCAATTAATCGTAGCCGGCATTGGTCCCGGCTCACCCGAAGATATAACCCCCGCTGTAATACAAGCAGTCAAGAACAGCGATGTAGTAATCGGCTATAAATACTATTTCCAGTTTATCGAACCCTATCTGGAACCGGGCACCGAATGTATAGACACCGGAATGAAACGTGAAAAAGCACGTGCCGAACAGGCTTTCGAGCTGGCGGAACAGGGAAAGACTGTATGCGTTATCAGCTCGGGAGATGCCGGAATTTATGGCATGGCTCCGCTGGTTTACGAAATGAAACGCGAGCGTGGCAGCCGGGTGGAAATAGAAGTATTGCCGGGTATCAGTGCTTTTCAGAAAGCGGCTTCCCTGTTGGGAGCACCCATCGGTCACGATTTCTGTGTGATTTCCCTCTCCGACCTCATGACACCATGGGACCGGATTGAAAAACGCATCCATGCAGCCGCAACGGCAGATTTTGTAACGGCGATCTATAATCCCAAAAGCGAAGGGCGGTATTGGCAACTCTACAGATTAAAAGAAATTTTTCTGAAAGAGCGTGACCCCGAAACCCCGGTAGGCTTTGTGCGTCAGGCCGGACGTAAGGAAGAAACCGTGACAATCACCACCTTGCAAGAGTTCGATCCCGAACAGGTGGATATGTTTACAGTGGTATTGATTGGCAACTCCCAATCTTATTATCGGGAAGGGAAATTAATCACTCCACGTGGTTATTACCGGGAAAAGACCACCGATGCGACAGGAATCGGTCAGGAGATTATGATAAACAGTTTCCGTACTATTGAGAAAGAATTGAAAAATAAAAATATTCCTTCGGATCACAAATGGGCATTACTGCATGCCATCCATACCACAGCCGATTTCGAGATGGAAAACATATTGCATATAGATCCTCTTGCCGTAGAATGTCTGTATAAAATATTGAATGAAGGAAAAGTACGTACAATTATTACGGATGTGACGATGGCTGCCGCGGGCATCCGTAAAGGTGCTTTGGAACGGATGGGCATCGGGGTGAAATGCTATCTGGGTGACGAACGCGCGGCAGCATTGGCAAAAGAAAAAGGAATCACCCGTACACAGGCCGGTATACGTATGGCAGCAGAGGAACATCCGGAAGCTTTATATGTATTCGGTAATGCCCCTACAGCATTGATGGAACTGTGTGACCTGATACGGAAAGAAAAAGCGCATCCATGCGGCATCATCGCTGCTCCGGTGGGCTTTGTGCACGTTTGCGAAAGCAAACACATGGTGAAACCTTTCAGCCACATCCCCAAACTGATAGTAGAAGGACGCAAAGGGGGAAGCAATCTGGCAGCGACTCTGGTAAATGCCATCCTTACTTTTGATGATGCGGAACAACTGAAACCGGGAAGAGATGTATAAGTCCATGCAAACATTCTATATAATAGGTATAAGCGATAACCGGAATCAATTTCTTTCTCCTGAAATCCGGAACTTGGTTTCTCAAGGGAAAGTCTTCTCGGGAGGAAAACGTCATCACGAACTGGTACACGCTTATTTGCCGGAAGATGCCGTATGGATAGACATCACCGTCCCGCTGGATGCGGTATTCTCCCGTTACGAGGAACATCCCGAAATAATCGTTTTCGCTTCGGGCGACCCGTTGTTTTTCGGCTTCGCCAATACCGTCATGAGAAAACTCCCGTCGGCAAAGATTATCTTATTCCCCACCTTCAACTCGCTGCAAATGCTGGCACACCGTATATTGCTCCCCTATCAGGAGATGCAGACCTTGTCGCTGACCGGACGTCCTTGGGATGCATTCGACTCTGCTTTAATCAGAGGAGATAAACTGATAGGCGTGTTGACCGACCGGGAAAAGACACCTGCCACCATTGCCGCCCGGATGCTGGAGTATGGATATGACAACTACCGCATGACCGTGGGGGAAGCATTAGGCAATGGCGAGGAAGAATCTGTACGTACATTCTCTTTAGAGGAAGCCTCCCAATCTGCTTTCCGCTTTCCCAATTGCCTGATACTGCAAAGAAACAAGGTGCATCCCCGTCCGTTCGGAATTCCCGAAAGTGAGTTTCATCTGTTGAACGGACGCAACAGAATGATTACCAAAATGCCTGTCCGCTTGCTTACTCTCAGTATGCTGACATTAAGGGAAAAGAAATCATTCTGGGACATCGGTTTCTGCACCGGCTCTGTTTCCATAGAAGCCAAGCTCCAATTTCCGGAACTGAAAGTGACAGCATTCGAACAGCGTCCGGAAGGTAAAGAGTTAATGGCACGCAACAGTCGTAAATTCGGCACGCCCGGCATTACAACCGTCATGGGTGATTTTCTGGAAACGGAACTCGGCGGGCTTCCCGCCCCCGATGCCGTATTTATAGGTGGTCATGGAGGAAAAATGATAGAGATTCTACAAAAAATCAAAGAAGTGCTGTTGCCTGACGGAGTCATTGTATTCAATTCGGTTTCGGAAGAGAGCAAGGCCCTGTTCACAAAAGGTATAACGCAAATCAACAAGAAGGTAACACAGTGTACCCGTATTGCTGTGGATGCCTTTAATCCGATAGAGATAATGAGAGCGGAATAAATGATTTAAAACAGATAACAAATGAAAGCAATCATACTGATATCAGAAGCCAGCCTGCCGTTGGCAAAAACACTACAAAGAGAGTTGCCGGATACCCTTATTTATACCAAAAACGAATGCGAAGGCTGTATTTCCATCACATCCTGCCATCGGTTCATAGAGGAGCATTTCAATGACTTCGACAGCATCATCTTTATCGGTGCCATGGGAATCTGTGTACGCAGCATTGCAGGATGCATAAAAAACAAATATAAAGATCCGGCAGTGGTCTGTGTGGACAGTACGGGGCGCTTTGTCATTTCAGTACTTTCCGGGCATGTGGGGGGAGCCAATGAACTGACCCGCCATATTGCCGCCATTACAGGAGGAGAAGCTGTGATTACCACCCAAAGTGACAATGCCGGGTTATGGGCGCTGGACACGCTGGCTGGAAAATATGGCTGGAAAATAACTGTTCCTCATGCAGAAATGAACAGACTGGTCACACTTTTTGTCAACCGGGAACCAACGGCGCTGCTGCTCGATATAAAGGATAAAGGTACGGAGTATCTGGAACGCACGCTTCCCGCACACGTAAAAGTGTTCTATCATTTCGAAGACATGCCCCAATCGGAATTCAAGTTGATTATTGCTGTTACACCTTATATATATAGTGCGGAGATTCCCATGCTCTGCTTCCATCCCGCCGTCCTCCACTTGGGAATAGGTTGCCGGAAACAATGCGATCCTTCGGGCATTGCGGAATACATAGAAGCCGTGATGCACAGACATGGTTTGTGTCCGTTCTCTCTCGCCTCCCTCAATACCATCGAACTGAAAAAAGACGAGCCTCTGCTGGAAATCCTCCACCGGCGATGGGCCGATACGGAAACCCATATTTATCCTGCGGAAGAACTGAAAGATATCACAGTTCCCCATCCGTCTGAAAAGGCATTCGAAGTGACAGGCGTCTATGGAGTGGCCGAAAGCACAGCCTTGAAAAGCAGCGGTGAAGGAACACTTGTATTGGAAAAGCAAAAGGGCATGCTGACAGAAGGAAACCACTTCACTTTTGCCATAGCCGTCAGTGCGACAGCCATGCGTGGCGGACATATAGAGATAGTGGGTGCAGGTCCCGGTGATCCCGAACTGATTTCGGTACGCGGAAAACGAATGTTGGAGAAAGCGGATCTTGTTCTGTATGCCGGAAGTCTTGTTCCCCGCGAACTGACCTTTTATGCTAAAGAAGGAGCGACCGTACGCAGTTCCGCCGGTATGGATTTGGAGGAACAGTTCGCCTTGATGAAAGAGTTTTATGATAAAGGATTGTTTATTGTACGCTTGCACACGGGAGACCCTTGCATTTATGGAGCCATCCAGGAACAAATGGCTTTCTTCGACCGCTACAAGATGAGTTATCATATCACTCCGGGGATCTCCTCGTTCCAGGCGGCTGCGGCAGCATTGAGGTCACAGTTCACCATCCCCGAAAAAGTACAAAGCATAATCCTCACCCGTGGGGAAGGCCGTACTCCGATGCCCGAAAAAGAACAATTACATAAATTGGCGCAATCGCAAAGTACAATGTGCATTTATTTAAGTGCGGGCATTGTGGAACAGGTACAGGAAGAGCTGATGCAGGCATATCCTCCCGAAACTCCGGTTGCCGCCTGTTATAAGCTGACTTGGAAAGAAGAAAAGATTTATCGCGGAGAGTTGAAGGATTTGGCTAAGATAGTACGTGACAATAACCTGACGCTGACTACCTTATTGGTAGTAGGCGAAGCGATAGACAACCGGAAAGGCCTGTCCCGACTCTATGCGCACGAGTTCAAACACTTGTTCAGAAAGTAAAAAAAGAATCATTCACATCCAGCCTATGATACTGATTTTAGGAGGAACCACCGAAGGACGCACCGCCGTGAAAGTTGCCGATGAAGCCGGAAAGCCCTACTTCTACTCTACCAAAGGAGAATGGCAGGAGATACAATGCAAGCACGGCATCCGTATCACCGGAGGAATGGACACGGAGAAAATGGAAAGTTTCTGCCGCCAAAACAACATCCGTTTGTTGGTGGATGCTGCCCACCCGTTTGCCTCCCAACTCCACCGGACTGTGGATGAAACAAGCCGGACGCTACATCTTCCTGTCATACGTTTTGAAAGGAAGTATCCTCCACGCACCGAAAACATCATCTGGTGTGAAGACTATGCAGATGCCATTTACCGGTTAGAGAAAGCAGGAACCGATCGTCTGCTGGCACTGACCGGAGTACAGACCATCGGGAAGTTACGCCCTTATTGGGAGAAACATACCTGTTGGTTCCGCGTACTGGAACGGGAAACTTCCATCACATTAGCCCAAGAACAAGGCTTTCCGAAAGGAAATCTGGTATTCTATCATGCCGGAGAATCCGAAGCTCTTTTATTAGAAACACTACATCCACAGGCCATTCTAACCAAGGAAAGCGGAGAATCCGGAGGATTTTCGGAGAAAGTGAAAGCGGCACAGGCTGCAAAAATCCCGGTCTTTGCTATAAAACGCCCTCCCCTTCCCAGGCATTTCATGATCGTTACCGGTGAATATGGATTGAGAAAACAGATAGAAAAGAACATCCCTGCTTTTTACCCGTTGAGAAGCGGCTACACCACAGGGGCCTGCGCTACTGCAGCTGCAAAAGCAGCATTGACGGCTCTGATTTTAGGGGAAGAACAGAAAATGATATCCTTCCGCCTTCCCGATGACGAGGAAATGACCTTACCGGTAGCCCATACAGAAATAGAAAAGAACAGTGCCACCTGCACCGTTGTTAAAGATGCGGGAGATGATCCGGATGTCACTCACGGCGCATCCATTGTGGTAACGGTAAGTTTTAGCAATCACCCGGACATCCGTTTCCTGCAAGGTGAAGGAGTGGGACGAGTCACCCTTCCGGGGCTGGGATTGGAAATCGGGGAACCCGCCATCAATCGCATCCCCCGGCAAATGATAATGAAAGAATTATCGGCGCTTTATGACAAAGGGCTGGATGTTACCATTTCCGTTCCCGGAGGAAAAGAGTTGGCACAACGTACTTTCAATCCTAAACTAGGAATTGTGGACGGCATTTCCATCATTGGAACTTCGGGCATAGTCCGTCCTTTTTCTTCAGAAGCTTTTGTCGAGGCTATCCGCAGGGAAGTGGAGGTTTGTGTGGCTGTGGGCTCATCCAGACTCATCATTAATTCGGGAGCAAAAAGCGAACGTTTTGTGAAGAAGGAGTATCCGGGATTACCTGCTCAGGCTTTTGTACATTATGGAAATTTTATAGGGGAGACACTCAAGATAGCTGCCAAGCTTAAGGTTCCATTGGTTACTTTAGGCATTATGATAGGCAAGGCGGTGAAACTGGCCGAAGGAAATCTGGACACACACAGTAAGAAAGTGGTGATGAATAAAGAATTCCTAAGACAGGTGGCAATGGAAGCCGGATGCTCTCCGGATGTTGAAAGCATGATAGAAAAGTTGACATTAGCCCGTGAATTATGGACCTTGCTGTCTGAAGAAGACAGCGGAAAGTTCTTTCCGTGTTTGTTGGAACATTGTTTTGCACATTGCGTCCCCTTATTGCCCGAAGGAAAATTAACAATCCTCTTGATTGATGAAGAAGGGAATATTCCTTTCAGGATACAATAACTGATTATTTAGACGCTGCTGCTAAACGGAAGCTAATATAGCAGTGACTTGTTCTAACAATTCCTCTATGGTATCTACCTTTATCGTCCTCCCGGCTACCGGGTGGATAATATATCCACTGGTAGTCATATCTCCCGTTTCAATATAAAAATCGGACTCAACACGCCGGCTTGCCAGAATACCATTCCGCTGCAAGGCTTTCCGTACCATCGCATACTTATTTCCATGTCCCACCAGACGGACTTCTTTTTCAAACTCATTGTCAATGCGGAACAGTCCGGTTTCCATATCAAAAACAATACCCTTACGGGAGAAAAAATTACTCAGGCATCCGTCTATGGAAAGATCTTCAGGAGTTCCTATAGTCACTCCATTGGCTTTATCCATCAGCCAAATCTTATCAGCAATCTGCAAAGCTAACTCTAAATCATGGGTAGAAAGAAAAATCGTCTTGTTGGTAGAACGTGACAAATGATGAAGCAGTTGCATAATCTCCACTTTACTGGGGAAATCAAGAAAAGCAGTCGGCTCATCCAGAAAAATCACCGGGGTTTCCTGTGCCAACGCCTTTGCTATCATTACTTTCTGACGCTCACCGTCACTCAAAGTATGTACCATCCGGTATTTCAAATCCTCAATCCTTACCAGCGCAATGGCATCGTTTACTGTATTCTTGTCCTCCTTGCTTAAATTTCCCCAGAAACCGGTATAAGGACTACGCCCCATACCCACCAGTTCTTCCACGGTCATGTTCCGCAGACTGCATTTTTCGGTCAATACCACTCCGATAACTGTCGCCAACTGTTTATCGGTGTAATCCGTCAGTTTCTTTCCCATTATTTCTATCTCTCCTCCTACAGGCGGCTGAAAGGCAGACAAAGTACGCAATAAAGTAGATTTCCCTACTCCATTCGCCCCCAAAAGACAAGTCAGTTCCCCACTGCGGATAGTAGCATCAATGTCCTTCGCTACAATCTTGGTCCCCCCCTTACCGGGATAACCGGTAGTCAGTTTCCGAATATGTATAGTTTCTTGATTCATCATTACTCATTCATTTCATTGCGACGTTTATTGAATAAAACCGACATCACTACCGGAGCACCTACCAAAGCCGTCACCGAATTTACCGGCAATGCACCTTCGAAACCGGGCATACGGGCAATCAGATTACATACCAATGCCAATGACGCACCTGCCAGTAAAGAAGCAGGCATCAGAATACGATGATCGGATGTGCGGAACATTCCCCTGCAAAGATGCGGAACGGCCAGCCCCAGAAAAATAATCGGACCGCAATATGCGGTAACAATAGCTACCAATACTCCCGAACAAGTAATGACAAGCAGACGGGCACGTTTTATATTCAATCCGAGATTCCGTGCGTATGCATCTCCCAGCAGCAAAAGATTCAATGTTTTGACAAGCAGGAAGGAAAGTGGCAACAATACCACCATGATACATATAAATAAAGTCATCTGATCTCCCGATACACGGGCAAAACTTCCCAACCCCCAAATGACATATGCACGAATATCCTCCTCCACACTGAAAAATTTCAGCACACCTATCACCGCATTGGCTATGTAACCAATCATCACACCGATAATCAGCAAAGTAACATTGCCCCTTACTTTTTGGGAAACGAAAACAATAAGTGCCATAATGGAAAGTGAACCTGCAATAGCTGCTATGGTAAGGGCTATTTCCCCCATAAAGCCTAGCTTGCTCAAAGCAACACCACCCAAACTGCCCGAAAGAAGCACCACAAAAGCAACTCCCATACTGGCTCCCGAACTGATGCCCAGTACCGACGGACCGGCCAAAGGATTGCGGAAAACAGTCTGCATCTGTAAACCGCTGACAGAGAGCCCCGCCCCCGCCACCAATGCGGTAAGCGCCTGTGGTACCCGTGATTTCCAAATAATATTTTGCCATATAACAGACTCATTCCCTGTTCCCCAAAGGATATTCCACACAGCACGAAGCGGTATGGAAACAGAACCTAATACCAGATTCAGGAAGAAAAACAGAAAAATAGAAGCCATAATTAACAGCATATAAAATGCAACAGGTCGTTTCATATACTATTTTCCTATTTAAGCAATTCATAATATCCCGGTTGGTGACCGGACAAAAGCTGCGGATGAAAGATTTGAATCAAATCTGCCAGAACAACTTCCGGTTCTGTAGGCATACTCTCATAAAAAGGTTTTTCACGCATGTTACAATAAATCACCCCTTTCTCTTTGTATGCTTTAAAATCAACATAACGGGCATCTTCCTCTTTCAACGTGTTATAAGAAAATTCTCCTTGATAGCTATTCACAATACGCCAATAATCGGCACCTGCCGCTTGGCTGTAAACTGTTTCAAAATCAAGGGTGACTCCTCCAGACTGTTCATCGTCTTTCAAAAAATAATCGGCACCGGCATCTTTAAACAATTGTGCGAGAAAACTCCTCCCTCCTACAGCATACCAATTGCCACCCCGCAATTCTCCACTGAATACCACCGGGCGTTTTGTCACCCGACCGGTCAGTTCCTTCAGCTCGTTATATCTTTTCTTAATAGCGGCAAACTGCTCATTAGCTTTATCTTCTCTTCCCAATAACAAGCCCACAAACTTTATCCATTCAGCCTGTCCCAAAGGAGTCATTTCCTTATATCCCAAATGCGGCATCAAAGGAATGCCTACCTCTTTCAAAGCATCGTACCCCCCTCGTTTAAAAGGAGAGATCAAAATCAAATCCGGGTTTACACTCATAATCACCTCATTATCGAAATTCCCTTCAATACCTATCTTATGAATGCTTCCATCTTTCAAACGATCATTTATTTTCTTGTTAAACAAATGACGTGTACTGGTGATACCCACCACCGCATCCAGCTCTTCCAACTTGATAAAATTGGAAAGTTGCAGGGAAGTCATGCAGATAACGCTTCGTATGGGAGTTTCAATAACCGTATAATCCGCAGGTATGTTTTCCGCTTCCACACCTCTTGGCACCAAAGCATAATGAAAAGACTGACTTTCTTTATTCTGAGGGTCCTGAATGTCAAGCAGACAAGCCTGATCCGTATAGGTTATTTTAAACCCTTGGGCATATTCCGGAATAATCTTCACAATAGAAGAATCTGTCAATGTCTTATGCTCCAGATTCCCGGAACCCTGTTTGTGCTTATTTTGGCAGGCTGTAACAGTCAATAATAACAAAAGGCCCGAAGCCAATATTAGTTTTTTCATGTTCTTTTCTGTTTTTCAGCCAACAAAGGTAATCAATTCTCTTGCTTTATACGGAATTTTTCAGCACTTTTGCGTGCTTAAAAACTGTAAATACCTACAAAAGATGAGTCGTCCGATCTATTTTGTTTCTTTAGGACCCGGTGATGCCGAACTGATTACATTGAAATCATTGCATGCTTTACAGCAAGCAGACATAATATATTGTCCATCAACGGTTCGGGAACCAGACAAAATCTTGTCACGTGCCGCCACCCTGTTACATAAGCTAGGCATCAAAGGAGATATACACCTATTCTCGCTCCCGATGAGCAAAGACAGAACAAAAGCAATCAAAGTCTATCGGCAACTTTTCGAAGAAATGAGGCTGGAACAAAAAGCAGGAAAACGGTTGGCGGTAGCAGTAGAAGGCGATGCGGGAATTTACGCCTCCGTTCACTATGTACTGGATCTCCTCGAAGAAAATGGAATTCCCGTAGAGCAACTTCCCGGTATTCCTTCATTCATCGCTGCGGAAGCGGCCGCAAAACTACATCTCATCAGCCAAAAAGAAAGACTGGTCATTATTCCGGGCAATATTACTTCGGACGAACTGGACATGTATCTGAGCCATCATCATGTGCCGGTTATCATGAAATTATCTCAATGTGCAGACATAGTACAGGATTACATGGAGTCCCACCCCCAATACAGTTATCATTATTTTGAAAATATATCGACAGCCGAAGAATATCATTCTTCCCATCAGGCGGAACTGAAAAGAAGAGTATTTCCTTATTTTTCCTTAATGATCATCTTTAACGAACAGACACGGAAGGACGATAGTGCAAAATAGCGTTCAGAATACCTTCAATATTTACATCATCTTTCTTGATAACTAAAAAATTGTGGTACATTCCTTCTTTCCGGTAACGGATCACAATCGACTTGAGTTTACCAGACTTTGTGTACTCCTTTTCTATCTCTGTGATGTTTTGCAAAGGAAAAACATGCCGAGGCTTCATCCCTCTTATAGCTAAGGTAAAAGAATCAGGAGTAATAGTATAAACAGACAATAACCTTACCCCCGTTATCAACAGAGGAGGAGTCAAGACCAGCAAAGATGATATCTTCCATGCGCTATAAAAAGGCATGTACACGCCACCAACATAATAGCAATAACTGCCCAAATCCATAAAGGATAGCCAGGTCTGAATTCTTGTTTTTCCATATGCCACATCTATCTTGTATAGATACAAAAATAGGGAGATTCAGTTTTATAACCAAATCTCCCTCAAGGAATTTATAAACTATTTCTAACAATTAATCTGATTAGAGAATACCCTTTACTGTTTCCAGCATACCCTTTTCTTGAATAGAGTCAAGATCAGCTTTTACTGCGGCGGTCAAACCCGGAATGTTGTTCAAGTTCTCACCCCAAATAGATTCTGCTGCCAACACGCCTTCCGCCACTTTCTGAGTGCAGCCTGTAGCCCAAAGTCCTTTCAGCAGATTCATGATTTCAGGAGCATCGTTCGGAACAATCTCAGCACCGTCAGCACGAACACCACCTTTATAATAAGTGATGATAGCCGCCAGTCCCAATACCAAGCCTTTAGGCAACTCACCCTTACGCTCCAGATAAACTTTCAAGCCCGGGAGGTCGCGAGTTTCATATTTAGGGAATGAATTCAGCATGATAGAAGTCACCTGGTGATCAACAAACGGATTGTTGAAACGCTCCAAAACATCTTCCGCAAACTTCTTCAATTCTTCTTTCGGCAGGTTCAGGGTTTCCATCAACTCATCGAACATAACTTTATGAATGTATTTACCTACCACTTCATGCTCGCAAGCCTCGCGCACAATGTTGATTCCAGACAGATAAGCTACCGGAGACAGCACTGTGTGAGGACCGTTCAGCAAAGTAACTTTTCTTTCGTGATAAGGAGCTTCAGACGGAACGAACAATACATTCAAACCGGCTTTGTCGGCAGGGAATTCCTTGGCGACCTCCTGCGGAGCTTCAATTACCCACAAATGGAAGATTTCTGCCTGTACCACCAGATTGTCATCATACTGCAATTTTTCTTTAATAGCAGCGATATCTTTGCGGGGGAATCCCGGCACAATACGGTCTACCAAAGTAGCATAGACACCACAAGCTTCCTCAAACCATTGCTTGAAGTCTTCACCCAAGTTCCACAAATCAATATATTGATAGATGGTTTCTTTCAGTTTATGGCCGTTCAGGAAAATCAATTCGCAAGGGAAAATTATCAAACCTTTGCTCTTGTCACCATTGAACGTTTTAAAACGGTGATACAATAACTGGGTCAGTTTGCCCGGATAAGAAGCAGCAGGTGCATCTTCCAGCTTGCAAGCAGGATCAAAAGCAATACCAGCCTCTGTCGTATTCGAGATAACGAAACGCATTTCATCATTCTGAACGGTTAATAAATCTAAAGAGATGCTCTTTGACATCTTTTTTAGAATGAGTTTTTACTGAAAGTCAAAATAAACAACAATTATATAGATATAAAAAGACTACTTATGAAAAACTTTATGGATGAAAACTTCCTGTTGCTTCAGACAGAAACTGCGCAGAAGTTGTATCATGAACATGCGGCTAAAATGCCTATTATCGATTACCACTGCCACCTGATTCCCCAGATGGTTGCTGATGACTATCAGTTTAAGTCACTGACGGAAATCTGGTTGGGTGGCGACCACTACAAGTGGCGTGCCATGCGTACCAACGGTGTGGACGAACGTTTCTGTACCGGTAAAGACACCACAGACTGGGAAAAGTTTGAAAAATGGGCGGAAACAGTACCTTATACTTTCCGCAACCCATTATACCACTGGACTCATTTGGAATTGAAAACCGCATTTGGAATCAATAAAGTATTGAATCCGAAAACTGCCCGCGAGATTTTTGATGAATGTAATGAAAAGCTTGCCAAACCGGAATACTCCGCACGAGGCATGATGCGTCGTTATCATGTGGAAACCGTTTGTACAACCGATGATCCGGTAGATTCACTGGAATATCACATCAAAACGCGTGAAAGCGGATTCGAAATTAAAATGCTTCCCACTTGGCGTCCGGACAAGGCGATGGCAGTAGAAGTTCCCGCTGATTTCCGTGCTTATATGGAAAAATTGTCTGCTGTAAGCGGTGTCACGATATCTTCTTTCGATGACATGGTGGCTGCTTTGCGGAAACGTCATGACTTCTTTGCGGAACAAGGTTGTAAATTGTCTGACCACGGAATTGAAGAGTTTTATGCTGAAGACTATACTGATGCTGAAATCAATGCTATATTTAATAAGGTATATGGTGGCACAGAACTGACCAAGGAAGAAATTCTGAAATTCAAATCAGCCATGCTGATCGTATTTGGGGAAATGGATTGGGAAAAAGGCTGGACCCAGCAGTTCCACTATGGAGCAATCCGCAACAACAACACCAAGATGTTCAAACTTCTGGGACCTGATACCGGTTTCGATTCAATCGGTGAGTTTACCACCGCCAAAGCGATGGCTAAATTCCTCGACCGCCTGAATACAGAAGGAAAACTGACCAAAACTATCCTTTACAACTTGAATCCATGCGCCAATGAAGTAATCGCTACCATGTTAGGTAACTTCCAGGATGGTTCTATTCCCGGAAAGATCCAATTCGGTTCGGGATGGTGGTTCCTCGACCAGAAAGACGGTATGGAAAAGCAGATGAATGCACTCTCCGTGTTCGGCTTGTTGAGCCGCTTCGTAGGTATGCTGACAGACTCTCGTTCATTCCTCTCCTATCCGCGTCACGAATATTTCCGCCGTACTTTGTGCAACTTGCTGGGTAATGATGTGGAAAACGGCGAAATCCCTGCTTGCGAAATAGAACGCGTCAATCAGATGGTGGAAGATATCTGCTATAATAATGCCAAGAAGTTCTTCCAATTCTGACAACCGTCAGAATGCTGAATATAAATAAATGAGGATGGAACAAATGTGTCTGCAAAAGTTTTCACTTTTTGTTCCATCCTCATTCCAGTCATAGCAATTCTTCTATAGCCTCCGTTATTTCCTTGTCGGTTTTTCCCATGCCATATCCTCGGATGACTTTCCGTATAATCCGTTCTTTATCCAAAATAAAAAAGTACGGAGCCGCCCCACCCGTCCGGTAATCTTCTATCACTTTATCATCTCCATCCAAAAAGATATAATTCAATTCCTTTCTCTTTGCATAATTCTGAAGTGAATGCATCCGGCTCCAACTTTCAATGGCTACCAATTCAAAATCTTCTTCTTGGTACTTTCTTTTCAGTTCTTTCAGAAAAGGGATAGAAGCCTGGCAAGCTCCACAGCCTATTCCTGTTATATTTACCAAGATGACCTTACTTTTCAAATCACTCAATGACACGGGACGCTCCTTTATATCATTCAATGTCCATTCTGGTGCTTTCTTACCCGTCAGATTAGCGGCCATATTCCTGGAAGGAGCGCCATAATCATATTTTTTTGTTTCATAACCTTGCGGAACATAATCGAAAACATCAAACCTGTCAATTGTTTCTTTGTTTATTTCCACATTACAGCAAGTTTCCACCGATATATTATGGGACATCGCTCTCCGTTTCTTATAAGGCAAACCATTCGACTTGTGAATCCACAGTTCATAAATAGAGGTCGGCTCTACATAAAAAGGAGGTGGAGGCATGTGATAAGCTTTACCAAAGAACTCCACTTGTGTATCTTCGTTTATGACAAGTTTAAAATGAAAATAATCCCCACAATCTTCCAATGTGGTAACTATGCTGTCTTCTGTTTCCAAAGCATACCTGACAATATTCTTGCAATAATTAAAGAAAGGTGGGGTCAACGGTCTGAAAGGTAACGGTCTGGTGGTAAAATTATCGATTTTTATTTCCTTGACAGCATGATTCACCAACACACGTACTTCACCATTATAACCGAATTGGAACTCTTTACCATCATCTGTTCCCAAATTCACAAAACTTGCCCCTATCGTAGAATCAGCCGGATCATCGAACTCTTTCACCATATATTTTCTAATACTGGAAGGAATTGTATCACCAGGATTCCAGACTTCGCTCTCTACTTTATACGTTGCTGACTTAATCTGCTCTAAATTATCCAACACCTTTTTCAAATACTCTCTCTTGTCATCTTGGCCATTCACCACATACACCGGCAATAACAAGAGAAAAAATAAAACAGCTTTTGTTCTCATACGTTCCTTGCTTTTATTGATTCGCAAAATATTTTGCTGACGCAAAGAAGAAGAAAAGCCTGTATCTCTGCAAAATATTTATCTGAACTCTTTCTGAATTTTCTCCTTTTTCAGAAAAAGATCAGATAAAACACCTGTTTTTTCCTTAACGTTATTTACTTTTGCATTCAAAATTCATACGATGAAAAGGGCAAAAACACACATTATCTTATTTATGGCAGTCACCATCACCGTTCTATATACTGTTTATATCGCTTTTCATAATAGTGCCGAACGAGTGAATACCCAAATAGACCACGCTTTCAAATCCGCCATTACGGAAGATTACAATGAAAGACTTGCCTACATCAGCTATTATCATCCCGAACCTACAAACTGGGATATAAAAATGTATACTATCGCTCCCAGCCTACACCAAAAAGTAAAAAGCTACACCATAAGAACCAGACAAGGAAAAACAATCTATACTTTTAAAGACAGTCTGGACGAGCAGACCGCCAAACGTATGCTGAACCAATACATTCTATCCCAACTAAAACCCATAAAGCCCGATGAGTTAAATGCAACCTTTAGAAAAATATTATCCGATCATGGCATAACCGGCAGGACCGGAACTATTTATTATAACAAATCCATTTCCCAACACAGCGACCAAAGTTCTGCAATTCCCCGAACGGCATACAATACTCCCCGATACATAGTAGATATCACCCAGAACATCAAGGTACAAGCATGGGTAAACTATGACTTCAAAACTATTTTACGACACATAGACAACACACTCTTTTGGCTCATCGGACAATTGATGATTCTTATTTTCATACTCATTTTTCTTAAAAAGGAAAAGGATACTCAAACACTCCTTACCCGTATGAACATAGACATGGAGAAACAAGAGTTGTATATAGGAAACAAAAAGTGCAACATTCAGAAATTAGACCTCACCTTACTAAATATGCTTTATGAAAAAGCAGGAACTTGCGTAAGCCGTGAAGAAATAAAAAAGAGTTTCTGGCCTACGGATGATAATGCCAATGAAAAAATAGATGCACACATCAAATCAATCCGGAAAGTTTTAAAAGAATTCCAAGAATATAAATTAATAACAGTCAGAGGAAAGGGTTATTATCTACGTATTCCATAATCCAGATTCCAGGCATTCTTTTAAAACAATATCCGCTAAATCATCTTTCCGAAAAAGCCTGTTTCTATTTTATTTCCTCCTTTTTTTATGTATATTTGCGGCTCTTTTAACACAAAAAACGTGGGGATTCACTAGAATTGGGAGAGCAACAAAATGAAAATCAAATTTATAAGTCTCGCAAGCGGAAGTAGCGGCAACTGCTATTTTCTCGGAACAGACAGATATGGCATATTGGTGGATGCAGGCATTGGCATCCGTACAATAAAAAAAACATTAAAAGAACTTGGAATCGGACTGGATATCATCCGGGCAGTATTCATAACACACGATCATGCCGACCACATCAAAGCAGTAGGGCATTTAGGAGAGAAATTTGGAATTCCTATTTACTCCACTCCGGAAGTACATGCAGGAATCAACAAAAGTTATTGCATGACCGAGAAATTATCGACCTGCGTACACTATCTGCACAAAGGTGAGACAATGGAATTGGAAGATTTCGCAATTACTGCCTTTGAAGTACCTCACGACGGAACTGACAATGTAGGCTATTGCATGAATATAGACGGTAAAATATTTTCTTTCCTTACTGACTTGGGGCACATCACCCCCACTGCCGCCGAATATATATGTAAAGCAAACTATTTGGTATTGGAAGCGAATTACGATGAAGAGATGTTGAAAATGGGACCTTATCCCCAATATTTAAAAGAACGTATTGCCGGAGCTAATGGACATATGAGTAACCGCGAAACCGCCGATTTTTTGGCAGAAAATATCAATGAAAGTCTTAAATACATTTGGCTTTGTCATCTTAGCAAAGACAATAACCACCCCGAACTGGCATACAAGACAGTAGAACTCTCACTACGAAACAAAGGGATTATCGTCGGCAAAGATGTGCAAGTCATTGCTTTAAAGCGGAATACACCTTCAGATGTTTATGAGTTTGAATAAATTTCGATGAAAAGGTAAAAAAATGGTGCAAAATGTTGGATGTTTAAAAGAAAACACCTACCTTTGCAACCGCAAATCAGAAATGAATGCACTCTTAGCTCAGTTGGTAGAGCAACTGACTCTTAATCAGTGGGTCCAGGGTTCGAATCCCTGAGGGTGTACGAAAGAAAAACAGTTTGTAATTTGCACTCTTAGCTCAGCTGGTAGAGCAATTGACTCTTAATCAATGGGTCCAGGGTTCGAGTCCCTGAGGGTGTACAAAAAATGGTTTGCATTTTGCACTCTTAGCTCAGTTGGTAGAGCAACTGACTCTTAATCAGTGGGTCCAGGGTTCGAATCCCTGAGGGTGTACAAAAGGAGTAACTTCGGTTATTCCTTTTTTTATAAGCCCGTCAAATAAAAGCGGCTACCCCTCCCGGGCCGCCGCTTTAAAATACAAATGAGCGTACAGCCATTAATGACTGCACAAGGAAAATCAGTTATCTTATATTTTTAATAATTCGCTAATTCTGCTCAAAACTCCCATATCCAAATCCTTTAACTCAATAACATTTAGTGTATCTGTAACATAAAGGTCATTGCCTAAAAATAAATATTTTGCATGAAATATCCTATTATTATAAAAGAAATCCAAAGCTATCTCCCTATCATTCTTTTTATTGCATAATTCTTTAATTCTATTTATAACATACGATTTTTCCATAACAAATAATATTACAGTACTTTTTTACAATTAATCCGCTACAAAGATAAAAAACCCCTTATTAAACTTCACATTATTTATAGAAAAGTTATGTGAAAGTTATTAACAATTTTATTATATTCAAGCTATTAAATGAACAATTAAAACAATATCAGTGATCCATCCGAGTTCTATTTATCCCATATACCTACCTTCTGTTTTTTTCCATCATTATAGCACAAGCTTAAACAATAAAATCCACAAGCAAGCATCTCCTACCGGAATGTCAAGTTTCTCCAAAGGGGAAACGTATAAAAGATGTATCTAAAAATAGTTCCTGAACAGGCTGAAAATAGTTAAGAGAGAAAAATCAAGAAGATTGGAAATGAAATAGCTTCCTTAACAACAAAGCAGAGAACAACAAGGATTTAATTTACATAATACAATCCAGACAGGCAGCCTTCCGGCTGCCTGTTATACTTCTATTTATCTTTAACATTTCCCTTTATAGGGGTCAGGGTTATTTTAGCCCCTTCAACTATCGGAGTTAATATATCAAAAATAACCTGTTTGTATTCAGATAAAGCAATACTCAATAATAGCTCCTCTTTTCTTATCTTATCCGCCAAAGCATTATTATCCTTTTTATATGATTGATCCTGCATATACAGCCGGTAAGTCTTATAGTTTTCATAAAATGCGGAAATAGACCGGAACAAGCGGCCATAATTTTCCTTCAGATTCTGACGATCATTCTCACTGAAGTAATTTCCCGGATTAGAAACAAACACTGTATCTTGAACAGAAACCACAGGCTGTGATACCACAGGCAGAGAATCTACCGGCATCTTCTGATCCAAATAGCCCAGCACCGCTTTTATCTCATTCTCATTAACTAAGTCTTTCAAGATTTTCAATGAGGTATCATAATACTTCATCACTTCATTCGCATTCTCCACACTCATGCTACTGCTATCCATAACGTGACTACTCTTGGAGCCACCGGAACAAGAGGATATGGAGAGGGCGCAAAGAAACACACCATACAATAATAAATTCTTCTTCATACTGCCAGTATTAAATTATAATACCTTGATAACAATATGAAATGATAATTGCTCACGCTCCTGTCCCGTTTTTTTCCAAATTGCTCTTAATTTTCTCTAACAAATAAAGGCATCCCTGCATTTTGGGATTTTCGTAACATACATAGGCCTGTTCAAACAGCATATCTACCGTATCCTTTAAATTAGGAGTAAAAGCAGCTTTATCTATCTGCATTGTTGGGGGAAGTACCTGAGAATCAAACCATTTTTTCAACTCATTAACCTCTTCTTGAGTATATGTTCTCTTTCTTTCTTTTATCATATTATATATATTTTCTTTAAAATGGATAACCTACTGCAAAGTGAAAAGCAAAATCACGGCTAAAGCGTGGTCGGATAACAGGATATCGCTTTTTACCTGTTTCCACAGGATTTATGGCCTTCATGCCACCGTCAAAACGTAAAATCAAATAATCCAGATCAAGGCGGATTCCCAAACCGTATGCTACAGCTATCTGTTTATAAAACTCGTTAAATTTGAACAAACCACCTTCCTGTCCGGAGTCATCACGAATAGTCCAGATATTACCGGCATCCACAAAAGCCGCTCCATTCAATTTCCAAAACAAATGAGTACGATATTCTATATTCAAGTCCAATTTTATATCACCAGCCTGGTTGATAAAGTCCATTCTCCCATCCTCACTACCTTTATAAACACCAGGTCCTAAAGAACGTACAGACCACCCACGTACACTGTTCGCGCCACCGGAAAAATACCTCTTTTCAAAAGGTCAAAATCTGCTTTCACATATTGAGCAAAAGGAATATTCGCCAGCACATAATCTTCTCCATCTTTCGGATTAGGGTGAACCAATTTGGAAGCAGCATACAGTAAATTACCAGCCTCTTCAATATTGGCACGAATAGAATAGGAATTTTTAGTAGGTGTACGCATCATGGCGTTTCCTGCACTGTTATAGGTAAAGCTGTACCCTGTACGCACAACAAGCTGATTTTCATAACTGGCTTTCAAAGCTGAATTCCTCAGACTCATGCTGTCCAAATATTCCTGAAAAGCCGATGACTTTCTAGGCATATATACATAATTGACATCTACCAAATCCAAACGGTGTTGCATACGTTTCCTGTCAGTCCATTTATAACTCCATGAAGCAGAAGCCAGTGTACGCGAGAATTCCGGACGAACTTGCGATGTGAACTTTAAGCCGACCTCTGAAGTAGCTCTAATTTTCTTTTTAAAATTCGATGATAGAAAAGGAAACATGAACTGAGGGAAATTCAAGCTGCTTTCTACCCCATACTCCATGTAATTATCATTCACATAATCCTGTGAAGCCACCCCCAATCCCGTAATGGCCTCATAAGCGCCACGCACTTTCATCATAAAGGTTTCGGAACCTTTGAATACATTGCGGTGCTGAAAAGAAACCGAGGCAGCCGCTCCCAAGTCACCAGCCGAATTAGTTCCTTCTACTTCAAACGCCATGGATTTATTTTTGTTCTTCGCCAAAAATACGTATGCGTCCAGCTGCGTACCATTTTCTCCATTCACTTCACGAAAACGAATATTAGAGTATTTCAAGGCACGCAAACGCCCCAGATTGGAATAGGTGTTTTGCACATCCTGTTCACTATACAGTTCTCCCGGACGGATACGATTGAAATCAACCAACACTTGCGGACGGAGAAAAGCCTTTCCCTTGTAATACATACTATATCCTTTGTATCGCAAAGAATCAAATTCTTCCAAAGTACCTTCCTGTACCGACATGATTTCATCATCCGCCAGAAAGTTCACTTCTCCCACCTTGTATTGTCTATGCTTCTGCGGCAAATCTTCTTTTCTACGCTGATAAGGAAGTAATCTTAAAGTCAAGTCCACCAAATAGGTATTTCTAGCCGTATCCGCCTGATAGACCAAAAAATCCTTGTTGAACTTATAATAACCCTTATTCTGCAATAATTTGGTAATCCGCTGCCGTTCAGCATCCAGCACATTCACATCAAACAGCATACCGGGCGCCAACAAACTTTGGGCAGAATCCTGCCGCATATAGTCACTGATAACCAAATCATCTATATCATACACCACATGACGTACCTTATAAGGATGCCCGGCATGAATACGGTAAGCCAATTTCAATTTGTTCTTCCTCGTTTTTTTATCCAGGTGCACAGTAGCCCCCATATACCCCATATTACGTACTGCTTTCTCTATTTCCTCCTGGGATTTCAGGGCAACAGATTCATCATAGATTACCGGAGCATCACCAATCTTCCTAAAAAAACGATTAATCCATTTAGTGGAGTCCACACCTGAGACGCAATAAGTACGCATAGGTATCTTAACCAAATTGAACCATTTGGCATTAGGATTCTGACGAATATATGAATTGAATAGTGACGGCTTCACCTCCTTTGTTTCAGATACAATCCTGACCTCATCCAATAAATATTTATCCTCAGGAATAAATTTACTGACCGAACACGAGGTGCATAGTGCTATAATAAATGTGCATATATATGGGCGTGCGCTTTTCTTCATACAAATCCGTAACCTTCGCAAATTTATCTACAAAGATAGATATTAATTGAAAATATCTTCTTAGCTTTGCTCCAAATATTTGTTATTAAATAGAAATTATCATGCTGAGCAAAAACAAAATAAAATATATCCGTTCGTTGGAACTGAAAAAAAAACGCAAAGAAGAACAAGTTTTTGTGGCCGAAGGGCATAAATTGGTAGGCGATTTATTGGGACACTTCCCTTGCAAGTTACTGATTGCCACTTCCAATTGGCTGAAAATGAACCACTCTGCCACGGCCAACGAAATTATTGAAGTAACACAAGAAGAGTTGTCACGTGCCAGTCTTCAAAAGACGCCCCAAGAGGTATTGGCCGTTTTTGTACAACCTTCTTATGATTTAAATCCGGAAGTTATTAAAAGTTCTCTATGCCTGGCACTGGACGATGTACAAGACCCAGGGAATCTGGAACCATTATCCGCTTGGCAGACTGGTTTGGCATTGAACACATCTTCTGCTCGACAGGGACAGCAGATGTGTATAATCCCAAAACCGTACAGGCAACCATGGGGGCATTGGCAAGAGTAAAAGTTCATTACTGTTCTTTACCACAGCTTATTGAAAGCCTGACCGATATTCCTGTATACGGCACCTTTTTAAACGGGAACATTATTTATACAGAATCCCTGTCGGCCCATGGATTGATTGTCATGGGAAATGAAGGAAAAGGAGTAAGCCTTGAAGTAGAGAAACTGATAAACAATAAGTTATATATTCCCAATTATCCTCAAGAACGGGAAACCTCCGAATCGTTGAATGTGGCAATTGCCACAGCAGTGGTTTGCTCGGAGTTCAGAAGACGTTTATTGCCTTAAAATTCATATTTCCATCGGTATATGCAATAATTTCTGAATGGGAAATACTATAACGCTACCCTAAGCATATATTATAAACGTACCAGTCTGCTTCCCGTTGTAAACTCCTTTCCCGGCAAATCAAAATCAGCTATATGCCATGCATATACAGGCTGTTCACATCCTGTTTCCAGCATGGCACGGTGCAGGAAATCAGCAAACTTCTCTCCGGAACAAATCTCCAGCCCATACATCGGAGAAATAATAATCACTCCGCCTATCCATTGTGTCGCACTAAGCTCCTCCTTCAATGGAAAATATGCACGCACTCTACCGCTGTCTTCCAACTCCACTACATATTTAGAATAACAGCCATCCGCCGAAACATAAAGATAATGACAAGCAAAACGTCTCATACCCACAAAAGATAATTAATTTCTGCGCTTGATTCTCTGAGGACGATCTGAGTGAGAATGATCTGCCGCATTATTCTCCTTCATTTCACGTGGATTCATACGGACGGGAACATTTTTCCTGATATCCACCGATTGAATCGAATCTGCTTTCTTCTCTGTTACCACCGAATCAGTTCCAACACGCTGTTCCACAGCCAAACTATCTTTTCCGGCAACTGTCATTGTATCTACCGGTTCATGATAACGGGTCAAAGCAATATTATTGATAACCAGTCCCGGCTTATTCGTTGACGAATCACTATCCATATAGTAAATAAATCCGCTCACACTCTTGATGGCAAAAGCAGAATCAGGCTTTATATACAAAGTCTGCACACCGGAACACGTGATATCCTTCACACGCCCCACCACAGAATCATTATCAAACAAAATATTGAATCCCATAGTGGCTCTCCGTTCCCCTTCCGAAAGGAATATATAATCAGCAGACCACAGGAAAGCATCCTTTGCTTTGAAATTACTATCGGCGGGAATCTCAAAAGTCACCTTATTCGCCAACGGAACATCTGTCAGCCAATAAAGTTTACGGTCATACCATACATCCACAGTATCTCCCGGCAACGATGCAGCCGGTTTATCCTCACGCAACGCCAGCAACTCCTGCATGCGTTTTTTCTCACTGCGGAAGCGTTCCCCCACCTTTTTATAAAGACCGGCAAGTTCCTCCGTGTGACGTGTGTACCACACCATGGACGAATCGAAATCAGCTTCAGTAATATGATACTTCTCGAAGACATAATTCTTATACGCCTCCTTTTGATAATTATCAGAATAACTCAGATTATTGCCCATGGAGATACTTAAATGATAATCGTACAAGATATTCTCCATCCTGTCCGGCTGGATAATATCTTCAGGCACTTGCTTGCCACACCCCACCATAAAAGCCGCACCCAGCAGCCACACCCAAGTAATATTCCTGCGACGCATCATTTATTCTTTAATTTCTTCTGCTGACGGGTGAATATTCTTATTCAGATACTTACCGTAAAATAACAACAACGCCACAATACCGCAACTGATGGCAGCATCGGCAAAATTAAATATCGGACTGAAAAATATGAAATGTTCCCCTCCTATTCCCGGTATCCATTCGGGCCAGTTGGTTTCAATAATGGGAAAATAGAACATATCCACCACCTTACCATGCAACCATTCCGAATACCCTTCACCTACCGGAACAAAAGAAGCGATGGTACTATGAGTACTTTCATTAAAAACAACGCCATAGAACACACTGTCTATAATATTACCGATAGCCCCTGCCAAAATTAAAGAGATACATACAATATAACCAGTCTTATAATTCTGTTTCACTATTTTTGCCAGATACCAGATAATCAATCCCACAGCTACAATACGGAAGGTAGTAAGGAATAACTTTCCGAATATTTCCATACCGAAAGCCATGCCGTTATTTTCTGTAAAATAGATATAAAACCAATCTGTTATGCGGATACTCTCATGCCAGTACATATTGGTCTTTACCAATATCTTTATTATCTGGTCGATAATCAGAACTGCAAAGACGATAAGAACAGAGAGCTGCCCTTGGGTGAGTAGTTTCTTCATTTATTAAATTGAAAATTAATTAATGGTTAATGATTAGCCGTTAGCGGTTAATACTGTAACATGACAGTAAAACTCATAAACTATTAATCACTAACCATTAACCACTATTTTATTTCTTTCCTTCGTTCTTTGCCTCAATGCTCAGTGTTGCATGAGGTACTGCACGAAGCCTTTCCTTCGGAATCAACTTGCCGGTTTCACGGCAAATACCATAAGTTTTGTTTTCGATACGTACCAATGCCGCCTGCAACCCCTGAATAAACTTCAGCTGACGTGCCGCCAACCGGGTCGTTTCTTCTTTAGACAATGTATTAGCACCTTCTTCCAAAACTTTATAAGTAGGGGAAGTATCGTCCGTATCATTACCGTCCTTATTCATGATACTACTTTTCAGTCTATCATAGTCACGCTGAGCCAATTCCAGTTTTTCCATGATAATGGCACGGAATTCCTCCAGTTCCGCATCTGAATATCTAGTTTTTTCAGCCATATAACTTAGTTTTAAAAGGTTAATTATTCTTTTACGACACTCACATAAAGTGAGAAATCATCAAAATTTAATTCTGTACCGTTCTTCACTTCATCCACTAATTCCAGGGAGTTAGCAAGAACCTGGTTACAAATATAAGTATTATATTCATTTACCGCATCATCGGTTTGAGGATTTTTAGATAATGCCACTTTTATTTTGTCCGTTATCTCAAAACCACTGCTCTTACGGATATTCTGTATACGGTTTACCAATTCACGGGCAACCCCCTCACGACGCAGTTCTTCGGTTACGGTAACCTCCAAGGCCACAGTCAGTTTACCTTCATTGGCAACCAGCCATCCCGGAATATCCTCACTGAAAATCTCCACATCCGTTGTTTCGATAACCGCTTCCGCACCATCAAGCACAAAGGTATATTTACCATTTTTCTCCAATTCGGCAATAGCTTCCTGCGACATTCCGGCTACGGCTGCGGCGACAGCTTTCATCTGTTTGCCGAATTTCGGGCCGAGTTTTTTAAAGTCACATTTCACCTTTTTCACCAATACGCCTGCGGCTCCGTCTACAAACTTGATTTCTTTCACGTTCACTTCGCTCATAATCAAGTCTTTTACGGCTTCGATGTGCATTTTCTGCTCTTCGTCCACCACCGGAACCATGATACACTGCAAAGGCTGGCGCACTTTGATATTGACTTTGCGGCGCAATGCCAATACCATAGAAGTAACATCCTGAGCCATCTGCATACGCGCTTCCAGTTCTCCGTCTATCAATGCCTCATTACATTCCGGGAACTTGGCCAAGTGTACAGAAACCACGGTGTCACGACCTGTAGCCGCAATCAAATCCGTATACAACCGGTCGGCATAGAACGGAGCGATAGGCGCCATCAGCCTGGCCACTGTTTCAAGACAAGTGTACAATGTCTGATAAGCGGACAGCTTATCCTGTGACATGGCATTACCCCAGAAACGTTTACGGTTCAAGCGCACGTACCAGTTACTCAAATTATCATTTACGAAGTCTGTAATCAAACGTCCCGCCTTGGTCGGTTCGTAATCGTTGTAGCAAGCGTCCACGTTCTTCACCAATGAATTCAGAACAGACAGAATCCAACGGTCTATCTCCGGACGTTCATTTACCGGCACTTCCGCTTCCTGATAAGCGAAGCCATCCACATTGGCATAAAGTGCGAAGAACGAATAGGTATTATACAAAGTACCGAAGAATTTACGACGAACCTCATCCACCCCGTCGGTATCAAATTTCAAGTTATCCCACGGAGAAGAATTGGTAATCATGTACCAACGCAAAGGATCGGAGCCATACTGTTCGATAGCGCCGAACGGATCTACCGCATTGCCCAGACGTTTTGACATTTTGTTTCCGTTCTTGTCCAGAACCAAGCCGTTAGAGATTACGTTCTTGTAAGCCACACTGTCGAATACCATCGTAGCGATAGCATGTAGCGTAAAGAACCAGCCACGGGTCTGGTCCACCCCTTCTGCAATGAAGTCCGCAGGATAATAAGTGCGGTTGTCCACAATTTCCTTATTTTCGAACGGATAGTGCAACTGCGCGTAAGGCATCGCACCGGAGTCGAACCACACATCAATCAAGTCCGCCTCACGTTTCATCGGCTTGCCGCTTTCAGATACCAAGATGATATCATCCACATACGGACGGTGAAGGTCTATCTTGTCATAATTCTCCCCGTTATATTCGCCCGGAACAAAACCTTTTTCCTTATAAGGATTGACGGTCATAAATCCGGCAGCTATTGATTTTTCTATTTCATTATACAATTCCTCTACGGAACCGATACAAAGCTCCTCTCCTTCTTCACTGCGCCAGATAGGCAGCGGAGTTCCCCAATAACGAGAACGGCTCAAGTTCCAGTCATTCAAGTTTTCCAGCCACTTGCCGAAACGGCCTGTTCCGGTAGATTCCGGCTTCCAGTTGATAGTCTTGTTCAGTTCCATCATGCGCTCTTTGGCTGCGGTAGACCGGATGAACCAACTGTCCAGCGGATAGTAGAGCACCGGTTTGTCAGTACGCCAGCAGTGCGGATAATTGTGTACATGCTTTTCTATCTTGAACGCCTTGTTGGCGGCTTTCATCATCATACAGATATAGATATCGAGTGATTCGGCGGCAGCGGCAGCTTTTTCATCGTACTTGCCATCTACAGTAAACTGAGGATCATAAGCATTCTTCACCCACCGGCCCTGATATTCCTTATATTTCTCTACGTCCACACATTCCTTTACGAAAGCCTCGTCCAGTTCGTCCAACAGATAGAATTTACCAGTCAGATCCACCATAGGACGGGTTTCCCCCCTTCTTGTTTATCATGAACAGAGAAGGAATACCTGCCGCACGTGCCACAAAAGCATCGTCTGCACCGAATGTCGGAGCGATATGTACGATACCCGTACCATCTTCGGTAGTTACATAGTCACCGGGAATAACGCGGAATGCCTCACCGGCCGCTTCTTGCCATTTCCCGTTTTCATCCACAGTCACCGGTTTCACCCAAGGAATAAGCTGTTCGTATTCCATGCCTACCAGATCCGGTCCTTTATATTCACCCACTACTTTGAACGGAATCAGTTTGTCACCCGGCTTATAGTCTTCCAGCGCCAATTCTTCCGCTTTCTTGTTAAAGTGAGTATAAAGCAAAGCTTTCGCCAACACTACGGTCATCTTTTCCCCGGTATATCCGTTGTAAGTCTGCACAGCTACATAGTCTATTTTCGGCCTACGCACAATGCCGTATTCGAAGGCAATGTCCACGGAGTAGTGGTCCATGCCAGGAAATAAGGCGTTCCCCATTCCGCCATTTCGGGTTTCGGATTCTTCATCTTGAACTGTCCTACCACAGTGGTGTCTTTCACATCACGGTAACAGCCCGGCTGGTTCAGCTCGTGCGAGCTCAATCCTGTTCCGGCAGCTGGAGAGTAAGGCTGGATGGTGTAGCCTTTATATAACAGACCTTTGTTATAAAGCTGCTTCAAGAGCCACCACAGCGTTTCAATATAGCGGTTGTCATAAGTGATATAGGGATTCTCCAAATCCACCCAGTAACCCATCTTATGAGTAAGGTCTGTCCACTCTTTGGTAAACTTCATCACGTCCTTACGGCAAGCTGCATTGTACTCGGCAACAGAAATGGTCTTTCCGATATCCTCTTTGGTGATATGCAATGCCTTTTCCACACCCAGTTCCACAGGCAGTCCGTGAGTATCCCATCCGGCCTTACGCTTTACCTGGAACCCTTTCATGGTTTTATAGCGGCAGAAAGTATCTTTAATGGTACGCGCCATCACGTGGTGAATACCCGGCATACCATTGGCCGAGGGAGGTCCTTCATAAAACACGAAAGAAGGACATCCTTCACGTTCTGTCATACTCTTGGCGAAAACATCGTTTTCATCCCACTTCTTCAGCACATCTTTATTGACCTGTGATAGGTTGAGTTGCGAGTGTTCAGCAAATTTCTTACTCATAATTTTATATCGTTTTCTTGTATTCTCTAACTAAAAGGCAATGCCTTCCAAAAATTAAGGTGCAAATTTACAAGAAAATTAGATAGATAGAAAGTTTTGACGCTTGTTTTTTTAATCAGATAACGGATACTGTTTCAGAATAACTGCATAAGGCATGGGAAAAGCCCCTGTTCTTATCAAAATCAACAGCAACAAGAACCGGTTCTTGTTATTGCAGTCTTTTCCGGTATGCCGAGGTATTTTCCCCCGTCATATTCTTAAAGAAGCGGCTGAAAGTACCCACACTTTCAAAGCCCAAAATCACCGATATCTCTTTGATGCTGTGCGAGGTATGCAGCAACAGCCGTTTCGCTTCGGTCACCACTCGTTCTTGTATAATCTTCAAAGGGGAAGGCATACCGTAGGCGGCAAATAAATTGGAAAGCGTCTTGGGAGAACGATGCAACAAAGCAGCATATGCCTGTACCTGTTTTTTCTCCTTGAAGTGATTGTCCACCAACACATAATAACGCTGGATGATGTCAAAACCTTTTTCATTAACCGGAAAGCCGGACAACTGCTTACGGGCCAGCCGGGTACACAGAATGATGAAACGTTTCAACAGCAGGCGGAGCATTTCTCCCTGCAGGTTATCCCGCAGGATGTATTCGGTAACCATTCTGTCCACCACCTCGTGCAACAGTTCGGAATCGGCTATCGGGAGCCGCAGATGCACTATACCGGAAGTTCCGTTAAACAGCACTCCGCTGCACGATACTTCTTTCTCGTGCTTGTAAATGCCGTAAAAATTCTCGTTGAAAAGAAGAGCAAGATACCTGCCCGATACATTCTTGAACTCCGTGCGGTGAAGATTACTCACAGAGATGATTTCATCCTGCTCCATCTCTATTTCCACATGGTCTACTATCAATGTCAGTTTGCCTTCCTGGACCCATATAAACTTATACAGACTACCATTGTCACAGATGACCCTGTCTGTGTGAAACGCTTCAGTCAGTATCATCGTTTCCTGCAAAGATGTATCGTATGCGTAATTCATCATGGCTAAACTGTTTTGTGCATTTCTTTCTGTTGGTTTATACAAAGATAGTGATTTTCACTTATATTAAACCACCCTGTTATTGCACAGTCCAGAAGCAATACACATAATTAACAATCTGATTTACAACGCATAGCACATATCACAATGTAAAGAGGAGGCAAAGTATCAGAAAGAAAAAAGGAATTTTTGCCATCATTTTAGGAAATCTAGCTATGATATAACCCTACAGGGAATTCGTCAACCATTAAAATAAGCGTATCTTTGTGCCAAGAGATTTCCTTCTATAATCTAGACGAAAAAGAACACTTGATTCTTTTAACCTGAACTTTGGACTTTGATTTTCTCCCAATAAGGATTTCTCTCATAATAAATTCAGATTTTATCCCGCCGGGAGGCAAGATAAGGTCATGCAAAAAAATCTCCCAAAAAAAGAAGAGGGTGTCCGCCATTGAAACGGACACCCTCTATTATGTGTATATCCACATTGCCGGAAACCATTTATTTCCCTGTTTCCCCCATCGTGTTTGCAGGTTTTTCAATACCTTCGCTTGTAGCACGTTCTTCCATACGCTGGATACGTGCGTCAAGATCGGGATGAGTAGAGAACAACTGATTCAGCTTGCTGCTTTTCTTTGCTCCTGCCTCTTCTTGCAATTTTTTCAATTTCTGGAATGACAATGCCATCGCCCAAGGATTCTTACCTGCTTTCTTCAGAAATTCGTAACCGTAATCATCGGCCGCGCGTTCCTGTTTTTGTGAATAAGTAGCATTGACCAATGCCTCTCCCAAGTCACCCAACTGGGAATCTGTCAGAGCAGCCGCTTTTCCTCCTTGTGATGAAATACCATCTTTCAATGCCGATGTCAGCAATGCGGTACGGAAGCCGTTCTTTGAGTCCTTGTGTGCCACATGGCCTACCTCATGGCCTATTACCCCCAACAGTTCTTCGTCTGTCATGATATCCATCAATGAAGAGAATACCCGCACACTACCGTCTGCACAGGCGAACGCATTTACATCAATCACATAATATACTTTGAAATTCAGCGGCATCCCTTCCACTTCGGTCAACCCTTCAGTCAGTTTTTTCAAACGGACAGTATACGGATCATCGTCTGCACAAACCTGATTATGCTTATCCATCCAGTCAATGTACTCCTTTACATACTCTGTCATCTGCTCATCGGTCAAAGTCACCGCCTTTGCAGCCTTCACGGCTCCCCCCACTGCCTTCTTCAAATTAAACTGGGCCATTGCAGGAGTTACCCCCGCCAAGCATAACAGCATGACGGCCACCTTTAATAATGCTTTTTTCATTTTTGTGTGTTTTAGATTAAACGCTTCATTTTATTTCTTAAGAAACGGTACAAAAGAACACATTTTTATTCTATCTACCAATCTTTACAAGAATATTTTTGCCAACGCCCCGCCTCAAGCACCCGCCGGAAAGTGAAAAGCCATCGCGAATCCACTTCGCGATGGCCCTTACCCATTTTATATACACCTTTAAACAAAATGATACCCACGCCCTAATTCACTAACCCCTTGCGGGCATGAGCTGATCTTTTTCTTATTTATTTGCACGGGCTTCCGCAATGTAGTCCAATGCTTCTTTACATTTTGCCGTTACATACGCCCAGTCTTCCGCGGCTACCTTGTCGCCAGGGAACAATTTAGAACCCATACCCACACAGAACACACCTGCCTTAATCCAAGAAGTCAGATTTTCCTGAGTCGGTTCCACACCACCGGTAACCATCAGCTTAGACCATGGCATCGGAGCCAACAGACCTTTTACCAATTTTGCTCCCAATACATCACCCGGGAATACTTTGCAAAGATCGCAACCTACTTCCTGAGCGAAACCCACCTCGGACACGCTTCCGCATCCCGGAGTGTAAGCCACCAGACGACGGTTGCAAACCTTAGCGATTTCAGGATTGAACAACGGACCTACCACAAAGCAAGCACCCAATTGCAAGTAAAGAGCGGCAGTAGCAGGATCAACGATAGAACCTACTCCCATAGCCATTTCAGGACATTCTTTTGCTGCGAATTTCACAACTTCTGCAAATACTTCGTGAGCAAAGTCACCACGGTTGGTAAATTCGAATGCACGAACTCCACCGTCATAACAAGCTTTCACTACTTTCTTTGCCACTTCTGCATCTTTATGGTAGAATACAGGAACCATACCGGTTGAACCAATCTTGTCCAACACTGCTATTTTATCAAAACGAGCCATAATGTTATATTTTAGTTTAAATGAAAGATAGGAACACAAATGATACAAATAAAACATGTATCAAAAATTTGCGTTATTTGCGTCATTCGTGTTCCTATAAAAAACAAATTTAGCGTTGTACACGTCCGCTGGCATCGCCACCGGCCAATGCTTCCACTTCATCTACAGATACCAGGTTGAAGTCACCGTTGATAGTATGCTTCAAAGCAGAAGCGGCAACAGCAAATTCAAGGGCGGCACCCTGATTCGGTTTGGTCAGCAGACCGTGAATGATACCTCCGGAGAATGAGTCGCCACCACCTACCCGGTCAATAATCGGGTTGATGTCATAGCGTTTTGATTCATAAAATTCTTCTCCGTTATAAATCATAGCCTTCCAGCCGTTGTGAGTAGCCGAGAATGATTCGCGCAAGGTAGAAACCACATATTTAAAGCCGAATTCTTTTGCCATAGCCTTGAAGATTCCTTTGTAACCTTCCGCATTGGTTTCACCGGCTTCCACATTCGCTTCCGGTTTGAAGCCCAGACAAAGTTCGGCATCTTCTTCGTTACCTATACATACATCTACATACTGCATCAACGGTTTCATGATAGACTGTGCTTTTTCTTTTGTCCACAGTTTCTTGCGGAAATTCAAGTCTACAGATACCGTAACGCCATGACGTTTTGCAGCTTCACAAGCCAGTTTGGTCAGTTCGGCAGCCTTGTCAGAAATAGCCGGAGTGATACCCGACCAATGGAACCAGTCCGCACCTTCCATGATAGCGTCAAAGTCGAAATCGCAAGGATCGGCTTCGGCGATAGCCGAGTGGGCACGGTCATAAATTACTTTGCTAGGACGCATGGAAGCTCCTGTTTCCAGATAATAGATACCTACGCGGTCGCCACCACGACAGATGAAATCGGTCTTCACACCATATTTACGCAATGCATTCACAGCAGACTGTCCAATTTCGTGTTTCGGCAATTTAGTTACGAAATAAGCTTCGTGACCGTAGTTCGCGCAACTCACCGCTACGTTCGCTTCACCACCGCCATAAACAACATCAAATGAATCCGACTGCACAAAACGTGTGTTTCCCGGAGTTGACAATCTCAACATAATTTCACCTAAGGTTACTACTTTTCCCATAATTTCGTGATTTTAAATTGTTATATATTTATTCGTTTAACTTTCAACCCAATTAAAATACTGGTTTACATATCCATAGACGAATCACATCGTAACCTTGTACTCAACAGACCACTCAAATAATTCATCCGTGTGCGTGCACAAAGGTACTATTTATTTTTTTAAAACCAAAAATTGTTATATATTTGTATCGAAAAAAAATAAATTATCAGTGTGCACGAGCACAATATATATAATTAAGGTATGAATAAACTGCCCGAAAGAATCAGAATCAAGGATATCGCGCGCCTGGCAGATGTGTCAGTCGGCACAGTAGACCGTGTATTGCATGGCCGCACAGGGGTATCCGAAGCCAGCCGGAAACGGGTGGAAGAAATATTGAAGCAACTGGATTACCAGCCCAATATGTATGCCAGCGCATTGGCATCCAACAAAAAGTATCTGTTTGTCTGCCTGCTGCCACAGCACAAGGAAGGCGATTACTGGACCGATGTGGAACTGGGGATGAAAAGAGCCGTAGAAACCTTTTCGGATTTCCACATCACCCTGTCCGTGATGTACTATGACCAATATGAATATTCCTCCTTCATCAATGCCGGTGAGGAAATACTGAAACAAGAGCCGGACGGCGTATTGCTCGCCCCCACTATTCCTGAGATGACGGCCAGATTCACCGACAAGTTGCAAGAACGGGAAATACCTTATATATTTATAGACTCCAACGTGGCCAGTCTGAATCCGCTGGCATTCTTCGGGCAGAAATCCGACCAAAGCGGATACTTTGCCGCCCGCATGGCCATGATGTTGGGAGAATGTCCCAAAGAAATCGTTATCTTCAGACAAATCAACGAAGGCCGCCTGGGATCAAACCAGCAGGAAAACCGTGAAAAAGGATTCAGAAAATATATGCAGGAGCATTTTCCCGACTGCAAGATAGTGGAACTGAACCTCTACGCCAAGCGTCCGGACGAGGACGAGGCGCTGATGAACCGCTTTTTCCAAGAGAACCCACAGGTTACGTGCGGCATCACTTTCAACTCGAAAGTGTACATTATAGGAGAATATCTCATCGGGCACAACATGAAAAATTTCAAACTGATTGGGTACGATTTATTACACCGGAACGTCTCTTGTCTGAAAGAGGGCGCAGTGGATTTCCTGATTGCTCAGCAACCTACCGCACAAGGATACAGCGGCGTAGAGAGCCTGTGCAATCACCTGATCTTCAAGAAAGAGGTGAAACAATGCAATTACATGCCCATCACCTTGCTTGCGGTGGAGAACGTGGATTTCTATCTGGACGCGCATAAAAGTAAATCTGATAACTAAAAATAGAAATGGAAACAAAGTATTTGAAAATCAATCCGGCTGATAACGTAGTGGTGGCTATCTCGGATTTAAAAGCAGGCGAGGCCATCACGGTAGACGGTCATGCCATCACGTTGAAGGAAGACGTGCCTGCCGGCCATAAGGTGACACTGAAAGATTTCGCCCAAGGCGAGAATATCATCAAGTATGGTTACCCCATCGGCCATGCCGTGACTGCCGTGGAACAAGGACGCTGGATCAATGAAACCCAGATAAAGACAAACCTTGCCGGACTGTTGGATTACACCTACAATCCGGTCAGCGTAGACCTCAATATCCCGAAGAAAGACCTGACGTTCAAAGGATACCGCCGCAAAAACGGTGATGTAGGTATCCGTAACGAGGTATGGATTATCCCCACCGTGGGTTGTGTAAACGGTATCATCGGACAACTGGCCGAAGCGTTACGCCGCGAAACCAACTGCGAAGGTGTGGACGCTATCGTGGCATTCCCTCACAACTATGGCTGTTCACAGCTGGGCGATGACCACGAGAATACCAAGAAAATTCTCCGCGACATGATTCTGCATCCTAATGCAGGAGCCGTACTGATTGTCAGTCTGGGCTGCGAGAACAACCAGCCGGATGTTTTCCGCGAGTTTCTGGGCGATTACGACACAGACCGCGTAAAGTTCATGGTAACTCAGAAAGTGGGGGATGAATTTGAAGAGGGTATGAAGATTCTGCGTGAACTGTACGCCAAAGCCAAGACCGATGTACGCGAGGATGTTCCTTTGTCCGAGTTGCGTGTAGGCTTGAAATGCGGCGGTTCGGATGGCTTCTCAGGTATCACCGCCAATCCGTTGCTGGGTATGTTCTCCGACTTCCTGATTGCACAGGGCGGTACTTCCGTACTGACGGAGGTTCCCGAAATGTTCGGTGCGGAAACCATCCTGATGAACCGTTGCCGCACCAAGGAACTGTTCGAGCAGACCGTACACCTGATTAATGACTTTAAGGAATACTTCCTGTCACACGGCGAGCCAGTGGGCGAAAATCCGTCACCGGGCAACAAGGCAGGTGGTATCTCCACCCTGGAAGACAAAGCGTTGGGATGTACCCAAAAATGCGGCAAAGCATACGTTGACGGAGTTATGGGCTATGGCGACCGCCTGAAAGTGAAAGGTTTGAACTTGCTTTCCGCACCGGGCAACGATTTGGTAGCTGCCACCGCCCTCGCCTCCTGCGGCTGTCACATGGTGCTCTTCACTACCGGCCGCGGTACTCCGTTCGGTACGTTTGTTCCTACCATGAAGATTTCCACCAACTCCACTCTGGCTAAAAACAAACCGGGATGGATTGACTTCAATGCCGGAGTCATCGTAGAAAACGAACCGATGGAAAAGACCTGCGAACGCTTTATAGACTATATCATCCGTGTTGCCAGCGGAGAACCGGTAAACAATGAAAAGAAGAATTATCGTGAAATCGCCATCTTCAAGACAGGCGTGACACTATAATCCAATTTTATCCCCAACTTTCCCAATACCCTTACAGCCCTGCCTTCCCTGTTACGAAGGTGGGGCTGTGACCTTTTTCCCCCATATATTGTTATACAGCAAGTCTTTTTGTAACTTTGCACCTCATTTTATAAAATACAAATTCATGAACGGTGAAAAATTAACTCCAATAACCAATAAGCCCAGTCTATGGGCACTCAGTCCACTGCTGGTATTTCTATGCCTGTATCTGGTGACTTCCATCATTGTAAACGACTTCTATAAAGTCCCCATCACGATTGCTTTCATGGTATCCTCGGTCTATGCGGTATGCATCACCAAAGGCCTGAGCCTGAATGAGCGAATGCTGCAATATTCCATCGGCGCAGCCAACAAGAACATCATGCTGATGATCTGGATTTTCATCCTGGCAGGCGCATTCGCCCAAAGTGCCAAAGATATCGGGGCCATTGACGCGACCGTCAACCTTACGCTTCTCCTGCTACCGGACAATCTGCTGCTGGCAGGCATCTTCCTGGCTGCCTGTTTCATCTCACTCTCCATCGGAACCTCGGTAGGAACCATCGTGGCACTAGTCCCCGTGGCAGCAGGCATCGCAGAGAAAACCGACATGAACCTGGCCTTCATGACAGGTATCGTGGTGGGAGGAGCCTTCTTCGGCGATAACCTTTCATTCATCTCGGATACCACCATCGCCGCCACCCGTACCCAGGGATGCGCCATGCGTGACAAGTTCCGGGTAAACTTCATGATAGCCCTTCCGGCCGCTCTGATGGTTTTCGGCTACTATATTTTCAGAGGGATGGACGTGATGACCACCCACGACATCCAGTCGGTGGAATGGATCAAAATCCTCCCCTACCTGGTTGTGTTGGGAACCGCCATAGCAGGTATGAATGTGGCACTCGTACTGATACTGGGCATCGCCACAACGGGAGTGATCGGCCTGTTCACGGGGAGCATCGGCCTGTTCGACTGGCTCGGCTCCATGGGCACAGGGATCACCGGGATGGGTGAGCTCATCATCATCACCTTGATGGCAGGCGGTATGCTGGAACTGATCCGTTTTAATGGCGGAGTGGACTATATCATCCAAAAACTGACCAAACACGTCAACAGCAAACGCGGAGCCGAACTTTGCATCGCGGCTTTGGTGAGTATCGCCAATTTCTGCACAGCCAACAATACGATAGCCATCATCACAGTGGGACCGCTTGCCAACGATATCGCTACCCGCTACAGGGTGGACAAACGCAAGAGTGCAAGTATTCTGGATACTTTCTCGTGTGTCATCCAGGGAATCATCCCTTACGGAGCACAAATGCTGATTGCTGCCAAACTGGCTTCCCTGTCTCCTTTGAGCATTATCGAATACTTGTACTATCCGGTAGCCATCGGGATATTTGCCCTGCTGAGCATCTTCTTGAGATACCCCAGACGGTATTCGTGAAAACAAGCGGCAGACGGTTATATTCCACCACGCACAGACCGGCTGAACTCTTTCGCAATGTCCAGACGATGAAGGTGAAAGATTTATAATCTTACAGCTGTAAGATATAGCATCTTACACGTGAAAGATCCATATCTTCCGTGATTAACGGCGCGTACCTGGGGGGGCAAATAGCATTCAACAAAGATACGATATGCATTTATCCATGGGCGGTCCAACTCCTCTTTCTTCCAAATCCGGAATCGTGCGTGGTGTATCCGCCCGAACCCGGATAGGGAAAATCTCATTGATATAGCGTTTCTGTCGAAGTGTTACCCTGACATTTTTTTCATAGCAAAAAAACATATTGTTGCCGATGCCGATTTTCTTTGTATGATGTTAACATCATCTTTCTTTCTTCTCTTCTCTATTCTTTTCTTCTCTTATAAAGTTTTGCTTAAAGCTTGCTTGCAAACTCCTATTAACGCATTCATTATCAATACATTGCAGTGTATTTTCGGTTACATTTTCATCATCACTTTTTTCAATCGTGTTTTTCATGCATTTTACACTGTTTTCCGCATTGCTTTCCGTGTTGTTTTCCTTATTGCCTGCATCGTCATTCGCTTCTTTATCCGCTGCCGTGAGGACAGTAGAAGTGATTACTTTTTCAGCTGTCTGCACAGTCTTTTTCTTGCTGCTTCTTCCTCCTTTGCTACCGGCGGCGGCACGTTGCTCCGAAAGCTTATTCTGATAACCCATCACCTCATCCAGATACAGGCATCGGAAATATCCGTCCTCCATTATGACAAACAAGTTAAAGTCTTTAATGAGATGCTGCAGATCTTCCACTGTAGCCCCCCATTGTTCAGCCAACAAATCCAGTTCGTTAAAATCGTGTTTGTATTCCTGTTGCCTTCGCAGGAACAATATCATTTGAATATATAATCCTATTCCCATGCATTTCATTTCGGCATTCAGCTTCATCATTTTGTAATCCGACATCAAGCTGCAATTCAGCCGGATAAACTGTTCGGTGTAATCCATTCCCGGACTTTTGACGAGCAAAAAAGTCTCGTGTACGGACGGGAAAAATCGGGATTCAAGGATAAAACGCAAGGTACGTTGTTTTTTTTAGATGTGGCAGACATCATCAGTCGTCACCGTCCCAAAGCATTCTTTTTGGAGAATGTGAAAAACCTGATGTCGCATGACAAAGGCAACACGTTCAAAGTAATCAAAGGCACATTAGAGGAATTGCGTTATTCACTCCACTACCTTGTCATGGACGGACAAACCTATGTGCCACAACATCGGGAACGTATCATGATAGTAGGTTTTAATCGGAATAAGGAACAATTTGTAGCATAAATCTATGGCAACAAATAATCTATGGACTAGAAACGAAATGATACTGGTACTGAATTTGTACCTAAAAATACCTTTCGGCAAGATGCACAAGGGAAATCCAAATGTCATAAAAATGGCTCATCTGATAGGAAGAACGCCTGATGCCGTAGCTTATCGTTTGGTTAATTATGCGTCCTATGATCCGCAACTTAAACAAAGAGGAATCTCCGGAATGTCACACGGAGGAAAAAAATGTGAGGAATATTGGAATGAATTTGTAGATGACCGTGAAAAACTTCTATATGAAAGCGAACGCATTTTAGCCCAATATGAAGGCACATCTATCGAGAAGAAATATAAAAAAGAACTTAAAGATATCCCCTCTGGCATAGTAGGAGATACCAAAATTCGTCAGGTAAAAATACGTGTTAATCAAAATGTGTTCCGTCAAATAGTCCTTGCAAATTATGATTATAAATGCGCACTCACTGGCATTGACATACCTGAACTACTTGTGGCAAGTCATATTATTCCTTGGTCTGAGAACAAAGAGGAACGGCTAAACCCGACAAACGGAATATGTCTTTCGTCCTTATATGACAAGGCTTTTGATCAAGGATTGATAAGCTTCGATTCTTCTTTCAAGGTTCTTTTCTCGGAACGATTGTCCAGTAATATTGGGAAAGAGTATTTTGACAAGTATTTCAGTCCGATACAAAACAAGTCACTGACTGAAACTAAAAAATACGCAATTAACCCCACTTTTTTAGAATGGCATCGCGATTGTATCTTTAATAAATGATTCAGTAATGACAGTAGAAACCAAATATAAGAAAGGAGATACCATATACTGGTATTGCGATACTGACGATGAAGTTCATCATGCAGAAGTTCAATTTGTGAACTATATTCCCGTTGGTTTTCCGGAAATTAATTATGAGGTGGAAACTATTTGTTGTGGTGAAAGAAGGACGCTCTTTATAGAAGAAGATGATGTCATAGACCCTAATTATATGTAGCTTCAACCGTCGCAAATCCCGAGCAGGCAAATCCTTGGAGCATCACCTTGCAACGATATTCACGGCGGCGCAATTGGAATACGAAGAACAAGCCGTGACGGAAGACAATAAAAAGCCCGATTTCCTGTTTCCCAACGGGAAAGCTTACCATAACATGCTGTTTCCTGCTAACAAACTGGTATTTCTTGGAGCAAAAACAACCTGCAAAGACCGTTGGCGACAAGTCCTGAACGAGGCAGACCGCATCGAAACCAAATACTTGTTTACCCTGCAACAAGGCATTTCCAAGAATCAGCTTCGGGAAATGAAACACGAACACCTTAAACTTGTTGTCCCTGCCTCTTACCGGACATCATTTGACAAAGAGTTCCAACCTGAAATTGAGACATTGGCTTCATTCATCAAAATGGTTAAATTAAAACAAAACAATAATCCCATCTATTCAGTATAAATCACCTCTTCCCATATTCCGCTTCGCCCTCGGCCACCATGCCGGGGGGATCTTTGTCCTCCGGTATTTCATAAAACATGGAAGGTCGCGACCTGAATCGTTCCAAATACGTATGGTTGATGTAATATTCTGTCTCCAGCAACGTCTGCTGCCTCACCGCAGATTTCAACCGACACTCCCACACGGTTCTCTTGGAATAATCTGTTCCTTTCATATCGCTGTCGTTTTTAGATTGTCATATGAATATTTATTTTGAAAATATACATAAAAGGATTACCTTTGCACCGCAAATGAATCAATGATATGAACCAATTACAGACTACATACAGCATACATCACCTTACGTGGAAATACCCCCCTGTGTAATCACTTCATTGTGCATGTACATTGGTTCAGCGGATTCGTTTAGATTTCCCACTCACACGTAATTTATTACCCAACTTTCATCCTACCCACACACGTGCCCGATGAAAGATATATTGCATGATGGTTCTCATTCGGTGAAACCGTCGGGTTGTATATGTTTTACTATAAAAATATGATTGCTATGTTTACTATTATATCTATTATGTTTGTTGGTATCGGTATAGGATATGTATTGCGCAACTTGCAGTTTTTACAAAAAATAGAAAAGAGCACCTCGCTCACTATCTTCCTGCTACTGTTTGTTTTGGGCATCTCTATTGGATCCAACAGCTTAATCATTGACAATTTAGGCAGATTCGGATGGCAGGCGGCTATATTGGCTACATTAAGCATTCTGGGCAGTATGCTAGCTTCTTTCCTGGTATTTCATCTGTTTTTTAAGAAAGGAGGCAGACAATGAAAGGTAGTTTGGTTGTTGTAGCATTTTTTTGTGCAGGATGTATGATTGGAGCTGCCAATAATTTCCAGTATGACATGCACTCTGTTTCCATGTATGTGCTTTATGCGCTGATGCTGCAAGTAGGAATCAGCATAGGCAGCAATAAGAAATTGAAAGAACTGATAAAAGCTTACGGCCGAAAATGCTCCTGGTACCGATGGCTACCATTGCGGGAACCTTGCTTTTCTCGGCACTGGCCAGTCTGCTATTAAGCCAATGGAGTGTATTCGACTGTATGGCGGTGGGCAGCGGCTTTGCCTATTATTCACTGTCCTCCATTCTGATCACACAGTTCAAAGAACCGTCTATCGGATTACAACTGGCCACCGAATTGGGAACCATTGCGTTACTGGCCAATATTTTCCGGGAGATGATGGCATTGCTCGGTGCTCCGCTCATACGGAAATATTTCGGACAGCTGGCTCCTATCTCGGCTGCCGGAGTGAACTCGATGGATGTATTGCTGCCATCCATCACACGTTATTCGGGAAAAGACATGATTCCCCTGGCCATATTCCACGGAATACTGATTGATATGAGTGTTCCTGTTTTCGTATCCTTCTTCTGTAATTTATAAAAAAAGAGAAGCCCGCTGATTGGTTAAGCGGGCTTCTTTTTCATATATAATATAGGCGGGAATTATTTCGCAACCTTTTCCAGTTTCTTCATGATAGAGAAGATGAACAATGCGGAAAGCAAGCAGCACACAATCAATACACTCCATACCATCCACAACTGCATATCACCCCACAAATAACCGATGATAGCTACCAGATAGTTACCAATAGCAGTAGCCACAAACCAAAGTCCCATCATAGCGCCTTTATACTTGGGAGGAGCTACCTTGGAAACAAATGAGATACCCATCGGTGACAGGAACAATTCGGCAAAAGTCAATACCAGATAAGTCGAGATCAGCCAGTTGGGTGAAACCAACGCGCTCTCGGCAATACCATTGGCTTCTACTTCAGCAGGAGTAGGCAGACCGAATGAGCCGAATGCCAGCAACATGAAACCTACTGCGGCAATCACCATACCGATACCGATTTTACGCGGAGCTGATGGTTCTTTTCCTTTCTTTGCCAATGAACCGAATACTGCCAGTGATACCGGAGTCAGAGCGACAACGAAGAAGGGGTTAAACTGTTGGAAAATCTGAGGAAGGATAGGCAATGTAGGGTCCATAGTACCATAATTGACTCCTAAAACCACAAGAGCCAAGGTAGCAATAACGCCTGAAATCAATTTGCCCTTGCCTGTCTTGGACTGGAACAGTGAGAAACCTGCATAAACGGTTACAATAAGAAGAGCCAGATTCCATACGCTGAAGCCAAGGCGATCCAGACCGGTTACCTCATGTGCCGTGTAGTCACGGGCGAAGAAGGTCATGGTAAGACCGTTCTGATGGAATGCCATCCAGAAGAAAATAACCACAGCGAATACCAGCAACAAAGCGACGATGCGTTCTTTGGTCTGTGCGGGAGTCAGCTCTTCTTCGTGTACATTGGCCGGTTTAGCCTGCTTGGAGTTGTAATCGGCATGTTTGAATGTAGAACGGAAAATAACATAAATAGCCATAGAGGCAACCAATGAGATACAAGCTACACCGAAACCATAGTTATAGGCTTCTGACAATTTATCAATATAGGTAGTACAGAAATCGCCATGCTTCCTGTGAAATTCTGTGCGGTCTGCATGGCAGTCAGTGTGGCCTCGCCTTCGGCGGTAATCGTACCGTCCAGGAACTGGTGTGCCAAAGAAGGTATCTGGGGTACATAGCTGAAGCCTGCTTTGCCCAACACATAGTTGGTCATGGCAGTAGCGGCAGTCGGAGCGAACAGGGCACCGATGTTGATTGCCATATAGAACAAACTGAAAGCGGTATCACGTTTCGCGCTATACTCGGGAGCATCATACAGATTACCTACCATTACTTGCAGATTTCCCTTGAAAAGTCCAGTTCCCAAAGCAATCAGGGCAAGAGCGCCGAACATGGAATACAATCCGATATTGGTTGCCATCGGGATAGCCAGCAGCACATAACCGGCAAACATGATAACGATACCGGTAGTAACCATCTTGCCATAACCGAATTTATCGGCCAGGATACCTCCGATAAGCGGCATGAAATACACTCCTGCCAGGAAACTGGCAAAGATTGTTGACGTCGTGGCGGCTGTAAAGCCGAATTTCGCTTGCAGGAAGAGAGTGAAAATAGCAAGCATGGTGTAATAACCAAAGCGTTCGCCGGTATTGGCGAGAGCTAATGCGTATAAGCCTTTAGGCTGTCCTTCAAACATAGTTGATAAAGATTTAATTAATAGTTAGTATTCTTTTTTTGCAAAGATATAACTTTTAGTCTATCTGAAAAAAAAAGAGCCACAAATGTGACTCTTTTTGGCATATTTATTCGGTGAAAAGGGAACAAATCTCTGCTTTCGTTTCGGTCATCGTATTTTTATCTGTAATCCGCGGATACCGGCACTGATATAAATGTACGGGAATGCGGTGCAAGTCTCGTGTATATAGGTGGGGAAATGCTTTTTCATGCCGATGGGAGAACATCCTCCCCGGATATATCCTGTCAGGGGAAGCAGCTCTTTCATGGGAATCAGGTCGCATTTCTTGTTACCTGAGACTTTTGCCGCCATTTTTAAATCCACCTCGTGCTCGCCGGGTATGACACAGACAAAATATCCGGATTTATCCCCATGAAGCACCAAAGTCTTGAAGACTTGTTCTATGTTCTCGCCCAAACTGGCGGCAACGTGAACAGCGCTGAGGTCGTTCTCGTCTACTTCGTATGGAATAAGCTCGTATGCTATCTTGGCCTTATCAAGCAGACGGGCTACGTTGGTTTTAGCTATTTTCTCTTTCATTGCTGGTATGCCGGTTAATTTTCCAATTCTTCTTTTATAAATTTCGGGGTATATCCTTTCTTGCTTCCGGCCACTTCCTCAGGAGTTCCGGCAGCAAGCACCTGTCCTCCGCCCCTTCCGCCTTCGGGACCCATATCGATGATGTAATCCGCCAGTTTGATCACGTCCAGGTTATGTTCGATAACCAGAACGGTATTGCCTTTCTCCACCAGTTTGTTCAGTACATTCATCAGCACACGGATATCTTCGAAATGAAGCCCGGTAGTAGGCTCATCCAGAATATACATCGTTTTGCCGGTATCACGCTTGGACAGTTCCGTAGCCAGTTTCACACGCTGGCTCTCTCCGCCCGACAAGGTGGTGGAGGGCTGTCCCAGCTTAATATATCCTAACCCCACCTCTTGCAGCACTTTGATTTTATTCAGAATCTGAGGCACATTCTCAAAGAACTCTACAGCACGATTGATGGTCATGTCCAGTACATCGGCTATGGATTTACCCTTATAGCGCACTTCCAGCGTCTCGCGGTTATATCGTTTGCCGTGACAAACCTCGCAAGGTACCAGCACATCGGGCAGGAAATTCATTTCGATGGTCTTGTATCCGTTACCGCCGCAAGCCTCGCAGCGTCCTCCGGTTACATTGAACGAGAAACGCCCCGGCTTATAACCACGGATCTTCGCTTCGGGCAGACCGACAAACAGATTCCGGATATCCGAGAATACTCCTGTATAGGTGGCCGGATTGGAACGCGGTGTCCTGCCCAGCGGCGACTGGTCCACATTCACCACCTTATCTATATAGTCCAGTCCCTCCACACTGTCATAGGGCAGAGGTTCCTGCAAAGAACGGTAGAAATGCTGTGACAGGATGGGCTGCAAGGTATCGTTTATCAGCGTGGATTTGCCACTGCCGGACACCCCTGTGACGCAAATGAGTTTTCCCAAAGGAAATTCCACATCCACATTCTTCAGGTTGTTTCCCTTCGCCCCTCTCAGCCATAAGGATTTCCCGTTACCGGGGCGGCGTTCGGCCGGTATCTCTATCTTCATCTGTCCATTTAAGTACTTAGAGGTAAGTGTTTCTGTCTGAAGCATTTGTTTCGGAGTTCCTTGGAATACTACTTCCCCACCCAAACGGCCTGCCTTCGGTCCCATATCAACCACATAGTCTGCCGCCAGCATCATATCCTTGTCATGCTCCACCACGATGACAGAGTTACCTGTGTCACGCAACTTCTTCAAGGAGTTGATAAGGCGGAGGTTGTCCCGTTGGTGCAATCCGATACTCGGTTCATCCAGAATATAAAGCACGTTCACCAGCTGGGAGCCGATTTGAGTTGCCAGACGGATGCGCTGGCTCTCGCCTCCCGAAAGGGATACCGAGGTGCGGTTCAGTGAAAGATAATCCAGTCCCACATCCAACAGAAACTTAAGACGGGTACGGATCTCCTTCAAAATCTCGGCGGCAATCATGCGCTGCTTGTCTTCCAGAAAAGGATCGACCTGTTGCAACCAGTCATACAGTTCGTTGATATCCATGCTTGCCAGTTCATAGATGTTCTTGTCGTGAATACGGAAATGCAACGCTTCCTTGTTCAGGCGCGCGCCCTTGCATTCGGGGCAGACATCGGTCTTGGCAAACTGTTCCGCCCACTTCTGGGCAGTGGCCGATGCATCCTTCTCCTGCATCATCTGAATGTACTTCACAATCCCTTCATAAGTCACAAAGTAGTCGGAAGACGTATGAATCAGACTGCTCTTTATCTTGATACGCTCATCCGAGCCATAGAGTATTTCGTCTATCGCATCCTCCGGCATATCCTTGACCGGTGTCTTGATCGTAAAATCATATTTCTCAAGCAACGCCTCTATCTGCCAGAAGATCATGGCATTTTTATATTTACCCAAAGGCGCGATGGCTCCTTCGTAAATGGAAAGCCCCCTGTCGGGAATCACTTTGTCCACATCAATCAGATTCACATACCCCAGCCCCTTACAACGGGGGCAGGCTCCCTGCGGAGAGTTGAACGAGAAATTATGAGGGGCGGGCTCTTTATAAGACAGTCCGGTGACGGGACACATCAACCGCTTGCTGTAATGGCGCACCTCCCGGGTATCGGCATCATAAATCATAATCAGCCCCTCACCCTGCTGCATGGCAGTGGCAACACTCTGTTTCAGTCGTTTGTCGTCCTTTTCCGATACAACCAGCTTGTCTATCACGACTTCGATATCGTGGTTCTTGTAACGGTCCAGCTTCATGCCGTGTACAATCTCGCGCACCTCGCCGTCCACGCGGACATACAGATAGCCTTTCTTGCGCACTTGCTCGAAAAGTTCTTTGTAATGCCCCTTGCGGGTACGTACCAACGGGGCAAGCATGAATATCTTCTTACCCTGATAATCCCGGTGAATCAGACCGATGATCTGTTCCTCGGTATATTTCACCATTTTCTCTCCCGAAAGATAAGAATAAGCAACTCCTGCACGGGCATAGAGCAAACGGAGATAATCGTATATCTCTGTCGTAGTTCCCACGGTAGAGCGGGGATTCTTGTTTGTCGTTTTCTGTTCGATGGAAATTACCGGGCTGAGTCCTGTAATCTTATCCACATCCGGGCGCTCCAACCCTCCCAGGAAATTACGGGCGTATGCGGAAAAGGTCTCAATGTATCTCCGCTGCCCTTCGGCGAAGATGGTATCGAATGCCAAAGACGATTTACCGCTTCCGCTCAATCCGGTTATCACCGTCAGGCTGTTCCGTGGAATTTCAACATCTATATCTTTCAAGTTATGTACACGGGCACCGTATACATTAATCAGTTCTTTTTCTTCACTCATAATCTTCTTACTCTGCGTAATCTTTGCAAAATTAATGCTTCCCGACGAAATATTTAATTAAAAAGCCTAATAATATTTTCTATTCTTTCTATATAATGTGAATAAAACAGTTTTTTTTGTACTTTTGCCACTCAGTTTAATCAACACACTGCAAATGAAATTTATTCGAGCATTATATCTTATCGCAGCCTTGTCTGCCAGCAGCACCGGAATGATGGCTCAAACACAGTCTTCCGGCTATTTCCTGCACACCATTACCAAAGGGCAAAGTCTTTATTCCATAGCCAGCATGTATAATGTCACTACCGGTGATATCGTTAAAATGAACCCCGGCAGCGACCAGAAAATTAAAACCGGTGAAACATTGAAGATTCCACAAAAGAACATCGGAACGGAACAGCAGATGTTCCATACCATCCAGTCGGGTGAAACCTTGTACAAGCTGACACAACGCTATGGAGTAACCGCACAACGCATCTGCCAGGCAAATCCCGGACTGAGCGCGGAGAATTTCCGTATCGGACAGGTTATCGTAATTCCCGCCAAGGTGACGGACAGCGAGGAGATAATCATGAACGAGGTGAAAGCCGCACAGACTACCAAGCCGGTCACCACTTCCACCCCACTGAAACCCAATTGCAGGGATATGCATAAAGTGGAACGCAAGGAAACGATATTCAGCATCAGCCGCCTGTATGGCATCACAGAAGCCGAACTGATTGCCGCCAATCCTGAACTGCGTACCGAAAAACTGAAAAAAGGAAGGTTCCTTTGTATTCCATATCCTAAGGATACAAAGACTGAAACGCCTGTGGATAATACGCCTGCCGTAATCCCCACGGACGACCAGCTGTTTAATGAAAGCAAGAAGGAGGCACGCAAAATATCTACCATCAAAGCTGCCGTAATGCTGCCATTCATGACAGACGGCAAGGGCAACCGTGACGAACAGACACGTATGGTGGAATACTATGAAGGCTTCCTGATGGCAGTAGACAGCTTGAAGGAAAAAGGAGTATCCATCGACCTGTACTCATACGATACCCATAACAATACTTCTTCCATCAAGAACATTCTGGATAGAAGTGAATTGAAGAGCATGGATATTATCTTCGGCCCGGCTTATCCCGACCAGGTGAAACCGGTTGCGGAATTCGCCAAGAAAAACAATATCCGGCTGGTAGTACCTTTTACCTCCAAAGGGAATGAAGTTTTCAGCAATCCCGCCATCTATCAGATAAATACTCCCCAATCTTATCTGTACTCGGAAGTTTACGAGCATTTTACCCGCAAGTTTACAACCGCCAATGTTATCTTCCTGGATGCAGAAGATGGTGACAAAGACAAAGTGGATTTTATAAAAGGACTGAAAGAGGAGTTAAAAACCAAACGCATTCCTTTTACCGAATTAAAAGGGGAAAATATTACTCCGGAATCATTGAAAGGCGCGATGAACCATAGTATGGATAATGTATTCATCCCGACTTCCGGCACCAACGTGGCATTGATAAAACTGTTACCACAACTGATTGTGACCTCCCGTGACAATCCCGACTACCGTATGCAGTTATTCGGCTATCCGGAATGGCAGACCTATACCAACGACCATCTGGCCAGTTTCTATGAACTGGACACCTATTTCTATTCTTCGTTTTACACAAACAATTTATTTCCGGAAGCCGTTCAGTTCTCATCGGCTTACCGCAAATGGTACAGCAAGGATATGCTCAACTCATTCCCTAAATATGGTATGCTGGGATTCGATACAGGATATTTCTTCCTGAAGGGCCTGTCCCAATACGGCAACAAACTGGAAGACAAACTGGACAAGGTGGCTGTCACCCCTATCCAGACCGGATTTAAATTTGAACGCGTAAACAACTGGGGTGGATTTATCAATCGTAAAGTGTTCTTCGTTCATTTTACCAAGGACTTTGAACTGATTAAACTTGATTTTGAATAATGAAAAAGTATAAGAACTTCGGGCTGCTTGTACTGGCATTGCTCTTTGCATTGCCGGCAGCTGCACAGTTGGGTGAAGAACGTCATAATTTTGCCGTCGGCATCAATGGTGGTCTGAACATGAGTTCCGTCAGCTTCAACCCGAAAATCAAACTGAACACCTTGAACACCATGTCTATGGGGGTTACCATGAGATATATGTCCGAGAAATATTTCAAGATGATGTGTGGCGTGCAAATGGAAATAAACTATTCACAACGCGGATGGGACGAAAAGATAGAAGATGATTCCGGCAATTCTTACAGCCGCACCATGAATTATCTGGAAATCCCTTTCATGGCACATCTGGCATTCGGCAAGGATGCATTGAACCGGGGAGTGAAGGTCTTTTTCAATGCAGGACCACAAATCGGCTTTTCCTGGGTGACAACGAAAAGATAAACTGGACTACTTCTACAACAAGACCGGAACACGGTAAAGAGGTGGAGAATAAATTTGATTATGGTATCACAGCCGGCGCCGGTCTGGAAGTAAGTACCGGTATCGGACATTTCCTGCTGGAAGGACGTTACTATATGGGATTGAGCGACTTTTACAAGAACTCGAAAAGAGATTTCTTCGAAAGATCAGCCCATTCATTCATAGGCATACGGCTGAGTTATCTGATAGATATTACTAAATAAAAAAAGGACTCTCTCTCATAATACAAAAGCCTGCAAGATGAATCTTGCAGGCTTTTTATATCATACATAATAATTCCCTCAGCTTATCTCAAACGGTCGTATGCTTTAACCAATACCTCATCCTTACCAATGGCGCGGATGGCAAGCCAATTCAAAATGATGGCAACCAACGGCAGACACACAGTCCATGAAGGAGAAAATGTCATAGACTCTTCTTTCAACATAAAAATAAAAGTGACCAATGTGGCATAATACCCGATCAACAAAATGGTGCTGAAAATAGTCAGACGGATTTGCAACATGCGTTTTTTGAACAAGAAGATAGTGCCGAAAGCAAGAACCGCAACAACCAGCAAAATCACAAACAAGGCCCATGGAGCATAATCTTTAGTACCATCCGCCATAGTAAGACACAGATTTGTTAAAGCGGAAACACTATAATCACTTCCTATGTATGAGCCTACGGGACTACACAGACAAATAATAATCAAAATGGTAACAACAAGTAAATAAACAGATTGAATGCGTTGTATCATAGTCTCTTTAATTTTAATCATACAACCCGTCATTCTAAACGCAGTGAAAAACCTGAAAACACAAAGTGAATGGTTATCAGATTCCTCACTGCGTTCAGCATAACAGGGCTAATATAATGTGAGGTGCATCAAAATGTACCACAGATTACTCAGATTGATACAGTTTCCACACGAAACGACTCATGTTTCAAAATAGAACGATCCGTGTAACCTGCGGTAAAGACCTTTTGCACAGCCCCAAATGAAAAATCACTGTAGTTTCTCTTTTTCTTTAGCAGGATTACGGAAATAAACCTTGCCTTCTTCATATTCCTGAGCAGCGATCAATGTCGGTTTCGGAAGTTTTTCGTAATAACGTGAGATTTCGATCTGCTCTCTATTTTCAAAGACTTCTTCCAGGTTATCGTTGTATGAGGCAAACTCCTGCAATTTCTTTGAAAGATCATTCTTCATCTCAACACTAATCTGGTTGGCACGTTTGCCAATGATAGCAACAGTTTCATAAATGTTACCTGTGTCTGCACATAAATCCATCATGTCACGGGTAACAGTATTACTTGGAGCGTTTGTCTTTTTGTAATCCATAATTTCTTATTTAGTTTTATTCATTAAATTCTTTTACGTACTTATTGGCATCCTTGTAGATGCTCTCCACTTCTTTAGTATACTTGCTGTCGGGAAACTCGTTCTTGAAAGAATAATATTCATCTATCGTTTCACGCATACGCTCTTCTTTCTTTTCTTCCACGCTCGCTTTCGCCATATCATATTTGGCACGCAAGACCAGGATAGAAAGATCTTCGCGCATCTTGGTATAGGGATAGTCTTTCAAAGCATTCTGGGCGGTAACGATGCAAGACAAATAGTTGTTACCGGTAGTGCTATAAGTACTGTTTCCTGTATAAGAGCCCAAATCATAATACAATTTCGCAGCCAGATAGTCTTTCATCACCAGCTTGTCCTGCAAATCAAAAATCATTTGCTGTGCATCCTGCCGACGGCTACTGGTAGGGAAATATTCCATAAACATCTGCAACTCCTGAATAGCCTTATAGGTGCTCGACTGGTCCAAACGAGGTTCCGGAGTATCCAGGAACAATGCTTTTCCTGAAAAATATCTGGCCTGTTCCGTATAGACCCCACGCGGATAAGTATTATAATAAGTGGTGAAATAATGCGAAGCTGTGATGAAGTCACCCTGATTATAGTAGGTCATACCCAACATATAAAGTGATTCCTCAGCCTTATCCGTTCCCTTCATGATGGTAATCAATTCCTCCAGAATGGTGGCCGCCTTAGTATTCTGCCCTTTGCCAAAGTAACTTTTGGCCGCTTCGTACTTGTATTCGTAGTCCGTGCTTTTTAAAACTTTGTTATACTCTCCACAAGACGTTAGAACCGTACCGGAGACAAGAGCTATAATGATATATTTTTTCATCTTATTCAAATAATTGCGCAAATTTACGCCTTTCCACCGAATAATGCAATATTTCCATGTTTTTAAATGCTAAAAAGTCGACAAGAGTCTATTTTTTAGAGATGAATAGATAATATCTAAGGAAATAACTGTATTTTTACATCTCATTAAACCAAACATGCTATTATGAATTTTGAATTGATTTCCGAATACCAACCCACCGGCGACCAACCGGAAGCTATCGCCCAGCTGACCGAAGGGGTGCTGGAAGGAGTCCCCGCACAAACTTTATTGGGGGTCACCGGGTCCGGCAAGACTTTCACGATTGCAAATGTAATTAAAAACATCAATAAGCCCACCTTGATATTAAGCCATAACAAAACATTGGCAGCCCAGTTATACGGAGAGTTCAAGAGTTTCTTTCCCAATAATGCTGTGGAATACTATGTATCTTATTATGACTATTACCAGCCGGAAGCATACTTGCCGTCCAGCGACACCTATATAGAAAAGGATCTGGCCATTAATGAAGAGATTGACAAATTGCGGCTGGCTGCCACCTCTGCCCTGCTGTCGGGACGGAAGGACGTGGTGGTGGTGTCTTCCGTGTCCTGCATCTACGGTATGGGGAACCCGTCGGATTTCTATAATAACGTAATCGAGATAAAAAAAGGCAAACTGCTGGACAGGAATGTATTTTTACGCCGCTTGGTGGACAGCCTGTATGTGCGTAACGACATAGAACTGAACCGCGGAAACTTCCGCGTAAAAGGTGACACGGTAGACATTTACCTGGCATATAGCGACAATCTCCTCCGGGTTATGTTTTGGGACGATGAAATTGATGCCATTGAAGAGATAGACCCTATTTCGGGAATCCGTCTGGCAACTTTTGATGAATACAAAATTTATCCGGCCAATCTTTTTATGACCACCAAAGAGAGCCAGTTGAGAGCTATTCATCAGATTGAGGACGACTTGACGAAAGAGGTGGCCAAATTCGAGGAGGAAGGAAAAATGTATGAGGCGAAACGACTCTATGAGCGCGTGACATACGATATGGAGATGATTCGCGAACTGGGGCATTGTTCGGGCATAGAAAATTATTCCCGCTACTTTGACGGGCGTAATGCAGGTACCCGTCCTTACTGTCTGCTGGACTTCTTTCCGGATGATTTCCTGATTGTAATAGACGAAAGCCATGTCAGCGTACCGCAAATACGTGCCATGTATGGTGGTGACCGGGCCAGAAAAACCAATTTGGTGGAATATGGTTTCCGGATGGAGTCGGCTTTTGACAACCGTCCTCTAAAATTTGAAGAGTTCAAGGAACTGGCCAAACAAGTGATTTATGTCAGTGCCACACCTGCCGATTATGAATTGGTGGAAAGTGAAGGCATTATCGTTGAACAGGTTATCCGTCCTACCGGATTGCTGGACCCGGTAATTGAAGTACGCCCCAGTCTGAATCAGATTGACGACCTGATGGAAGAGATACAGCAACGCATCGAGAAAGAAGAACGTGTACTGGTGACCACGCTTACCAAACGCATGGCAGAAGAATTGACCGAATATCTGCTGCGCAATGACATCCGCTGCAACTACATCCACAGCGATGTGGACACTTTGGAACGCGTCAAGATTATGGATGAATTACGTCAGGGCGTTTATGATGTACTGGTGGGTGTGAATTTGCTTCGTGAAGGTCTGGACTTGCCCGAAGTGTCTTTGGTCGCCATTCTGGATGCAGACAAAGAAGGGTTCCTCCGCTCCCACCGTTCGCTGACCCAGACAGCAGGACGCGCCGCCCGCAATATCAATGGAAAAGTAATCATGTATGCAGACCGCATGACGGACAGCATGAAAAAAACGATAGACGAAACCAACCGCCGTCGTGAAAAACAGCTGGCATATAACGAAGAGCATGGAATCACCCCCAAACAGATACAGCGTGCGCGGAATGCTGCCTTGTTGGGCAACAACAGCAACGAAGTTACCGGAACCACTCAAGGCCCCAAGGCATACATCGAGCCATCTTCCGATACAACGGCTGCCGACCCGATTGTTCAGTATATGACCAAGCCACAGATGGAGAAAACGATAGAACGTACCCGGAAACTGATGCAGGAAGCTGCCAAGAAGCTGGAATTTATAGAAGCTGCACAATACAGGGATGAGCTGCTGAAACTGGAAGATATGATGAAAGAGAGGTGGGGATAGACTTGCCCCCTTGGCGGAAGAAGGCGCACTGCCTGTCGAGGAAAAGCCTGTTACCCGAAGAAATATCACGGATATGCCGGTGAGTTCCGGAATAAAGGCAGGGATGGAAAAGGAAAAGACAAGAAGGACAAACAGCAAAAAAGCAGGGAGTGTCCCCCTGCTTTTTTCAGAACCGTACCATTAATTCCATCACAAACTTGTCTTGTTCGGACTCTTTTGCCAAAGATAGTTTATCATAGAAATATTTCTCGTAATTAAGACGCAAATCCGCTTGAAAAGCCTTTCCAAAGCTTAATGTCACACCTCCAGTCACACGCTGGCGGGAATAATCGGTAATGTAAAGCTTACCATCCTCATCCGCATTACCGTTACTATGATCTCCCATACTGTCATAACGTCCTAGAAATGAAATTTTCCGGAACAGGCCTTTCTTGATAAACAAGTCGTAATTGACAAAGGCGTTGAAAGCATGTACATCATCAAATGAGTTTTTCGCATAAGTTTTATAAAGGTATTCGGCTTCTATATGCCAATTATCAAACTCGTAGTAAGTACCGATATCATACATATAAATGCTGATTTTATCGGGATGTATTTTCTGGGTACTCAAAGTCAAGTTATAATTTTTCCACGGCATCAATTGAAGCTTAACAGAATAATTCAACGTGTTGTGCCACTCTTTCTGATTGGTGAGTCCGGAGCCGTTGAACAGTCCGCCTTCCAGTTTCAACGGCAGTCCCTCCTTTAAAGAGAAAGCTCCGGTAGCACCCACATCACGCACATTCCCCACCTGTTTGGCTATGAACGAACGATTGGCAAAATATTGTTGGTGGGGAGATCGATGAGCGTCTATGGTGAAAGGCACACGCATCTGTCCTAGTGTGACATTCCATGTATCATTGGGACAAAGCGGGCATATGCATCCAGCATCTTGATGCTTCCCTCATCGGACAAGTCTATTTCAGCCTTATAAGCAATTACCGGAAGAACCTTCCCGTCCAGACTGACACGGGCGTTACGTACCTGGAACCGTTGCATTCCGTTAGTGGTTTGAAGTTCATATTTACCGCGGATCGTTCCATGTACTTCCGGCAGATATTCTTTAGGAATAGTCAACTGTGCGGAAGCAGTTGCAATACTCAGCATTGTAAAAGCAGACGCTACAAGTGTATTTCTCATTTTTATTAATGTGACTTTCTTTGTTTACGGCTGCAAAGATATAGGTTCGGTATATCTGTAATATTTCATCCATATTACAAATATGTTTCATTTGATATGGGGAAGACATTTTACAGCCACATTCCGTATTCTTCTCATCTGCTGTGAACGCAGTGAATATGGCCCCAAAAATATCGACGTACCGACAGAGTTATTCAATAATACGGGCAGTTTCCACCTTCTCCAGACGTGCACGGAGTTTTCCCATCATGGATTTACGTATCCGGAGCCTCATCAGGCAATCCATATCATATGATTGCTCCAAGATGGCAGGCTCGTCTTCTTTCACAATGCGCATGATATCATTCATAAAAGGATATTCAAAGGATACGGTGATTTCTTCATCCACTGTTCTTTCCACTATATCAGCAGCAGCTATTGCTTCGGCAGCGGCTGCCTTGTAAGCGACAATCAGTCCGCTGGTTCCCAATTTTATACCTCCAAAGTAACGGACCACTATAATAAGGATATCCGTCAGCTCATTGGAATTTATTTGCCCCAAAATAGGCTTTCCTGCAGTACCCGAAGGCTCTCCGTTATCATTTGCCCTGAAATCCTTCCTTTCATGCCCCAGCATATAAGCGTAACACACATGGCGGGCATCGTAATATTTCTTCTGATACGTGTCAAGATGCTGCTTTATTTCCTCTATGGTACGTACCGGAATGGCAATAGCTATAAATTTACTCCGTTTCTCCGTATATATGCCTTCGGCAATGTCTGTAATGGTTTTATAAGTATCTTCTTGTATCATGGGTTTCAGAAATCATAAATCTTTAATTATAACTCACAGAATCTGTCTGGCAATCCATGCACACGCCTCAGCATCAGCCAGCGCATGATGGTGATTCTCCAATTCAAAACCAAAAAAACCGGCCACCGTATGTAACTGGTGGTTTCTCAACCCTTTCAGCTTCCGGGAAGCCTGATAGGTACAATAAAAGTCATAATCAGGATAATCCATACAATAAGTACGGAACACGGCTTTCAAACACCCCTCATCAAAGGCTTTGTTATGCGCAACCAGCGGAAGCCCCTCTATTTTAGGGGCAACCTGCTTCCATACTTCCGAAAAAACAGGAGCATGGGCAGTATCTTCCTGTGTCAATCCATGAATACGGGTGTTCCAATACAAATAGTAATCCGGTTCGGGATGAACGAGGCTGTAGAACCGGTCGGCTATCTCACCATTTCTCACAATAACCACCCCTACACTACATATGCTGGTACGTTCATTATTTGCCGTCTCGAAGTCTATTGCTGCAAAATTATCCATACTTTTTTTCGTTACACAGACAAAGGTACGACAAAAAAGCGATATACAAAATTCTTTTTTTCCGGTACAATTCCCTATCTTTGAAACCTCAGCAGCAAAATAGACCAATATCTATGACAATCAGCACTTGTGAAAGCTGAAAGATTAGACCATCTTTGCACTGTTTTTGTTTTTTAACTTAAACTAGATTTATAGTAAAATGAAAAAAATGAAATTCCCGACCCTGTTAATAGCAGCAGGGTTACTTTGTATCTCCGTTCACACAACGGCCCAACCTGGGCCCCGAAAAAAAGTGGGCGTTGTTCTCAGCGGCGGAGGAGCCAAAGGAATGGCACATATAGGTGCTTTGAAAGTTATAGAAGAAGCGGGTATCCCTATAGATTACGTGGTAGGGACCAGTATGGGCTCCATTATAGGCGGACTTTATTCCATCGGTTATACTCCCGAACAGATGGATAGCATGGTTCGCCGGCAGGATTGGTCCTTTCTGCTGAGTGACAAAATACCACGCAGCGAACAGAATATGGCGGAACGGGAGGCTTCCGAAAAATATGTATTTTCCCTGCCATTCGGTAAAAATGCCAAAACGCAAGCCGTAGGAGGATTGATAAAGGGACAGAACCTGGCAAACCTGTTCAGTGAGCTGACCGTAGGATATCATGATTCCATCGATTTCAACAAGTTACCTATTCCCTTCGCCTGTGTTTCCGAAAATATTGTAAATGGCAACGAGGTAAATTTTCACAAAGGTGTATTGGCTACGGCCATGCGGGCCAGTATGGCCATACCGGGAGTATTCACTCCGGTCCGGCTGGACAGTATGGTTCTAGTGGATGGAGGTGTGGTAAACAACTACCCTGTAAATGTAGCGCGTGCCATGGGGGCGGACATTATTATAGGAGTGGATGTTCAAAATGACTTGAAACCCGCCAACGAACTGAATAGCACCGGCAGTATCTTGGGGCAACTCATCAATTTAATGGGACTGGAACTTTATAAAAAGAATCTGAAAGAAACCGATACATATATAAAGGTGGATGTGGAGGGGTATTCTGCCGCCAGTTTCACCCCCAGTGCGGTGGACACACTGATTCGTCGGGGAGAAGAAGCGGCATTGGCACAAAAAAACTCCTTGATAAAGCTGAAGCAGGAACTGGGGCTGGACAGTACCTATATGCCGAAACCCCTTCCCAGCTATCCGTACTCCCCCAACCGCAAAGTGTATATAAAAGAAATCACCTTTGACGGATTGGACGAAAAAGACAAACGGTGGCTGTTGAAGCGCTGTGATTTGAAAGAAGACTCCGAAATAAGCCTTCGCCGCATAGAAGAAGCAACAGCCATACTATGCTCCAATCTGGAATATTCCAGCGCCACTTACAATCTGCCCGAAGCCCCCGGCGGAGGTTATAACCTGCATTTTCTTTTAAGCAAGAAATATGAGAATAAGCTGAACGTAGGAATCCGTTTTGATTCGGAAGAAACAGCCAGTCTGCTCATTAATGTCACCAGTAATTTCCGGGGAAAAGTACCCACTACGCTGTCACTGACAGGACGATTGGGCAAACGTTATGCCGCCCGCATAGATTATGGATTCGAACCGGCTCCATTGAAGAACATCGGACTGGCATATATGTTCCAATACAATGATATAAACTTTTACCATCATGGAGATAAATCACATAACTCTACCTACCGCTATCATTTGGGAGAATTATCCTTTTCGGATGTTTGGTACAAAAACATACGCTTTGCCGTGGGGCTGAGGTATGAATTATATGACTACGACAAATTCCTATACCAGGAAGGGAACCAAGGTTTTGACGTAGGAACAGAACACTTCTTCAGCTATTTCGCACAAATGCATTACGAAACTTTCGACAAGGCATATTTCCCTACCAAAGGCATATCAGCACGAGCGTCCTATGCACTTTATACGGATAATTTCACCAAATATGACGACCACGCTCCTTTCTCTGCCATAAAAGGCTATTGCCAGGGAGTGATTCCCGTTACACGCAGATTCTCCATACTGCCTGCCATATACGGACGTTTTCTGATAGGGAAAGATATTCCTTACTCCAAACTCAATGCGATGGGGGGGGATGTGCAAGGACGTTTCCTGCAACAGCAACTACCATTTGTCGGGATAAACAATGTGGAATTAACAAAGAATGCGTTACTGATAGGAAGCATGAAATTCCGCCAACGGATGGGAAGTGTGCATTATCTGACGCTAACGGGAAATTATGCGCTGAGTGCAAGCAAGCTGAGGTACCTGTTGGAACAGGATACCATGTTCGGCTGTGGTATAGGCTACGGTTTGGATAGTATGTTCGGACCCTTAGAGGCATCACTAAACTATGCAAACCGAGCCAATAAAGTGAGTATGTACGTCAATCTAGGATTTAAGTTTTGATTCCTCGTTGATAACCGCCATCATGCCTTCTATCTGAGCCAAGGCCATCATACGGCCATGAAACGAATAACCCGGGTTGTATCCTTTGCCGGCATCATCCAGCATCATGCGCCCATGATCCACACGCATCGGGACACCCGGACGTTCTTTCTCAAAAATACGGATCAACTCTATCACATGAGCACGCCCTCCCAAATGAGATGCTTCTATAAAATTCCCGTTGGGAAACGCATTGGTACTGCGCAAATGTACAAAATGAGTGCGGTGTGCAAACATACGTGCCAACAAAGGTACGTTGTTATGCAATCCGGCGCTGAGCGAACCGGCACAGAATGTCAGCCCGTTATGCGGGTTATCAACCGCATGGAGAAGCCAGTTGATATCTTCCTCACCGGTCACAATACGCGGCAAGCCCAATACCTGGAAAGGGGGATCGTCCGGATGGATGCACATATTTATACCGTACTCATCACACACCGGCATGACAGCCTGCAAGAAATAACGTAAGTTTTCACGCAGGGCATCACGGTCTATCCCATCATACAAAGACAAAAGACGGCGGAATATGGTTACCGGATGCCGGTCTCCCTCCTTTATATTACCATTTACAAATCCCTGCGTCTTGACTATAATGGTATCGACCAATTCGTTTTTCTCGGCTTCGGTTATAGTCTTATCCAATTCACGCACTGTTGTAATTCCAAATCGGTATAGTCTTTCTCCGCCCCTTCACGCTGAAGAATCATACAGTCAAAATAGGCGAACCGGATCTTGTCAAAGTACAAAGAACTGGTTCCATCCTCCCAAGGATGTTCCAAATCGGTACGTATCCAATCAATGACAGGCATGAAGTTATAGCATACGGTCTTGATACCCGCTTTACCTAGGTTGGCAAGGCTTACTTTGTAGTTTTCTATCAATTGATCCCGTTCAGGACCGGCATATTTGATAGCTTCACTTACCGGCAGGCTTTCTACCACCGACCAGCGCAATTGGTGAGATTCAATGTAATCTTTTAAACTTTTGATAGCTTCCAAAGCCCAGATTTCACCGTTAGGTACATCGTGAAGGGCGGTCACGACTCCTTCCACCCCGATTTGCCTAAGCATGGGAAGCGTTATCTTATCTTTCTTCCCAAACCATCTCCATGTCTTTTCCATTCGTATTATGTGTTTTAGTCTGTATGACAAAGTCTTTATTAATCTTCTTTGAGCCTTCTATTGATGTATAATCATGGCAGAACGTGCCGGTACCATAAGCTCATCACCTGAAACCTGTCCCAAGCCTTTCATGTTTATTTTACCATCCTTACAGATTACAGTGTATTTACCCGACGGAATGTCCAGCTTGACAGGCTCTGCACGGCTGTTCAAAGCCACGATGATATTTTTCCATGAGTCACCATTTGCATTGTCTTTCAAGATAAAGGCAACCACATTCGTATTTTCTACAGGTAAAAACTCCAATTGCCTACGTACCATATCGGCATCCCCCATACGAAAAGCGGGATGTGCTTTACGCATAGCTATTAAACCTTTCACATATTCGAACACATCTTTGTGTGCGGTCTTATTTTTCCAATCTATCGTATTAATACTGTCAGGACTATTATAAGAATTATGAACTCCTTTCTTGTCACGCATCATCTCATCCCCTGCAAATATAAACGGTACTCCTTGTGAAGTAAAGACAAATGTTTCCGCTAACTTCTGCAAAGCCGCCAGTTCCTCTACCGAAGCATCCGGCATGGTAGCTTTCAGACGGTCGGCAAGACACATGTCATCGTGGCAACTTACATAACTTATCATCTGGGTAGGTTGTAAAGCCCAAGGTTTCTTACTATAATTCACAGAATCACTTATAACCTGCGGATGTTCGATGGCTCCCACAATTCCAAATTTGATACTCATTTCGTGTCCAGGCTCCCCTACTAGAAAAGCTCCTTTAGTATCATCATCCCAACCACCTCGCAATCCATCACGCATTTCATCTGAGAAAGCGGCGATACGGGGCATCTTTTCCACATTGGCTTTCATCGCCAGTCTGTCTGCCTCTAATTGAGGAGAACTGGCAGCCCATCCTTCACCATACATAAAAATAGACGGATCTATTTATCAATAGCCGCACGTATCTCATTCATGGTTTCAATATCATGTATCCCCATCAAGTCAAAACGAAAGCCGTCTATGTGATATTCATTAATCCAATATAAAATAGATTCTATCATATATTTACGCATCATGGCGCGGTCGCTTGCCGTTTCATTTCCACATCCCGAACCATTTGCCCATTGCCCGTCCTTCGTCTGGCGATAGAAATAACCGGGAACCGTACGTTCGAAATTGCTTTCGTCTGTATTGAAGGTGTGATTATACACCACATCAAGCACCACTCTGATTCCCGCCTTATGTAAAGCTTGTACCATTTGTTTGAATTCCCTGATACGGACATCGGGTTTATAAGGATCTGTAGAATAAGAACCGTCAGGCACATTGTAATTTTGCGGATCATACCCCCAATTATATTGGGCCTTGTCCAGTTTTGTTTCATCCACCGAGGCATAATCATACGACGGCAATAAGTGCACGTGGGTAATTCCCAATTCTTTCAGATGGTCAATACCTGTCTTCTCGCCTGAAGAACTGGTAGTACCCTGCTCCGTCAAAGCCAGGAACTTGCCTTTATTTTGAATTCCGGAAACAGAATCCAAAGAGAAATCGCGATGATGCATCTCATAAACCGTAATATCAGCATAATTCTTCAAAGGAGGACGCACATCGTTCTCCCATCCTTCCGGATCTGTAGAACGAAGATCAAGCACAGCTGCCCGCTTACCATTTACCCCTACGGCTTTTGCCATAATTCCCGGAGTGTCTCCTAACCATTTCCCGTTTACCTTCACATTAAAGGTATAGAATTTACCCTTCAGGTCCTCTTTTATTGAAATATTCCAAGTACCATTCTCTCCCATCTCCATTGGAAAAGTATTAGAAGCTGAACCTTCATTACCCGATTCAAATAAAAGGACACGCACCTCTTCCGCTGTAGGAGCCCAAAGTGAAAACTTGGTTTCGGCAGGCGAGTACTCCATTTCAGTCAGCGCATCTTCACGGACAGGATATTCATCAAACGAATTATATTCTTTTTTCACAGACTGACAACTAATAGTAGTAGAAACAATTGATGCCCAAATAACATGTCTCACATTCATAATCTTATCTTTTTATTTTATCAGGATTCTTATTTATAAAATCTTTCCAGCCGGAATATTCTTTAGTCAATGTCGGTCTGCCCATTTGTAAATAATGACAATAAGCAGCCGCCAACCCATCTGTTGCATCCATAAAAGGCAGCATATCACTCTCCGGTATATGTAACATCCTTTTCAACATATCAGCGACCTGTTCCTTGCTGGCTTGCCCATTACCGGTTATCGCCATCTTTATCTTCAACGGCGCATATTCTGTTATAGGAATATCACGGCTCAAAGCAGCAGCCATAGCCACTCCCTGTGCCCTCCCTAATTTTAACATCGACTGCACATTTTTTCCAAAAAAAGGCGCCTCAATAGCTAACTCATCAGGTAAATAAGCTTCTATTATACCAACCACCCGTTCAAAAATACGGCGCAGTTTTAAATAATGGTCACCATATTTACGAAGATCAATGACCCCCATAGTCATTACCTGCGGTTTAGTACCTACTACTTTCAGCAGGCCATACCCCATTATGGTTGTCCCAGGATCTATACCCAGAATGATTTTCTCTTTTACCGGCTGAATCACTTAATCACCTCCATCAAAGTGGGAAAGCCAACCACCTTATCTTTAAATATCTTCATCATTTCCTCATTCAGATGCATCCCTTGCTGAGTATGCCAACGATGCAAGGCCGCTGTATCTTCCACCTCCCATTGCAATGAAAAACATTCTGAATCCTGCTCTTTGTGACTAAGGATGTGCGTAAGACGGGGATTTTGCAATATTCCCGTCTTTTCCACTTCGGGTATATAGCTTTCACTAAGCCAAATGACAAAATTACGCGCATCGTCAATGCCTGTTTGATAAGTTGTATTATAAATTAACATATCTATAGTCTTTAAATTAAAAAAGGCCTGCTTCGCAGACCTTCATTTTATCATTAAAAAAGTGGAGCATGCGAGACTCGAACTCGCCACCTTTAGACTGCCAGTCTAACGCTCTAGCCAGATGAGCTAATACCCCGAGAAATAATAACGATGCAAAGATACATAGAAAATCAATAATACAAAGCTTTTAAATCGTATGAAGAACATCTCGGTCAAAGACGTGCACTCTCTTTATATATGGGAGCAATCAGGCATTTGCATAACGAAGCTAAAAAAGAATATAATGATGAAGAAGCAGGGGACATAAAGATACCATGGTCTCCATTTACCAAGTATTCTATACCTAATATAATATGTACCCGCGAAAGAGCTTTGGACGCAGATACTATCAGAGCCATATACAACCTGCCATATATACTCACTAAAGATAAAAAGGAGAAGGATTGCAGATTTAATTTTGCAAAGGATATGTTTATATTATCCTTTTGCTTGATGGGTATGAACTCGGCAGATTTGTTTCTTTGTGACACTATAAGCGAAAGCAAGGGAACGCTTACAATCACATACAACAGGGCAAAAACTGCAACAAGAAGGACTGATAAAGCAAAAATAAGCGTTAACATTCATCCCTTCATATTGCCCATATACGAAAAGTATAAGGACGTATCCGAAGAAAGAGTTTTTAGGTTATATAAAAAGTATTCCACTTATGGCAGACTCAATGTTGCCATAAATGTAGGTTTGAAACAGATAGGGAAAGTTCTTGGCATTGAAGATTTGGAATTTTACGCAGCCCGGCATTCTTTCGCTTCCATCGCACGAAACGATTTAAAAGTGGACAAAGGTACAGTAGGAGAAGCACTAAATCATGTAGATAAAGAGAACAGAATGACAGATCTATACATAAAAAAAGATTTTTCCGTAATTAATGATGTTAACAGTAGGGTTATTGATTATGTTTTTAACCCCGATATGATGAAAGGGTAAATGTAAGGCAGCTTATTTGGCTGCCTTTTCTATTCTCCCTAAATAATCTTAGCTGTTCAATAGTCGGATTAAAACGTAGAATTTCTTCCAGTCTTGCTTTATCACTAATATCATTGAATTAAGATATTTTCCACAATCGAGAATTTTTGCACATCTATCCAATTGAAATTCTCCCTGTGAATATTTACCTATTGTTAAGTATTTTCTTTACCCAAATGAACTGCTTTTTTGGCAAAAGCATGAAAAGCAACCGTATGTCAACATGTCGTCAGGAAGATTGTATTCAATAAGATCTAGAATGCTTTTTATCTATTGTTGTAATTGAAATAAACGCTCTGTTAAGATGTCCATTTTGTTCTACACTCTTTACTTGAACTTTAAAAAGTTTATATTTCGAATCATGAAAAACCTTACTATGCACAGTTTTAACATATCCTATATCTATACCATCCTTAAAGAGTTGCACTGCATATTTGTCATACAAATTTCTCTTATCCAACTTCCATTCGAGTATATCCCCTTCCTTTAATATTCCACTAGGTAACTGTCTTCTTGTCAGCCCGCAAACCTCACTAGTAAATTTTAAATCACGAACAGGGTAATATTCTGCCAAAAATTCAAAATTATCTGTTGATAACAATCCTTGAGTTTGAGCCAGTACGTAGTATTTATTCTCTTTCAATTTAGGGTTAATCTCCCAATAATTATAATATTTTTGTATATCGGAACGCTCCGTATTAGTTAAGCGTTGAGCAAATACCTCTAAAACATTATTTTTATATACAACTTCTGGGTTTGGAAAGTCAGGATACATATTAAAGCCTTTTTCTAAAGCTTCTTTTACTCCATCAGATATATATTCAAACCTAACTCCTTCAGTCTGATTTCGAGTTATTTTACCTATCTTTATTCGACTGTCATTTCTGCCACGTCTCCAGATTAGATAGATGCGCTTTATATATCTCTTCATAATATAATGTTTTTTAATCTCAAAATGCGTTCTTTTATCAGTTTAAATATCAGCTCCTTACGATAAGAGGATAAACCATATTCTTTCCTCAAATCATTTGGAAGTTCTTTATCTATATTAAAAATTATATCACGTATTTTGTTTTCATCATACAAAGATATAACATTATTTATTATGTTATCAACTATTTCTTGATATTCGACTCTTATATTTTTTATAAGCTCAAAATGATTCAATTTGATTCCATCGTTTCCCCATCTTATTTCAGATTTACCTCGATTGATAAAACTATCAAACATTATATCATCATTTAGCATCTGCTTTACTGCGTCTTCACTTTTTTCTCTAGCTAAACAACAACCGCTATCATATATTGGAGAATACCTACCTTCCATTTTGAGAATTTTCATTTTTACATGTCCGTTCGGGTTCTTGAGTTCTTCGTTTTTAGATAAAAAATCCTTTATTTGCTTAAAACGATCTTTTAATTTAGAAAAGATATGGTTTGCTTCTTCATTAGTCAATTCGGTTTCTTTGTATGGCGTAATAAATCCCCAATTTTCTTGATGCCTATCACTATTCCCAATAATGCTGTCAAAAATGATAGTTTTTATGATATCTTCTATCTGTTCACCCAAATTGAAACTTTCGATTGCCGATTTTATAAAATGAAAGGTATAAGCTGAATATGATTCTTTATTTTCAGGCTTATAAGTATTATCATAGCCAGTTAATATACTCACCCCCTCAGTCAAACATTCTTCTTCGGTATTCATGGACTTAGAAATACATCCTATTTCACTTTCATGTTTTGCTATATTATATTCTAATACATCAAATCCTAAAGAACGACCTACTTCTGAAGATATAATTTCAGACCAGAACTCTGGTTTGTAATCTTTACCTTCTTTCAACATAGAGGTTTTGAAAAAATATACACAGTCATCTTCAGGATTACTAACCACACATTTATTGCGTGTACCTTTAGTGTTAAAAAAGGGTTTTTCGTTCCATTCTGTTATATCATAAAACTTAGCCATATTCTTATTTTTCGCAAACTTACAAATAAGAAATAGTATTTACAAGAAAAGCAACAATAATGATATGTATGAAGATATAATCCTTACAATAATCACAAGAGGAATCCGACATACATATAAATGTCTTGTTGCTTTTACCACATTCCAACTCATCACTGGGATAGTTCAATTTATAAATTTAAAGTCTTATGATGAAGCTTGTCTGTTGCGCCAATGTTTTACTATCAGCATAACGACAATCAAAACGGTTACACAAGCACAGACAAAACCGATTTGTTTAAACAGCGTGGATTCTTTTTTCTCTTTTATGGTTTCTGATCGCTTTTTTTCATAAATATCAGAAGTAATATCCTTATCGGCTTTCACCTCCGTACTGTCTTTGGTTGCAGTTTCCTTCTTTCTATTTTTGCTGAAATCACCTTCTATATGCCCATCTGCCAGTAACGGAGGTTTATCGGTCAGACTGTCGGGCGGTTTTCGGGTATCATAGATACGGAAATCAATCACATAGTTGCCATTAGTGGTAATGAGTTCGCTCAAAGACGTACTTGATCCGTGTACAATGTTGACAGATTCACGTGTACTATCTTTCTGTATAATCTTAGTGTCTGACTTGACAGCCTTATGCGAGCTGCCACAGGCAAACAACAGGAACAAACACATGAAAGGAGCCAGCAATATATGTCGGCTTACCCAGTTCATAACTCTAACCAACATAGTCTACAACTTAAGAACTTGCATCCTGTTATTTCCGTCAGCCCGATAACTGACGTGCACCCAAGCGAAGTTAGACTCGTCAATCAATTGATCATAGGGCAGGTTCTTTCGGATATACTCAAACAACAACTTGTTTTGCTGTCTGTCCCCAGTGTCAATATCAGCAGCTTCCCCCTTCATGTGCTGCGAGGTCTTACTTCCCTTGACGGCCGCATTAAGTTCCGGACAGCGATAACCACTGTTTACTGTTATAGGCTTTCCCCACCATGTGCGTAACGGGTCCAGTACGTTGTCCACCAAGGCAGTCAGAGCAGTCACATGCTCCTGTCTGCATCTGTTGTTGATACCCAAGCGGTCAGCAGTCGTTGACTTGCAGAGTTCCGCAATCGTAAAAAACTTCATTTCTTATCCTCCTTATCTTTAATTAATGTAGCCCTGCGTGGTGGAATACGACGGCCGCATTCGCTGTCGGGCCTGTCACAACGGTTATGTTCGGCATCTTTCAATTGCAGTTCCAGCTCGTGGCACTTATGAATCCATGCCAGCTTATCAGACTGTTCATTACGAAGCTCAACGTATAACGCATCAATCTTGGCGTCACGCTGGGCGATACGTTCTTCCAGCCAGTCAACCTGCTTGCGCTCGTTCTCATCCTCCATTGAATCGGCGGACGCATCCTCTTTCCGTGCGTTAGTCTTGCGGTTCACCCAGAACGTGACACCCCAACGGACAGCCTCCAATCCTCCGAAAGCCCCGATTATAGCCAACCAGTCGTTTAATTCCATTCTGTCTATTGTTTATCTGATTATAATACTACTTCAAAGATATGTCTATTTACTTGCGTCATTGTTGCAGAATTACTTAAATCCATTGCCACGATATGACAATAAAAAAAGAGCCCGATGACAATATTTATTGCCATCAAGCTCCTGGTTACACTGCAAAGATAGTGAAAACTATTCCATATTCAATCCATATTGAAAAAAATAATCAGGAGCAATATTTCGATTATCCGAAGAATTTAAAGAGTCACAATATTAATAGAAAACAAATAGGATTCATGAAATCTACCGATTGTCTATAAAATCAGATGTTCTCAAGCCTTTATCAGGAAACATCTTTACTTTTTTCCTTTTCCTTTGAACATTTTTCAAGTCACGCACAATGGTGCTGGAAAGTACCTCCGAATAAATCTGTGTGGTCTTTACGGAAGTATGTCCGAGCAGCTTCTGGACTGTTGTAATCGCAACTCCCTGATGAACCAGCAGGGTGGCACAGGTATGACGGCTCACATGGTAGGTTATCCGTTTTTTGATACCACACAATCCGGCCAGCTTTCGAAGCTGCTTATTCACTTCCGAGTTACAGGGTAGGGATGCAAGACTACCTATATCCGGATAACGGTCAAGAATGCCCAATGCCCTGC
>VOFI01000278.1_pt1 | contig 118001 bp, 106 predicted proteins | sample 5384131 | NCBI WGS metagenome assembly VOFI01 (sample SAMN12384728, study PRJNA508395) | human gut metagenome | isolation source: healthy gut H | host: Homo sapiens | reverse complement strand
GTCAGGGAATTGTTAGAGGGCGCTGGCTATCGGGCTGGATTTGCCCTTGTGCCGGGAGCTGCTGGGGACGTACTGGGCTTCAGGATGCTTTCCCGCAACGGAATGAATGATCCCTACGGTCCCCATGCCGACGGCATGTGCATTTCCGAGGGAGGGGCGGCCACGGATGCTGGTTAAGTCCGCCGCTTCCATGGGCGGCCATAATGTAGTGCTGAGCCTTGACGTGGGCGGCTAACATGTTTCTGGAGCGAGAACGCTTATGAAGAATCCTGGACAGTTTTTATCAGAGTTGAAGTCCGCGGGACTGCTGCGCGTTCTGCGGAATGTGGATTGCCTGCCCGGCGGCATGGCCCGCATGGAGGACGGCCGGGAGGTAGTCAACCTGGCAAGTAATGATTACCTGGGCCTGGCTCATCATCCGGCCCTGGCGGAGGCTTTTTCCCGTGCGGCGCGTGATGGCGGGGCCGGGGCCATGGCTTCCCGCCTGGTCACGGGACGCGCCGGGCGCATTCCGGTCTGGAGGAGGCCCTGGCTGATCTGAAGGGGACTGAAGCGGCGGTCAGCTTTTTCCTCCGGTTACGCAACCTCCCTGGGGGTGATTACCTCCATTGCGGACCGGGAGGATACGGTGCTGATGGACAAGCTGTCCCATGCCAGCCTGATTGACGGGGCGCGTTTGTCCGGGGCGCGCTTGTCTACGTTTCTGCATAACGATATGGAGTCATTAGGAAAAAAGTTGCAGCATTTGCGGAGCGCGAATCCTTCCGGCGGAATCCTGGTGGTGACGGAATCCGTTTTCAGCATGGACGGAGACCGCGCGCCTCTTCAGGAAATCGTGCGCCTGAAGGATGAATTCGGCGCTCTGCTGCTGGTGGATGAAGCACACGGATTCGGTGTGCTGGGAGAACACGGGGCGGGATTGGCGGAGGAACTGGGCGTCTCCTCCCGGATAGATTTTCAGATGGGGACCTTGAGCAAGGCCGCCGGGGTGAGCGGCGGTTATGTAGCCTGTTCCCGCGCCTGGGCGGATGTGATGATCAATTCTGCGCGGTCCCTGATCTATTCCACGGCTCCGCCTCCCGCCCTGGCCGCCGCCGCCCTGGCCGCAGTGGAAGTGATCCGGAGCGCAGAGGGGCAGGAACTGCGCCGTCATGTTTCCGTGCTGGCGGATGCCTTGTCCTCCGCGCTGGGAATGCCCGGCAGGCCCGTTTCCTCCATCTTCCCCGTGGTAATGGGAGAGAATGATGCCGCCCTGGCCGCAGCGGGTACGTTGCTGGAACGCGGTTTTCTGGCTCCCGCCATACGTTATCCTACGGTCCCCCGCGGAACGGCCCGTCTGCGCGTTACGGTGACGGCGGCCCATCGGGACGTCCAGATCGGGCGGTTGGGAAAAAGCGTTGGCGGAATTGCTCCACGGATAATAACATAATTACTTGAATAATGATGAAAGCGTTGTCTTCCCATTCCCTTCATTTGGTCCTGAGCCTGTTTTTCCTGCCGATGATCGTGGTGTATGCCGTGACCGGCCTGCTGTACATGGGCGGCGTGGATCAGCACTTCACTTCCCATGTGGCGGTGCATGAGCTGAATGCCGCCGACCAGCCGCCCTATGAGGATTCCTGCAGGGAACTGGAACGCCGCGGAGTGGCATTGCCGGAAGGAAAGGTAAGGCCGTTCAAAGGGAACTACCTCCTGGGTCCTATGACGAATACGCATGTGCTGTTCCTCAGGAAAGGCCATGCCCTCCGGGCGGAAGTGGTGGAGCCCGGCATTTACCCCAATCTGATGCTGGCTCACAAGGGGAAGGCGGGATGGTGGTTTATTGCGTTAGGATACGGGGCGGCTCTTTCCCTGATTATACTGTATGTTACCGGAATTCTGCTGATGTGGAAAAACCGCGGGAAGCGGAAATTGATGCTGGTCAGCGCCTTCTTGGGAACAGCCGCTGTGGTGGTGGGGTATCTGATGCTTTGAGGCGTGGAATGACAGCCGGATGTCCGGAATGGCAGAGCTTGCATCTTGACAGGAATGCTCTCTTCCAGTAAGGGAAGGGATGAAGGTTCCAAAGGGAATTTTCACTGAACTCCATAGAATAACACGATCATGAATGCTCCTGATTCTTCTCCCCCTCCGTCCTGCTGCAGCGGTTCCCCCTCCTGCACGGCTGCTTTGGTCCTCGGCATTATTGCCCTGGTGCTGGCGTTGATCGGATTTTTCCCGTGCCTGGGCTGGATTACCCTGATTCCTGCGGCTCTGCTGGCCATTATTGCCCTCATCATGAGTATTGTGGCTGTGAGCAAGGGCTCTCCCAAGGGCGCTCTTGTCGTCGCCATTATTGCGTTGGCGGCATCTGCCGCAGCAGGCATTGTCCAGGCATGGATGGCCAGCGCGACCGTGACTTACATGGAACAGCACCAGGATTATGTGGAAAAGAAGGCGCAGGAGATCCAGAAAGAGCTTCAACAGATGGAGCAGCAGAACCAGGAGCAATTGAAAAGGCTCAGGGATGCGGAGGATTCCTCCCCCGCTGATGAAAAGGGTTCCCAGGACCTGTAGTTTCTGAAACGCTTTCAAGGGAGCACGGCGATGAATTGCAGGCGCTCTGCGTGGCGTTCATGCCGCAATAGCTGGATGATCAGGAAAGTGTGGCTGCCTGCATGGGCCATCCTGTCCTTACTATTGTTGGCGCCGTCCCTCATGGCCCTGGCAGTCAGTCCTGCCGGGATGAATTCACTGGCGGCTTCCGTGGCTGTGCCGCACCGGGAATGCCCTTTGTGCGGCATGACGCGCGGGTATGTGGAAATGGCCCGCGGAAATATACGCGCCGCATGGGAGAGGAACCGGGGCGCTCCGGTCTGGTTTATGGCAGGGCTGCTCAATGGAGGAGCTGCCGTGTTTTATCTGGCATGGTGTTGGCGGAGGAGGGCAGACTTGGGGGAAGAAAAATGGTCTTCCGGGATGAAAAAACAGCAGGCGGAAAGGGAAAAACAACTTCCTGACCGGTGCAGGGCCATGGATGTGTCATGCGTTTTTTGTCATACTGGCGATGTTCTGAAGAAGGTATGCAGCTAGGGAAGCAGTATGATTGACCATGCAATCATGGTATTTATTTTTAGCGCATTGAGAAGCGTTCGGTCTTTGTTTTGACATGAGCCGGGGATGTTGGAACAGGAGAGAGCCGTCAAGGGGCAACAGGGAGGTTCCTTGACAGATTTTACACGCTTTCTTTAACATTAGAGCGTTTCCGTGTCTGGAAATCCAATGAAAAAATGAAAGATGAACAAAATAAACTACTCGGATCCCCGCCGTTCCGTCCCCGATACCGTTTCAACCATTCTTGCATTGGTTCTGGGTATTGTAGGATTGATTCTTGCGTTGCTCGCCTTTCTTCCATGTCTGGGGTGGGTAGCAATTGTCCCCGGCCTTCTCTGTGCCATTCTGGCTATTATTCTGGGAGCGGTAGCGGTAAAGAGGAGTGATGACAGGACGTATGGTTCTGCCAGGGGCGCGCTGACTTGCGGGTGTGTCGGCCTGGTGATCATTATTGGAGCGATCATTTATCAGGGCATGATTCTGGCGCCTGTGATGAAACAGGCGGATGCCCATACGGAGGAATTCACATGGACGGCTTGCAGCGCTGTGAGGGAGGCGCGGAAGGAAATGCACCCCAACGCATGCGAGGCGGTGGACCGTGTTATCTCTTTGATCGACCATCCGGAGGAAAGAAAAGAGACGGTGACGGAGAGGTTCCTGGAGGTAGCGCCACCGGCTCCAAGGGGCGCTACTGCCGTACTGGAAGGCCCGGTGCCTTCTGTTTCCGGTAAATGAGGCGGTAAAATCTTTGAAGGCAGGGCACCCGGTGTTCGTTTACCGGCTGTTTCTTCTGTCATGGAAATCCTGCAGGCAGGGCGGTTTGAAGGGGATTGCATGTCCATTCAAACCGCCCTTCTTCATGCACGCGGCAAAGAGGCTTTGGCTGGCGGAAACGTACGGGGCGGAGAAGGGCCTTTTTATGGGATTCAGCATATTGAGTCTTCCGTCGGATGAGAGGAAAGAGATAATTTGACAGGAGGGGTGGACGGAATGGATGCAGTTGCAGACTTTTTCCGGCAGTCTGAACGGCTGGTTGGAGAAGAGGGTATCTCCTGCTTGTGATAATGTCCATATCGGTGGAAATGGGGCCGGGTATTCATTTTCTTTTCTTGCCGAGGTGCAACGCGGAGGAAGGGCCGGAAGAAACGCATGAGAGGAAAAGCAGACTCATTCCTGCCACCGTGAAAATGCCTCAATTTATTTGAAACCAATGTCCTAGGCCCGTTAAAACAGCGTGCATTCATACAGGGTAATGATGAAGGTTGGAACTGATGCAACGCATCATTTCATTACAACTCAACGATTATCTGTATGAATGAATCCATATCAAATTCTCCGCAGCCTGATCCTGTGGAGCAGCCGGGAATCATCTTTTTCATTCCCTGCAAGGCAAACAACGCTCCTCTGCTGGTGGAAGCTGTACAGGGCATCCGCCGTGCCGTTCCGGAAGCGTCTGTCATTATTCTGGACGATGACCGGGCACGCTGTCCCCAAACCGTCAGGGAAGTGCTGAGGAACATGTCCGTGGAATGGAAAGTGCTGAAGAAAACTGATACGTCCTCCGAACATGCGGCCGCTATTCTGACTCTGATGGCTCAGGCTGTGCGCCATGAACATGATGTGCTGGTGCGCACCAAGCCGGACAATCTCATTCTCCATGCCGGTTTTTTAAGGGAATTTGCCCGTTCCGAAGCGGGATTATCCGGAACCTGTCTTCTGTCCGGCCTGCTGTTCAATGAACTTTATGCCCTGAAGCCTGCTGTGCTTCGGGGCATTCTCCAGCATCTGGAGCAATCCTCCTCCGTGATGAAATGTCCGGAGGGCGCCGTCATCCTGGGGGCGTTTACCGCCCTGTTCCCGGATGGGGCCCCACTCCTCGCCAGAGCATGGACGCGAGGAACCGGAGGTCCCCTGTGGGGGCATTACAACTGGACGACTTTTCCGTCTGCGGAATCCCTGGCGGACATGGACATGGTATCCATGAGCCGGCGTTATCAGGACAAGGTGGCGCGCCGCGCCCGTATCTCCGTCATGAGATGCCTGCGGAACGCCATCTGTAACCGTCCTGTTTCCGTGGACCGTCAACCTGCCGCCTGAACCTGACCCAAAGCATCTGCCGGGAATGGGGCCGGGGAAATTCCATGGCGGCGTTTTCCCTTATTCCCGGCAGGTGCCTCAACGACAATAAAACAATGAAAGAAATTGATAATCAGTTATCCACTCCGGAACAATCCGGAGGAATGCCCAGCCATCCCGTTACATTCGTTTCCAATGATGAACCGTCTCCGATGCCGTGGCCCAATACGTGGTACCCTGTCACTCCCATAGGGCCGGAGACGGAATACCCGTGCCCGTGTTCCGAGGGCGACTCCGGTACGGGAAGTACGGACAACAACAGCGTGGACTTCTCCATAGAATTCGGACGCTTTCCCAAGTGGCCGGAATTGAGTGGAGGCCGCCTGATGCTGAACCTGAACATGATGGATGCCGGGTTATGCTGGGGGACCGCTTTCCAGTACGAGCACATTTCCCAGCGCCGTCTGGAAGTGGCTGAAACCCTCAATGCATCCATCAGCCGCCCGGAAGAACCGGAAGACGTTTCCCGGGCGGTGGTGAAGACGGAAAAAGGATTTCCGCGTTATTACAGCTTTGCCTCTCCAAATGTTTCCGGGGCAGAGGTTCTTGGCGGTACCCAGATGTTCAAGGACAGGATGCGGCGCGTGACCGTGGATGGCGTTTCCTATCTGGAAGAAGTTCAGGAAAGCGGCATGACCATGCGCTTCCGCCCCAATTCCGCTATATTTGACTATCGTGACGCCGCGCGGCGTGAAAATCACCTTTGCTGAACTGGCCGCGGAACTTAAGGTAGTCAGGCAGGACGCCTACGACGAACCCGGCACTGCGGTGGAAACTTTCAACTCCCTTTCCCTGTTCATGCTGAAGCAGGTGTGGAACAAGACGGACGGCTTGCTGGATCTAAGCAATGTTCAGAGCATTAGATGGTATGCCCCCGCAGACGTGACGGGGCGGCACAACGATGGCACGTATATCATCCGCAAAGGAGCCGTTCCGATCAAGACATGGAAGCTGTCCTGGTCGTTCGCGGATACGGAGACGATGGTCGCCAGGGCTGTGGATGAAGAAAATCCGGAAGTGACCCAGATGCTGTTGCAGACATTCCGTATTGAAGAACCGGGAGGTTTTATCAGTGAATGGCGCGCGGGCCTTTACCCGGATGACCTGACTCTGGTGAAAGGCGAGGGGGATGATGCCATCAGCATCGTTACCAGATGCCTTCCGGCGGCCGGCCATGAAAACCTGGTTGCCAAGGATATTAACGGACAGGCCATGGTGGCGGGAGGGTACTACACGGACAAGAAGGAAAAATTCAAGTATGTATACAGCGGCGTGGCCGGAACCGAGCATGCCGTGCTGTGTTCCGCAGAAAAGGAAGTATACCAGCGCCGTTTGTACGGGGACGTCCTTATCTCCCGCACGGAAGCATATGGAACCCCGCTGGAAAGAACATGGACGTACGGATACGGCAGCGATCCGTCTTCCCCCAACTACGGCAAACGCATCAGGGAAACGCGCCCTGACGGTTCCGTAGTGGAGATGGAGTATGATTCCAACGGGAACGTGATTCAACGGACGGAGCCGTGGTATGGGGATATTTCTATGAGGACTTCCTATTCATATGCAGATGAATTGTTCAATGACCGGAGAATTTCTCAGGAGCTTGTAGAACTGGTATCTCCTCAGAGGACCGAATGTCTGGAAAAAACACAGTATGAATACAATAAGACAGAACAGGTTTATTCGAAAACCGCCACACGCACCTATCTGGGTTCAACAAATGTGGGTGTTCTGAATTCGGTAACTACGGTTGAGGAATGGTACACAGCTCATGACTGCGTGTATGCGCCAGGACGGTTGAAATGCAGATATCAATATGAAAACGTGCAAGATGTAGATAATCCTGATATAGTAAATAATGGAGAGGCCAGAAATATTTCACGTCGCGAATATTCTACCTGCAGTGATTATGGCTCTGTTTGGAAATGTACAGAGGATGACTATATAGATGTGGCGGATTCAGAAAAGTCCTCCAGGATAATTCGCTATTATGCAGAGAACGGCGATGAAATTGCTACAGACCATCAAGTTCATTTATATTCGCCGGGATTTGTCTCCATTGACTTTCGCCGGATGTCTTATGATCCTTCACATCGTTTGATCCGGACAGATTACGCCAATGGCTTGTATTCCATGATGGAATGGAGTTGTGCGGGACCGTTGTGGGAAACAGATGTAAGAGGGCTGCAGACGCGTTATACCTATGATGGGGCCAAACGTCTGGTGTGTGTGGAAAGGGATGCTGCCGTGGCTGTGGAAAATTGGAATGATGTAGATATGAATGCCGATTGTCCGGATAGTATAACGGAAACGACATACGATGGGATGGGGAGGATTTTGTCAGTGAGCCACTCCATAGGGGACAGGAAAACGACGGTTTCTTCCCAATATGATTTACTGGGAAGAGTCACTTCCCGGACGGATAAGATGGGGCGAACCTCCCTTTATTCTTATTCCCAAGACGGATTGACAATGATTGAAACAACATCGCCCGGAGCTACGCTGGTGACCAGGAAAGCTCCTTCCGGCCTGGTTGTGGAAGAGTCCGGCACAGGACGGGAGGCGCGTTATTATGAATATAAGGCGGACTGGTCCGGGATTTGGAAATATATACGCCGTCTTTCCTCATCCGGAGATATGATAGAAAATATTCTGGAAAATGCAGATGGCAAGATATTGAGAATTTTACATTCTAACGGCGCTGTGATGGTAGACCAGTATAACGCCGAATATAACGGATTCGGGCAAATAGTATGTGAACAGCAAAAGAATGAATGCCCGTTGTGGTACCATTATAATAACAGAGGAGAACTGACGGGATGGATGAGGAGTTGGAATGACTGGCCTGATAATTCTCCATACAGGTATTCAGTGGTTTCCCGTTATACCCGCCTGTCTTTTCCTCCTCCCGGATTGTCTGCTTCAGCGGTAAATGCTGTCTGGCGTATGGACTACGTACAGGCTATTTGTGAGGGATTGGATGCTGACTTCGAATATACATATACATTAGTCTCCAGAACGGACAGTGCCCTGCAATCTTTGGAGTCAGTCGTTATGAGGGAGAGGCTACCGGAATACCGTTCCATTTGGGAAAAAGTTTACAATGAAAACGGTAATATACGTGTTCTAAGGGGACGGAAGGGATGTGACAGGGAAGAGGAAGAAGTCATCCTGAACGGGGATACCGTACGCCTGATACAAATAGATGGGACAATGACCCAGTACAAGCGTACTTACAGTATGACCGGAGATATGCTTACAATCCGCGATGCCCGTGGTAAAGACATGACCATCGTCAACGATGCCACAGGAAGGGAAACAAGCCGAACGGACCAGGACGGAGAGACGACTACTACCTCCTATGATGCGGTTACAGGGCTGGCAAATTGTATTGTAACTCCTGATGGCAAGCAGACATGGTTTTCCTATGATTTTCGTGGACGCTTAGTGCAGCAGGATGGAACGGCTGTCCAGCCCATCAAATGGGAATATGATGCCATGGACCGTATTGTGGCTCTGCATACCTATCGTGCATCAGGATCTGTTCTGGATGCGATTCCATCCTCGGATTCCGATATCACACGCTGGACTTATGACCCTGTGAGTGGACTTGTGGTGAATAAGACTTATGCGGATGGTTCCATGACTTCGTATTACCATGATGACTGGGGCGTCTGGGAACTCGTATCCAGTCCCGCGGAGTGACGACGGAATACCAGTATGATACTGTATCAGGAAAAATAGCTTCTATAACGCATAGTGATGGAACTCCGTCTGTGTCATTTTCCTATGATAGGATGGATCGGTTATCTTCCGTCCAGGATGCATCCGGAACACGTTCCTTTTACTATTGGGATCTTGAAGATATTGCCTACGAACAAACTTCTGGCATGGTAGCAAGCCTGCTTGAGTACCAGCGTGATTCTTTGGATCGTTCGTCCGGATATACGTTTTCTCTGAATGGAACAATGGTACAGCAGGTCGCTCTGGAATATGATGTCGCAGACCGCCTTTCTGCAATGTCGCTTAATGGTTCATCCTTTACGTATGGATATGATTCGGCTACGGGCTGGCTCAACAGTTTGACCTATCCGAATGGAGTGGTTAGAAACACAGTGTTTCATGCCAATCTTCCTTTGCCGGTGTCCCTGACTTACGTGAAGGGAACTTCCTCCATTCCTGCGCTCAAGCACGCCTATACGTGGGACAGTATGCGGCGTCCTTCCGTACGGGAAGACTATGTGGGTTCAACTGCTCTTTCCCGTCGCCACACATATGGCTACAATGCACGAGGGGAATTGACGGAAGACACCATGAACGCGGGAGGAGCCTTCAGCTATGACTATGACAATATCGGCAACCGCCAGACGGCGGCAGAACAAGGCATTTCCAGTACCTATCGAAGCAATAGTTTGAACCAGTATGCTACTGTGACACATTCAGGAACAGCCTTCGCACCTGTGTATGACTCTGACGGTAATCAAACGAGTGTGAACACTTCCACAGGAATATGGTCTGTCCAGTATAATGCGGACAATCGTCCGGTGGTCTTTACACAGGGAAGCAAAAAGGTGGAATGTGTGTATGACTATCTTGGTCGACGTGTGGAAAAAGTGGAATATGATGGAAATAACTTGACCAGACGTACAAGATTCGCGTATATGGGATATCTAATGGTGGCAAGCATGGACTGCACGCAAAATACCTCCAATCCGCCCTTGCTGGGTACGTGGTTTTGGGATCCCTCTGAATCGGAGTCGACACGGGTATTGGCGATGTGCACGCACAATGCGGACAAGAGCGTGGCCACCACCCGTTATGTGGCGCATGACCTGCTCAAAAGCGTAAGCGCTCTGTTTGACTCCTCGGGAAACCGTCAGGCGAAGTTTGAATACACGCCCTACGGAGAAACCTTGAGTTCGGAAGGAATTAAGACCGCGTCTATGCCATTCCTTTATTCCTGCGAGTACCATGACGAAGACTTAGGTTTAATTTACTACAATTACCGCCATTACAATCCACAAGATGGTCGCTGGATATCCAGAGATCCGATTGGAGAAAAAGGTGGTGTCCATTTATATGGATTTGTAAAAAATAATCCTGTATTAATTAGTGAGTATCTAGGTCTGTCTTTTTCTTCCAGAGAAGAACGGTATGGAGATGGTTGCGTTTTAACACAGGACCCTAGTGATATTACAGTGACTGAGGAGTTTGCTGGAACACGGGAAACCGAAAGATATGTACGTAAAGTGTCTGAAGCAGTAATTGAAAAGCACACTAAACGTCCTAAACTTGTAAAAACCGCAGTTAAAGGATTAGATGCTTTAGGGATGTCTTTCACTACGGCGGCACCCTTTTTGCTTTCTTTACAGGTGAACGTAAAAGTAGAATTTACATGTAGGTGTAAATGCAAGTGTGAAGGTTGGTTAAAAAATGCGCTGTATGGAGAAGCAATTGCTCCAATGACAGGTTCATTTACAATTAATAGCAGAACCTTTGGTAACGGGAATCCATATACTGACGGATTGGGATCTATCAACAAGATACCAAAAAAAAAGAGGAAATTGAAGAAAAGAAACAAGAAGAATTCAATAAACTTTTTTCGTCAAAATTAAAAAGAATGTGAAGAGAAATGTAAAAAGTTAAGATAAACTAGCATGAAATGTAATATAAGTAAATATTTTTTATGGAGTGCAACAGGGGTGCTTTTCGCTGCAAATATTGTTTGGAGTATAATTTTTCTTTCAACCCAGAATTCTGTATGTGATCCGGAACAGGATGATATACAAATGTGTCAGGAACAAATAGACCGACTTTCCTATATTATTTCATTATCTGCTGAAATGGCAGTATTGAGGAAAGAAAAGGGTGATATGAAGGAGCTTGAAATTCTCTTACGGCAAATTGTAGATCAGATAACTGCTAATGTCATAGCAAATTCCATCTATGAATTTGATGGAAAAGGCTTAGTGAAATTTGACTTAATGAATAAAATATTTAAAGGATTAGTAGATGCCGGCTTGATTGATCCGGAAATATTGCAAAGTCCATTAGGCATTTATGAAGATGCAAAAAATCATAAAATAATACATAACTTGTATTCTTTCAATGGTAATACTGTTAAAAAAACTATGACGGTGGATGAATGTAAAAATTTTCAGAAATGGTTTTATGATAAAATAGTGAATCAAGTTGAGAAGGATTAGTTTTAGTTTTTATTGACTTTACATCATTTAATGAGGTTGTTTTATCAAATTAAAGCAACCTCATTTTTTTTAATATCTAAGAGTAACACTGAATGTAGAAATGATCCAAGCTATGGCAATGCAATTTCGCTATTCCTGTGAATGCTGTAACGAGAATTTGGGCTTAATATACTACATTAACTAATATATTGATTCTACTGTGTTATTTGATTACTGGCACTCATTTCAGTTCATCTATAGGTTTTGATGTTTTTAGTTATCCGTAATATCAGTATCTCAGCAGATAGTACAGATGTGCTAGACAGCAATAAAAAAAGGAGCGATGGGACAAGACGTACAAATATACTTAGGTAGATCATTTGGGATTTAAATGCTAACGCAGATGGGATCCCTCAAGAGAGACAAATAGACTAAAGTAGCTACACGCTAGGGAAATTGGAAAATATAAATCCTTCTAAATTTGTAGAAAAATTCCTCTTCTTCTTGAAGTAAGTTTCTCGTATTTAAGAGAATAACTGGTTATCGGCCGGATGAATCGACAATACAAAATATGAAATTCGAAGGTTGATTTTCAGAAAAGAAATAACGGTCAATATGCCGGGAAAATTATGCAAGGTCAGATTCAACGGAGCAATATATTGATGCAGTCGTAGATGCCGTTCTTAATATGTATAAGGATAAAAGTAAAATTACTGTTGATAAAAAGAGATTGCGATATCATATCTTTATCTAAGTTTTTAATATAAAGTAAATTATACGCCGAGGTACATATGTGCCTCGGTTTTTGTTCATAGGGAGCTCAGTTGATGGGAACGAGCATGGATTGCCTGTCCTACACCTCCAATTCATTTTTATTTGGCAGACAGCTTTGGAGCTTTCTGAACTGGGGGTAAAGCGGGGTTTGGGGTGCAAGGTACAACGCGAACAGGGAAGAAAAGGCAAGTGGTGCCTAATGTTATTCCAGGGGCTACGGGTTATTGGCCATTGTGTCAGGATAGACTATCAATGCTATTGGAAGAGAGGGAGATGAGTATCGATTCCCTTTTTAAATGGTGCTGCCTTTTGAGGAGAGCTGTTTTTGTCCTATTGCCTGTGGTCTTGTGCATGGGATGGTATATATGGACTTCATGGAAGGATTGGTTTCGCTGGCATGGGTCCGATATTTGAAGCGTTTCTTCCGGGGAGCGAATCGTGTGTGAAGATTGAGGACTATTCACGGAAAGCCTGTTTGGTTCTTGAAAAGCGAAGAGGCTTTCGCTGTCTGTTTTTAAAATGGTTTGAGGTTCTTTCTGCTTGTTAGGAAAGAATGTTTTTTTACTTTGGGTGAAAGTGGCCGCGAATAGAAAAAGCAGCTTGACCTGCCTTCTCCGATTGACTATAGGGAGGGGCCAAGTGGAAGCTCCCTTAGAAAGCTCTCTTGAGACTGTCTATAAAGGATTGCCGGTTTTTTAAATGCCGGGAGGGGAGGAAAGGTCTGCTGCGCAGGATTCTTCATGAACGCCAGAAGCGTTCCAGATATGGAATATTTTGCTTTTTTTCTTTATTGCATAGTTTTCTAATATTGCTTTTTTTGATGAAGTTGCGCTGTTTTCTAACATTTTTATTCTAGGCCCGTTTGATTTTATATATATAGTTTTTGGATATTGTATGAATATTTGCATGTCCATCTATAGATCAATCGAATTGCGGAAGAATACATCCGGAAGTTATAAGGTCAGACTAACCATTGACCGGGGAGCAAGTTCTGCGGCGCCAGGAAGTCGCTCGGTCTTGGCACCCATCAGGAGGATTGTGCGTTAAGGCGCGCCTACCTGATGCGGTGCTTATTGTTCCATATGGGATGGTTTCCCGGTGGAAAGATTGCCGTCAGGAATTCCGCCGAATGCGGTATTAAGGAGGTTGTGTGGGACAGCATGGACTGCATCGGAGATTCCGGAATGTTCAGGCTCACCGGAAGGGGCTGCCGCGTCGCCACGGATGAAACGATGGTCATCTGGTTTCAAACGAATGGAGATGAGGCAGTGCAGTGTCTTCGTTTGCTTATTTCCGGATGGAGAATAGATGACCGGGCGGGTGACCTGAGGGTTTTGATTCAGGGATTACAGCATTGCGCCTCGGAACAGCGCCAGCATCCCTGCCGGATTTTGAATATTGAAATCGGGTCTGGTTCCATGATGGCAGCGCGGGACGAGTGTGTATTGAAGGGCTAGGGAGCCGGACCGTTCCGGTTAAGTCAATTTTCAAGAGGGTTTTCTGAACGGTCGGAATTGCTTTTAATATATAACGAATAAGAACATATGGATTGTTTTGAAGAACGGCGGCAGGTTCTACTGCAGGAGCTGGCCGCCCTGTCCGGGGAGGGGGCTCTGTACGGTTTTTTAATGCGCCAGGGGGAACAGTTGCCGCCCTTTGCGGAGGAATGGAAAACGGAAGCCTGCCTCCTGCGGGGATGCCAGTACCGGGTATGGCTGCGGCTGGAGCTTGCAGGCGGTCTGGTGCGGATTGATGCCGATAGCGATTCCCTCATCAGCCGAGGTTTGATGGCTCTGTGGGTGCGTCTGTTTTCCGGACTGAGGCCGGGAGAAGTGCTGGCCGCAGAGACGGATTTCCTTCATCAGGGTGTTCTTGGCGGCTGGCTGATTCCTTCCCGGGCGAATGCCCTGGGCAATATGGCCTCCAGAATCAAGTTGGGCGTGCTGCGGTTGAAGCAGGAGGCGCGGAAGGAGGCCGCAGTGTCTGGCTCTCCTTCTTTCCTGCCGGAGCTTTCCTTGGAGCCTGTTGAACAAGGCCCGTTGCGGCAGATGGAGATGTCCGGCAGTTCCTGTCATGATGATCGCAAACAGGAAAAAGAGTTCCAGCGATAGAGTTATTGATGATGAAAAAGAAAGCAAGCATTCACGTTCATTTGTTCGTTTATTCGGGAGACGCCGCCCTGGTCGGGGAGAATCTGCTGTGTGTCCGGCATGCCCTCCCCGGAGCCCATTTGGTCGTGATTGACGACGGGCGCCATCCTTGCCCGGATGAGGTGAAGGCGCAGGCGGAGGAACTGGGGGCGGAATGGCGCGTGTCCTTTTGGGAAAGAGGCGGCAATTTGAGGGGGAAGGCCTGTATTGAAGGGATGCTGGGGGAGATGCTCCGGAGCATGGACGATGAAGGGGATACCCTGGTGAAGATAGATGCGGATACGGTGATGGTGTCGGGAGATGATTTGCTGCGTTTTGCCGACCGGAGGGAGATGGTGTTCTGGGGCAGCGGTTCCGTGGAACAGCGTGTTTACGGCTGCCTGTATGCCTTGAAGGCGTATGCGGCCGTAAAAATCCGGGAGTATGTTCGCAGGCTGGAGCTGCTGCCGGACGCGCCGGAAGATATTGTGATAGGCACCAGCGCTTTTAATTTATATCCTGGAGAGGAACGGCACATGGTTTATGCTCCCTTTGGTCCGGACGCGCCGGACAGCGGGTGGACGGCGTATTACTGGGGACGTTATCCGGAGGTGAAGGGTTACCAGCGTTTCACCATGGTGACGACGGGCAATCCTCCTCCGCAGCCGCTGGACAAGCGTCACCGTTTGCCCGTCATGAAGAATTTACGGCAGATGGCGGATATCCGGCGGCGTCTGACGGGCGCCGGGCACGGTTTATAGGAAGGGATTTCTGTCTTGCCGTTGGCGTGGTTCCGGATGCAGGAAGCTCTTTGAATGAAAAACCCCGGATGGAAGTTTTTCCATCCGGGGGTTTGTGTTTAAAGATTCCGGTTATTTTTTAGCGGGCAGTTTCACCTGGATGTGAATGTCGCGCAATTGCCGCTCTTCCGCAGCGGCGGGGGAGTCGCTCATCAGGTCCGCTCCGCGATTGTTTTTCGGGAACGCGATGACTTCACGGATGGATTCCGCGTTGCAGATCATCATGACCAGGCGGTCCAGGCCCAGCGCAAGGCCGCCGTGGGGCGGAGCGCCGAAGCTGAAGGCGTCCAGGATGTGGCCGAATTGTTCGCGGGCCTGTTCCTCCGTGACGCCGAGCGCCTTGAACATGGCGGATTGCAAGTCGCGTTCATGGATTCGGATGGAGCCGCCGCCCAGTTCCGTCCCGTTGAGCACCACGTCGTAAGCCTGGGCGCGCAGGTCTGAGGAGAGTTCTCCCTTGAGCAGTTTTTCCTCGTCTTCCTTGACGGGGCGGGTGAAGGGGTGATGGATGGCCACCCAGCGCTGTTCTTCCTCATCCCAGCCCACCAGCGGGAATTCGATGACCCACAGGAAGTCGCGTTCCGTGTTGTCCTTAAGCAGTTCCATGAATTCGGCGCATTGCAGACGCACGCGGCCCAGGATATCGCAGGAGGGTTCCCACGGACCGGCCGCAAAGAGAACGAGGTCTCCGGTTTCAATGTTGAGGGCTTCCGTGAGTTTTTGCTTTTCTTCGTCGGAAAGGAATTTGGAGATGGGGCTTCTCCAGTCTTCCTCCGCGCACCTTGATGTAGGCCAGGCCCTTGGCTCCGGCTTCCACGGCGGTTTTCGTCAGGGCGTCGATTTGTCCGACGGAGGCGGAGCCGAACCCCTTGGCGTTGATGGCCTTGACCACGCCTCCATTGCTTACGGCGGAGGAGAATACCTTGAACCCGCTGTTTTCAAAGATGGAGGAGACGTCCGTCAGCTTCATGCCGAAGCGGCGTTCCGGCTTGTCGGAGCCGTACTGGTCCATGGCCTCCCTCCACGTCATGCGGGGGAAGGGGGTGGGAATGTCCACGTCCAGGGATTCCTTGTACACGCGCTTGAGCAGGCCTTCCACCAGGTTGTAGATGTCTTCCGGCGTGATGAAGGAGGCTTCAATGTCCACCTGGGTGAATTCCAGCTGGCGGTCCGCACGCAGGTCTTCGTCACGGAAGCAGCGGGCGATCTGAAAGTAGCGTTCCATGCCGGCTACCATGAGCAATTGCTTGTACTGTTGCGGGGCCTGGGGGAGGGCATAGAATTTGCCGGGTGCCAGGCGGGAGGGGGACCAGGAAGTCGCGCGCGCCTTCAGGCGTGGATTTGGAAAGGATGGGCGTTTCAATTTCCAGGAAGCCGTGTTCATCCAGATAGTCGCGCGTGGTCTTGGTCACGCGGTGGCGTATCTGCATGTTGCGGACCATGGACGGGCGGCGCAGGTCCAGAAAGCGGTACTTGAGGCGCAGGTCTTCATTGGAGAGGGCCCGGTCCAGCTGGAAGGGGAGCACGTCCGCCTTGTTGATGACGTTCAGGGTGTCCGCGGAGACTTCAATTTCCCCGGTCGGAAGGTCCGCATTGGTGGTGTCCACCGTGTCCGTTTTTAGGCGCGCAGCCACGGTGCCGGATATCTGGATCATGTCTTCGGAGCGGAGCTGCTGGGAGGCCTTCGCCACGTCCTGGTTGACTTCCGGGTGAAAGACTACCTGCGTGATGCCGGAGCGGTCGCGCAAGTCGATAAATATGACGCCGCCGTGGTCACGGACGGAATCTACCCAGCCGATGAGGGTGGTCGGCTTGCCGATGTTCGCAGCGCGCAATTCGCTGCAGGTATGAGTGCGGTATGAGTTCATCTTTGTTGAAAATGGAAGGGAGGAAGGAACGTATCAATCACGGCCGGTCAGGGAGGCCAGGGCGTCAAACAGGTTCTCCATGGCGACAGTGGAGGAGGAGCGCGCATGCAGGTCGCGCAGTTCCAGGGCAGGGAATTCGTCTCCCACAATCAGGGCCGCGCGCGCGCCGGATTTGACGGCTTTCTGGAGCTGGCCGTTGATTTTGGTGAGTGTGAGGGGAAGGTCCACGCTGTACCCCTGGTCCCGGAGGGCGGAGGCGATGGAGAGCATTTCCGCGCGGCGGTTTTCGGAGGCCTGCACCATGAAGACGTCGCATCCCGCGGCGGCCAGCGCCGCATCCTTCAGCGCCTTGGCATGGGGGGTCTGGTCAATGAGGTGGGTGATGACGGCATCCCCCATGGCAAACCCGGTGGCCGGCATGTCCACCGCATTGTTGGAGAGGGCGCCTACCAGCGTATCGTAGCGGCCACCGCCAGCCACGGCGCGCAGGCTGCGCTGCGTGTCAAAGATTTCAAAGACCAGCCCGGTGTAGTAGGCCAGGCCGCGCACCACGGAGAGGTCCAGCCTGACGTAGCCGTCCAGTCCGCGGGCTTCCAGGTCTTTCAGCAGGATGTCATAGCGTTCGGAGGCTCCGGCGGGAGGGTTCTCAATGAAGGCCATCAGGTCGCTGCGGCTGATGTGGAAGGCGTCCAGCTTGCGCTGGCATTCTTCCGGGCGGTCTCGTTCAAATTTGTCCACAATGCCCAGAAAGGCGGGAATGTCCTGTTCCTGCACGCCGTGTTCCGCGGCAAACCTGATCCAGGCTTCGCGGTCGGAGACGCGTACGATGAAGTCGTTCTGCGTAAAGCCCAGCTCCCTCATGCAGTCGATGGCCAGGGCAATCAGTTCGAGTCCGCCCACGCGGAGCCTTCCCCAAGAATGTCCGCATTGAATTGGTAGAATTCGCGCAGGCGTCCTTTCTGCGGTTTTTCGTAACGGAAGCAGGAGCCGATTTCAAACCACTTGAGCGGCTTGGTGTATTCCCGCTGGTAGGCGGCGGCGATGCGGCCCAGGGAGGCGGTGAGTTCCGGACGGATGGTGATGTCCCTGTCTCCCTGGTCCGTAAAGCGGAAGAGCTGGGTGGGCAGTTCGCCCCCGCTCTTTTTAAGGTAAAGCTCCGTGGCTTCCACGGTCGGGCCTTCCCATTCCAGGAATCCATAGCGGTGCGCCACCCTCTTCCATGCGTTAAAGAGATAGTTGCGCACGGCGCAGTCCGCCGGTGCAAAATCACGGAATCCGGGAAGTGGTTGAAAGCGAGCGTCTGGCATAACCTGGGAAAAAGGATGTTGTCTGAGGACGAAACAGTTTACAGAATTCCCATGCCTTGGCAAGTCCACATGCTTACGATGAAGGAATTTCAACGGAAGGCCGTTTATCGGAATATGCCTCCTCAACGTCCATGATTGTTTTTATTTTTCTCTCTTCCAGCGGAGAACCTTTCCGGGAGGACGGCGTTCTGCCTCCATCCCCGGAATCCTTTATAGGAGGTTGGGCCATGTGGCGTGGAAAGCTTTATATGATATTAAAGTTTTCAGAGTTGAAGTTGCTGTAGAATCTGCCCTGCGTGGCGGTAAACCGCAAGACGCAATAATCCGGGTCGGTCACTCCCTCCGGGTAGTACATGGTGTCACCCTCCCTCCAAATCATTTCCTTATAGAGGCTGTCCTCCAGCACTTCCATGGAGCCGAGAAGCATGACGCCTCTGAAGAATCTCCGGTCACAAAAGTAAATGCAGGCTTTCGGGTTGTCTTGATATTGCCTTGCGCGCATGGAGGAGGTGTTGGTGGTGAAGTAGAAGACCTTGATGCCTTCCCTTTTCCGGGGCGGCAGCATGGCTTTCGTATTCGGATAGCCCTGTTCATCAATAGAGCTGATGAATGCCACTTTCTGATGGTCAATGAGATTTCCCACTGTTGCTTCCGCGTTTTTCATTGCTGTTTTCCTGATTGGGATGGTAGGCCAGAAGAGCCGCATTGTAAACTTGTCTTATTTATTCGGACTGTTTCTTTAAACGGTTTTTCCGGGAATTGTTTGATAGCGTATTCTGCCCCGGGATGTCCGGGCCTGAAATGAGGTTCAAGGGGAGTTTGACCTTGCCGTCTCCAGGATATGACGTAGGATAAATGAGATTTTTTCTCTTTTTTGGAATCTAATATCAGTATTGATTATGTGTAAAGAATGCGGATGCGGAGGTGAGCACACCCATGAAAGTCACGGCCACGGCATGGACGTCCATGTTCCTGTGTTGGACGCCAATGACCGGCTGGCAGAGCGCAACAGAGGTTTTTTCGCAGCAAAGAATCTTCTGGTTATCAATGTTTTTTCTTCCCCCGGGTCCGGCAAGACCTCTCTGCTGCAGAAGACGGCGGAGATGCTCCGCGGCCGTGTGCGCATGGGGGTGATCGTGGGGGATCTGGCGACGGATAATGATGCGGAACGCCTGAGCCGTGCGGATATTCCCGTGGTGCAGATTACGACGGGCACCATGTGTCATCTGGACGCCCGCATGATTGCAGAAGCCATGAAGAAGATGCCTTTGAACGATCTTGACGTTCTGATTATTGAGAACGTGGGCAATCTGGTTTGCCCGGCTTCCTATGATCTGGGGGAAGGCATGCGCGTGGTGTTGCTTTCCGTGACGGAAGGGGAGGACAAGCCGTTGAAGTATCCTCCCATGTTCCATTCCGCGGATGTGGCCCTGGTGACTAAGTCCGATCTGGCGGATGCCGTGGATTTTGACCGGGACGCCGCCCTGGCCGCCCTGAACAAGGTAGCCCATCATGCGCACGTGATTGAGTTGTCCTCCAAGACCGGAGAGGGAATGGACGCGTGGTGCGACGAGATTGTGGAACGCGCGCGCCGCGTCCGGGAAGGCAGGATCCAGCACCATGGCCATCACCACCATTGAACAGGCCGCTGCGGCGTTGAAGTTTGAGATAGCCGGCATCGTCCAGGGGGTCGGTTTCCGTCCCCATGTGTACCGTTTGGCTGTGCGGCACGGATTGAAGGGGTTCGTGCGCAATACGGAGTCCGGCGTGGAAATCCATGTGGAGGGGAAGCCCGGCGCTCCGGAACGTTTTTTTGCCGCGCTGATGGATACTTTGCCGGAGCACGCCCGCGTGTATGGCGTGGAGCAGACCGTGTGCGAGCCTGCCGGGTTTGAAGAGTTCCGCATTGTGGAAAGCGATTCTACTCCCGGCGGCGTTCCGATGATGCTGCCGGACCTGGCCCCGTGTCCGGAGTGCCTGAAGGAGATGCGCGACCCCGCCTCCCGACGGTATCATTACCCGTTTACCAATTGCACGCACTGCGGCCCCCGCTATTCCATTATTGAGGAGATGCCGTATGACCGTGCGGGCACCAGCATGAAGAAGTTCCAGATGTGCCCGGAGTGCCTGAGGGAGTACCGGGATGTGGAGGACAGGCGTTTCCATGCCCAGCCCATAGGCTGCCCGTCGTGCGGCCCTTCCATGAAAGTGCTGTTTTCAGACGGTTCCGAACTGGGGTTCGGCCACGGGTTTGACACTCCCGCGGAACAGGTGGCGTGGGTGCTGGCGGACGGCCTGATTGTGGCTCTGCTGGGCGTGGGCGGCTTTCAACTGCTGGCGGACGCTTCTTCGGAAGCCGCCGTCAGGCGTCTCCGCAGGCTGAAGGAGCGGGATGCCAAGCCCTTTGCCGTGATGGTGCCGGATGTGGACGCGGCGGGGAAGCTGTGCCGTTTGTCGGAGGAGGAGAAGCGCCTGCTGGCTTCTCCGGCGGCCCCCATCGTACTGGCTCCCGGAAGGAAGGATGTGGACCTGGCTCCTTCCGTGTGCATGTTCAGCCGTTTTGTGGGGGTGATGCTTCCGTCCTCCCCCCTTCATGCCCTGCTGATGGATGTATGGAGAAAGCCCCTGGTGGTGACCAGCGGCAATCTGAGCGGGGAGCCCCTGTGCATTTCCGTGGAGGAAGGCTTGCAGAAACTGGGCCATGTGGCGGATGTGTTTTTTGTGCATGACCGTCCGGTCGTGCGGCCCGTGGATGATTCCGTGGTCCGCGTCATGGACGGAAGGGCCATGATGGTGCGCCGTGCCCGCGGGTATGCTCCGCGGCCCGTGTGGCGCACGTCTGCGGAAGCTCCCGACGTTCTTGCGCTGGGTTCCGGGTTGAAGAATACCGTTTGCTGGCTGAAGAACGGCGTGGCCGTCATGAGCCAGCATCTGGGCGATCTTGACAGCGCGGCTTCCCTGAACGCGTTTGAACGGACGGTGGAGACGCTGGGGCGCACGCTGGGTGCTGTGCCGCAGGTGATTGCCGTGGACGCCCATCCGGACGGCCCTTCGTTTACGCTGGGCAGGCGTCTGGCGCGGGCATGGAATGTGGAAGTCGTTCCGGTGCAGCATCATCAGGCCCATGTTCTGGCCTGTGCCGTGGAGAATGAGACGCCGTTGCCCGCCCTGGGCGCGGCCTGGGACGGCACGGGATTCGGCACGGACGGGACGGTATGGGGCGGAGAGTTTTTTGTGATGGAGGAGGAAGGCGCTCCCCGCAGAGTGGCGCGGCTCAGGCCGTTTTTGCTGCCCGGGGGGGATGAGGCGGTCCGGGAACCTGCCCGGTGCGCCTGTTCCCTGGCGCGGCAGATGGCGCCGTGGCGCACGGATGGGCTTGAACAACGTCTGCAGGGTGGAATGACCTTGCAGAAGCGGGAAGCCCTGGAGGCGATGATGGCCCGTAATATTCAAGCTCCCGCCACTTCATCCATGGGGCGCCTGTTTGACGCCATGGCTTTCTGGTGCGGCTTTGACGGCGTGGCGGGATGCGAAGGGCATGCCGCCATGATGCTGGAGTCATGGGCTGCGGCGGTTTCCGGGGAAGAAATGCCGGGGAACCGTATGAATGGGTCATGCATGAGGAGGGCGGCCTGCTGGAACTGGATTGGCGCCCGATGCTGAAAGCCGTGGACGATGACCTGCTGAGAGGCGTTTCCCGCGGCTGCATCGCCCGCAAGTTTCATGAGAGCCTGGTGAACCTGGCTTTTGACGTGGCGGAGCGTTTCTCACTGGACAGGCTGGTGCTGGGCGGCGGATGTTTTCAGAATGCCTTTTTGCTTGAAGGCCTGGCGGGAATGGCACAGTCTAGAAGGTGCCAGTTGTCCCTGCCGCAGCGGGTGCCGTGCAATGACGGGGGAATTTCCCTGGGGCAGGCTGCGGCAGTCGTGCGCCAATGGAAAGGATAATAATATGTGTTTGGCTGTTCCCGGAAAGATCGTGAGCATTAATGAGACGGACCCGCTGTTCAGGCTGGGAGTGGTTGATTTCGGCGGCGTGACCCGTGAAGTGAACCTGGCCTGCGTGCCGGAGGCCGTCCTGGGGGATTACGTTATTGTTCATGTAGGGATGGCCCTGAGCGTGCTGGATGAGAAGACCGCGCTTCAAACCCGTAGGGAAATGCGGGAGATCGTGGAGAATACCGATCCCGTGTAAGGGGAGGGTCGTTTGCCGGATTGAACATTTTTAATGGCTTATGCAGGAGGAAGTTCAGCAGTTGCTTGAGGAGCTGCGCCATGCCGTGACGCGTCCGTGGGCGGTGATGGAGGTGTGCGGGGGACAGACGCATGCGATTGCCTCCCTGGGGCTTGAGGAGCTGCTTCCTCCTGGGCTTCGTCTGATTCACGGCCCCGGCTGTCCGGTTTGCGTTACTTCGGTGGATTTGATTGACCAGGCCGTGGAGTTAAGCCTGCGGCCCGGCGTGGTTTTGTGCAGCTACGGGGATATGATGCGGGTGCCGGGCTCCCGCGGAGATTTGTTTTCCGCCAAGGCTCGCGGCGGGGACGTGCTTTTGATGTATTCACCGCTGGAGGCGGTTGCTTTCGCCGGGAGCCATCCGGAAGCGGAAGTGGTATTTTTCGCCGTAGGATTTGAGACGACTGCTCCGGCCACGGCTCTTGCCATGCAGCAGGCCCGCGCGCTGGGTTACGCCAATTTTTCCGTGCTCTGTGCCCATGTTCAGGTTCCCCCCGCACTGGAATGGCTGATGGATCAGGACGAGGGAAGGCCGGACGCCTTTCTGGCCCCTGGCCATGTCTGCGCCATCATGGGGGAGGGGGATTACGGCCGTTTGGCCGCTCGTTACCGGACGCCCATGGCGGTGACGGGGTTTGAGGCTCCGGACCTGCTCCGCGGCATCCTGATGTGCGTCCGCCAGTTGGAGAACGGGGATTGCACGGTGCAGAATGCCTACGGGCGCTATGTGAAGCCGGAGGGGAACAGGGCGGCGCAGGAAAGGATGAAAGAGGTTTTTGAGCCGGAAGACCGCCATTGGCGCGGCCTGGGCCTGATTCCCGGCGGCGGCATGAGGCTGCGCCGGGAGTGGGAGGACATGGATGCCGCCCTGCGTTTCGGATGCGGAAAAAGCGCCCATGGCGCGGATGAAGCTTCCGGATGCCTGGCCGGCCAGGTGCTGAGGGGGCTGATTCGTCCTGCGGAGTGCCCGTTTTTCGGCACGTCCTGTACGCCGCTGGCTCCCCTGGGCGCGCCCATGGTGTCCGGGGAAGGGGCCTGCGCCGCCTATTACCGTTATAAAAGAAGTTGATTCCATGTTTGAATGTCCTGTTCCGGAACCTGTTTCCGACCGTATCCAGATGGCCCACGGCGGCGGAGGCCGTCTGATGAATGACCTGATCCGTTCCGTCTTTCTGAACGCATTCGGCACTCCCTCCGGCGGCGTGCAGAATGATGCGGCCGTTCTGGATTTTCCGCCGGGGCGGCTGGCGATGACCACGGATAGCTTTGTGGTGCAGCCTCTGGAGTTTCCGGGAGGGAGCATCGGTTCCCTGGCGGTGCACGGCACGGTGAATGATCTCGCCATGAGCGGCGCGGACCCGTTGTACTTGACGGCAGGCTTTATCCTGGAAGAAGGGCTTCCGCTGGAGGCGCTGAACCGCGTGGTGCAGGATATGGCGGCGGCGGCGCGCGCGGCGGGCGTCCGCATCGTGACGGGAGATACAAAAGTGGTGGAGCGCGGAAAGGGTGACGGCATTTATATTAATACCGCCGGGGCGGGCGTGGTGCGCCATGGGTTGGAAATCAGCCCTTCTTCCGTCCGTCCGGGGATTCCGTGCTGGTCAGCGGTGATCTGGGGAGGCACGGCATGACGATCATGAGCCTGCGGGCCGGGTTGTCCTTCGGGGAGGGACTGGAGAGTGATTCCGCCCCGCTGCATGAATCCGTGGCTGCCGTCGTCCGGGCCGGAATCCCCGTGCATTGCCTGCGTGACGTGACCCGTGGCGGGTTAACCGCCACGCTCTCGGAAATTGCGGAGTCCTCCGGCCTGACGGTGAAACTGGATGAAGTGTCCATTCCCGTGCGGGAGGATGTCAGAGCAGCCTGCGGCCTGCTGGGGTTGGACCCTCTTCAAGTGGCCTGTGAAGGCCGTTATCTGGCTATTCTTCCCCGGGAGCATGAGGAAGAGGCCCTGCGCCTGATGCGCGGCTGCGGCGTGTCCGCCGGGGCCTGCGCCATAGGCCGTGTGGAAGAGTTTGGAACGGCGCCCCTGCTGATGACGGGGCAGCTGGGGGTGGAACGGGTGCTGGGCATGCCTTCCGGGATGCAGCTGCCCCGCATTTGCTGATGCTTCCCGCGGTTTCCTCCGGCGTTGCATTTCCGGCTTTTTGGCAGGGAAGCGGTTGGGGCCGCCTCCCTGCCGGTCTGGCATTTCATAGGGATTTGCCGGAGCGGCTGCGTGTACTTCCGGAGAAGCTACAGCCGGCTTGGTATTGGGGGAGTTGGTTGTTGGAAGATGGTCAGGAGAGTTCCGCGTTTCCAGCTCCGGTGTCCGGCAGCGTCTTTAATGCCGCTTTGGCCTGGGTATGGTCCTGGGAGGCCGCCTTTTCCAGCCATTCCCTGGCGGTGGCCAGGTTCTTTTCCACGCCGAAGCCGTGCTGGTAGATGATGCCCAGGTTGTATTGTTCGGAGGCATAGCCGGCCCTGGCGGCCCGAAGGTTCCTGTTCTGCCATTCCCTGGCTTCAGCTTCGGTGAAATCCTGGTTCTTGCAGAATTGCTCCCATGTTTTTCCGAATTTCATGGCAGCCCGCGCAAATCCCATCAGGGCCGCTTTTTTGGTGTGTTCATCCGCCAGGCTCGCGTTCTTTTCCACGCCGGCGGGTCCCAGCCGGTACAGGTAGGCCAGTCCCCAGTATCCGTTGGGGCTGCCCAGGTCTGCGGCTTTCTGGAAGAGCTGGAGCGCGTCCTGATATTTTTTATGGGACATGGCGAACACCGCATTGGCCAGGAAGCGTTCCGCCTTGGTGAATTCGTAAAATTCGGGAATGGCGGCCCATTCGGATTTGAGTTTGTCCCTGTCCTTTTTGGACTTGGGCGGCATGCCGGCAGGCGGGGAAATCCGGAAAACGGGAATGTAGCCGGAGGCCCCCATGTTGGCCAGGCCGGCCATCAGGAAGCAGCCCGGCTGAATGCGCCACATGTGCATGTACAGCACGCGTTCCGCGGGCAGGGACTCCTTCTCAATCCAGTCCGGCAGATTCATGGGCGGGCCATAGAGGCCCGTCAGCCCGTTCAGCATGCGCTTGTACAGGGATTTCAGGCGCGTATCGTATTCGTCCTTGCCTGCCTTGGTGCTGGAGTAAAAGGAGACGGCTCTCAGGCCTCCATCCTTGTTGTACTCAAAATGAAGTGAAAAGAAAAGGCCGCCAATGGGCTTTTTCGTTTTGTAGGCGCCGTTCAATCCAGTGCGGCTCAGGTAGGCGTCCGTTCCCGGACCTTCCAGGGATTTGCAGGCTTTCAGGGAACTCAGAAGCTGGGCTTCCTGCAAGCCTGTTTCCAGAGGGCCGTAAAGCGGCGAGGCGGTACAGCAGGCGGATGCATAAAGCATGGCTGCATAGCGATAGCAATCTATCAATTTCATTGGGGGAATGGGGTAGGGGATGGGGGTCGGTTGTTTCAATAGCGAATTAGGAATCCGGATGAAATGGCCGACAGCGCTAAAATAAGATGAACAATCATTATATTCAAGTATTTATGCTTTATTCTAACAAACATATTTTATCAAGGCTTTCGTCTAGGAAAATACTGGATTGATTTGGAGAAACAGGCTTGATATGAAAAACTAGTATTGACGCCGGATTCCTAATCCGGGGTGTTTAAAGCAGGTTGAAGGATAATATGCAAGAGTATCAGGAGCAATGAAGGAGATAACCGGCTGCGGTTTCCGGACCGGGAAAAGGCAGAGATAAGCATCCGGCGTTCCGCCACGTTTTCCCGGCTTTCAGAACATGGGAATCATTATTATTTTTATTAAAAATCTTTCTAAATATTCCTTCATTTCCGTTTTATGTATCTCGTATGCATGCATTTTGGCGGATTATAAATCCGGCTGTCGGGAAGGAATAATTTTTTTAATAAATAATAGAAACATTATCAATGGTTAATAAGAATATCAGATTTCACGGCCTTTGGATTCCATTGTGATTTTTCCCGTCCTGGATACGATGAAAATCATTTTTTCTCAAAAAATTTGGTTGACGGCGGATTTATAATGCGCGGATGGCCGCATGTAGTTTCAGAGCGTCTGATATTCAATGATTCGTCTGTTTTTTTACGGAAATGTGCGGTTTTGGCGGCGGCACCTTCCAAACAGGGAGTGGGGGAGGCCGCCTCCTCTGTTCGGTTTCCCGTGCAGGAAAAGCCGGGGGGACATGCCGGAATCTGTCCGGCACGGTTGTTTCTCCTGCTGGGGACGGGGACGGATGACAGCAGCCTGTGACGGTTTCGTTTCCCTCCTCAGCTTGCCTGGGAAGGCCTTTCTGCCCATGGTGCCGGCGCATGAGAATTGATGTGGCAACGGATACGTATGAACCTGACGTGAATGGAGTGGCCCTGACGCTGGAGCGGCTGGTCCGGGGGCTTCGGACGCGGGGGCATCTGGTGCATGTGCTGAGGGCTTCCGGGAGGGACGGAGCTTCCGTTCCCGGAGAGACGGCCATGCCGTCTCTCTCCCTCCCCATGTATCATGAGGTGAAAATAGGGCTGCCTTCCGCAGAAAGGTTCCGCTCCAGATGGATGAAGAAGAGGCCGGATGTGGTTTATGTTGCCACGGAAAGCCCCATGGGGGCCTCCGCCGTGAAGGCCGCTCGCGCTCTGGAGATTCCCGTGGTGATGGGATTCCACACCAATTTTCACCAGTACATGAAGGATTACCATTTCTCCGGGCTGGAAACCGCCGCCGTGAATTACCTGCGCAAGCTCCACAACCGGGCAGGGATGACGGTGGTGCCCACGGAGGAGATGCGCCGCGCGCTGGAGGGGCTGGGATTTGAACGCCTCTCCGTAATGGGGCGCGGGGTGGATGCCGCCTTGTTTGACCCTGCCAGGAGGGATGCCGGCCTGCGCCAGTCATGGGGCGCCTGGCGGGATGAAGTGGTGTTCGGCGTGGTGGGGCGTCTGGCCCGAGAGAAGAACCTGGTGACGGCCCTGGGATTGTACACGCGCCTGCAGCGGAGTTCCCGGCCTGCGGCATGAAGATGGTCGTGGTGGGGACGGTCCCATGATGAGCAGCCTGCGCAGTGAGTTTCCGGACGCCGTGTTTTGCGGAATGCGCAGCGGGGAGGACCTCGCGCGCCATTACGCCGCCATGGACGTGCTGCTCTTCGCCAGTGAGACGGAGACCTTCGGGAACGTTCTGCTGGAAGGGATGGCCAGCGGCCTGGCTACGGTCAGCTACCGGTACGCCGCTTCTGCGGATGTGGTGCTGGACGGCATCAACGGCCTTCAGGCGGAGAAGGGGGACGCGGAGGGTTTTTACTCCGCCATGCACCGTCTGCTGGAGGACAGGGGGATGATCCGGAGACTCGGCGAACAGGCCCGCAGGACCGTGCGCGCCAGAGCGTGGGATTCCATCCATGACAGGTTTGAAGAACTGCTGGCCTCCGTGGCGCGGGAGGAGAATGGAACCGGCTACGCCCGCCCCCCGCGGGATGCGGTGCTGGAATGCCGCACGGTCTTTTTTGTCAGACCTCCATCTGGGCACGAAGGATTGCAAGGCGGACGAATGCCGGAGGTTCCTGAAGCATGTCCGTGCGGAAAAAATAGTTCTGGTAGGGGATATTGTGGACGCCTGGGCCCTCTCCCGCGGCAGCCGCTGGCGCAGGCGGCATACGCGCCTGATCCGCACCCTGCTGAAAAAAGATGGAGCAGGAGGATGTGGAAGTGCTGTACCTGCGCGGGAACCACGACGATATTCTGGAAAAAATTCCTTCCCTTTCATCTGGGCGGCCTGAAAATGGCCAGGGAGTGCGTGCACCGGGCGGCGGACGGCAGGCGTTACCTGTGCGTGCACGGAGACGGTTTTGACGCCATCTCCACCAACCACCGGTGGCTGGCGATGCTCGGCTCCCTGGGCTACGACGTTCTGCTGACGGTCAACCGGCTTTACAATAAATACCGCGCCTGGCGGGGCAGGGAATATTATTCCGTCTCCCGCGCCATCAAGAGCCGCGTGAAATCCGCCGTCAATTTCATTGGGAAATATGAGGAGCAGCTCCAGAATCTGGCGGTGAAAAGGCAGTGTGACGGTATCATTGCCGGGCATGTGCATCATCCGGCGGATACCATGGTGGGGGGAGGTGCGGTACCTGAATTGCGGGGACTGGGTGGAAACCATGAGCGCGGTGGTGGAATACGGGGACGGCCGCATGGAAACGCTGCTTTACAAGGATTTCATGAAACGCCTGGCTTACGGCAAATGCGGAACCGGGCGGGAAGCTTCCTCCTGCAAGGAAGCTTCGTGACGGGCGCCGGGGATAGGCTGTCCGGGGGTGTGGGACAAAATGGCCGCGTGTGACATTTTGTCTCTTTTTTTGTGTGACAATATGTCCCATTGCTGCTCGGCAGGAAAAAAAGAGCGGACGAAATGATGCGATGTTATAATACGATGAATTTATGCTGTTTATGTTTATTTTTCAACAGGGCTTACAAGGCTGGCATGCCATTTGCAGAAAGAGAGGCAAGAACATGAGTTTGCCTGCATGACACTTCAGGTCATGGGGAAATCAAATCTCAACGAAATCCATTTAAAACAATCTAAGATAACGATATGGCTAAAATATTAGGAATCGACTTGGGCACGACCAACTCGTGCATGGCTGTGATGGAAGGCGGTCAGGGTACCGTACTTGAAAACAGCGAAGGTGCGCGCACCACTCCCTCCATTGTTGCCTTCACCAAGAGCGGTGAACGCCTCGTGGGGCAGGCCGCCAAACGTCAGGCGGTGACCAACCCGAAAAACACCGTGTTTTCCTCCAAGCGCCTCATCGGCCGCAAGTACAGCGAGCTGACGGAAGAAGATAAGAAGGTGCCTTATGAAATTGTGGAGGCCCCCAACGGGGACGCCTATATCCGCGTGGACGTAGGCGGGGAAAAAGAAGACTTTTTCTCCCCAGGAAATCGCCTCCATGGTCCTGGCCAAGCTGAAGGCCGACGCGGAATCCAAGCTGGGTGAGACGATCACGGAAGCCGTGATTACCGTTCCCGCCTATTTCAATGACGCCCAGCGCAACGCGACCAAGGCCGCCGGTGAAATCGCCGGCTTGAAGGTGCGCCGCATCATCAATGAACCGACGGCTGCTGCCCTGGCTTACGGCCTGGACAAGAAGTCCAATGAAAACATTGCCGTGTACGACCTCGGCGGCGGCACCTTCGATATTTCCGTGCTGGAAATCGGTGACGGCGTGTTTGAAGTGAAGGCTTCCGACGGCGACACCCACCTGGGCGGCGACGACTGGGACAACGCGATCATCACCTGGATCATGGACGAGTTCAAGAAGGACTCCGGCATGGATCTTTCCAACCAGCCGGACGCCATCCAGCGCATCAAGGAAGAAGCTGAAAAGGCCAAGATCGCCCTTTCCTCCACCCAGAGCTATGACATCAGCCTGCCGTTCATCACGGCGGACGCTTCCGGACCCAAGCACATCCAGCTGACGCTGAGCCGTCCCAAGCTGGAACAGCTCACGGAAGACCTGCTGGACCGTACCCGCAAGCCCGTGCTGGACTGCATCGCCGCCTCCGGCCTGAAGACCGGGGACATTGACGAACTGGTGCTGGTGGGCGGCATGACCCGCATGCCCGCCGTGCAGGAAATGGCCCATACGCTGGCTGGCAAGGAACCCCACAAGGGCGTGAACCCGGATGAAGTGGTGGCCGTAGGCGCCGCTATCCAGGGCGGCGTGCTCCAGGGGACGTCAACGACGTGCTTCTGCTGGACGTGACCCCGCTGACCCTGTCCATTGAAACGATGGGCGGCATCGCTACGCCGATGATCGAGCGCAACACGACCATTCCGGTGCGCAAGAGCCAGGTGTTCTCCACCGCCGCGGACAACCAGCCCCGTGGACATCCGCATCTGCCAGGGTGAACGCAAAATGTTTGAGGACAACAAGCTTCTCGGCAACTTCAAGCTGGACGGCATCTCCGCCGCTCCGCGCGGCGTGCCGCAGATTGAAGTGACCTTTGACATTGACGCCAACGGCATTCTGCACGTCTCCGCCAAGGACAAGGGCACCGGCAAGGAACAGAAGATTTCCATCCAGGGCTCCAGCGGCCTTTCCAAGGATGAAATCGAACGCGCCAAGCGTGATGCAGAAGCCCATGCGGAAGAAGACAAGAAGCGCGCCGAGGAAATTGACACCGTCAACCAGGCGGACTCCCTCTGCTTCTCCGTGGAACGCCAGCTCAAGGACATGGGGGACAAGATTCCCGCAGACCTCAAGCGCGAGATCGAAGACAAGGTGATGCACCTCAAGGAAGCCATCTCCAAAAAGGAATACACCGCGATCAAGGCCGGGAAGGAAGACCTGGAATCCCGTCTGGAAGCCCTTTACAAGGCAGCGGAAGCCGCCCAGCAGTCCGCCGGTGCAGCCGGCCCCATGCCGGGAGCCGCTCCGGAGGAAGAAGCTTCCGACGGCCCCCGCAAGGCGAAAGGCCGCGTGGTGGACGCCGAAATCGTCGACGACGACAAATAAGCAACCCCTTCCCGCCGGAGGGGGAGCAACTTCCCCTCCGGCGGAACATTACATCCATATATTCATCTATAACAACACAAAAACAACATACTATGGCAAACATTAAACCCCTAGGACAACGTGTGCTGGTCAAGCGCATTGAAGCTGAAACCAAGACGGCCGGCGGCCTGTTCCTGCCGGACACCGCCAAGGAAAAACCCCAGGAAGCCGAAGTGATCTCCGTAGGCACCGGCGGCCGCGATGACAAGGGCGCCTTGATTGAATTCACCGTGAAGCCGGGCGACCACGTTCTTATTTCCAAGTACGGCGGCACGGAAATCAAGCTGGACGGAGAAGACTACCTTATCCTGTCTGAAAACGACATTCTGGCCATCATTGGCTAAATCACACGACACACTCACTCAACATCATTTTAAAATAACCTGATATTATGGCTAAACAAATCCAATTTGACGAAACCGCGCGCCAGGCTCTGCTCCGCGGCGTGGAACAGATTGCCAAGGCTGTCAAGAGCACGCTGGGGCCTGCCGGCCGCAACGTGGTGATCGACAAGAAATTCGGTTCCCCCCTCATCACCAAGGACGGCGTGACCGTCGCCAAGGAAATCGAACTGGAAGACCCGTTTGAAAACATGGGCGCCCAGCTTGTCCGGGAAGTCTCCTCCAAGACCAACGACGTGGCCGGGGACGGCACCACCACCGCCACCGTGCTGGCTGAAAGCATTTACCGCGAAGGCCTGCGCAACGTCACCGCCGGCGCCAACCCCATCTCCCTCCAGAGGGGCATCATGAAGGCCGCGGACGCCGTGGTGGAAGAACTCAAGAAGATCAGCAAGCCTGTTGACTCCAGCAAGGAAGTGGCCCAGGTTGCCACCGTTTCCGCCAACTGGGACGCCGAAATCGGCCACATCATCGCGGAAGCCATGGACAAGGTGGGCAAGGACGGCACCATTACCGTGGAAGAAGCCAAGGGCATTGAAACCACGCTGGACGTGGTGGAAGGCATGCAGTTCGACAAAGGCTACCTGTCCCCCTACTTCGTGACCAACGCGGAAACGATGGAAGCCGTGCTGGAAAACCCCTATATCCTCATCCACGAAAAGAAGATCAACAACCTGAAGGACTTCCTTCCGCTGCTTGAAAAAAGTGGCCAAGAGCGGCCGTCCCTTCCTGGTCATCGCGGAAGACATTGAAGGCGAAGCTCTCGCCACCCTAGTGGTCAACCGCCTGCGCGGCGTGCTGAACATCTGCGCGGTGAAGGCTCCCGGCTTCGGCGACCGCCGCAAGGCCATGATGGAAGACATTGCCATCCTGACCGGCGGCAAGTGCATCACGGAAGACCTGGGCATCAAGCTGGAAAACGTGGGCATTGAAGACCTCGGCCAGGCCAAGCGCGTGGTCGTCTCCAAGGATGAAACCGTCATCGTGGAAGGCGCCGGCAAGTCTGCGGACATTGAAGGCCGCATCTCCCAGATCCGCCACCAGATCAAGGACACCACGTCCGACTACGACCGTGAAAAACTCCAGGAACGCCTGGCCAAGCTGGCCGGCGGCGTGGCCGTCATCCATGTGGGTGCCGCTACGGAAACGGAAATGAAGGAAAAGAAGGCCCGTGTGGACGACGCCCTGCACGCCACCCGCGCTGCGGTGGAAGAAGGCATCGTTCCCGGCGGCGGCGTGGCCCTGATCCGCGCCCAGAAAGCCATTGACACCCTCAAGCTGGAAGGCGACGAGGAAACCGGCGCTCAAATCGTCTATCGTGCGGTGGAAGCTCCGCTCCGCCAACTGGCCAGCTATGCCGGCCGTGAAGGCGCCCCTCATCGTCGCCAAGGTGAAGGGGATGAAGAAAGCGGCCGACGGCTACAACGTAGCCACGGACAAATATGAAGACCTGCTCACCGCCGGTGTGGTGGACCCGACCAAGGTAACCCGTTCCGCCCTGCAGAACGCGGCTTCCATCGTCGGCCTGCTGCTTACCACGGAATGCGTCATTGCCGACAAGCCCGAGAAGAAGGGCTGCGGATGCGGCTCCGGCGCTCCCCCGACATGGGCGGCATGGGAGGAATGGGCGGCATGGGCATGATGTAAGCCCCGTCCGTTTCTGCGAGACACGGCAATCGACTTCAAGGCTCCCCGGTTTTCCGGGGGGCCTTTTTGTTTTGTATGGAAGGCGGCAGCCGCCACTCCGCGGGAAGGGATTTCAGGAAAATGAGCCGTGGCTGCCGGAGAACCGGAGGAAAACCAGGCTCCGGAAGTACCCGGAAGAAACGGAAGATTTCAAGGGAAGCAGGTGTAGCGCTATGGTTTTCATTGAAAATCATATTGTTGTATCAATGTGACGGAATGTTCACGTTTTAAAACGGGCGTGCGGAAGCGGCCTCCTGTAATAGAGGGCCGTTTATTACGCTTATGGACCCAATCTATTACTTCATCATAGGGCTGATTCTGGTGCTCTCCTGCTTTGACCTCGTCGTCGGGGTCTCCAATGACGCCGCCAACTTCCTGAACTCCGCCGTCGGTTCCAAGGCCGCGCCGCGCAGGACGATCATACTGGTGGCCGCCCTGGGCATCATCATCGGCTCCCTGTTCTCCAGCGGCATGATGGAAATCGCCAGAAGCGGCGTATTCATGCCGGCCCAGTTCACCTTCCATGACATCATGCTGATATTCCTGGCGGTGATGCTGACGGACGTGATTCTGCTGGACGTCTTCAACACCTTCGGTCTTCCCACCTCCACCACGGTCTCCATCGTCTTTGAACTGCTGGGCGGCGCCGTGGCGGTTGCCCTGTTCAAAATCTGGTCCGCAGAGCCGGGCGCAGCGCAGGAACTGTCCAGCTACATCAACTCCTCCAAGGCGCTGGCGATCATCTCCGGCATCTTCTCCTCCGTCTTCGTCGCCTTCATTTGCGGGATAACGGTCATGTGGATTTCCCGCCTCATCTTCTCCTTCAACTACAAAAAATCATTCAAATACCTGGGGGCCGTCTGGTGCGGCTTGGCCCTGACGGCCATCACCTACTTCGCCATCTTCAAGGGGCTGAAAGGCAGTACGCTGGTCACCAAGGACATGATCCGCCACCTGGACGCTCACATCTGGCTGTACGTATGCTGCAGCCTGGTATTCTGGACCGTCCTGATGGCCGTTCTCCAGAACATTTGCAAAATCAACATCCTGAAAATATCCGTCCTGGCGGGCACCATGGCCCTGGCGCTCTCCTTTGCCGGAAACGACCTGGTCAACTTCATCGGCGTTTTCATGGCGGGGCAGTCCTCCATGGAGATAGCGTCCGCCGCTGCGGCGCAGGGCGCGGACCTTTCCACCCTCACCATGGGCGGCCTCATGGTCCCCGTCACGGCGGACTGGCGCTACCTGCTGAGCGCGGGCGTCATCATGGTGCTGGCCCTCATGTTCTCCAAAAAGGCGCAGACCGTCACGGATACGGAGGTCAACCTGGCGAGGCAGGGCGGGGGCGTGGAGCGGTTCGGCTCCGTCCCCCCGGCCCGCATGGCCGTGCGCTATGCGTTGAACGCCTCCCGCGCGGTGGAAAAAATCATGCCCGCCTGCGTGGGAAGATTCATTGAAAAACGTTTCCAGCCCGTGCCGGACGGCCCGGATAACGGGGCCTCCTTTGACCTGATCCGCGCTTCCGTGAATTTGACGGTCGCCGCCCTGCTGATCTCCCTGGCTACGTCCCTCCGGCTTCCTCTTTCCACCACGTATGTGACGTTCATGGTGGCGATGGGTTCCTCCCTGGCGGACAAAGCCTGGGGGCGGGACAGCGCCGTGTACCGCATCACGGGGGTGATTACGGTAATTTCCGGGTGGTTCTTTACGGCCTTTGCCGCATTCACCATGTGCTGCATGGTGGCGGCGTGCATCGTTTACGGAGGCCTGTTCGGCATTGTCGCCATGTGTGCCCTGGCAGCCTTCCTGCTGCTGAAAAGCTCCAGGCTCCATAAAAAAAGAACCCAGGCCGCGGCGCTGGCGAAGGTGGCCAATTACCGGGATCCGGCCTGCGCCGCCCGCTACAATGAAGAAATCATTGAGCTGATGAAACGCATGGCGGAAATCTATGAAATGAACCTGGAAGCCCTGAACGTGGAGGACCGGAAGCGGCTGAAAAAGCTCCGGAAGGAAGCTCGCGGCATCCGCCGCTCCCTGAGCGACCGGATGGCGATGGAAGTCATGCCCGTCGTCCGGGAACTTCCGGATGAAGAGGCGGACCGCGGCAAGCGTTACGTGCAGATGGTGGAATACGCCACCTCCGTCTTTGAATCCCTCTCCAACATCACCACGGCCAGCCATGCCTACATAGACAACAACCATGAAGGGCTGGACATGGACAGGATAGAGCACTTGAGGGGGATGAACAACCGCGTTTCCTCCCTGTACCCCCGTTTCCGGGAAATGATGGAAAGCAACGACTATGCCGGGCTGGACCAATGCCTGGCCGGCATGGACGCGCTGGATGAGGAATTTGCGGAGGCGGTCAAGCAGCAGATCATCCTGCGGGCGGAGGACGTATCCGACATGCGGCGGGCGCTCCTCTACCTCAACCTCCTTAATGAAACCCGCACGATGATCCGCAAGGTTCTTCTTTTGGCGAAAATTCAGCGGAAATTTGTTCTTGGCTGGTAAAGGCCTGTAATTCACGGCTGCGCCGGAGGCGGCTGCTTCCGGCGCAGCGGAAGAGGGAGCGGCATTTTCTTATCCGGAAATTCTCCCGGAATACCCGGGAAGCGGGAATGGGGAAAATTTATTTTCCGGAAAGCGAAAGCCTCCGGAATGCTCGTCTTTTTAAAGTGTAAAGAAAAACCGCAAGCATTGAGGAACAATTGCTTGCGGTATAAAAGTGGTACGGGCGATGGGAATCGAACCCACGTCTCAAGCTTGGGAAGCTCGCGTCCTACCATTGAACGACGCCCGCATGAAATGCGGATGCCTATTTAGCGGCAGAAGGCAGGTATGTCAAGACCACAGAAAAATCGTGTCTTCTTTTTTGATATTTTAACACAGAAATGAAAAAAAACTTGTCTTACCCCCGAGGCTTGAACATAATGCCTCTGTTGTGCGGGTATAGCTTAATGGTAAAGCTCCAGCCTTCCAAGCTGATCACACGGGTTCGATTCCCGTTACCCGCTCCATTTTTTCATTAAATTCACCTGCTAGATACTTCCTTTATGAAAGCCAGGTTCATGACAAAGACGGCGCTCAGTGCGCTGGCACTTGCGTTTGCGGGCGCCCTCCCCGGTGTGGCTCAGCAAACTGCTTCTCCGGCAGCCGTTCCGGCTGTTAATAAGGTTAAAGCCTCTGCTGTTGAAAAGGCTTTTATGAATCAAATGGCAGGTGTTGTCCAGGCCAGCTGAAGGCCGGCGCCCTGGATATGAAAGCCGTGACCGAGATTCTGAACGCCGCTGTCAAGGCCGGCGTGTCTGACCAGGTGATGGGCTCCCTGGTATCCATGGCCGCAGGCGCTTTCCCGGGCAGCGCGCCCGCTGTTGCTTCCGCCGCCGTTAAAAGCTATGGAACCCAGGTAACGGAAGCCAACGTACGCAACGTGATTGCCTCTGCTGTGGCTGTGCAGCCCCACCCGTATGCGTCCGTCTCTCCCATCTCGGAAGCGGTTACGAAAGCTCTGGGCAGCTCCATGGTAGCCAATGCCGTTCCCGGCATTGCCGTGGGCGTGGCGGCCCAGACGCCTGACAATCCTCTGCAAGGGGTGACCACTCAGACCAGCGGTCTGGTGAGGCCTGGTGAAGAGGCATCCGGAGGGGCCCTGGTCCTGCCGGGCGGTCTTCCCGTGGGCGGCTCTGCTACAAGCCCCGCTCCCATCTCCAATCCTGCCGGAAATTAACCCGATCCATTTATCAATAGCATGAAGAGTCTTTTTTATCTCTCCTTGATGGCTGCCGGCATGCTTGCCGTCCATGCCAACGGGCAGTCCCTGTACACCCTGGCAGGACCGGTCGGTCTGGAAGAATCCCTTCCCCTGAAGTGGACATTCAATCTGGCCGGCGGTTATGACGACAACGTCAACGCTTCCCACTATGACCAGCAGGAAGCCGCTTTCATCAGCACGGACATCGGCGCCTCCCTGGCCAACTACGATTCCGTGACCCAGTACTCCTTCTCCCGCCAAGCTTGGGGGTATCTTTTACCTGAAGGACCTTGAGGGAGAGACGAACGAATCACTTTCCAACTCCACGCTCTCCGCCAACCTTTCCCACAGCTTTGACCAGACCCTGCGCTACAACGGCAGCGTGTCCTTTGCGTGGCAGCCGGAACCCAACTATTCCAACGGCATTGCCAACGCTCGCCGGGACGGCGACTACATTTACGTGTACGTCTCCAGCTCCGTGAGCAAGGCATGGACCTCCCGCTACTCCACCACGCTGGGCGCCAACTTCTCCATGATCAACTATCAGGAGGACTCCGCCAAGACGGACAACCGCGACTATGTGGGCATGGACTTCACCAACCGCTACAAGTGGACGGAACGCCTGGCTATTTCCCTGAGCTGGAACGGTTCCTACTGCGACCGCGAATACGGCAACAACGAATTCTCCAACTTCGTCATGGCCGGCGCTGAATACGCTGTGGCTGAAAATACGTCCGCCACGCTCCGCGTAGGTCCCCAGTTCAAATATGTGGAAAGCTACGGTACCAGGACCTATCCTTCCGCAGAATTCGGTTTGAACCACCGCATGAGCGACCGCTTCATGATCGGCACGTTCATCCGCTACTCCAACGAAGCGACGAATACGTACATTCCCTACAGCGGTGCCAGTTACTATTCCAATGAAACGTGGCGCTTCGGCGTGAACAGCACGCTGAAACTGACGCACCGCGCCAGCCTGAACTGCGGCGTAAACCTGATTTCCAGCGAGTACAGCCGCCTGAGCTCCGGCAGCAACAGTGATACGTCTGACCTGACCTTCAATGCTACGGCCGGCATCAAGCTGCTGCTGACTAATGCGCTGGCTCTTACGGCCCAGTACTCCTACACCAACGGTTCCTACGGCGGCTATAACTACCCGATGCCCTCCTACAACCGCAACGTGTTCTCCTTCGGCGTGAATTACAGCTTCTAAGTCTTGACTGACCATTAATGTCCTTACTCCTCTAATTGCGAATGTTCATTCACAATTAGAGGAGTTTTTATCTTACTACCTCACTATCTTTCATGAATGCCCAGGATCAGCAGAACAGTGATCGCATCGTACGCAACATTGACTATTTGCAAGTTTTAAAAAATCGCTGGAAAGAAGTCTTCCTGGTCTTCCTTCTGGTGCTGGTCATTTCCGTGGTAGTGACTTTCCTGATGCCGCCCTCCTACCGGGCGACGAGCCAGTTCCAGATCAAGCTGCCCAAGCCCGTAATGGAAATCGGCCAGGGGGGGGACGTGGTCGCCTCCTCCAACGTGACGGCTAACTACATTCCCATGCAGTATTCCGTGCTGACTTCCACTGAAGTTCTGAAGGTGGTGTCCAGGAAGCTGAATCTTGCCGCGGAATGGGGCATGACGGATGAAATGGCGGCATCCAATCTGGCCGGCATGATCAAGGTGGCTCCCGTGCGTGCGACGGACCTGGTGGACGTCATTGTCTCCGGCCCGGATCCCAAACTGGTGCAGAACATCGCCAAGACGGTTCCCGAGGCTTACAAGCAGGACCGTGAAATGCGTGAAAACCGCCTGGTGGAAACCGCCATCAAAAGTTTGAAGGACGTTCTCCGGGAACAGGAGGATACCGTCAATGAAAAGATGATGTCCCTCAAGAAGCTGCTTGCGGAAAGCTCCTACCTTCCCACTACCTGGAGAAACGGTGAAAACCGGAGCACTCTGACGGCCGGCATGGAAGAGGAAGACTTCCGGAACGCCAAATCCCAGGCCATGCAGTTTGAAAAGGATGAAAAGGAACTGGCTTCCTACGTGCAGGAACTGCAGCGTCTGCCTGACGACAAGCTGCTGGATTACGTCATCAGTTCCGACCTGCTGAATGCGGAATCCGTAGGAGCCAAGGCCCTGCGTGAAACCTATGCCGAATTTTCCGACAAGCTCAAGGAGAAGGAAAACCTGAAAGCCCAGAACATCGGGGCCAGGCACCCCAAGATGCTGGCGCTGCTGGAGACGGAAAGGATTCTGGGAGAGAAGCTGAACAAGGAGCTGATCGGGCTGCGCTCCTCCCTGAAAAGCAAGCTGGAAATGGTTTCCGCAAGCCGGAAGCACTGGGAGGCGACCGTCGCTCAAAAGGAGGAAGCTCTCCAGAAGCATGTCCTGCAGGTTCCCATGTATGAACAGGCCAGCCGTGATTATGACGCCGCGCTGGACCAGCTCAAGGACCTGGATTCCCGGTACAAGGATGAAATCGCCCGTCTGCGCGTTCCCCGTGAAGCGATTGAAATGTACCAGCTTCCGACCTATCCTGCCGCTCCCTACAAGCCGAACGTGACCATCAACCTGGCGGTGGGCGCCGGGGCCGGGCTGCTTCTGGGCATCGGGCTGGCCCTGCTGCTGGAATTCATGGACACTTCCGTGAAGACGATGGAGGACGTGGAACGGGCCCTGCAGGTTCCGGTGCTGGGCATTATCCCCAAGAATGTGCCGATCCTTCATTCTTCCGATGTGATGGGCCCGGACGCGGAAGCCTACCGTATTCTGCGAACAAATATAGAATTCAATAAAAAGGGATTGGAGGAAATTTCCCTGACCTTTGTTTCCGGCAGTGCCGGGGAAGGGAAGACCACCACCTTGTGCAACCTGGCCTATATCTGCGCCCAGGGCGGCTATGCCACCCTGATGATTGACGCCGACCTGCGCCGTTCCAAGCTTCACCGGTATTATGAACTGGACAATGAAGTGGGACTGACCTCCTATCTGCTGGAAGACTACCCGCTGGAGGAAGTGATTTTCCAGACGCCCATTGAAAACCTGTACGTGATGCCTGCGGGCCCCACGCCCTTCGACCCGTCGGGCGCGTTGAATTCCCCGCAAATTCAATGAACTGCTCCAGGAAGTGAAGCAGCGCTTTGACATCGTGCTGGTGGACTCCCCGCCCATCCTCGGCGTCAGTGATTCCGCCGTCATCGTGAGCGAGGTGGATATGACGCTCATGGTCGTCCAGCCCCGCAAACTGCCGCTGAAAGCCCTCCTGAGGCAGAAGCAGGTGATTGAATCCGTAGGCGGCAACCTGGCCGGCGTGGTGATGAATAATGTGGACATCACGTCCGATCACCAGTATCAGTATTACACGACTTATTACTCCTATTATTCTGCGGATGGCGGTTCCTCCGGCGAGAATGCGGACGCCTCTTCCATGAAGAAGGCCGAGCGTTCCGGAAAGGCCAAGGAGCTGGCGGCCACCCAGTCCCATGATAGTGAAGATCTGTACTAACCCATTGCTCCATGAAAAAATACATTTGTTCCCTCCTTTGCCTCTTGCTGGGTGCGGCGGGGCTGGCGTCCGCCCAGTCTCCGGACGCCGTGCCTGCGCAGGGCACCATTGAAATTCAGGTGCGCGGCATTCCTGCGGATGACGCTACGGCCATTTCCGGCCAGTATCTGCTGGACGGCAACGGGACGATACGCATGCCCCAGCTTCCGCCGGGCCACGACGTGCTGCGCGTGGTAGGCAAGACGGCGCGCCAGATTGAAGATATGCTGATGGCCGCCTATAAGAAGGCGGAATTGTACACGGCCCCCACCTTTCTGGTGAAGGTGCAGAGTTCGGACGCGCGGCTGACGGAGCACATTGTGCTGGTGAGCGGCGGCGTAGCCATGAAGAAAAACGTCCTGTGGCGGCGCGGCATGACGCTTCTGGAAGCGATTGTGGGCGCGGGCGACATTACGGACTGGGGTTCCCGGTACGTGCAGGTGACGCGCGGCGGAAAAACCGTGACGTACGATTACTTCTCCATCAAGGACAGGGCGATTCCCATTCAGCCCAATGACCGCATCTTTGTTCCCCAGCGCGGGATTTTTGAAGGGCGGCCCGCGAAGCTCCTGCCCTGAAACATTCTTTTTTCATGCCCGGCTTTCCATAGGGAAGCCGGGTTTTTTATTGCCCCGGTTCCCGGAAAATCCATGGAATGCCGGAAAAAACACGTGGGCCGGCGTCCGGGATGGGAACAGGCCGCTGGGGAGATGGAACGCGGAAGGCCTGTCATGAAATTTCCCAGGCCCTTTTCTGGAAATGGGCCGTGCATGCGTGGAACCGTATGGTAGAATCATAGCGGGAAAAAAGTTTTCCCTTGAACCGTACGGCGCCAGTAAAAACGCTGGTGGAAGGGGTTTTTTCCCTGTGCCCGTGAACCTCTGTATTCACCGGAACGGAAGGCCTGCGGGGCGGAAAGAGTTGAGGAACATGCTGTTTCCGCCGGGGGCGTAGGCCCTTTTCCCGTGATTGGCTGATACGGCCTCCGGGCATATATTGCGATGAAATGAGTTCAGTATGAATGTAAAAAACAGAAAAACAAAGAAAAATGTTGAACATTCTTGGACTCAATGCATTTTTGGAATCTTCCAAAAATGTTAGAGTTTCGTGCGGAATGTCTGCATGGAGCTTCGCAATCCCAATGTAAAAACTCATTAACCATGATATACCATTTTAAGAAAACATTCATCGGAGTAGGAGGACGGGAATACATTAACAATCCCAAGCTGAGCTTCCCGGAACATGTGAAAATCCGCCGTCGGGGAACGAATCCCAAATCCGGCCAGCCTTATGCGGAAGCGGGCAGCGCGTTCGTGGAAACGTCCTCCATTGCCTCGCGGCTCTGCTGCAGCGCGTCCGCCGCCCGCCAGTACCTGCACCGTCACGGAGCCCGCTTCCGCGTGGTCCGCAAGGGTACGGGTTCCCTGGCCCTGTACTGGCGGCGTGCGGATGTGGACCGGATTCTCGCCCGGCGGGAGCCTGTACGCCGCCGCGTGCCACCGTGCTACATGGACATGGCCGAGGCTATCGACATGCTGGGGGTGGTGCGCAGCTACATTTACAGGCTCGTGAAAAAGGGGCTGCTGCGCGAATACCGGTGCCGGATGAAGACCGCCCGCGGCCTCCGGGTGCGCTGTTTTTATCACCGGGAGGACCTGGAGCATATCAGGCTGCACGTGCTCCAGAAAAGATGATGGGGCCGGTTTCCGCAGATGCGTTTTTGGCTTGAGCGCGGGCCGGATTGTGTCACGTTATGGGCATGATAGCTTTTCTGCGCGGCACGGTGGCGGAATCATATCCCCAGCGGTTGATTCTGGATGTTCATGGCGTGGGGTATGAGGTGATTGTGCCCCTCTCCACCTTTGACAGGCTGAACCCTCTTCCCGGCAGGGAGCTGACGCTGAAAACCTACCTGCATGTCCGGGAGAACATGCAGGTGCTCTACGGCTTTGCCACGGATGCGGAGCGGGACATTTTCCTGCTGCTGATCGACCGCGTTTCAGGCATCGGCCCTGCCACGGCCATCGCCATTCTTGGTTCCCTGTCCGTGGAGCAGTTCAAGCAGGCGGTGGTGAGCGGGGACGTTTCCGGCATTGCGCGGGCCAAGGGCGTGGGCAAGAAGACGGCGGAACGCATTGTCCTGGAGCTGAAGGACAAGGTGGGACTGGCCGCTACGTGGGAGGCCCAGGCGCAGGGCGCCACCTCCCAGGCAGCGGGGGATGCGGAGCTGGCGTTGATTGCGCTCGGGTTCAAGCAGGTGGAGTCCCGCAAGGCGATCGCCGCCCACCTGAAAGACCATCCGGACGCGGATGCGGACGAACTGATCCGCGCCGCCCTGCGCTCCATGAACTGACCGGCTCCCCCACCCGGGGACCGGCTCCGCAAGCATTTGACTTCCATGCGGGAGCATGCCCGCGGGCAGGGCTTCCTGCGGTCCGCGCAGGCGCGGGAGCATACTGCCATGATGGGGGAACAATAGTGTTGACGGCTGGTTGAATCGTTTTTAAACTTACGGCGTCCATGGTACTTAAATAAGTCCGGGACTAGTAATTAATCAAATCTGAAGCCCTCAATCTTATGGCCAAATATGCTATTAACGGTTTTGGACGTATTGGTCGCAACGTACTGCGCGCCATGTCCAAGGAAGAACGCAACAAGGTTGTTGCCATCAATGACCTGACCCCCATTGAAATGATCGCCCACCTGCTCAAGTATGACTCCACGCAGGGCAAGTTTGACGGTGAAATTTCCATTGATGGAGAATATCTGGTCGTTGACGGTCACAAGATCCTCATCACCGTGGAACGCGACCCCGCCAACCTTCCCTGGAAGAAGCTGGGCGTAGACGTCGTTCTGGAATCCACCGGCCTGTTCACCAAGCGTGACGCCGCCAAGAAGCACCTTGAAGCCGGCGCCAAGAAGGTGCTCATTTCCGCTCCCTCCCCGGATCCTGACCTGACCTTCGTTCTGGGCATCAACGACAGCGAATACGATCCCGCCAAGCACGACATCGTTTCCAACGCTTCCTGCACCACCAACTGCCTCGCTCCCATGGTGAAGGTGCTGGACGACAAGTTCGGCATTGAAAAGGGCATGATGAGCACGATTCACTCCTACACGAACGACCAGCGCATCCTGGACCTTCCCCACTCCGATCCCCGCCGCGCCCGCGCCGCCGCGATCAACATCATCCCGACGACCACCGGCGCCGCCAAGGCCATCGGCGAAGTGATGCCGAACCTGAAGGGCTCCCTGAACGGCGCTTCCTTCCGCGTGCCGACCCCGACCGGTTCCCTGACCGACTTCGTGGCCGTTCTCAAGAAGAACGTGACCGTGGAAGAAGTGAACGCCGCCATGAAGGAAGCCGCTGAAGGCCCGCTGAAGGGCATTCTGGATTACTCTGAAGAAGCCCTCGTTCTCCAGGACATCGTTTCCGACCCCCACTCCTGCATCTTTGACTCCGGCTTCACGTATGTGGTTGGCGGCAACCTGGTGAAGGTCTGCGGCTGGTACGACAACGAATGGGGCTACTCCAACCGCGCCGCTGAAGCCATGAAGAAGCTGGGCGACAGCGTGAGCTGCGGCTGCTCCTGCGGCAAGTAAGTTCTTCCGAACAACGCTTGCTCTTCAGTTGCACGACAAGTCTTGCCGGTTGCCTGCTTCAACCTTCCGGTTCCTGAACCGGGTTTGTCCAGGCGGCCGGGGATTTATCCGGGAGGGCAGAAATGCCCTCCCTTTTTTATTCCATTGAACCAAACAATATAAACCGATATGGCTAAACTTACTGTACGTGACCTTGATGCCAAGGGAAAGGAAGTCCTGATGCGCGTGGATTTCAACGTCCCCCTCAAGGATGGGGAAATTACCAATGACGCCCGCATCGTGGCCGCCCTCCCCACCATCAAGTTCCTGCTGGACCAGGGCGCCCGCCTTGTTCTCACCTCCCATCTGGGCCGTCCCAAGAACGAACCCGATCCCGCTTTTTCCCTGAAGCCCGTTGCCGCCCGCCTTTCCGAACTGCTCGGCAAGGAAGTGAAATTCGTTCCCGCCGCCATCGGCCCGGAAGCGGAAGCCGCCCGCGCCGCCATGAAGGACGGCGACGTGGTCCTGCTGGAAAACGTCCGCTTCTATCCCGGTGAAAAGAAGAACGATCCGGAATTTGCCAAGGCTCTTCTGGGCAATGCCACGCTGTTCGTGAACGACGCGTTCGGTACCGCCCACCGCGCCCACGCTTCCACGGAAGGGGTGACGCATTTTGCGGAAAAGAGCGCCATGGGCTTCCTGATCGAACGCGAACTGGAATACCTGGAAGGCAAGCTGGAAAACCCGGAAAAGCCCTTCGTGGTAATCATGGGCGGCGCCAAGGTGTCCGACAAGATTGAAGTGCTTTCCAAGCTGATGGAAAAGGCTGATACGTTCCTGATCGGGGGCGCCATGGCCAACACGTTCCTGGCGGCTGAAGGGTATGACCTGGGCGCTTCCAAGATTGAAGGCGACAAGCTGGACCTGGCCCGTGAAATCCTGGCGGAAGCCAAGGCCAAGGGCGTGAAATTTCTGCTTCCTGCGGACGTGCGCGTAGCCATGAAGTTTGAAGACGGCGCTGAAACCTTCTGCACGGCTCCCTTCGCGGAAGGCGGCAAGGTGCCGGAAGGCGGCATGGCCATCGACATCGGCGACAAGGCTATTGAAGAATTCTCCGCCATCATCAAGGACGCCAAGACCGTTCTGTGGAACGGCCCGATGGGCGTGTTTGAAATGGACTGCTTTGCCAAGGGCACCAAGGAAATTGCGGAAGCCCTGGCGGATTCCTCCGCCATCTCCATCGTGGGCGGCGGCGATTCCGTGACGGCGGCCAAGAAGTTCAAGGTCCAGGACAAGCTTTCCTTCTGCTCTACGGGCGGCGGCGCTTCCCTGGAACTGCTGGAAGGCAAGGTGCTTCCCGGCGTGGGAGCCCTGACCGACAAGTGCGGCTGCTGCTGCCAGAAGTAACCGTTCACGGCCGGCGGATCGTTTTCCGCATGGTGCCTTGAATGAACCTTTTCATTCCCCGTGCCCGTCTCCGGGTGCGGGGATTTTTTTGCTCCCTGCTGACGCGGCGCAAACTGCGGAAGTTTGCCGGCTCCCGCGGTTTAAGGGAAACCCGTTCGTGCTCCGGTGGCTGCCGGTTCCGGAGAGGGGGATGCAGGGAAAGGCGGCACAGTCCTTTTTTGGGCTTGCTCTGCGTGTGGCCCGCGCTAGGCTGGACATGTATGAAAATGCTGCGCAGCTTCCTGGCCGTGTTCCTGTTGTGCTCTCCCGCGCTTGCGGCGGACGCCTCCGTTGCGGGGAAGAAGGAGCATGGGGGGTATCCGGCCCGGTACATGCTTCTGGAATCCTCGTCCCGCAACAGCCAGAGCCTGTCTACGCCCGTGGCCGCGTATGTGAATGACGAAGGCGCGGAAGTGGCGCTTATCGGGGCCATTCATGTGGCGGAGGCTGATTATTATGCCCGGCTGAACAAGCTGTTCGGCAGTTATGACGTGCTGCTGTTTGAAATGATCGGCGGGGAGGGGCTCCGGAGGGAGGAGGAGCTCCGCCGTAAAATAGACCGCAATAAGCCTATGGGAGGGCTGACGCTGGAGGAGGCGCGGGAATGGAACCGGATGGTGGAGTGGAGGAAGAGAGCCGCCCTTGAGGAAAAGTCTTTTTTGCTGGGGCTGCTGGGAAGCGCGTACCGGGAATTGAGCGCCGCGCTGGGCCTTCAAACCCAGCATCAGGGCATTGATTATTCCGCGCCCCATTTTATCCATGCGGACATGACGCTGGCGGAATTCCGGCAGGCGCAGGCCAGTAAGGGAGAAAACTTCGCCAGCCTGATGCTTAAATCCATGCTGTCCTCCCTGGTGGAAAAGCCCGGGGCGTACCAGCCGAATGAATTCGGCATGATGGTGGATTTGCTTGCCGGGAACAAGGCGGGACTGAAGAATGAACTGATGCGCATTTTTGCCCATGCTCCGAATGATTTGGAGGATACCGTGATTCTGGAAGGCCGGAATTCCAAGTGCATGGAAGTGTTTGACCAATGGCGCGGCAAGGGCGTTCGCAGGATAGGCATTTTTTATGGCGCGGCCCATCTTCCCGGCCTGCACGGAGCTCTTCTGGAACGCGGCTACCGCCTCCGGGACGTGCAGTGGCTCCCGGCGTGGAGCACCATGGAGAAGGCTGGCCAGGACTGACCCTTTTGCCGTCTTTTCCGGTCTTTCCGCGGGTAATGAAGTTGGTGACTGCCGGAGGCCGTAAATGATGGGAATTCTCCCTTTCCGGAAAGGCCGCTTCAAATGGAAAGGGAGAAGAGGAAAATAGCCTCTTCCCCTTTCCTGATGAACTCCCGTTGAGCAGACGGAAGGGAACGCTACTTTCCGGCGGGGACCAGGCGGGCAATGCCGCCGCCCTTGACGCGCATGGTGAAGGAAAGGGTGCTCCCGGAATGGAGTTCCCGGTTTTCCACCTTCCAGCCGTCGTTCTTTTCCGGCAGGTCGCGGAGGATGGTGGCCCGGTACGCGGTGTTCCTGTTCAGGAAGTCCAGGGGAATGGAAACGGTGCGTTCCCGTCCGTCCCCGTTCATCAGGGCAATGTACCACTGGTCCCCGGAACGCCGGGCAAAGGCGGCGCATTCCCCGATGGCGGACGGCGGCAGAACGATGGTCTCATCCCAGACGGAGGGAATGTTCCGGACGGCTTCGCGTTCTGGGGAGCCTTTCGGGAAGGCGGCTTCCATGTCTGCGGGGTTGGATACCCAGTGGAGGACTGGGGACGTATAAATGATATTGGCCGCCATCTGGAGGGGCCAGGAAGAGCCGCGCAGCTTGGGCCCGTGGCCGAAGTAGCCGCCAGTGAAATCGGCGTGGCCGGAGACCAGCCGGGTGAAGGGCAATGCGCAGTAGTGCCGTCCGCCGATGGCGGCCCAGATGTTCTGTTCCCCGCCGTAGATGCCTTCCCGGCTCATTTCATGCGGCCAGGAGCGTTCTTCCCCCGTGGGGGTATTGGCGCCGTGAAAGTTGACCATGAGCTTGTTTTTAGCCAGGTTTTCCGCGACGGCGTCATAAAAGGCCAGGCGTTCCCGGGAGGCGGAATCCATGAAATCTATCTTGATTCCCTTGATGCCCGTTTTGGCAAGGCTTCTGAAAAAGCTGCGCATGCTTTCCCAGTCGTTGGCGGGGGTGTTGACGTCTGACCAGCGCACCCATACCCAGATGCCTACTTGTTTGCCGGCGGCGTAGCTGGCCAGTTGAGCCACCTTGTCCATGCTTTCCGGCACGGTTTTGCCCCATTTCTTCCATCCTTCGTCAACGAGGTGGTATTCCCAGCCGAATTCGGAGGCCATGTCGACAAAGGCGTACTGGTCCTCTTCACGGACGTTTCCGCGGTCCCACCAGGTCCAGGTGGAGCGGCCCGGCTTGATCCAGGGCGTTTTGGCTCCTTCAGGAAAAAGGTTCCTGTCCGGTTCCGGAGCCAGGGAAGGGATGACGTCGTTCCGGACCAGGCCGTTCAGGTCGTCGTTCACCAGGATGACCCGCCAGGGCATCTCTGCGGAAGAGGGGGCGGAAAAGCCTTCCGGGTCCTGGAAATATACCGTCCTGCATGCGCCGTCCTGAAGGGAGAATTTAATGCCGCTCCACTGCCTGTTGAAATTGGCGGCTTCCTGGATGAGGGCGAAGCCTCCGCCCGGCAGTTCCGCCGCAACCGGCATGGTGCGGACATGGCTGCGGGGATTGCCGGGGTCTTTCTTGAAATCGACTATTCTGGAAGGAGACCAGACTCCCTCGCAGGGACCCAGTGCGGAAGCGGAGTCCTGGGTCCACAGGACGGCTTTTTCCGGGAAGGCGAACGACGTTTTTTCTTCCCCGATGTTCAGCACGGGCGCTTTTTGCATGTCTTCCGTCCACTCGTAGCGGAAGGCGACTCCGTTGTTGAAAACGCGGGCGCGGAGGCGGAGGCCGGAATTATCCCCGGAAACCACGTATTCGTTGAAATGGACGGAAGCGGAGGGGTATTTGCCGCGCGTTTCAAAGGTGTCGCGGACGTTGTCCTTCACTTTTTTCACGCTCCATCCCGTAATGCCTCCGGCAAGGTCCTTGCCGTTCACCACGATGCCCAGGCCGGAGGGCTCCAGAACCGTCCTGTTTCCCTTTTTCAGGGAATGGGCGGCCCGGTTATCCGCGTGGAGCATCCAGGACAGACGGCCGTCCGGGGATTGCAGAGAGGCATGCAATTCTCCCGCCTGTCCGGAACCTGGCAGGAGGCATCCTGCCATATTGCTGAAAATAATGAGAGATTTTACAATCATATCTTTGTCAGAATACGTCCATCTTGGCCCGTTTATTGCAAAAGTATGTTTTGGAAGGGCGGCAGCCAGCGCATCTACTTTCCGGAATGGGGGAAAAGGCCCTCCCTGCGTGAAGGCCGGGTGGTTCTCCGTTAAATCCGTGGAAGCCGTGAGCTGTTCATGAAGATGAAAAATGGCGGATGTCTTGTTTCCCATGCAAGAGGTTATGGAGAAATAACCAACCCGGTGAGCGGCAAAAGAATAATCTTTACAAATTAGATGGAAAAGATAAAAGTAATTTCCTGATCAGATATTAGGATGGAGAGTTGCGGCTCAAATAGTGTTCCCGATTTTCACCATGCGGCAGTTCCGGGAAAAGATGCTCATTTGAATAATGTTTCCGTGCATGGATCCAAATTGACACCTCCCTCTTCCTGGAACGAGTTTTCCGTTTATTCCAAAGAACTCCCGGACGGAGCGACGTTGGAGCATTATAAAATATCGGAATTATTTACTTTAGTCTTGTTTTGTTGATCTTTTCGATTTTTTATCGGAGCAATTTACTGAATATCAATTGCCGGAATATTCTGAAAATCTTACGGCAAGACTATTCTACATAATTCCGTAAAATATTGAAGGTGCTGGGAAGCGGCGGATTCGGCATTACCTATCTGGTCCGGGACTTGATGCTGAAGAGGAAAGTGGTTTTAAAAGAGAATTTTCCTTTTTCCTATGCTTACAGAGATCCGTTTACGGGGCGCGTGGTTCCCAATAATGAGCATGACGCCGAGTATTTCAAGTGGACCCTTTCCAACTTTTTGAATGAAGCCCGCATTCTTGCGAGGCTGGATTCTCCAGGTATTGTCCGGGTTCTTTCCGTTTTTGAGTGCAACGGCACGGCTTATTTTTCCATGGATTATGTTCAGGGGCTTCCTCTGGATTACCTGGGAGAACAGCAGCTGCTTGCCGGAAACTGTTATTCGGAAGCCAAGTTGAAGGGATTGCTGATGCACATCCTCCAGATTTTGGATTACCTTCATAAAAAAGGCATCTGCCACAGGGACATCAAACCGGGAAATATATTGCTTACACAGGAGGGAACTCCCGTTTTCGTGGATTTCGGCGCGTCGCGCCACATGGAGAGCACCCATACCCAGACCGTCCTGACGACTCATGGCTTTTCTTCTCCGGAACAGGCTCTCGGCAGGAAAAACACGGGACCCTGGAGCGACATTTATTCCCTGGGCGCTACGTTCTATTCCCTGCTGAAGGGGGGGTGCGCCCCCCAGAGGAGAGGAGCGGCTGATCCACGATACCATACAGCCTTTGGCATTGTCCGCGCCCTTGTCCTCTCATTATTCGAAAAATTTTCTCAGGACCATAGACAAGGCCCTTTCTCCTCGGGTGGAAGATCGTTATAACTCCGCGGAAGAGTGGATGAAGGATCTGGGAGTGGAAGGAGGGGCGCTCTCAACCATTAAGTTCTCCAGTGAGGAGTTCAAGTCCGCCCGTAAGCGTTTTTTCAATCTGTTTGCCTTGTCCTCTTCCCGCATCATGTCGGAAGGGCAGGAAAAGTGGGGGGCCGGATGGAGGAAGGTGCTGGGGCTCTTCGTTGTTGCGGGCGTGATTGGCGCAACCCTCGGTTATTTTGTTTATGACTGGGGAGGCGGCCCGGAGGAGGACGATGCTTTAGGGCTTCGCTTTCCCAGTGTAATGTCTACCCCCATTCCCCAGATTATTTCAGAATCCAGGGGCGTTTCCTTGCTGAGTCCCGTGGAACGTTTTGACGTCAGGCTGGATAGTCCGTCTTTGTCGCGCCATGCTCTTCCGTCCCTGCTTCCCGACCGCTTTTCCTTGGCGTGTGTCCATTTGAGGGTGCTTCAGGAAGACAAGATGTGCCCGCCCCTGTATTTGACCATACGTGATGAGGAGGGAAAGCTGGTTTCCCGGTCTCTCAACGGCTTTTCCTTCACCTTGATCGAGAGTCCTGTGCTCACCGGGTTCCGCTTTGTGGATCTTCCGGCGCTGAATGTGGATGCGCCTTACAGGTTCAGTTTTGAAACCAAGGATAATGTTCCTCATCCGCTGAAGGTTGTTTCTTCCCAGGTTACGACGCTGGAAAGCGGGAAAACCGTGAGGCCCCATTTTAAATTCATTTGCGCGATGGATGACCCCGCGGTGAGAGATTCGCTGAACAGGCCGGAAAACGGCAGGATCCGGGAAATGCTCATCGCCTCCCGGAAAAGGAACCGTACGGAAATTGATTCCATCGTGCTGACGGAACAGGAGAAGGCGCAGGTGCGGAAGTTCGCCAAGGCGGGGTATCCCGCCGCCCAGTATAAAATAGCCCGTCTCATCTTTGAACGGGATGGGAGATACGGAGAGGAAGGAGGCGCCTGGCTTTATAAGGCGGCCATGGGGGGCTTTATTGTGGCGCAGAGGGATCTGGCGTTTCTTCTTGTGGGGGGCAAGGAATTTTTCCCGGATATGCTTCAGTGCCCGGTCAGCCTGTCCCAGAACTATTCTCAGGCGGTTGATTTCCTTCTGATGTCCTTTGCCGCGCAGGATCCTTCCGTGCTGTATATGCTGGGTGTCTTGTATTCCCAGGGGTGGGGGGTGGAATATTCCGCGGAGATGGTCGCGCGCCTGTCCAGACTGTTGGCCGGTTCCGGTTACGACCTGTCGCGGCTTACCTTGTCGTCCCCCATTTTATCCCATTGGGAGCTTCTGGGGCAGAAGGAGGAAACCTATACGAGGATGCGCTGCTCCATTCCCGGCAGGAAGATGAGCCAGTTTTCAGGACTGCGGCTGGTACGGACCTCCGTGGAAGGGGGAAGTATCCTTATTGACAAGGTGATTCTGTTGCGGAACGGGCAGGAGGTCATGTCCCGTTCTTTCCGTACGGCCCTTACCCGGGAGTCTCCCGTCCTGGAGGTCTCCATAAACATGGAGGATTACGCAAAGGAAATGGACAGTTCCGAATGGTCGATAGAGGTCATCATGGCTCCGGCCAATACGTCCGGCATCATGGAAATGATGAGGAAGAAGGAGTTTTCCAGCGCGGAAGAGCTGCGAATTTGATGGAAGGATTTTACCACGGGAAAGGAGAGAACGCGGCATGCGGTTTCCGTCCGTTGTCGGAAGCCGTTCGGGGCGGAAGGCCCCGGCGCCGGGGCTTTCCTGTTTCCGCTGGATGGCCCGGCCGGGAAGGCTGTGGCGCGGTTTAGATGTTCTTCAGCATTTCCAGCGCTTCCCGGAGCTTGTCTGCGGGAGAGACGCCTGCCAGCCGGGGAAATTTGTTGGACAGCAGGATAAAATCCCCGTTCCTGGTGAGCATCAGGCGCTGTCCGCTGATTTCCACCATGGAGATGTTTGCTTTGGAGGCCAGTATCTTGATTTTGTGGGAATCCAGCAGGTGATGCACCGTTTCCGGTGCAGGGCCGAAGCGGTCTTCCCACGCGCGGAGCAGGGCGTCCGCCTCCTTCAGGGTGCGGACTGCCGCCAGGTCCTTGTACGCCGAAATGCGCAGGGCTGCGTCGCTGATGTAATCCCGGGGCAGGAAGGCGCCCAGATAATCCTTGCGGGATTTGGCGGCGAACTGCGTCTCGCTGTTCACGATGAAATCCGTTCTCAGGGCCGCGTCCGGCCGGGGGGCCGTGTGCCTGCCCTGCATGTGGGCGATGGACTGCTGGAGAAGCTGGCAGTACAGGTCAAAGCCGATGGCGGCAATGTGGCCGCTCTGCTGGGTGCCCAGCAGGTTGCCCGCGCCGCGTATTTCCAGGTCCCTCATGGCTATCTTGAAGCCGGAACCCAGCTCCGTGTACTGCTTGATGGCGGAGACGCGCTTGCGGGCGTCTCCCGTGGTGGCGGCGGACCTGGGGGAGCATGAGGTAGGCGTAGGCCCGGTGCCCTGCGCGGCCCACGCGGCCGCGGAGCTGGTAGAGGTCCGCCAGGCCGAAGCGGTCCGCGCGGTCAATGATGATGGTGTTGGCGTTCGGGATGTCGATGCCGGATTCGATGATGGTGGTTGCCAGCAGGATGTCCGCCTTCCCCTGCACGAAGGTGCGCATGACCTTCTCCAGCTCGTCCTTGGGCATCTGTCCGTGGCCGATGACGATGCGGGCCTTGGGCACCAGGGCCTGGATGCGGTCCCGGAACAGTTCGATGGTTTTGACGCGGTTGTGCAGCAGGAAAATCTGGCCGCCGCGTTCCAGTTCGCGCTCCATGGCCTTCTTCATGATGCGTTCGTCATAGGGGCATACGCTCGTCTGCACGGGCTGCCGGTTGACGGGCGGCGTTTCAATGGAGCTCATGTCCCTCGCTCCCATCAGCGCAATGTACAGGGTGCGGGGAATGGGCGTGGCGGACAGCGTGAGCACGTCGATGCCCTTGAAGCGTTCCTTGAATTTCTCCTTGTGCCTGACGCCGAAGCGCTGTTCCTCGTCAATCACCACGAGGCCCAGGTTTTTAATGGACACGTCCTCGGAGATGAGGCGGTGCGTTCCGATGACGATGTCCACGGCCCCGGACTTAAGCCCTTCCAGCGTGGAGCGGACGTCCGCCGCGCTGCTGAAGCGGCTGAGCATTTCAATCCGCACGGGGTATTCGCTCATGCGCTCCTTGAAGGTGCGGAAGTGCTGTTCCGCAAGGACGGTGGTGGGCACCAGCACGGCCACCTGGCGGCCTCCCGTCACGCATTTGAAGGCGGCGCGGATGGCCACCTCCGTCTTGCCGAAGCCCACGTCCCCGCAGATCAGGCGGTCCATGGGGCGGGTGGCTTCCATGTCCGCCTTCGTCTGGGCGATGGCGCGGAGCTGGTCCTGGGTCTCCCGGAAGGGGAAGGAGCTTTCAAACTCCCACATCCATTTGCTGTCTGGAGGGTGGCTGTAGCCCTTTCCGGTCTGGCGTTCCGCCTGCACGTTGAGGAGCTGGGCGGCGTAGTCCGCCACGGAGCGTTCCGCGGATTTTTTGGCGCGCTGCCATTTGGAATCCCCCAGCTTGTTGAGTTCCGGCGTCTTGCTGCCCAGCCCTATGTACCGTGAAACCAGGTGCGCCTGGCTGAGGGGGACGTGCAGGATCGTATTGTCCCGGTAAAGGATGTTCATTTCCTCGTCTCCGGAGTCCGGAGAGGTGGAAATGTTGATGAATTTGCCGATGCCGTAGCTGGTGTGCACCACCAGGTCTCCGGGGTTGATGTCCTTCAGGGAGGCCTGCGCGCGGGCCTTGCGGGCCTTGTCCTCCCGGCTGGCGCGGCGGCGCGCCGTGGCGGACTGGTACCTGCCGAACAGCTCCGAGGAGGAGAGAACGGCCGTTTTTGCCCCCGGAATGCTGAAGCCGCCGGGCAGGTCCCCGCGCAGGGCGGTGATGGACAGCAGCGCGGGCGTTCCGGCGCAGATGTCCCGGAAGCGCTCTTCCTCCCCTTCATTGGGAAAAAACATGCTGACGTTCCATTTCCGGTCCAGCCATTCTCGGATCTGGCGTTCCGCCAGCTCCCGCCGCATCTCCTGCATCACGAAGTCCCCGGCGTCAAAGCTGCCCAGGGGATTGTCATGGATGGCCAGGGAGAAATCCTCCTCCCCCTCCGCGTTCTCCGGCGGTGCGGTGAGGATGCACACGTTCCCCCGTTCCTTGCAGAAAGGGGCCGTAATGACCAGGTCGCCCGGCTTGATCCAGGCCCGCAGGGTTTCCACGCCCGCCGCTTCCGTCAGGACGAGGTTGACGTGCTCCGTCTTCCGGAAGGAAATCTGGGAGTCCACGTCAAATTCCCGGATGGATTCAATCTCGTCGTCAAAAAACTCCAGGCGCACGGGGTGAGAGGACTGGAGCGGGAAAACGTCCAGAATGCCGCCGCGGCGGGACCACTGCCCGCGGGAAATGACCTGAGGAACGCCCTCGAACCCCGCCTCCTCAAACAGCCGTATCAAATCGTCAGGGGCGTGCGTTTCTCCCGTTTTCAGGGTCATTCCCTGGTTCTGCATGCCGTCGGGGGAGGGAACCTCGTCATTCAGGCTGCCTTCCGTCAGAACGACGGTTTGCCTGCCCACATGGCCGGAAGCGATGCGGTGAAGGACGTTCAGCCGTTCCGCGGCAAGCTCCGGGTCTCCCACTTCCTCCCCCAGGGCCACCTCTTTTTCCGGGACGAAGAGGATGTTGCGCACTCCCCATGTTTCCAGTTGCGCGGCAAGGGATTCCTGCGCGCGCAGATGGGGCGCGATCACCCAGGCCCGGGCGGTGTCCGGAATGGTCCTGATGCACAAGGCCGCCACGAACGGAACCCCGGGCAGGGAAGTATGGTCGAAAACCGCCTGTTCCTCCGTGCCCAGTTTCGCGAGTTCCCGGTGAAAGGGTGCGGTGCGGGCCACCCTGTCCATCAGGGCGGTTATGGAAGCGTCTTCTGCCATGCGTGTCTGATAGCCCCTGCTGGTGGAAAGTGTGCCGCCTTTCCCTGCCATGTCAACGGTTTTTCAGGGCACAGACTGTCCTCCGGCCATTGACGGAAGCGTCTTTCCGCATGCGCGGCGCGGGTCAGGAGGAGGAGCGGAAGCGGATTTTAACGCCGGCCTTGCGCCATTTCTGTTCAATCTCCTTGGCCAGCTCCTCATAGCTCCGGCCATCAAGGAGGAGCTTTTGCGCTTCTTTTTCACTGCTGCCGGACTGGATGGCCTTCATGTAGTTCTTCACGCGCTGGGCGTCCCCCTTGCCGTCCATGTGGTAGAAATAGTAGGCCATCAGAGCGGCCAGGCCGTAATTCAGGTTGGCGTTCTCTCCCGTGAACTGGGAATAGGGCATGTTCATGTAGGACTCCAGGCTGGGCGCCTCAAAGTCGTCCCCCAGAGCGCGGCCCCCCGTATTTTTCTTGCCGTATTCCGTCACGCGGGAGACAATGTGGGAACGGTTGGCCCCGAAGTTGAAGCGGCCTCCGGAATACGGGGTCATCCCCATGTATTCCGCGGAGCCTTCACAGAACCAGCTTGCCTGCTTGGCCTCCGGGGACATGAGCTGGTGCGTCAGTTCATGGATGAGGGTGGAGGAATCCTTGTCGCGGTCAATGATGTACGTGCTCCCCATGGTCTTGACGCCCAGGGAATCAAACGGAACCAGGATTTTGCCGCGGTCTCCGCTGCGCGTCGTCCCCAGGAAAATGCCTGCCGTGCCTTCACGGCCTCCGTTTTCCAGGTACGTGCTGAACTTTTCGTACAGGTAGGCGGGGAATTTGGCGGAATCGTCGTGAGGGGGATGTTGCCGATGGGAAGCGTTTTGTTCGCCAGGTGGGTGGCCTCGAAGAGAAGGCCCAGGCGCTTGATCATGCCGGCGCCCAGCTTGGCGTCGCAGATGAAGCGGAAATGGGGCGTTTCATAAATATACTCCCCTTGTTCCTCCTTGATGGTTTCCACCTTGAAATTGTCCTGGCATTTGACGGTCCTGGGCCATGGCAGGTGGTAATTGTCCGCGGGATTGGAGGAGGCAGCCCCTCCCTTTCCCCGGGCCGCGATGAAATCCCTGTCTTCCCGGGAAAGCTGGGCGAGGGGGATGGAGACGGTTTGGCCGCCGGAGCGTTTCAGCACGGCTTTCTGGCCGTCCAGCCTGACGAACTCGGCTTCCAGGCTTTTCCCCTGGACGCTGGTCCAGGTGCGCCCCTGCGCGAGGGGAAGGAAGGAGAGGGAGCACAGGGCTCCCGTCACCAGGTACAGGCATGCGGGATTCTTCATAAGGCTGGAGTTGGGGATATGAAAGAAAGTTGCTGTTAATGTTTGGGACGCGGCAGCATCAGGAGCAGCAGTCCGCAGAGCAGCATCAGGCATCCTGCCGCCGCCAGGGTGGTGGTCAGCGGAACGCCCTGGTCCTTGAACCATCCCCCGAAGAAGGAGATAAGGGCGCCCACGCCCGCGGACGTGAGGTTGAGGAGGCCATAGCCGGTGGCGGAATAACGCTCGTCGATATGGGAGCGTAGCACAGGCATGAGGGTGGCGTCCAGCGATCCCTGCGCCAGCCCCTGCGTGGCGACGAGGCCCAGCATGAGCACGAGGGGAACCGCAATGTCCCAGCCGAAGATGCCGGGCAGCAGAGCCAGGACCACCAGCGGGCCGGATATGGTGAAGGTGATGCCGGGCACCAGGGCGCGGGCGCGGGCGTTGCGCCGGTACCACATGTCCGCCAGAATGGCGCCGCCCAGCACGGCCACGTACTTGGCTACGGAGCTCCACAGGGTGGCGGCGGGGCCTGCCTCCGCGGAGGAAAGCTGGTATTTATCCTGAAGCAGGGTGGGGTACCAGGTGAGCAGGAACCAGTTCCCGGCGCCTGCAAAGGCGACCACGGCCAGCAGCATCCACATGGGGCGGCCGCTCAGCAGGCTGGAAAGCACGGCGCCGGTGGAAAGATTGGACGCGGGTTCCTTGATGGCCCGTTCGTCATTGTCCACATTGATCAGGACCGTTTTTCCTTGGGTTCGGACGGCTTTTTGGCCTGCGCCGTATCCGCAGGGGCCTTGGCCGGGTCTTTCAGGAACAGGATGAGGACGATGGCATACGCCACGCCGATCAGGCCGAACAGGGCGAACGTCATGCGCCAGCCCGTCCATGAAGCCATGGTGGCCCCGAAGCCGGCCACGGCCATGCCCACGTAAATGCCGCTCATGTGCAGCCCCGTGGCGATGGAGCGCGTGCTGCCCCGGTGGTAGTCCGTAATCAGGGCCAGGGCGGCGGGGATGTAAAAGGCCTCACTGATGCCCATGGCGCCGCGCGCGATGAGCAGGGACGTGTAATCCTCCGCATGGCCGGTCCACCAGGTGACCACGGACCAGACGACGAGGGAGCAGAGAATCATCAGGCGGCGGCTGTAGCGGTCCGCCAGGAAGCCGCCCACCGGGCTGAGCAGGGCGTAAATCAGCAGGAAGACGGAGGTGACCATGCCGAACTGGGCTTCCGTCTGCGGGATGTCCCGGACGATGGGTTCATGCAGCGCGGAAAGGAGCTGGCGGTCAAAATAGTTCAGCATGACCACGAACCACAGGACGATGACGGCCACCCAGGCCCACAGGCCCGGCCTGGTGTTCGGGTCCGTGACGGCGGAAACATTTTTAACGCCGTTGCGCACGGCGGAAACGATGATGATCGCCATGACGATGACGGTCAGGATGAGAACGGCGTAATCAACCGTGCTCATTTCAAAATGGTACCCTGCGGAGGCGGAGGCGTTCACGGGGGTCCGGACGCCCGGGGCGGTTTCCCCGCTGATGGTCATGATCTCGGAACCCTTCACGACGGCGGGCGCGGTGGCGATGCCGACGGGCCACTCCCCCTGGTGCGTCCATTTGTTTCCGATGACGTCATAAACCAGGATGTCGCGGGACTGCACCACGGGCTTGACGGGTCCGGCGCGTTGCCGCGCTTGTCCCCGCCGATGAGGATGATGGAATTTTCACGTACCGGGGCGGGGCCTGCGGCGGCGGCTACGGGCGTTCCCGGTCCGGCAGGCTGCTGTTTGCCCGCGGCTCCCCATTCGGCGGGATCGTTGGACGTCATGTCGTAGCCGATCATGTCGGAAAGGTACGTTCTGGCGGTTTCTCCGGCGGCATCCCTGGACAGGGTGCAGCCGCCTGCGATGAACAGGGTGCTGTCACAGACGGCGGCGGTGGAGAGGATGCGGCCCGCACCGGGGAAGGGCGGGAGGGACGCCCATTTCATTTTGGCCGTATCCGGAGTGGTGTCCAGCATGTAGATGGTATTGAGGGCGGCTTCCGGCTGGTCGCTGTCCCGTCCGCCGATGACGAACAGCTTGTTTCCGTGAGCGGCGAAGGCGGCTTCCGTAACGGGGCCGGGGAGGGGAGGAAGCTTTTCCACGGAGCCGTCCGCCTTGATCAGCAGGGCGTCTTTCAGGATGCCTTCCGCATTATGGCCTCCGGCTACCGCCAGCCCCTTGCCTACGCTTGCAAAAGCCGCGTAACCCAGCGGAGCGGGCAGCGTCCCCGCCTTGCTCCATTGGCCGTTGCGGAGTTTGAAAATATCCTGGTGGTACGCCTTAGGCCCGCGTTCTTCCGGCGTTGAGGCTCCCGGAGCGGCCTGGGGGAAATTGGCGCCGCCTGCGGCGATGATGGACTGGGTGCCGTCACTTTCCGTAACGGTTCCAGCCGCCATTCCAGCGCGGCCCGCCGGGTCCGGCAGGTCGGGAATGGCTCCGGCCGGGTGTACATCCACGGAAAAAGAGGCGTTGGCAGCGGGGGCCGCCATCAGCAGTAGGGCGGCGAAAGCGGAGCCGCATGCCCTGGAAAACCGGGTAAGGTGACGTGAAATGTGCATATGCTGGAAGATAGGGATGGGATGTGGGTGAAAAATCAGGAAAGGGTGATGCTCCACACTTCAGGGGAGCGCCTGCCGGGTTTAAGTTCTCCGTTCACGGCTGCAAAACGGCCCTGCCACGCGCAGCACGGAAGGACCGCCCTGGGCGCCGCGATGGGCCCTGCGTCGTGCCATTCCATGGCGGATGTATCCAGGCACAGGGACTGGTTGTTGAAGCCGGGGTTGGTCTGCGGGGTATACTTCTTTCCGGAGCCGTCGTCCCCGCCCAGCAAATAAATCACGCCGTTCCGGGAAACCGGGGCCGGGGTGGGGGCCGCGGCGATGGCGTAAGGCATCTCCGGCAGGCGCGTCCATCCGCGTTCCGGCGTGAAGCTCCAGGCTTCTGTCAGCAATTCCCGGGCCTGTTTGCCGTCCTCCTCCCGGAGGCCGATGCCGCCGAGCACGTAAAGGACGCCGTCCGCCGCGGCCATCTGGTGCAGGAAGCGTCCGCGGCCCGGCAGCGGGTCCAGCTCCTGCCAGCCCTGTTCCGGCCCGCGTGCGTCCAGCATGAAAACCCGGTTGGTGCAGTCCTGCTCCCCGGGGCGCTCACAGCCTCCCGTAAGATAAACCTTGCCGCCCAGAACGGCGGCGGCCGTGTAAGCCAGGGCTATGGGAAGGGGAGGGAAGGGAGTCACAGTGACGGCTCCGTCCGCAGTGCTCAGCAGGTAAACGTCCTTCCGGTGGCCTTCCTTGCCGCAGCCGCCGATGCACAGCAGGCCTTCCCTGGTGCTGGCGGAGGCTCCGTACGCGTAAGGCGCAGGGAGCGTTCCTGCCTCCGTCCACCCATTCTCCCCCGGAGACAGCGTGAAAATGCGGTCCGTCCACGTTTTGGCGCCGCCTTCAAGCATGGGTTTGTCCGGGAAATTGGTGCCGCCGGCACAAATCATTGTTTCTCCGCATGTTCCGGCATACATGCCGGCGAAACCTTCCGGATCGGGAAGAGAGGGTAAAGGGGACCAGGATGAAGAATAGAGACTCATAACACGTGTAAATGACTCGTGTGATGCTAGCGAAAACCGGGCCGCGGCGCCAGTATTAACCTCTGGTTCTATTTTTTTTGAATAAATTTTTTTCCCCACGCCTCTTACCAACGTAGAAGAGGAGAATCATATGAAGCCTGGAACCTGTTTTTTGATGTTGTGCGCCCTGCTGCCTGCGGCCCTGGCGGAAAATATGACCCTGCGGTCCGGCAGGGTGCTGGAAGACGCCAGCGTGGTGTCTTCCGGAGACGACTTTGTCAGCGTCCAGTACACGGACGGGGTGGCCAAGGTCTCCTACAAGGAGCTCACGGATGCCCAGCAGAAGGATTACAGGATGACGCCGGAGGACGTGAAAGCCAGGCTGGACCAGCGGCGCCTGGAGGACGCGGCGCGCAGGAAAAAGGCGGAAGAGGCCAGAAAGGCGGCTGATGAAGAAGCCAGGAAAATCAGGGAATCCCTGTCTGAAGCGGAGCGGCATCCCCGTTATCTGGAAGGAGCGGATATCTCCCGCATGTTTCTGCTGCTGGGGGAACTCTCCCAGGTGGAGGCGGAAGTCATGGCCCTGCAATGGAATGCCCTGGAAGCGGACCGCGTGGGACTGCCGGAGGATGCCCGTACCTTCCGTGCGAGGATGGGAACCTATCAGGAACAGGTGAACGCCATCCGTAAAAAAAGGGAGACCGCCGAACAGTACTGGCAGGATTTGGAAAAGAAATACCTGGCTCTGAAGGACGGAACCCAGAAGAAAATTGCGGACTTGAACAAGCAGGTCTCCCAGTTGCAGGGGGAAGTAAGGGAGGTGGCCAGCCAGCCGAGAACGGAGCGCATCATTGTCCCTCCGATTATCAGGACGTGGAACTATCCGCCGCCGCCCGTCATTATCCGGCCTTCCCCCCTGCCGCCAAGGCCGCATCCCGTCCCTCCCCGCCCCGTTCCACCGCGTCCGATGCCTTTGCCTGTGAAGCCTGGCTTGTACGGTGGTTGAAAGTGCGTTCGCGGGTTCCTCCTCTTCTTCCGGAAAGCGTGCGCCAGCCTCCGCAGCAAATGGGTTGCCGGAACAGAAAACTCAACGCTCGGGCTGCCCAGGCGGCAGACGCCGCGGCCCCGGAAGCATTCCCTTCCCGCAGAGGAAAGGGGAAGGTCAGATTCCGGGCAGGGGATACAGCTCCATGCGGCCCTCCTGGAAGGAGGCCAGATGCGTGAAGCCCGCCTGGCGGGCCAGTTCCGCGGCGCGCTCAAAATCCCGGCCCACGTCCTCCGGCTTGTGGGCGTCTGAGCTGATGGTGAGGGGAATATTCATCTCCGCCGCCATCTTTAAAAACTGCGCGTCCGGATACTGTTCGGCGCACTTGTTGCGCCAGCCGGCGGTATTAAGCTCCAGACAGGCGCCGGACTCCTTCATGGCTTCCAGAGACGGTTCGTAATAAGGACGCAAATCTCCGGAAGGGCGGAAGCCGAACTTCTTGATCAGGTCTGCATGGCCCATGATGTGGAACAGGCCTGAAGCCGCCATGTCCCGGAAGCGTTCCCAATACTGCCTCCATGCGTCCTCCACATCCGTCCGGTTCCAGAAATCCATCTTGTAGGGATTGTCAAACTCCTCCTTCTCCCCCAGATAATGGACGGACCCGATCAGGTAATCCCATGCGTGCAGGCTCTGCAAGTGCTCTATCCATGGCCCAATGCCGGGAAACCAGTCGCATTCCAGCGCGGCGCGGACCGTCAGGCCGTGCGGTGCGGCGCATTCCCGGGCCTCCGTGAGCCAGTCCAGATAGGTCGGCATGTCCGCCTGCTTCATGCGCCAGTCGTCAAAAGGCTCCCCGGGCATTGGGGCGTGATCTGAAATGCCGTATTCCCGGAGGCCGGCGCGGACGGCTGCCTGCACATATTCCTGCGGAGTGCCGGAGGCGTGCAGGCACAGGGGGGTATGGGTATGGTAATCGCAGTACATGGAGGAATGCCCATGCTAGCACGGCGGCGCGGGCGGTTCAACCCGGAGGACGTATTTGCCGATTATTTGCCGTCTTTGACATTATGGGTTGATTTTATGGACAGGATTTTTTAGAGTCGCGTTAAATAGGACACGTGACATATGAGTGATTGGCAAGGCTTTTCCCCGCTGAATGATTTTACAGGACCGCTCCTGGACAACCTGAAGCGTCATCCCAAGCGCATCGTTTTCCCGGAAGGGGAGGATGTTCGCGTGCTGCGCGTGTCCGAACGCTTCGTGGCGGAACAGGCAGGCGTGCCCATCCTGCTGGGCAGGAAGGAAGTCATCAGGAGGATGGCGGAAATGAACGGAATTTCCCTGAAATTCGTCCGCATCATTGAGCCGGAAAAAAGCTCGGACCTTCAAATGTTCTGCGACCGCTATGAACGGGCGGAACAAATGTTCGGCAACGGATTGCCCATGAACACCCGTGAAATCGTCTCCGAGCCGGTCCACTTTGCCGCCATGATGGTGCTTTACGGCCAGGCGGACGCCATTGTGGCCGGGAACATGAAAAGGGTGGCTTCCGTCTTCCGCGCCGTGAACAAATACCGGCAGGAACCCGTTCCTACCAAGCCCCTCTTTGCCATCTCGATCGTTCTCGTTCCCGAATTTGCCAAAAAATTCGGCGGCCGCGGCATCTACTTCCTGGCGGATACCGGGGTGACCCCTGATCCCACCGTGGAAAACATGGCCTACTTTGCCGTGGAAACGGCCAAAATGGCCCGCCACATGCTCGGCAAAAGCGTTCGCGTCGCCATGTTGAGCGCCTCCACCGCCGGGTCCGTGCCGGAACTGGCTGCGGACCGCACCAGGGCCGCTACCGCGCTGGCCCGGAGCATGGTGCAGAAGGACTGCCTGAACAATGAAATCTCCGTGGAAGGGGAAATCCAGATTGACGCCGCCCTGTCCCCGGACTCCTACAGCGTGCGCGTTCACCGCAACTCCATGCTTCAGCCCAGTGACGTGTGGGTCTTCCCGACCCTGGACGCCGCGGACATCTCCAAAAAGCTGCTCTGCATGATGCCGTCCGTATACAACTACGGCCTCATTCTGGGAGGGCTGCTCTTCCCGATTGCCCAGCTCCCGCGGCTGACGGATGAAGACAGGATGTTCGGCACCGCTCTGGTGGTGGGGAATGAAGCCAGTAAATTCCCCACCTGCTGTACCCGCAGGGGTTGCTCCCCTTTATTGATTGGGCGCGGCGCATCCGTGACCATCAGGCGCTTCTCCTTGCGTACGGCCAGCTTGCCGCCGGGCAGGGAAGTCCGGGAAGGACCGTCCGTATCCAGAATGCTCATCACCCGGAGCACGGCGTCCTCCGTTAGGTCCGGAATATGCTGCCGGCGCAGGTAATCATGCACGGCGCATTGCCTCAGCTCCGCGGGAAGCTGGTTGACCTTGGGCAGGAACAGGCGCCCCTGGGGGTCTGCCAGATTCATGGAATCCAGCGCCTGGGAAAGCGCCGTGCGGATTTGGTTCTCAATGCGGCAGGCGCGTGAAAAGGAAAGGCTGGTGTCTCGCTGGAACAGCGTGTCCAGCTTGGGAATGACCTCATGGCGCAGGGCGTTCCTGGTATACTCTGCAGACTGGTTGCTGGAATCCTCCCGCCATGGAATATGGCGATGCTCCAGGTAGGCGGTAATATCCTTCCGGGAAAAATCCAGCAGGGGGCGTACGACAGTTAATCCGTTGGCCCAGGTGGAAACGGGTGACATGCCGTGAATGCCGGAAGCCCCGCGGCACAGGTGGAGAAGGGCTGTCTCCTGCTGGTCGTTCCGGTGGTGGGCCAGGGCCACGAAAGCCCCCGGATAGCCGGCAGCCCATTTCAGGAACAAGGCCTGCCGGGCATCCCGCGCCGCCTCTTCAATGGAAATTCCACGGGTACGGGCCATGCCGCGGACGTCTGCCCGTTCCCGGACACAGGGAACCCCCAGGCAGGCGGCGTACCGGCATACGAACTGTGCCTCCTCCTCCGCCTCCGGGCGCAGCCCGTGATTCACGTGGCAGGCAATGAGGTAGCACCCCGGCATTTGGGAAAGCAGGGAAAGCAGCGCCATGGAATCCCGTCCGCCGCTGATTCCGGCAAGGACGGGACGGCCGGAGCGGAGAAGCTCCGCAGACTGCTTGTCAAAATGGTCCGGTGTCAACGTCATGCTGCCGCCAGTGAAGCAGGAAAAAGGGGCAAAGAGAAGCCTGCAAATAAAAAACCCCGCTTTCCGGAAAGGAAACGGGGTTGGAAAACTGTTGGGGACAAGCCTTACTTGTTGAGCTTGGGCTTGCCGCCGCTGCGGCGGACGGCGCCGAAACGCTTCTTGAACTTGTCGATGCGGCCTTCCGTGTCCACGAACTGGTTCTTGCCGGTGAAGAACGGGTGGGAGTCGGAGGTGATGCCGCAGGAAACCACGAAATGTTCAACCCCGTCAATAACTTCCGTCTTGGGGGAGCGAACGGTGGAATGGGTGATGAAGCGGCGTCCGGTGGTGATGTCGACAAAAACGACCGGATTGTACTGGGGATGAATATCTTTCTTCATGGTGATGTATTGCGTTTCCGACGCAAGGGGAGCACCAGTATAGGAGTGTTTTATTGCATGTCAAGCATCCCCGCATAAAAATGCGGAAGTTTGTGAATGACGGTTCGGGAGCTTGCGGGAGGAACGGTTATGGGGATGATGTAACGGAAAATGGAGCAGGTGCTGAAGAGACCCCCCCTGGTGGGCGTGGTTTTCCCTGATGGGACTGGAGATTCCTTCTGCAGCCATTGCATGGGCTTTTGCCGTCAGCCAGTCCCATCTGGTGGTAGTCTCCACCCCCTGGCTGTACCAATTCCTCTTTGTGGCCGTCTGGTGTGTCAACATGCTGGACCGGGTGCTTAAAATATTCCGGGGAGGCCCTGCGGTATACTCGGATGAATGCCTGCTGTTTGCCAAAAAGCACTGCTTCGTCATCTCCCTGCTCATTGTGGTGGCGGCCGTGACGGGGCTGTGGATCATGTTCTTCCAACTGGGCGTGGTCATCTTCCAGTTTGCCCTGCTTCCGGGTATTTGCAGCCTGCTCTTCCTCTACTTTTCCTCCAATCCGCACAAAAAGGGGAGCCTGTCCTCCGGATTCGTCATGGCATCATTCTTTGCCGCCGTCTCCTTTTCTACGGGAGCGGGAATCCCTGCCTACTTCTATGGAACGATGGGCGGAGGCTGGGGCGGCCAGCTGTCCACGCCCACTTGGTATCTCGTCGCCCTGGTCATCCTCAGCATGTTCAGCCGCAAACGGTGGAATGAAGAAGAGGAGGAAGACGGGCAGGACTCCGCCGCCCGGGACATGGTTTCCCTGGTCTGGATGGGGGTGATTGTGATCTACGTCGTCTTCTGCCTGGCCGCCGCCGCCCGGGAATACACCGGTGACGCGTGGATCTATTACGGGCTGGCCATGGCGGGGGTATTCATGTTCGTGCTGGACAGGTTGAAGAAGAACATGCCCCCTCTCCTGCTGTACACCCTCTCCTGGGTGGCGCTGATCTTTCCGCTGTTGCTGAGCGGTATTCTGGCTCAGGCCTCCTCCTGATTGACAGGGAAGAGCTTCCTGCTGCCGGACACGGCAAAACGCAGGAAAATTGGAAAAATGATATTTTGTGGTTGCAATACCGGAGATGCGGTGCTAGATTCTGCCCCGCAAACACGTTCTGCGTGCAAGCAAGTGGCTCGGTAGCTCAGTCGGTAGAGCAGGGGATTGAAAATCCCCGTGTCGGCGGTTCGATCCCGTCCCGAGCCACCATTTTTTTCTCCCAATTTTTTAATCCCTTTTTTATACGGGAAGTAGCTCAGCCTGGTGGAGCGCCTGCTTTGGGAGCAGGATGTCGCAGGTTCGAATCCTGTCTTCCCGACCATTTTTTACTCCCAGTAATGGGAAAAACCAGGGAGAGTCTTGAATATTCCAAAATAAAGAGGGAAATAATTTTTGACTTTTTAATTTGATTTCCACATAATAGCAAATATCAGAAGAACTACTGTTGCTGATAAGCCCTATTTTAGTTTTTTGTTGTAGAAATTAGTAGAATTTCATCCGATGAATATGAGATTCACGGCATTTCTGAAGCTATTGGGATTAATGGTCTCAACTTTGCTTGCATTATGTTCCTTCTCTCTTGGGGTGGAAAATTTCTCCAACCTTCCTCCTTGTCCTGGAAGCAGGATAACGGATGCTTTAGTGGATTCTTCAGGTATTTTATGGGCTTCAACCCAGGGTGAGGGATTATTCTACTTGGAGCTGGATAAAAATGTCTGGAAAAAGGCAGGAACAGCGGCAGATTTTCCAGATACTGAAAAATTTCTATGCCCTGGCTGAAGATGCCCAGGGAAGAATATGGGTGGGAACAGACCGTTGGGGAGTGTGTATTTGGAATGGCAAACAATGGAAAACATACACCCGTAAGACGACATTGCCGGGTGGCCGTGTTTTTGACATTAGCGTCTCTTCTGCAACAGGGGATGTTGCCGTAGCAACCTCGGGAGGCATTGCTATTTATTCCCCTTTGACGGATTCATGGAAGGATGTCATGCGGGCCGATGGCTTGCCTGAAGATCAAGTTTCGGCACTAGCCTTTGATAGGTCGGGAGATTTGTGGGTAGGCTTCTTAACGGCAGGAATGGCCCGGATGACTCTTAAGGATGAATACAAGACCTGTGAGTTTTTTCAGTCAAAATGGCATTCGGATGATGCACGCAAGCTTTCGCAACCTCCGGTTCTTTTCGGTGCAGGGCTGCCGTCAAATTTGTGCAATACCATGGCTGCCAATGGTAATTCCGTATTTGTGGGCACAACGTCAGGACTGGGAATAAAACGCGGTGACAAAGAGATTTTTATCCGGGGAATGGATGCCGTGGAAAAACTGAAAGCGAAGGGAATTATGAAATCTTCCCAAGGTAAATTGAGGCCTCTTCCCGAAGATTATGTGACGAGCCTTTATCCCGTAAAGGAAGGAGTGTGGATAGGCTTCCGCAATCAAGTTCCCATCTTGCTTAATCCGGCAAATATGCAATATGAAAGTTCTGTGAACACTAAATTGGCAGAGAAAAAAAAGGGAGGCACAGTCAGTTGTTTTGTTGATCTTCCTGATGGGACTGTTTTAGCTGGAGTTTTTGGAGAAGGGTTTCGGGTCGTTGGAAAAACAACAGCCAGTAAAAAGAAAAGACGTCGTCTTGGAGATGAAATCAAACATCCAAAAATTTTTTCCATTCCAGATGATCAGGCATGGCATAATTCTTTGAACCAGTTTCAATCTCTGCCGCTTGGCGAAAGGCCTTATGGTATTTGTTTTGCCTGTGATGATTGGGAAACACAGGGCGACTGGTGCAACAGATACGGACGCCATTTTTCCTTAAGACGTTCGGCAAAAAAGTCATGGGGAAATATCATGCATCGTTTTGATCAACGAAAGGATTCCCGAGGCTATTTGTATGACGCCAGAGTAACTCTCGGGCCGAGGAAGAAAATCAAAGATGCCTGGATATCGGGGAAATTCTATGAAGAAAATGCAGCGTCCCGAATTTGTCTGTACAACATCAACGATGCGACCCGTCCCTGTTCCGAATGGAGTGATCAGGGTTATATGCACGATACCTTTTTTGATGGTCCAGACTTATGGGTTCTTGTACGCGTTCCTGCTGGTAAAAATGAAATTTCCCTCTACTTCAACCAACCCTTATCCAATGACATTTCACGCTATGATCGGGATTACCTGATCGAAGCTCGTTTTGTCGAATCTCGTTTGCCTCAGGAGGTTCTGATTCAAAGGAATGGGAAAAAATCGGAAAATATTGTAAACCTTGAACTAACCCGTATCATGTCGCTTCCTGTTATGGTCCGTACGAGATGCCGGGATTTCGGGAATAATGGAGTATATAAAAATTTTTATACGGACCGGGCCGGATTCTATTTTTTAAGAATTTCCAGAAATGGCTCTAAAGAGGCGACTCTTGGTGGTGTTTTTCTGAATGCATGTCTGGAAAGCGGCTATCAGAATGCCAGGATGCCTTCCCCTCCGGAACTTACTTCCATAAAAAATGCTGATGTTCCGGAAAATCTACTGAAAGCTTGGAGCAACTGTTTTGTGAAACGGGCCGATTCTCCATTGCATCTTCGCCTTTCCCAAAAATTACTGCTTTATACGTTCAGGAAACTATGGAATGAGGCTTCAGTTCCCGGTCCATTGAAAGAAAACTGGAAGTGGCATCTAAAGATCTGGGATGAAGGCGATATCAAGAAATTTGAACAAAAGATGCTTGAGACATGGTCAACGGAGCAAATGAAGGATTCTTATTATCGCTCCAGCTATAAATTCCCCAACAGTCCCAATGTCATTGATTTTACTCCCCAGGAAATCAGAATGATGGATAGATGGAAAGTTGATTGGAAACAATTTATCATTGGAACAAAGCAATACAGTGAATCAAATGTAAATAAAATGAGATTACGGCTGAATGAATATTTTAATCGATAAAAGACATATGAGTATATTGCGGTATTATTATATTGTTCTAATTGCCTGTCCTCTGATTCTGCAAGCGAGTTGGGCGAGCGGGGGAGCCGGGAGGTAAAATCAAGGTGGATCCTCAGTCACTTCCCATATGTACTATAGAAGAGGCAGAAGGAGAGGATCCAGAAGATGAGAACAGCAATAAATATGCCATTTTTGAACCAGAGAAAATCAAGGAGTATAAAGTTAAGGGGCAATTCACTGTTGTTGTCGTGGAGCCGCCGCAGCCACATGCAGGATACGAATTGGACGAAGAGAAAAAGTACGAATGGACCGTTACGGAAAAGTTGGAAGTCAAAAATGGAGATCAGGACACTTGTACTGTCCATTCGTCTAACAAGGAACACTGGGGAAAAGTGATCACGGTAAAATGCAAGATGAGTTTTTATGAGACTAAAAACGGACAGAAAAAACATTTGACTGATCTTGAAGCCGCACACAAATTATTAACTCCAAGCCTCCTAATCCATCAAATAAGTTTCAATCACGTACAGGGTAAGCATGACAAGGATGCTATGGATTTATTAAAAACTTATAAAGGGAAAATCATAGATGTCCCGGAAGCAACTTTTGATAAGAATGGCAAAGCAACGAAATCGGAACCTTTTCTCTATATTGGCGGTAAAAACCTGATCTAAAAATTAAAGCGGAAGTAAAACCTGGAATCATAAAGAAAGCGAAGGTAAAGACAAAGGGTGAGGGAAAAGTTTCGAAAAATTTCCTCCCAGAACTGGATGAACAGGAATTTGATAACAACACAGAATTTGAAATTCCTTTCAAAGATAATATTGATTCCAAATTGAATAAAGGAAATCAACAATGGACTTGGAGATTAACAGAGATTCAAGGAACTGCTCTTACTAACGAGACAATTGTTTTTGAAACAACAGTTAGGAATGGGTATGTCCTGTTTAGTGAACCACTCAAATCGCCGTGGGATATGAATGACAATAAGAAAAAACCATGGATTAAAGCGCTAGATGTAGTAATAGAAGGTTCAGGGAATATAGGGCTTGATAAAAATTCATCAGATTCAATCATAAAAAATATCGGAATTATTTACTTTAGTCTTGTTTTGTTGATCTTTTCGATTTTTTATCGGAGCAATTTACTGAATATCAATTGCAGGAATATTCTGAAAATCTTACGGCAAGACTATTCTACATAATTCCGAAAAATATTACTAATTATACTTTTAGCAAGATGGGGTGGACTTATGATACGGTGAGGGGAGCACCAAAGTATACTCCATCACTTGGTACTATTAATCTGGATTCCTATCTTGAGAAGAACAATGGGAATGTAGTCAATTGTTACGACCAATGCTTTTCTCTAACTGCTCTCGTTAGATTGCTTGGAATCAACGTCGAAGGAAATTATCAGGAACCTTTTGGGAATATATTAACTGTCAATTTAATAGGAGTGGGTTCTTGTAATAATCCTTTTTATAAAAATCCTCGCCTTCCCGCAGCTCTTGCGGTCCCAGTCATTCTGAAAACAAATCCCTATTATCAGTATAGGACCGGATTTGGTAATCATGCATATGTTGTATTCGATGTAAGTTTATTTGGTTCTTCGTTTAAATTTATTTATGATGCCTGTGCCGGACCAGTAGTTGGTGATAGTTCTAATTCCTATCAAAAAAGCACGATAGAAAATCCACCTGTTCCGCCTAATAGTAGAATATTTAAAACAGAGTTCTCATGAAAAATATATTGATTATACTATTTACAATATCATGTACTTCCGTTTCATTATTTGCAACGGAGTCTATGCCTTTGATGACAGTAGCTGCGGAAAAAAATAGATCTTCCATGCAAAGCATAAGATTGCATGGGCTAAAAGACTTGGAAAATACTTCCTTTCATTTTGGAAGTAAAAAGTTAACAGATCAGGCGCCTGATCTCAAAAAAATCCTCCATGGATTAAAAGTGAGAAACGGTATTTTTTTTGTTACCTCCGATTCATGGAATCCTATTCTCTATTGCAATCAACATGGACATATAAATGGATCGATGGATGTCAGATACTCCACCAGTGTTTTCGGCATACGGACTGATATGATTATTTTTGAAGGAGCTTCATTCAATTATTGGTCCATGCCTTCCATTTATAAGGAAATAGTGTTAAGCGACGATTGCTGGGTTATGACCAAAGGTGATGATATTCTTTGTTTTACGTTTAAAAACGCTGGATTGGCGTTCAAGGGATTTACCGATCCAGCTACTTTTGTTACCCCCGAAACGGTAAAGACGAGATATGCCTCTACGCGTGAAATGCTGCCTGTACTTAAAGCATTGTCTCTCGTTCTGGATGGGAAAGCGCCGGCTGTTTATGATTTTGATTTAGCCCAAGAAAAATTAATGGAATTCAACCGATCTATCAAACAGCGGGACCGTAGGGCCAGGGAAGTATCCAAACTCCGTTGGCAAAAAGAAGAGAAGCAGCGGGAAGAACGAAAAAAACTTGCTCCCGACTATGGCATTCCCGGAAAGTTTCCTTTTAGCGTTCGTGGGGAATCTGATTTATCGGAAGGTTTAAAGTGGAAAAACTTTGATACATATTTCTCATCTCTTTCGCTTTCTCCCGACAAGAAGGTTATTTTGCCCAATCCCGATCAGGGTGCTATCAATCAGGCATGGTTGAAGACTGTTTGGAAGAAGGGAGACGTGGATGTGGTGGATGAACAGGAAAACGGCGTGGTTGCGCGCCTTCATACGGAAGGGAAAGACGATGACAAGAGCGATATTTGGCTTTTTGTCGGCTATTGCCAGTCTCAGTCTGCGGCCATGAACGAGCTGTATTCACGGCGTTTTCAGAAAACCCCGGACAGGCCTGAACAATGGTCTTGGGATGACGAAATAGCAACAGTGGTCGTCAATCCGTTCAAACTGGGAGATTACAGTTTGGGAAGGCAGGGGGTATTGGGCGATTTTGGCGGAATTATTCCGTCGAGCAACGAGTCGTCCCTCTTTTTCGTGAACGGTAATACGGTAGTAGCCCTTGTTTCCATGGATCCGTCTTGTTCTGTTCTTTCCCTAGCAGAGCAAATTGATAAGAGGCTTGAAGCAGTCAGGAAAAACAAATAAATGTTGAACCGTATATGGAACCTGAATAATGTTATCTTGAGAAGAAATCCTGTAGGCGCAGTATTCCGGAGTTTTTTTAATTCATAAAACCAGATATGGGAGGTCTTCGCCTTTTTGTGCCCGGTCTATTTTTCAACGTGTTTTTTTGTTGCTTTTGGGAGGCATTCCCGTGTTGAGGGAGATCCTTTTTGTTCATATCATGGAGAAGGCCGGATTTTTAACTTGAGATTCGGAAACTGGCACGCAGAGTGATGAAATGAAGCAGAGCCAACAGAAGACAGCCTCTTTTTCCTGGCTGGCGGGGTTGAGGTGGTCATTTGCCGGGTATGTGGCGGGGACGCTCCTTGCGGCCGGAGCCGGTGCATTGGATTTTCCCATGCTGGCGCGGGCCATGCTTTTGGCGGCGGCGGTTTGTTTTGTCGTGTCTCTTGTTTGTGCGGGGGCGTGTATCCGGCGCAGCAAAGCGGCCCGCTGGTACTTACTTCTTGTACTCGTGATGATTATGATCGCGCTGCTGTTCGGGCGTGAAAATATTAATTAGTCATTTGTATATGTTTTGATTGACCGAGTGTGCACTGATATATAATTTCCGATCATGTTCCTTCGATTATTATCAAGTTTCTCTCTCATGGCTGGCATGACTCTGGTCGCCCAGGCGAACGCCCAGCCTTATCCGGATTCCGATTCCTCAGACGGTTATGATACCGGCTATTATGCGGAAGCTTATTCCGGAGGCTACAATAGCTCTCCGGCTCCTACGGGGGAGAACGCCTCCAAGCCCGTTTTTCCCACGCAGTCCTATTTTGAGCTGCTTGGCCCCATGGATTCCAGAAACGGACATGGGAGCGTGAACATACAGAATTGGATGACGGACCTGAATTTGTGCCGGATGTCCAGCGGTTCCTGGGGCTTTTCCTCCACGGCCGCCCTTCGTTTGAGCTGGTTCAACGGAGAAGGCGCGCGCGAGATGGATGTGGATGAGCTGTACACGATTTGGCTGAATGTGACCGCGTCTTACAAGCTCAGGGGGAAGACGAGCCTGGTTTTCGGCGTAACGCCGCAGATTTCCACGGATTTTGATACCTGGACGACCCATAATTTGTTTTTCGGCGGCCATGCCCTTCTCGCAGGTCCCTTGAATGACCGGTTCAGCTATGGTATCGGCGTCGGCTGTTATCCGCAGCTGGGAGATTTTCCCCTCCTTCCCCTTATCCAGTTTGAATGGAAGGCAACGAATAATTGGACCCTTCAACTGGAAGGAGCCCGGCTTTCCTATATCAACAAGGTCAGCGACGGCCTGACGTGGGGGCCTTTCGTTTCCGTGGTGTCCGGCACCTGGACGATTCACCATGACCGCCGCGTCCGCCAGTTCGAGTGGATTTCCGGCGTCGCCGGCGTGGGCGCCGACGTAGGCCTGGGACACTGGGGCAGCGTTCGTCCCAGACTGGTGGCGGACGTCGGTTTTTCCTTTGGGAACTCCGGCACCATCAAGACCAGCAACGGGAGCCATGAGCTGGAGAAGTACCATTACGATCCCGGTTTCTACCTGCGCGCGGGATTGCAGTTTGAGTTTTGATCGGCCAACAGGATTAGCGAATACATAACAAAGGCCCCCGGAGCATTCAGCGCTCCGGGGGCTTTTCTGCAAATGGGGCGTTTGGAGCCGGAATTATTCCCGGCAGCGGTCAGGCTTCTTCAATGGAGGGCCTGCCCACGGAATGGTACTCAAATCCAACGGCCCGGATGTTGGCCGGAGAGAGGATGTTCCTTCCGTCAAAGATGATGCGGTTGCGCATGACGTCCGCCAGCTTTTGCAGGTCCGCATTCGCGTATTCGCTCCATTCCGTGGCGATGATCAGCACTTCCGCATCCCGGGCGCATTCGTACATGTCTTCCTCCAGCGTAACGCCCAGCGGTTCCAGGATTGGGGCGGCGGTGTGCATGGCCTTGGGGTCCGTGGCGGTGACGATGGCTCCTTCCCTGCGGAGCTTTTCACACAGCTTGAGGGCGATGGATTCCCGGATGTCGTCCGTGTTCTGCTTGAAGGCCAGGCCCCAGACGGCTATTTTTTTATCCTTGAGCACCCACAGGCGGTCCCTGATCTGGTCCAGGAAGTGGATGTGCTGGGTGTCATTGATATGTTCCACTTCCTCCAGCAGGGTGAAGGGAATGCCCAGCGTGCGGCTGATGTTGATGAAGGCTTTGACGTCCTTCGGGAAGCAGGAGCCCCCGTAGCCCAGTCCCGCGTTGAGGAAGTGGCGGGAGATTCGCTTGTCCATGCCGATGCCTTCCGCCACCAGTTCCACGTCCGCTCCCGTTTTTTCGCAGACCTTGGCGACGGCGTTGATGTAGGAAATTTTCAGGGCCAGGAAGGAGTTGGCGGCGTGCTTGATGAGCTCCGCAGAGTTGACGTCCGTTTCCAGAATGGGCGCGTGGATGGGCTGGTAGACGCGCTTGATGACGTCCATGGCACGTTCCGAGTTGGCGCCGATGACGATGCGGTCGGGATGCAGCAGGTCGTCCACCGCGCATCCCTCCCTCAGGAATTCAGGGTTGGAAACGATGTCGAATTGCACGTCCGTTCCTGCATAGCGCTTGATGGTCTGGCGGACTTTTTCACCGGTTTTGACGGGTACGGTGGATTTGTCCACAATGACCTTGTAGCCCATTTCCGGTTGGAGCACCTGGGCGATTTCCCGGGCCACTTTTTCAATGTAGGTGAGGTCCACGGAGCCGTCCGTATTGGGCGGCGTGGGCACGGCAATGAAGATGACTTCGCTTTCCGCAATGGAATCAGCAATGGAGGGGGAAAATTCCAGCCGTCCGACGGCCACGTTTTTTTTCACGAGTTCTTCCAGCTTGGGCTCGTAAATGGGAATGGACCCGGATTGGAGGGTGCGTATTTTTTCCGCGTTATTGTCCACACAGATGACGTGGTGGCCCATTTCCGCAAAACAGGTGCCCGTGGTAAGCCCCACGTAGCCACTGCCGATGATCGTTAAATTCATGGTATCAGTGCAAATATATGGTAAAAACTTGGTTGATTTAAAGGATAAGGCCTGCAGGGCTGATGTTCAAGCATAATGGGGAAGAGGATTTTTTCTGTCAAAATAAAAAGTTCCTGATTGAGCGCCGTTCTTCCCTGTGCTATAACCGGGACCAGACAGAAAAGATCTGTTTATTTTAATTTGAACGTTATGAAAACACCTATCACCGTTACCGTTACAGGAGCCGCCGGCCAAATTGCCTATTCCCTGCTGTTCCGTATTGCTTCCGGCAGCATGCTGGGACCGGACCAGCCGATCAACCTGCGCCTGCTGGAAATTCCCCCGGCCATGAATGCTCTGGAAGGGGTGGTAATGGAACTGCGTGATGCCGCGTTCCCGCTGGTCAATGAAATCGTTCCCACCTCTGATCCGGATGAAGCCTTCGCCGGCGCCAACTGGTGCCTTCTGGTAGGCTCCGTGCCCCGCAAGGCCGGTATGGAACGCAAGGACCTGCTGGACATCAACGGCAAGGTGTTCATCGGCCAGGGCCAGGCCATCGCCCGCAGCGCCGCCAAGGACGTGCGCGTGCTGGTTGTAGGCAACCCCTGCAATACGAATGCCCTGATCGCCATGCACAATGCGAGCGGCGTTCCCTCCGACCGTTTCTTCGCCATGACCCGCCTGGATGAAAACCGCGCCAAGAGCCAGCTTGCTGAAAAGGCTGGCGTCCATGTGACGGAAGTGACCAACATGACCATCTGGGGCAACCATTCCTCCACCCAATACCCGGACTTCACGAACGCCAAGATCGGCGGCAAGCCCGTGACGGAAGTCATCAAGGATACGGAATGGCTCAAGGGTGATTTCATCACCACCGTGCAGCAGCGCGGCGCCGCCATCATCAAGGCCCGCGGCGCTTCTTCCGCCGCCTCCGCCGCCTCCGCCGCCGTGGATACCGTCCGCAGCCTGGCTACCCAGACGCCGGAAGGCGACTGGTATTCCGTGGCCGTGTGCTCCGATGGCTCCTACGGCATTGAAAAGGGCCTCATCTGCTCCTTCCCGGTCCGCACCACCAAGGACGGCGGCTGGGAAATCGTGCAGGGCCTGCCGATCAACGCGTTCTCCCAGGAAAAGATTGACGCCACCGTCAATGAACTGAAGGAAGAACGTGACGCCGTTTCCTCTCTGTTGAAGCATTAAAGTTGATTTGCTCTTGTGCCGGGCTTCCCGTTTTCGGGGATCCCGGTTTTTTGGGCCTTGAAAGCTCCGTAAGCCTCATTTTCTGCGGGACAGAAGTTTTCCCCCGTGTTAAAAAGAAAGATGGATGCAGCATCCGCTTATTTATGGACCAAGACCGCATATTATACCGGGGTGAGGCCTTTACACTGACCGGAAATTCCGTGCGCCAGGATGCCGCGCATTGGGCGGAGGTGCAGCGGGACGGCCAGGTGAAGACCATGAAGAACGGCCGTTATTCCGAATGGCGCGTTTTGCCGGAGGCCGGGAACGCCCCGCATTACCGGGGAAGCTTTGAAGTGCTCAATAAGGCCTACAGCCTGGCGCTTAACGAGGCCGGTTCCCTGCTCAATGAAGAAGGGACGTTCCGGACGGGAGCCAACTGGCCCACCGTGTGGACCCGGGATATTTCCTACGCCACCCATCTGGGGCTGGGGTTGTGGAATGTCCATGCCTGCATGAAGAGCCTGAATGCCCGGGTGCGGAACGGGGAGGTGGAGCAGGATACCGGCACGGGCGGTTCCTGGCCCATTTCCTCCGACCGCGTGGTGTGGGGAATGGCCGCCTGGGAGGTTTACTGCCTGACGGGAGACGCCGGCTGGCTGGCCCGTTCCTGCCGCGTGCTGGAAAAGACGTGCATGCGGGATGAACAGGTGCTTGCGGCTACCGGCGGCCTGGTGAAAGGGGAGTCATCTTTCCTGGATTGGCGGGAACAGAGTTACCCGGCGTGGATGACTTCCGCGGACATCGGGGATTCATGCAGCCTTTCCACCATGGTTCTGCATGCGGAGGCCCGCAAGGTTCTGGCACGGATGTTCCGGGAACTGGGGCTGGAGGAGAAGGCGCGGGAATGGGAGGAAAAAAGCGTCTCCCTGTCCGCCGTCATCGAGCGGTTTTTCCGGATTCCGGAGCATGCCCTGTACGGGCAGTACCTGTATGGCCGGGGTTACCCCGTGCTGTCGGAAAAGGTGGATTCCCTGGGCAATCTGCTTTGCGTGCTTCTGGGGCAGGCTCACGGTCCGCATGCCGCCGGAATGGTAGCCGTTCTCCCCCATTGCGTGTACGGCATTCCCTGTTTCCATCCCCAGATGCCGGACGGCGTGCCGCCTTACCACAACCGTGCCATGTGGCCGTTCCTGGAGGGCTATTACGCGCAGGCCGCCGCCGCGGTGGAGAATGAGTCTGCCCTGGCTCTGGCGTTCGCCTGCATGGTGCGCGCCGCCCTGCTGTGTGGGACGAACAAAGAGAACGTGCTTCTGGAAACGGGCCTGGATGAAGGGCTGCTGCTCAGTTCGGACAGCCAGCTCTGGAGCATTGCCGGGATGCTGGGCAGTTTTTACAAGGGGTTGTTCGGCATCCGCCTTCAGCCGGATTCCATGGAGTTCCGCCCCTGTGTTCCGGAGTCTTTTGAAGGAGTTCATGAACTGGCCGGGCTGGAATACCGCGGCATGACGGTGGATGTGCGCTTGCGCGGCCACGGGCGCCGGATAGCGCGGTGCCTGGTCAACGGGCAGGAGGCTCCCCCCGTGCTTTCTCCGGGCATGAAGGGCCGCGTGTTCGTGGAACTGGAGATGGTTGCCGCAGAAGAAGGGGCGGGGCAGGTGAATCTGGCCCACATGGGCGGCAGCCTGGAGGCTCCGGAGTGGAAGGCAGCCCGCCATGGAATCGCCTGGGAGGCCGTGGCCGGAGCGGATTATTACCGTGTTTACCGGAACGGCATTCCTGTGTCCCAGACGGAGTATTGCCATTACATGCCTGCCCCCAGTCGGGGGGACGTGTCTTTCCAGGTGATGGCGGTCGCTCTGGACGGCAGGGAGTCTTATCTGAATGAACCCAATGACTATCCTTCCGCGGATGCCCGCATGGAGACGCGCCCCTGCGGGCTGAGCGGGGATGAAGTCTGGTTTTCCCGCGTTACGGAGTCTCCGGACGCCCTGTGCTATAATGTCAACATAGACAAGCCCGGCGTGTACCGGGTGGACGCCTTTTTCGCGAACGGCACTTTTGACGTTTCAGACGGGAACACCTGCGCCCTGCGCAGCCTGTACCTGGACGGGCGGCGCGCGGGCACGCTGGCTTTTCCCCATACGTCACGCTCCGGCAACTGGGAGCATTTCATTTATTCCACGGCGGTGGAGGTTGTGATGACGCCCGGTCCCTGCCGCGTGGAAGTGGTGTACGACTCTTTTTCCGAGAATATGAACCGTCTGGTGAATGATATGGTGATAAAACACCTCCGGTTTACCCGTATATCCTGACATCGGTTCATGGATTTTATGTCGAAACGCTTTTTTGTCTTATTGCTGGCCCTGGGCGCCGGGGCGTGGAACGCCCCCGCCATGGGGAAGGATGCGGAATCAGCCTCCCGGTCTCCGGCTCCCGCGGCCCGGGAAGGGGCGGAGTTCACCCGCCTGCCCGTGAGCTGGACGGTGAATCCCGGGGATGCCGCCAACGCGCGCGCCGCATGGAAGGCCCTGAGCGCCTATCACCAGGGGAAGCCCAAGTCTTCCAGAAAGCTGCACGTGGTTTACGTAACGTTCAAGGACAGGCCGGCCCTTGAAGGATACCGGGAACGGTATGACCATATCCTGAAGAACATCCAGGCCTATTATGCGGACCAGATGCAGGCCAACGGGTTTCCTCCGCTTACGTTCCAATTGGACCTGGACGAACGGGGGAAGCTGGTCATTTACGATGCCTATGTGGACAGGCCCATGAGCGAGATGAACGTGCAGAGCTCCGGTCCCGTCTCCCGGGAGGCGGCCAAGAAGGTGCTGGCGTCCAAGGGGATTGACATTGAAAAGGAACACGTGCTGATCGTGTGCCAGCTGCCGGACGGCGTAGGGCCTTATTACGGCGGCGGCTTCAGCCACCAGGGAACGGGCTGGACCTGCGACCAGGAGGGGTTGGATCCCGCCAGCTTCCTGGATACGGAGATGATGCAGGGTGGCCGCTTCAAGGTGACCAAGGGGAAGAACGCCACCATTTACATAGGCGGCACGGCTCATGAACTGGGGCATTCCTTCGGCCTTCCGCACACGGGCAACGGATGGGACTACCCCAACGCGGGGGATTCCCTGATGGGCCACGGCAATTCCACGTACGGCAATGAACTGCGCAACGAGGGGAAGGGGGCTTTCCTGGCGCCTACGGACGCCCTGAAACTGGCCAGCGTTCCCCTGTTCAACGGCGTGGAGACAGAGCTTCCTGCTGACGCCTCCTACGGGCGCATGATCGGCAAATACGTTCCGGGGTCCTTTGAACGGCTGGAGGCCATTCCCGTCAAGGACGGCCTGCGGCTGAAAGGCCGGGTGCGCCTGACGCGGCCCGCTTATGGAATCGTAGTCCACCTGGACCCTCCCGGCGGTTCGGATTATGATTCCAATGCCGTGGGAGCTTCCCTGAATGGAAAGGGAGAGTTTGACCTCACCATCTGCCGGCCCGGCTACAGGGGCGGCTTTATAGAAATGCGGGTGGCCGTGCTGAACTGCGACAGCACCCGCAGCATGATTACGCTGCCCGTGTGGATGGACGCCCAGGGGGCCAAGACTCCTTCGCTGGCCCAGACCGTTTACTTCGGCGACGTTCAGAACCTGTGGATACGCGGCCGCGCGGAGGAAGCCCGGAAGGCCCTCGCGGAGGTGGAGCGCAAGCATGGTTCCCGTCCGGAGGTGAAGGAATGGCTCCCCATCTGGAAGCGCGCCCTGGAGCGCCAGGACCCCTCCCTGGAGGCTACCCCTGCACAGATTCCTGCGGAAACCGCCAGCGTCAGCCTGAATGACTGCAAGCCCTCCGTGGCTCAAGTGGGGTGGGCCGTTCCGTTGTGGGACGTCCTCTTTCCGTCTGACCTGGGGCCCGTGCCTTTCTTCAGGACGATCGGGAAGCCGGAACGCTTCATCCTGGCGCATGCCCCGGCCGTCTTTTCCTATGACCTGGACGGACGCTGGAAGGAGTTCCGGACGCGGCTGCCCTTCGGTTCCCGCGGCAGCGTCAAATTCGGCGTGTACCTGGACGGGAAAAAGCTTGTGGAAACCCCCGTGCTCAAGGACGGCTCCTCCGTTCCGGTGAAGGCGGCGGTGGAGGGCGGCAGGAAGCTGGAAATCCGCGTGGATGACGCCGGAGACGGCAATGCCGCCGATTGGGGCATCATTGCCAACGGCATTCTGACCCGGTAAATTTCCGCTCCACTGGCGGAGAAATGTGACATTAGGCTTGTCTTTTGTCCTTTCTCATAGTGTTCTGTGGACTAGCCATGATTGGGATGAATGCAAAGCTATGGGGTGCCGCGGCGCTGATTGCCGGCGCTCCCCTGTTTGCAGAGACGCCCGCGGAACAGCCGCCGTCCTCCCCGTCCTCCGGTTCCGGGCAGGAAGAACCCCAGGGGGAAATGGCGGGGAACCTGCTTTCCGGCACGCTCATGCCGCAGATTCCCTCCAATATCTCCATCACCAATGACGGGCCCATCAGGGTGGAGAAAGCCAGGAAGATCATTTTTGAAGGCCCGCGCGTGCACATGGTCACGGATACCGGGGTGGAGGTGTTTGCGGATTACGCGCAGGCGGATATGGACCGGAGCAGGGTTTTTCTGAAAGGGAACCTGTCCATTTACCAGAGCGACAGCAAGACGCGCACCAACAGCCTGATACGCGCCAGCAGCGCGGAGTTCGACTGGGAGAACGAAGTGCTCCTCACGGACGCCATCCGGGCGAAGATGGAAGGGCTGATCCTGCGCAGCGGGAAGTTTGAATCCCGGAAGGACGCCGCCGGCAAGACCTATCTGGAAGCCCGTAACGCCTCCGTTACGGCGGAGGACGTCAGCGAACCCCTCACCTGGATTTCAGCGGACAGGATACGCGTGTATCCGGAAGACAGGTTCTCCTTCAAAAACCTGACCCTGTATTACGGGGGCGTTCCCTTCTTTTACTTTCCCTATCTCAGCCATTCCCTGAATCCGGAGGTGGGCTATCTTCCCCTTCCCGGCATGCGGTCCATCTGGGGGCCTTACCTCCTGAATGAATACGGGTTCCTGCTGGGGGAAAAATGGTCGGACAACGGCATGCCTTCCGCCGACTATCTGGGCACCCTCCATGTGGATTACCGCACCAGGCGCGGCTTCGCCTACGGGCTGGACATCCGTGACGTGCTGCTGGAAAAGGACTGTCCGGACATGACGGGCCTGTCCTTTTACAAAACCCATGACAAGGGGGTGAAGATTAACGCCGGGGATGATGAATACCGCGAGCACCTGGACCCGGACCGGTGGCGGCTGGCGCTCCAGCAGATGTGGTCCCACCGGGTAAACGCCCGCACGGACTGGCGGCTGAAGGCCAACGTCAACATGCTGAGCGACGAGTACATGCTCCGCGACTTTTATCCGGAAATCTATCAGCGCAATTCTTCTCCGGATAATACGGTGCTTCTCTCCCGCACGGACGACACGAATGATTTTTCACTGCTGCAGCGTTTCGTTCCCAACAACTTCTACATGGCGGACCAGCGGACGGAGTTCAGCTATGAACGCATCAAGTCCCCCATTTTCCGTTCCCCCGTCATGTATGAAAGCCGCACCAGCTTCGCCTTCCTGAAGCAGTACGTCCCCCCTTTCATGCGGACGGAAATCCGGGATATGCTGGACGGGATGGAGCCCGGAACCACTTCCTATGATTACTGGGCCCGCATGCTGATGACGGACAGCTACAGCCGGTTCCATTCCTTCCATGAAATTTCCGCCTCCAAGAAAATCATGGGGTTCCTGAACCTGACGCCCAAACTGGGCGGGGGCTACACCGGGTATTACGGCGTGGAGGACTACAAGCCGCTCAACCAGGGGATTTTTTATGCCGGAACGGATGCGGACTTCAAATTTTCCCGCCGTTATTCCTCCGTGTACAGTGATTCCCTGGGCCTGAACGGCATGAACCACATCGTGCAGCCCCATTTTACGCTGGCGTACGTGAAGACCAACCGCCTGAGCGAGCTTTATCCCCAGATTGACGGAGACACCCCCACCACCAATCCGCCGTCCCTGAGCCTGGGCAGGTATACGGAGATTGACTCCCTCCCCACGGGGCTGGTATTCCGGTACGGCCTGCGCAACATGCTGATGACCAGCCGGGACGCCAATTCCCACCGCTGGTTTTCCTGGGATGTGTTCATGGATGCGTACCTGTATGACCCGATCAACCAGCGGGACTTCTCCAACCTCTTCTCCTTCATGCGCTGGAACCCCGTTCCGTGGATGGAATACCGGTCGGAAATGCAGGCCCCCATCCTGGGGAAGGACAAGATTTCCGGCTGCCATGAGTACAACAACTCCCTGCGCTTCATGCCGTGGCGCTCCACGGAATTCGTGGTGGGGCACCGTTACCTGAACCAGCACTCCCTGCTGGAGGACAGCAGCCAGCTTGACCTGCGCGTTTTGCAGCGTTTTTCGGAAGCCTGGGCATTCAGCGGCAAGTGGCGCTTCTCCCTGCTGGACGGAAAGCTGGACATTCAGGAATACAACGTGTACCACAACATGGGTTCCTGGTATTTGGGCGTGGGAGCGTTCGTGCGCAAGAACGGGAATAAAAACGAATTCGGCCTGGGCATCAGCTTCACCATTCAGCAGACCGGGGACTACATGCCGGTCAAGTTCCTCTAATGTCCGGAGAAGGGCGCGGTTCTCTTGTAATGGGTGCGCCGGAAGCGTTTCTCCTTGTTACGGCATCCGTGTTTTTAGGGATGGAAGCTGCCCGGGCTGTGTGACGTTTTTCCGGGGAGGGGGGGCTTTTTCTCCGGGGTTGCGTGATTTTACAGGGGCCGGGAAACCGGGATTCCCTGGTTGGAGCGGAATGCGAGAGAGGCCGTCCTCAAGGTGAGTGAAGCTGGAAGATGAACGAATCAGCTTTTGTTCATGGAACCCCCCGGACACGGTCCAAGGCTGCATTTTTACAATTCGTCCGTCCACGTTCATCTTCTTTTCAGGGAGGGCTGGGGCTTCCGGCGTACCGGGTAGGAAAAGTTTTTCCGCAAGAACCCGCTGCCGCGCTTGTGCCGGAACCTTGGCTTGCATTCCGGGGAGGAAACGGGGAAGATGCCATGACATGGGGCAAACCGCGGCGCATGCCATGGCGGCAACGCCGCCCGGCGCGCCGGCTACCGCGGAAAGCTCCCGCATCAATCATTTTATACGAATATGAACGCTCAGGAATTGATCAAGACGCTGGAATGGCGCTATGCCACCAAGATATTCAACCCGGACCGCCAAATTCCGGCGGAGGATTGGGAGGCCCTTCTGGAATCCCTGCATTTGAGTCCTTCCTCCCTCGGTCTCCAGATGTGGAAATTCCTCGACGTGCAGGATCCGTCTGTGCGCTCACGGCTCCGGGAGGTTTCCTGGGGACAGCCCCAGGTTACGGACGCCTCCCATCTGGTAGTCTTCTGCGCCCGCAGGGACTTCAAGCCGGAGGACGTGCAGCGCTATCTGGAACGCATCGTGGAAGTGCGCGGCGTCACCATGAAATCCCTGGACCAGTACCGCGCGCGCATTTTTGAACTGGTGGATTCCAAGTCTCCGGAAGTCCTGAAGGCATGGCTGGAACGCCAGGTGTACATCGCCCTCGGGTTCATGATGAGCTGCGCCGCTGACCTCCGGGTGGATACCTGCGCTCTGGAAGGAATGGACCCTGCGGCCTATGACCGCATTCTGAACCTGGAAGGCTCCCCGTACTATGCGCTTTGCGCCCTGGCCCTGGGCTACCGGGATGAAGAGGCGGACAAATACGCCCGTCTGGCGAAAGTGCGCTTTGACCGGGATGACGTCATTCCGGTCGTCTGACGGAATTTTCTTTAATCCCCCGCTTCAAGCAGTTGCCGCATGTCTTCCGGCAGCGGGGCTTCCGCGGTGAAAACTTCTTCATCAAACGGGAACTCCAGCCGGCAGGCATGCAGCGCATGGCGCGGCAGGATCAGCCGTTCTTCCAGCTCCCGGCTCCAGCCGTGCTGGATGTATTCCAGATAGCAGGCTTCGGAGGGGCCGTAAATCTTGTCTCCCAGAATAGGGTGGCCGAGGTGCGCCAGATGCACGCGTATCTGGTGCATGCGTCCGGTTTCCGGAATGCACCGGACCAGGGCCAGCGGGCCGCGGGGCGTGTTCCACGTCCGTTCCGTCCGGAAAACGGTGGCGCATGCCTTCCCGGCGGGGTGAACGGCCTGCTTGACCCAGATGGGGCTTTCCGCGACGTCCCCCTGTCTCAGGATGGGGGCGGCGCAGGTTGTTTCCGCCCACTCCGGCCGGCCTTGCACGATTGCCAGGTATTCCTTGTGCATCCGGCGCCTCTGCATGGCCCTCCCCAGCTCGCGCGCCGCCGCCTTGTTCTTGGCGATCAGCGTCAGGCCGCTGGTTTCCCGGTCCAGCCTGTTGACCAGGGAAAGGGCGGCTCCGTTGGCTATTTCATAGCTCAGCAGGGCTTCCACGCCCTCCAGCAGGTTGGGCTCCTTCTTCCCGTTGGACGGGTGGACGATGAGGGGAGCGCCCTTGTCCACCACAATCCAGTCCCCGGACTCCCCCGCCACCTCAAAGTGCGGAAAGCAGGCAATAGGAGCGTCGGAAATGGGAATCCACATGGCGAACAGGAGGATTACAGCGCATCCGGACGGATGGGCATCCATTCCCCCGGCTCCAGGTTCAGGCTGTCCAGATGCAGGGAGCCGATGGAAATGCGGCACAGGGAGGCCACGGGAGCGTCCACGGCGGCCAGCATGCGGCGCACCTGGTGGTACTTCCCCTCCGTCAGCGTCAGCCGGGCGCGGCGCGGTTCCAGGATTTCCAGCACGGCGGGGGCGCAGGGGCGGTCCTCCCCGTTCAGCGTGAAAGTTCCGGAGGCGAACAGTTCCACGGCCTCCGCCGGAATGTCCTCTTCCGTGACGGCTTCGTAAACCTTGGCGACGTGATGCCTGGGGGACGTCATGCGGTGGATGAATTTCCCGTCGTCCGTAATGAGAAGCAGGCCGGACGTTTCCTTGTCCAGCCGTCCTACGGAAGAAACCGCGGGGTTCCTGTGCCGCCACTGGAAGGGCAGCAGGTCGTAAATCACGTCCCCCTCCCCGTCGTCATGGCTGCACGTATATCCCGCGGGCTTGTAAAGGGCGGCGTACAGGCCGTCCGGGAACTCCACCGGCTCTCCGTCCAGCAGGATGCCTTCCGCCTGCACCTTGTCCGTGGGGGCGGAGCAGGGTTCCCCCTTGAACGTGATGGAGTGGCGTTTGATCCAGCCCGGCGCTTCCCGCCTGGAACAGTACCCGTAGCGGGATAAAAGAGCATCCAGTCTCATACGGCGTATTTTTTCCTAACGGGAACAAAAAACAAGGTTGAAGTATGCCTCCCCGGCTGATAGCATTAAACTATTACATGCGGAGCCTCCCCGTTTGGAGCGCTGCCGTTGTTCACCATTTACGCTTATATAGTTCCATGATTGAAACGATTACAGAAGAACAGTTGACCCCCCAGCAGGCCGAATTTTGGGTGCGCGCCCGCCAGGCGGTGGACATGAACAATTATCCCTATGCCGTCAGCCTGCTCAAGGCCCTGGTGAAGCAGCTTCCCGGCTTTCTGGAAGGCCGCAGGGCGCTGCGCGCCTGTGAAATCAAGCTGAACCCGGAAGCCAAGAAAGGCGGCCTGTTCAGCGGCATGAAAATCAGCACCAGCAAGCTCACCTCCTCCAAGAAGGATGCGGCCACCCAGCTTTCCGCGCTGGAAGACGAACTGGAAAATGATCCTTACAGCATTCCGGTCAACGAGGCCCTGTACACGGCCGCCATGGACGTGGGCTTCCCGGACCTGGCCGCCTTTGCGCTGGAAACCGTCCGCCAGGGCCATCCCGGCAACAAGAAGATGCTCCACATGCTGGCCTCCCATTACGTTTCACGGGACATGCCCGCCCAGGCTGCTGAGGTGTACCATGACCTCGTGAAGCTGGACCCCACGGACAGCGTGGCCGTGAAGAGTGAAAAAGACTGCATGGCCCGCGCCACGATGCAGCAGCAGAAGTGGGAGGAAGCCAAGAGCTTCCGGGACGTGATGAAGAACTCCGCGGAAACGAACTCCCTGGACAAGAGCGACAAGAAGGGCCTCACCCGTGCGGAGCTGGAAGAACGCCTTGGGCTCCTTTCCGCCCGTTATGCCCAGAACCAGCAGGACCTGGCCGCCGTGCGCGACATCGCCGGCGTCTATGAACAGATGGAGGACTGGGCGAATGCCTATTCCTTCTACAACTACGCGTTCAGCCTCAGCAACAATGATATTTCCCTGGAAAACAAGGCCTCTGAAATGAACGAGCGCTACCGCAAGGCCCAGGTGGAGGAAATCCGCCGCCGCGCCGCCGCGGAGCCGGACAACAAGGAACTTCAGGAACAGCTCGCCCAGTTCAGCAAGGAAGCGGCGGAACAGCAGGTGGCCGTGTGCCGCCAGCGCGTGGAAAACAACCCCACGGACCCGCAGACGCGCTTTGAACTGGGGCAGGCCCTCTTCGACTGCGGCAACTACACGGAAGCCATTCCGGAGCTCCAGCGCGCCCGCAACAACCCCCATATCCGCATCCGCGCCATGCTGTTGCTAGGCAAGTGCTATGACGCCAAGAACATGCATGATATGGCCCTGCGCCAGTTGGAGGAAGCCAACAAGGAACTGATTGAAATGAATGACACCAAGAAGGAAATCCTTTACATGATCGGCCTGCTTTATGAAAAGCTGGGCAAGAAGGAGGAATCCCTGGCGGCGTTCCAGCAGATTTACGACGCCGAATACGGCTACCGCGACGTAGCCAAGCGCGTGGAATCCTCCTACAGCAATTAAGGTTCCGATCCATTCCGCGCCCGCGACGGGACGCCATTCTCAAAGCCTTTGCCGTCTCTGGCAAAGGCTTTGTTGCTGGATGGACGGCCTTCCTGCGGATGGGCTGTCCCGGGCCGGAAGCGGCCGCGGCGGTCTCCTTCCCGGTATGGCCGCTGTGAGGCTCTTTTCCCGGGATGCTTCCGTCAAACGTATTACTTCATTCTGCCAGATTCCGCAAAGGCAGCGGTAGCGGGGAGGAGAGGAGTACACGCGCTCCTTTAATTTTCCTTGCCCGCCTCTGCAAGAACTGGAAAAATGGCCGGATGGAGAAGCTGATGCAGGCATTGCTTATTATTGACGTTCAAAATGATTATTTTCCTGGCGGCCGGTTTGAACTGGCGGGCGCCGTTGAAGCGCTTGAACGGACCAGGGCCGTACTGGACCGGTTCCGGGAAAAGGGGCTTCCCGTTATCTTTGTCCAGCACATCAACACCCGTCCGGACGCTTCGTTTTTCCTCCCGGATACCGTCGGCGCGGAAATCCATCCGGACATTGCTCCCGCGGGGGATGAGTCGGTTGTCGTGAAACATGCTCCAAACAGCTTTTTCCGGACGAATCTTCTGGAGCTCTTGCAAGCCAGGGAAGTGAATGAACTGGTTGTCTGCGGAATGATGACCCATATGTGCATTGATACCACCGTGCGCGCGGCGAAGGATTACGGCATTCCCGTCACGCTCCTGTATGACGCCTGCGCTGCCAGGGATTTGAAGATCATGGAGCATTCCATCCCGGCCCAGGCAGTACAGGATGCGTATATGGCAGGCTTGAATGGAATGTTTGCGGAAATCAAGCTGGCGGAGCAACTGGAACTTTAGGGTCCCTAGCCGCAGAACGTGCCTCCGGAAAGCAGGGCAAAATGCCTGTAGGGAGGGGCGCCCCTTGTTCCCCCTCTGTGCGGCCCGGCCCGTTTTTTTGGCAAAACACGCGGCTTGCGGGAAATCCTGTAAAATATATCCACAGTTAGTCAACATGAACCTGGATAACGGAAATGGAACAATGCCGGACGTTGCCCGCATCGGGCTAATCGAGCATCCCTCGCAGGGACGCCGGGGGAGGGATTTCCGGTGATTCTGCTGATTGGCGGCGGCACGCATACCGGAAAAACGCTTGCGGCGCAGCGGGCGCTTGAAAAATATTCCTATCCCTATTTATCCATTGACCATTTAAAGATGGGGTTGATACGCAGCGGAATATGTCCCCTTGCACCTGAAAGCCCAGATGAAGAGCTCACCCCTTTCCTTTGGAGCGTTATCAGGGAAATTGTAAAAACCGCCATGGAAAACGGGCAGAATCTGGTGGTGGAAGGGTGCTGCATCCCCTTTGACTGGAAGAAGGATTTTACACCGGCCTGCCGGGAGCAGATCCGGTATGTTTGCCTGATTTTTTCAGAGGATTATATTCAAAGGCATTACCATGACATCATGGACCATGCAAACGCGATTGAGCAGCGCATGGATGAGGCGTCCTGCACACGGGAGAGCCTGCTGCGTGAAAACAGGGACAACCTTGAGAAATGCAGGCAGCATGGGTGTGACTATCTGTTGATTGAGGAGTTCTACAACGTGGATATCGTGTTGTAAAAACGGAGGTCTCGTGTAAGGCCTTTCCGGAGAGAGGCGGCGCCATGCCTGCCTGCGGCTTTCCATAGCGTCAGGCATTGATCGGGATGGACATTTCACCCGGGCGGAGAAGTTTTCCGGCAGCGGCTTCCCGGTTTTACAACATGGCTGGAAGGCGGCTCTGCGGGAACGGAATGCTGTGCTGCCACCGTTCCCATGCGGCGGCAGAGGGAGTGAATTCCTGACGTTTTCATTTTACCCTTGATCCTTGAAAGGGAAATGCTAGCGTGAATTACTGTAACAACTGCCCTGATGAAAATCTTTTTCGCAATCCCCGTTTTTTGCCTGTTTGCGGGCGTTTCCGCGCCGGGTGACGAGGCGCCGGCGGAAAAGGCGGTTTCCGTCATTCTTCTGTCGGCTACAAGTAAAATCCCTTGGGAACCCGGAATAAAAAACCGGAAAGAACGTTCCAGGTCGTGCTGGGTTTTCCAATCCCGGTCCCGGCAAAATCATAGGGAGCAGAAAGGAGGGCATCCGCCTGGAGATACGTGATTCCACCGGTGGCGGGAACGTTCCTTCCGATTATGTTGATTTCCTGCATGCCCGCGATCCCGAATTCAGGATGGAAACGGAAGATTGGGTTCCCGCTCCGGATGCCCGCTGGGTGAGTGTAAAGGGGAATATGCTGCTGGTGACAGCGGAGAAGGAGGTGACGTCCGAGGGCTGTCTTTTTTCCATGGACAAGGAAAAGGAAGAACGCCATGTTGTTCTGAAAGGCGGGAGCCTGATGGATGACGGCCGGCAGGGAGACGCGCAGGCTACTTTGAAAATAACAAGGTCGCTCAATAAGGATTCCGGAAAAATAAACCTGAACGTGGAGCTGGTTTCGTCACGCATGCTGGGTATTTGCGGAGTGACGCTCATGAAACCGGACGGTACTCCCGTGATGGGAAAAAATTGGAGCTGGGGCTATTCTGCCGGTTCCGGCGGTTCCCTCTCCTGGGAATGGGATTACAGGCTGGAACCGGAAGAAAAGGGGGAGATACAGGTCTTGGTGAATTACATGACTGAGCTGAAACGGATTGACGTGCCTGTCGACCTGAAATTCGGTCTGTCCGGAATGGTCCGGGAAACTTCACGGCAGCGGAAACCATGAAGGCGATACATTGTTTATGGTGCGGCATCGTCTTCTGCCTGCCGGGCTGGCAGCCGTGCCGGGGAGCGGAAGATGGGAAAATGGAGGAAAAAGTGGGAATCGTCTTTAGGGAAGCGGGGTTGAAGCGGGACACGGGGAATGACGGCGGGGAAGGGGTACTGCAATGGAAGTGCAGCGCCGTTCTTTTCATCCGCGAACCCTGGGGGTTTGGAGAGAGTAGCGTGGTGGAAAACCAGTCTTTGGGAAGGTGGGCAGCGGATGGCAGGGAGCTGGCCCCTGTGGAATTTCAAACGGCATGGCTGAATGAAAATAGTAGAAAAGGAGTGAGTTTCACGGTAATTGAAGGCACTGCGGCCAATCTGCCCCCTGCCGGCTGTGCCTGGATCCGGCTGAAGGGATGCCTGAGGGTCCCGGTGGCGCGCACGCTGGAAAGCCCTGTTTACGAACTGCCTTTAAGGCAGGGCGCCGCCGCCTTCATTCCGCTTCCTGGCATTGAGGAAGAGAACGGCGGGAATGTGAACGATGTGGTGGAACCGTGCGAGCTGCCGGTGGGGAACCTGTATGTGAAAAAATGCGAGCGGGTGACGGAGGATGGAAAAAAACAGCTCATGCTCAGCATTTGTCTGGACGCGAATAACGCGTTCCGTCCGGAAAAATTCCAGCTTCTTGACGAGAATGGGAAAGTGCTGGAGTACCAGTCCCTTGACAATTCGGAGATTGATGATGAGTCAACAACCTGGACGGCCGATTTTACGTTTTCCCCTCCGGAAAAAATGAATGCAGACAAATGCAGGGTCCGGCTGGTTTATAAAACTGCCCTGAAGTATGTTTCCGTTCCTGTAGATGCCAGGTTCGGCATAGGCGGGGAAATACGGGAGGAGGCGGAAAAGCGGGGAGGAAAGAAAGCAGGCTAGCGTTTTGCCGGAACCGGCGCTTCTTCCTTGGCGGCAGTCTCTTTTCATCTTGTGCCGTTCTGCGAACGTGTTATGCTGGAAAAGTACCCTTACCCCCCCTGCCTATGCTTCACTATTGCCTGCCCTGGCTGGCCGCGTTCTGCTGCGCGGCTGTTTCCGGCCCCGCTGCCGGAAAGGAAAGCCCTGAAGAACCTGCCGTAACCGTTTCCCTGGATGGTTGGAGAACGAACCTCCAGGAGGCCGGGCCGTTTTCAAAAGCCAGCCGGTCGTTTTCCATGGATTTGAAGGTCAGGGAAACGTCTTCTTCATGGAAGGTGGCTTATGGCGGGGAGTCCGGTTCCGAGCTGGCCCTGACGGATTCCGAAGGAAGTTCTCCTGCCAAAACGAATTGCCGTTACAGTGATTCCCGTTCCTACCAGCAGAGCAACATAGCCGGAACAATTTTTTTAAGTACGCCGTCCTGGCTGCCTTCGGAAAAAGCCAGGTGGGTGGAAGTCAAAGGGGAGGTTCCCTTGGTGATATATAGCAGCCCCGCCGTTTCAGAGAGCGTGACGCTCAAGATGACGGTCAAGGATTTCTCCGTTCCGCTGGTGCTCAAGAACGCCGGACTGGACGGCGGGGACGTGAAGGTCAAACTGAAAGGCCATTATGATGAGGGCGGAGACGACACGAAGGGGTATATGCTGAGGGTGGAAGTCCATTCTTCCACTCCGCTTGGCTTTCTGGATTTTGAACTGCATTCCCCGGATGGCGCTCCGCTGGTGACGGAAAATTACGGTTCCAGCTCCGGACGCTCCCTGAAGAGTTATGACTGGGGCCGGTACTTCCGGATGCAGGGGAAGAAGCAGGAGGAACTGAAGGTGGCCGTTCAATATGCGGAGGGATTAAGGAAAATCATGGTGCCCGTCCGTATCCGGTGCGGCCTGTCCGGCGCCGTGGAACAACAGGATACCCCGAACAAGGAGAACTAGGATGAACAGGCAGAGTATTATTGTTGCCCGGTTTTTGCTGTGCGCCGCTGCGGCTTTGGGAGCGGCGGCGTGGGGCGGCGGCAAGCCGGAGGAAAAAAATCCGGTGAAGGTCGTTTTTGTTTCCGTCGGCATGGAAAAAAACAGCATGTGGATTAACGGAGCGCCCCAGGAATCCCCTCTGCAGCTGAAGTTCGGAGTGAATTTCAGCGTCAAGTCCCCCTTGGGCTTTGGGTCGCGATACGATGACGGTATCCAGTATCTGGAGGCGACCGATTCCACCGGCAGGAAGCTGGCTCCGGCAGAGTTTAGGATGGGCAGCATGTACCCGCGGAGTGAAGGCGGAATAGTACAGGCAACCGTCAATGGAGTTGCCGGAGAACTGCCTTCTCCGGACGCTTCCTGGGTACGGCTGAAAGGGGTGTTCCGCGTTCCCGTCTCCCGTTCCGTGGAGAGCCCTGTTTACGAACTTCCCCTGGCAGAAGAGGCGGAAGAGCATGTGCCGCTGCCGGGAGCCAATGACCGGGAGGAAGCGGGCGGCGGAGACATCGTCCTGTCTGAAAGCGTGCCTACAGGCAGGCTTTTCCTGAAAGAGTGCAGTACGTTTGAAAGGAACGGAAAAAAGATGAGGAAAATGATTCTGGGGCTGGGGGTGGAAAGCTCCTTCGACCTGGACCGTTTTGAAATTCTCAATGAGAAGGACGAAGTTCTGGAAACCGAATCCCGTGGCGGGGGGAGCAGCATGAACTCCTCCTACCGTGAATGGACAAAGCGCCTGCAGTTTGAAGAGCCGGAGAATATGCAAAAACTCAGGTTCCGGATGATTTACAAGGTTCCTGTGGAGCCGGTCTCCGTCCCCGTGGACGTCAAGCTGGGCATGAGGGGGGAGATCAGGGAGAAGAAGAAGTAAGGCGGTCTTCGCTGCCTCCTGCTTCGGCGGCAGGAGGGCGCGGGGCAGGTCTCCGGCGGAGAAGTTTCCGGGGCTGGCCGCCGCGTCAGAGCACCTTGGAGAAGAATTCCTTCAGCCTGGGGTTGGCGGGGTGGTCGATCACCTGGGCGGGAGGCCCTTCTTCCACAATTTTTCCCTTGTCCATGAACAGGACGCGGGAGGCCACCTCCCGCGCAAACCCTATTTCATGGGTGACCACCACCATGGTCAGCCCACCCTGCGCCAGGTCCTTCATCAGGGAGAGCACTTCCCCCACCATTTCCGGGTCCAGGGCGGACGTCGGTTCGTCAAACAGGATGACGTCCGGATTCATGACCAGGGCGCGCACGATGGCGATGCGCTGCTTCTGCCCCCCGGAAAGCTGGAGGGGATAGGAGTTCCTCTTGTCGTACAGCCCGATGCGCCGGAGCAGGGTTTCCGCCTGGGCCACGGCCTCCTTCCTGGTGGAGCGTCCCGTTTTGACCGGGGCGATCGTGATGTTTTCCAGGATGGTCAGGTGCGGGAAAAGGTTGAAGTGCTGGAAGACCATGCCCACGTGCCGGCGGAATTGGTTGACGTCCGTGCGGGGGGAGGTGACCAGCTCTCCCTTGAAGAGGATTTCCCCGGAGGTGGGTTCCTCCAGCAGGTTCAGGCAGCGCAGGAAGGTGCTTTTCCCGGAGCCGGACGGCCCTACGATGAAGACCACTTCCCCCCGGTCAATCTGCGTGGTGACGTCATTGACCGCAGGCACGGAGTTGAATTCCTTCACCAGGCGGCTGATCTGGAACATGGGGGTGTTTCCGGGCTGTTCATTCATTATTTTTCAGTCTCCTTTCCAGTTTGCCGAGCAGCCAGCTGAACAGCATGACCACGGAGAGGTAAATCAGGGCTACGGCCGTCAGGGGCATGAAGGCGGTGTAAGTCTGGCTCCGGATGATGTCGCCGCCCTTGGTCAAATCCTGGAGGGCAATGTAGCCGGAGACGCTGGTCTCCTTCAGCAGCACGATGAACTCGTTCCCCAGCGCGGGCAGCACGTTTTTAAAGGCCTGGGGCAGGATGATGAAAATCATGGTCTGGGCGTATCCCAGGCCCAGGCTGCGGCCGGCTTCAAACTGCCCCTTGTCAATGGCCATGATGCCGCCGCGGATGATTTCCGCCACGTAGGCGCCGGAGTTGAAGCCGAAGGCCACCACGGCCACCAGCACCTTGCTGACGTCCACGGTACCGAAGATCACAAAGTAGATAATGAGCAGTTGCACGACCACGGGCGTGCCGCGGATCACCGTCAGGTACAGTTTGCAGAGGGCGTTCAGGAAGCGGAAATTGCCCGTTTTATCATGCGTGGCGCGGATGACGGCTACCACAAAGCCCATCAGGATGCCCAGCAGGACGGAGAAGAAGGAGACCTCCACCGTGACCAGGAAGCCGTTGGCCAGGTATTTCCACCGGCCTTCCTGCATGAAGTTGACGTCAAAGGAGTCCTTCAGGTCCAGCCACATGTTTTCCAGCCAGTTCCCCCCGGCGGCGTGTTTACCGGCTCCCGCGGCGGACTTGACCTGCATGGCCGCGTACGCGGTTCTTATTTCCTCCAGCCTGCCGGAGGCTTTCAGGTCCGCAATGGCGCTGTTGATGTCCTGGAGAAGTTCCGGATTTCCCTTGCGGACGGCAATGGCATAGGATTCTGAGGTGAGGGGTTCCGGCAGGATTTCCAGCCGGTCATTGCCTGCCACGTACATTCTGGCCGGGTCCTGGTCAATTACGGCCGCGTCCACCTTGCCCGCCGCCACGGCGGCTACGGCCAGCGCCCCGTTGGGGAAGCGTTCCGGCTGCTGGATGTTCCGGGTGACGTAGGTGTCTCCCGTGGCTCCGTGCTGCACGCCGATTCTCCTGCCGCGGATGTCTTCCCGGCCCCGGATGGGGGAGCCTTTGGGGACGATGATGACCTGCGCGGCTTCCACGTAGGGGATGGAAAAGTCCACTTTTCCCCTGCGTTCCGGAGTGACCGTGATGCCGGAGGCGGCCACGTCCGCCTTTCCGGAGACCACCGCTGTAATCACGGAGTCAAAGCTCATGTCTTCAATGACCAGCTCCCTGCCGGTGCGCCGGGCCACCTCCCGCATGATTTCCGGGTCAATGCCCATGATGGCGTTCCCCTCCCGGAATTCGTAGGGCGGGAAGGTCGCTTCCGTCACCATCAGGATTCTGCCGTTTTCCGCCGCTCCCGCGCCGCAGCATAAGAGGAGCCAGCCCGTCAGCAGGACTCCGAGGTTTTTCAGGAAGGAAATGGAGGGCATGGAAGGTAGGAAAAAACGGTGGAGGCTGAACCGCTGGGATATATGATTTACCCGCCCGGAACGCAATAAAAAACTGTTTCTTCCCGGCTCCGGCTTTTTCCGGCCCTGCGGCGGCTGTGCCGTGGAGCGTGGGGACATTCCCACGGTGCGGGAATGGATTCAGCGGACCAGTCGCAGAAGGATCCGGCGCAGCCTGTAGGCGATTTTTTTCAGGAAGGTATGGCGGCTGAGTTCCGCGTAGGCCGCCGCGGCGTCATTCCGGCGCATGGCGGAAAGGAAGGCGTCGTCACGGGCGGGATGGGCTTCCAGCGCGTGGCGCCAGATGGAGCTGGCGTTCAATTTTTCAAGCGCCTGCGGCATGCCGTCCGCCTTCAGTTTTCCGGAGACGGCCAGGGTTGCCAGAAAGCTGCGCACGTTGTTCAGGAAGGCCCCCAGTTCGCTTTTTTTCCAGTCTTCCCGGTCCGTCAGGGTCAGCTTGAGGGAATGAAGGCGGAGCATGTCGTCAAACAGGGAGAGGGACAGGTTCCCGGTCACCCCTCCGAATTTATAGATATACACCTCCTTTGCCAGCACGGCGATTCGTTCCGCCCTGGGGAATACCTGAAGGTTGAACAGCTGGTCTTCCGCGTACCTGAGCCCGCTGGGGGAGGGACGGCTGGACAGAAGGAATTCCCTTCTGTAAAGCTTGATGCACATTTTCCCGTAGGTGTAGAACAGGCCGTGCCTGTCCATGCCGAAGAAGCCGGAATGGTAGGAGGACAGGAATTCCTCCCTTACCACCACCCGGCTGTGCGGGATATGCCCGTCCTTCCTGCGGAAGAGGCCGAAGCGGTCCAGATGGCGGACGTAGTCTCCGATGACGACGTCCGCCCGTTCCCGGACGGCCATTTGAGCCATGGCTTCCACACTGTCCGGAAAAATGGCGTCGTCCCCGTCCACGAACATCACATACTCTCCCGCGGCCATGTCCATGCCGGCGTAGCGCGCGGCGTCCACCCCCGCGTTCTCCCGGGTGATGACCCGGATGTTCTGATGCCGCGCCGCATAGGCGTTCAGAATGTGCGCCGTGCGGTCCGTGGAACCGTCATTGACCAGGATGATTTCCAGCGGTGACCAGGTCTGGCGCAGCAGGCTGTCCAGGCAGGAGGAAACGCACGTTTCCAGGTTGTACACGGGAACGATGATGCTGACGAGGGGAGCCTCCGGAATGGTTTGAACAGGGGGGTGCATGGGCGCGGTCGTAAAGGCTCCGCCGCCATGAACAGGATGCCTGCCGGAACGGAAGCAGGGGACATGGCCCGGACCGGAGGAAACGATAGGGCATCCGGGCGCGTCAAACAATGCCGAAAAGCTGTTTTCTACATTAGCGTATAGTTAGAGTCATTTGCTATTTTCTTCATATTCAATATATAATGATAAAGGGAAAGAAAAATCGTTTTTTGAGGGCCAAATATTAAACCGGATTACCAGTCCGCTGTCAATCGAAGATTCTGACAATATAAACTTTAAGGAGTTTCTGGATTTTTATCCCAACGGAAAAGCCGTTTTTCCTCCCCTGCCTAAGAGGCTGAATTTGCCAGCTTTTCCGGGCCTGTATTTTCAAACGGACTGGTAATCCGCTAATGTCCGGCCGCGCCCGTTTTTGCCTTGGCATGTGTTTCGATTTTATTCCCATTTCCTCATACACTGCATTGTTTAACTGGACCATTCTTTTTTTAATCCTTGGTGCGGTTTATCAGGCGGGAACGGGAGGAATCTTTTCCGCTTCCACCGCCAGGCTGGACAGTCTGGCCGGCTTTTTATTCGTCATAGCCCTGATCATGTACATGGGCGCGCGTCCCGTCAGCGCAGAGTTTGGAGATACCATCAATTACGCCGCGGAATTCCAGACGCTTCAGCAGGGGGAGGCGGCCAACTGGAAAGCCCAGTTGACGGGCATGAAGGGGGAATGGCTGTTTGCCGTCATTCTGCATGCGTGGGTGCAGCACGGCAATGTGCACGATTATTTCCTGACCTGTTCCGCGGTATACGTGGGAGCGCTGGCCCTGGCCAGCTACAGGATTTTCGGAGCCCGGTGGTTCATTCCCTTCCTGATTACGTGCGCCATGTTCACCTTCTGGGTATATGGGGTCAACGGCGTCCGTAACGGCATGGCCGCCTCCGTGATGATTCTGGGCCTCACCTTCCGCAGCAACCTTAAAATGCTGCTCCTTTGCACCGTGCTCGCCGTCAGCCTGCACAAGTCCATGATGCTGCTGGCCGCCGCGGGAGCCTGCGCCTGGTTTATCACGGATACGCGGTATTACGTGGCGGCGTGGGTAGGGAGCATCCTGGCCGTCATTCTGGCCGGTCCCGCCATCGGGGAGATGATCGCCTCCTCCGGCTTTTTCGATGATCCGCGCCTGACCCTTTACATCAACCAGGCGGATGAATTGAAGGCTTCCTCCGCATTATTCAGCAGCGTGGGTTTCCGCTGGGATTTCCTGATTTACAGCGCGCTCCCCATTGTGACGGGCTGTTACTTCCTGTTCCGGGAGGAATACCGGGACGTGATGTATACGTGGCTGCTGAACATCTACATTGCGGCCAATGCGTTCTGGATTCTCTGCATGTACGCGGCGTTCAGCAACAGGTTCGCCCAGCTTTCCTGGTTCCTGATGGGCTTTGTCTTCATCTATCCCTTTTTCAAGCAGAGGTTCTGGGCGGACCAGGAAAAGAAACTGGCCTGCTTTATCCCGGTGGTTTACGCCTTCACCTTTTACATGAATATTTACAACGCATGAAAAGGAAGCTCATCCGGGTTGCGGCGTCCCCTATCTCGCTGGACCTGCTGCTCAAGGGCCAGTTGAATTACCTGAACGGGTTTTTTGACGTTCTTGCCGTGGCTTCCCCCGGAGCGGAGCATGCGCGCATCCGCCGCCGCGAAGGCGTGGAAACCGTGGAGCTGGAGATGGAACGGGCCATTTCCCTGTGGAAGGATTTGAAAAGCCTGTGGCGCCTGTTCCTGCTGTTCCGCAGGGAACGCCCGTGGGGAGTGCATTCCGTGACCCCCAAGGCCGGACTGCTGAGCATGGCGGCGGCGGCTCTTGCCCGCGTTCCGGTCCGCGTCCATACCTTCACCGGCCTGATTTTTCCCTACCGGAAGGGGGCCTTCAAGTTCCTGCTCAAGCAAATGGACCGCCTGACCTGCCTGTTTGCCACCCACGTTATTCCGGAGGGGGAGGGCGTCCGGCAGCTCTTGATGGCGGAGAAGGTGACGGGCAAGCCCCTGGAAATCCTGGCCCACGGGAACGTCAACGGCGTTGATCCTGATTATTTCCGCCGTTCCGGCTGCCGGGAGGAAGTGAGGAAACGTCTGGAACTGCCGGAAGATGCCATGCTGTTTGTTTTTGTGGGGCGCATTACGGAAGACAAGGGCATCCGTGAGCTGCTTGCCGCGTTTTCCGCCCTGCGCGCAGAGACCGGGCGTACTCCCGTTTTTCTGGCTCTGGTGGGATGGACGGAGGATTACGCCGGAGACAAGCTGGACGTGCCCGGCGTGTTCCGCCCCGGTTTTCAGGAGGATATCCGGCCCTGGCTGGAAGCCGCGGACGCGTTCGTGCTGCCCAGCTACCGGGAGGGATTTCCCAATTCGCTGCTGCAGGCGGGTGCCATGGAACTGCCCTCCATTGCCACGGATATATGCGGGTGCAATGAGATTGTGAAAGACGGCGTGAACGGCCTGTTGGTTCCGGCACGGGATGAAGAGGCTCTCCGGCAGGCCATGGCGGCCATGCGGGACGACCCGGAACGGCGCGGGAGGATGGGCGCGGAAGCGGCGGAACAGGTGAAAAGCCGTTTCAGCTGCCGGATGGTGTGGGAAGCATTGCTCCATTTTTACGGGAGGGCGTCGGCATGATTTACGGTAATTGCGTCAAGAGGGTGCTGGATTTTTCCGCCGCCCTGATTGTGCTGGCGGTGCTGCTGGTTCCGTTCCTGGCGCTGGCGGCGCTTCTGGCCGCCGCCAACCGCGGCACGCCGTTTTTCCGCCAGACGCGGCCCGGCCGCCACGGCAAGTTGTTCCGCATCGTCAAATTCAAGACGATGACGGATGAAAAGGATGCCCGGGGAGAACTGCTGCCGGACGAACGGCGGCTGACGCGCGCGGGGCGGCTGGTGCGCTCCCTGTCCCTGGATGAACTGCCCCAGCTGTTCAATGTGCTGGCGGGGCAGATGAGCTTTATCGGTCCGCGCCCGCTGCTGCCGGAATACCTGACCCTGTACAGTGCGGAGCAGGCGCGCCGCCATGACGTGAGGCCCGGCATTACGGGCTGGGCCCAGGTCAACGGGCGCAACTCCATCGGCTGGGACCGCAAGTTTGAACTGGACGTCTGGTATGTGGACCATCTGAGCTTGTTGCTGGATGCGCGCATCATTCTGTTAACGCTGGCGAAGGTGGTCCAGCGCCAGGGCATCAGCGCTGAGGGAAGCGCCACCATGGAAAAATTCACGGGTTCCGGAAAATGAAGAAGAATATAGCAATCATCGGCGCCGGGGGATTCGGCAGGGAAACGGCCTGCTGCCTCCGCGCAATCAACGGAGAGTCCCCCTCCTGGAATTTGATAGGTTTCTTTGATGACGGGGTGGCCGCCGGAACGGAAAACGAGTACGGCCGCGTGCTGGGCACGGTGGAAGACCTGAATGCCTGGAAGGAGCCTCTTTCCGTCGTGATCGCGATTGCTTCGCCACGGGCTTTGGAACGCATTTCCGGCCTGTTGGATAATCCCCTGCTGGATTTTCCCAATATCATCGCCCCTGATGTGAAGTTTTATGACCGCGGCCGGGTGGCCATGGGGAAGGGGAATGTCATCAGCTTCGGCCACATCTTCAGCTGCCATGTGGACATGGGGGATTTCAACCTGTTCAGCTGCGGTTCCCTGATCGGCCATGACGTGACGCTGGGAAACTGGAACGTCGTGGCCAACGGCTGCAAGGTGTCCGGAGGCGTGACGCTGGGTAATGCCAATTTCCTGGGGGCCGCGTCCGTGGTGCTCCCGTGCCGCACGGTGAAGGAAAACGTCGTCCTGGGCGCCAATTCCACCCTGGTCCGGGATGCGCTGGTGGGAGGCACTTATGCGGGCTGTCCCGCCGTGCTGAAAAAGAAGCCGTCCCCTGCGCCGGAGAAGAAATCCACCGTCTGGCTCTCCCTCGCCTGCACGGGGGAGGCGGAGGAAAGGTTCGTGCATGAAGCCTTTGAATCAAAGTGGGTGACGACGGTGGGGCCGAACGTGGACGCTTTTGAACGGGAACTGGAGGAATACCTGGGGGAAACGCATGTGGTGGCCCTGGCGTCCGGCACTTCCGCCCTTCATCTGGGGCTGGTGATGCTGGGAGTGGGGCCGGGGGATGAAGTCCTCTGCCAGTCCATGACCTTTGCCGCTTCCGCCAATCCCATCATTTACCAGGGGGCTTCCCCGGTGTTTGTGGACAGTGAGGAAAAGACGTGGAACATGTCTCCGGAGATGCTGGAGGAAGCCATCCGGGACCGCATCAGGCAGACGGGCCGCACCCCCAAAGCCATCATTCCGGTGGACCTCTACGGCATGCCCGCCAGCATGGGGGAGATCATGGAGATTGCCGGGAAATACGGCATTCCCGTGCTGGAAGACGCCGCGGAAGCGCTGGGTTCCGAATACCGGGGGCGGAAGTGCGGGGTGTTCGGCACGTACGGGGCCTTTTCCTTTAACGGAAACAAGATCATCACCACCTCCGGCGGGGGCGCCCTGTGCTGTCCGGATGAGGAATCCCGGAACAGGGTCAAGTTTTACGCCACCCAGGCCAGGGACCAGGCGCCGCATTATGAACACACGCACATAGGCTACAATTACCGCCTCAGCAACGTGTGCGCGGGCATAGGCCGCGGGCAGATGCTTTCCCTCCCCTCCTTCCTGGAAAAAAGGCGCGGCATCCATGAAGAATACCGCCGCCGGCTTTCCGGCGTGCCGGGGCTGTCCCTGCTGGAAAATCCGGATTCCCGCTACCATTCCAACCACTGGCTGACCTGCGTTCAGGTCAATCCGGAGGAGGCCCGGTTTGACCGGGAAACGCTGCGGCTGGCGCTCCAGAAGGCCGGGGTGGAAAGCCGCCCTCTCTGGAAGCCCATGCATTTGCAGCCCGTGTTCCGCTCCTGCCCGTTTTATGGCTCCGGCGTATCGGACCGCCTGTTTGAACAGGGCCTGTGCCTGCCTTCGGGCGCTTCCCTGGCCGGGGAGGACGTGGACCGCATCATTGACGTCTTGTTGAATCTTTAATGTTCGCTCTTATGACCGAGACTCATAGCCAGATTTCAAAATTCCTCTATTACGCCCGGCATTATCTGCTGAATGCCAGCGGGAAATTCATCTTCCTGCTGGATTTGGGGCTTTCCTCCCTGGTCACGCTGCTGGCCTGCTATTACGGGGAATGGATTTACAAGGGTGACTGGGTGGACAAGCACATGGGGGTAGCCCTTCTCTTCGATCTCGCTGTCACGGGCACCATGCTCTGGCGGTCCGGCGTTTACAAGACCCTGGTCCGGTTCACGACCATGAAGGACTTGCAGAAGCTGATGGCGGCCATCCTGCTGGCCAGCATGCTGCTGTGCCTCTTTAACATTCTTCTCTGGCCCGCGTATTACAAGGGGCATGTCGTTTGCGCCATTTTCAATTTCGTCATCACCTTCCTGGTCCTGATCGGGTGCCGCATGGCGTGCATCGGCGGGAGAAGATGGCTGGAACACCTCAATTCCAGCGAATCCGTTTCCTCTCTCACGACGACCGGACGCAAGAGGATTGCGCTGGTGGGCAAGCTGGACGCCTGCCTCCTGAAAGCCTCCCTTATCAGAAGCCTGAAAAGTGAGGAATATGAAGTGGTGGGCATCCTGACTTCCGCTCCGGAGGCGGACGGCAAGGAAATCAAGGAGATTCCGATACGGTTGATCAAGGAGGCCGCGGAGGTGGAGACGGCCTTGAATGTGTTCCAGGCGTCGGGAGTCATTTTTGTGGGGAAGGACGATTTGCTGGGAGATAAGAAGCTGGCGGACGTCTGCCTGGAAAAGGGGATTGAACTGATGATTTCCCACGACCTGTTCCAGTCGTTTCACGAATATTCCGGCGTGGCCGTGGATGAAGTGCAGATTGAAGACCTGATGGAGCGGGAGGAAATCAGCATCGACATGGAAAAAATCTCCGGCGGCATCAAGGGCAGGGTGGTGATGGTGACGGGCGCGGCCGGTTCCATAGGAAGCGAACTGGTCAGGCAGCTGTGCCGGTTTTCCCCGCGCCGGATCGTTCTGCTGGACCACGCGGAAACGCCGCTGTGGCTGGTGCGCCAGGAGGTGGAAAAATCATATCCCCACGTTCCCGTTGCCACTTCCATCACCAATGTCTGCCACCGCCGCCAGCTGGAGGAAAGCATGAAGCTGTACCGGCCGGATGTGATTTTCCATGCGGCCGCCTACAAGCATGTTCCGCTGATGGAGGAGAACCCGTGCACGGCCGTGGTCAATAACGTGAAGGGGGCCATGCATCTGGCCTCCCTGGCCGTCAAGTACGGGGTGCGGCGTTTCGTCATGGTCTCCACGGACAAGGCGGTGAACCCCACCAGCGTCATGGGCGCTACCAAGCGGCTGGCTGAAATGTACGTGCAGAGCCTGGGGGAAGCCCTGCTGAAAAAGAGCGGAAAAGGAGCCACCGTATTCATTACCACGAGGTTCGGCAATGTGCTGGGAAGCGCGGGCTCCGTTATTCCCCTGTTCAAGAGATCAGGAAGGGAGGGCCCGTTACGGTCACCCATCCTGAAATGATCCGCTATTTCATGACCATTCCGGAAGCCTGCCGCCTGATTCTGCAAGCGAACGCCATGGGGCAGGGCGGGGAGATTTTCGTCTTCGACATGGGGGAACAGGTCAGAATCGTGGAGCTGGCTAAAAAAATGATTCGCCTGGCAGGGCTCTCTCCGCTGAAGGATATCCGCATCGTCTTCACCGGACTGCGCCCCGGCGAAAAACTTTATGAAGAACTTCTGGCGGACTATGAACATACGCTGGAAACCTCCCACCAGCGCATCCGCATTTTCCAGACCCGGAAATATGACATGTCCGAGCTGAAGGAAGCCTTTGAAGAGCTGGTGCGGCATGCGGAAGCCCACCATCTGGAGGATACCATCCGCGCCATGAAGCAATTGATACCCGAATACAAGAGCAACAACTCTCCCTACGCTAAGTACGACTACCTGGACTTGAAGAAACCCCTTACCATCTAACCTCTGCTTAATCATCCAATGAAATACCTACATCTGTTCCGCCATCCCTCCCTGTGGAGCCGCCTGCTGGTGGCCGCCGCCCTGGCGTGCGCGCTTCCCGCCTGCGTCAAGCCTGAAGAAGTCAATTACGTCCAGAACCTGGTGCTGGACCAGAAAGCGTCCATCGGGAAGGAATATAAGATAGTCATCAAAAAGGATGACCGCCTGTTCATTTCCGTCAGCAGCAAGAACCCCACGCTCGCGCAAATGTTCAACAAGGACAGCGGCAGCGTTTCCAGCCCCAGGGATGACGAGCGCGGGTACTTCGTGAACACGGACGGCGACATCGTGTTCCCCGTTCTGGGGAGAATCAAGGCCGTGGGCAAAACCTGCACCCAGCTGGCGAACGACATTGAAAGTGAAATCATCAGGGAAGGGTACATCAAGGACCCCGCCGTCAGCGTGCGCCTGATGAACTTCAAATTCTCCGTGCTCGGGGAAGTGTCCAAGCCGGGCAATTATGAAATCAAGGGGGAACGCCTGACGCTGCTGGAAGCGCTGAGCAAGGCCGGAGACCTGAACATGGACGGCAACCGTGACATTTACGTTATCCGGGAATCACAGGGAGAGCGCATTGCGTCCAAGGTGGACCTGCGGAACAGCGACCTGTTCCATTCCCCTTACTACTACATCCAGCAGAATGACGTCATTTACGTCACTCCGTCGGACAGGAAGGTGAACACGCGTAGCGAACAGCTCCAGATTTATCCCTACCTGATTTCCGGCACTTCCATTGCCATGGTCATTCTGGCCTTTTGCATTTAATCCCATGAAAGACCTCTCCCCCAAGAAGGAATCCCTGGATGCCGGCGGCGCCGCACCGGTATCCCTGCTTCCCAGCCCCAGGGCCATCATGGGCCGGATTGTCCGGAAATGGTACTGGTGCGTGCTTTCCCTTTGCATTTGCCTGCCCCTGGCCTATCTGTACGCGGCGCGGCAGCCCCAGGTGTACGGAAAGGCCACCACCATCCTCATCAAGGATGATTACCCCAGGGAATCCGTGGCCGCCACGGTGCTGGCCTCCACCAACGGAATAGTCAACACGGGCGCCACCAATCTGGACAATGAGATTTTCCTGCTTTCCTCCCATTCCCTGCTGAAAACGGTAGTCCGGAATTTGAAGCTGGACGTCACCTACTGGAAGAAGAACGGGTTCCGGAAGGTGGAAATTTATCAGGACTCCCCTATTGCGGTGCAGTTTACGCAGGAGGGAAAAACGGCTGACGCCCGGTTCCTGGTGATTCCCGTTTCCGGAACGGAATTCCGCTTGGAAAAGGATGAGAAGGATCATCACGGGCATGAGACGGGCGTCTTCGGCAAGGAAATCCGGTTTGACTCCCAGGCCTTCATCGTGGAGAAAACTCCCAAGTTTGACGAAAGCAGCCTGAACGTTCCCGTGATTGTCAGGAGAACTTCCGTGAAGAATGCGGCGATGGGGCTGGGAAGCGGCCTGACCGTCAGAAAGGCGAGCGGAAAGAATGATTTGATCAACATTTCCATGCGCTGCAATAATCCGGTGAAGGCGGAGGATATTCTGTACAGCATCGTCCATTTTTACAATGAGGCGTCCCTGGAGGAAAAGAACAAGCGCGGCACGAAGACGAACGAGTTCATCGGAGATCGCCTGGACGTCATCAGTGAGGAAATGAAGAAAAATGACCTCGCCATTGAAGATCTGAAAAAGGAGACGGACGTTCTGACGGACCTGTCCACGGCCCTCACGGAGGAATATGAGAACAGCCTCAATGACAAGAAGGATTTGAGAGAGCTGGAGCTTGAAATCAAGTCCATAGAATACCTGAAAGATTACCTGGAGCAGGAGGCCGAGCATGACGCCAGGCTGGTCCCCATCAATTCAAAGATAGCGGACATGGGCATCCGGGACCAGATCAGCGTTTTTAATGACACCCTGCTGAAAAGGACGAGCCTGAAGGTGAATGCCGGGGACAATAATCCGATTATCCGCGAATTGGAGGCCAATTTGAACTCCCTGAAGGATGCGTTGAAGCGTTCCGTGAATAACTACTATACGTCCCTGCTGGTCAAGAAGAAGAACGTGCAGGACCAGCATGAGCAGACGCGGGAGCATATCAGGAATGTTTCCAGCAGGGAAAGGGCCGTCAACCACATTGAACGCGAGCAGCGCGTCCGGGAATCCCTGTACGTTCTCCTGCTGAACAAGAGGGAGGAAAATTCCCTGGCCCTGGCCGCCACGGAAGACAACGCGCGGATGGTGGACGGCGTGCGGGGCGGCAACGGTCCGCTGGAGCCGAACGTTCCCAAGATTCTGATGGTGGGATTTCTGGCCGGGATGGCCATTCCCGTGTTCCTGTGCGTGGTCGCGGCCATGCTGGATTCCAGCGTGAAGCGCCGGAAGGAAATAGAAACCCTGACCTCCATTCCCGTGTACGGGGAACTGCCGCGCAAGCCGCGGAAGCTGAAGAACCAGGAAATCGTGGTGAATCTGGAAGAACCTTCCGAGCTGTCCGAATGCTTCCCCCTGCTGGCGGAACGCATGGTGGCCCTTTCCGACGGGAACGGGGGGAACCCCCTCAGCGTCCTGATTACGTCCACCTGTTCCGGGGAGGGGAAAACCTATCTTTCCGTGAACCTGGCCCTTTCCCTGGCCGTGGCCGGAAAGAAGGTGCTGCTGATGGATATGGATTTAAGAAAAGGGGCGCTCAGCGCCCTGCTGGGCGGAGCCGGAAAGCCGGGCCTGGGAGACCTGGAGCAGGCCGGGGAAGGCGGCTGGCGTTCCCTGGTGGAACAATCCCCCGTTTCCGACCACCTGGATTACCTGTTTGCGGGAACCGTGCCGGACCATCCCTCCCGGCTTTTGCTGCATGACCGCATCAGGAAGCTGATGGAGGAAGTGAAGGAGCAGTATGATTTCATCTTCATGGACTGCGTTCCCTACTCCTCCCTGGCGGATGCGCGCATCGTCGCCCGGCTGGCCGACGTCACGCTGTACGTCATGCGGGCCGGCTGCGTGAAGAAGCGTGATTTGGCCGGATTGCAGAAGATCTGGAAAAACGGAGAGCTGAAGCGCATGGGCATCGTCCTGTGCGACGTGGAGCCCCATGGCCGCTCTTCCCGCGGGTATGCCGTGTACAGAAGCCTGGACACCTCCTCCCCGTGCGCGGGAAAATAATTCGTTTCAGAAGCCCGTCTTATGCCGCGTTCCCGTCTGAAAGTCCTGTTCCTGGTGGAATCCCTGTCCGGGGGAGGGGCGGAGAAAGTTCTCTCCGGGCTGGTGCGCGGCCTGGACCGGGAGCGTTTTGACGTGACGGTGTGCACGGTGGTGGACTGCGGTCCGTACCGGGAGGAAGTAGGAAAATACGCGCATTACCGCACCATCGTGGGCGGCCGGGGCTGGCTCTACCGGCTCAAGTACGCTCTGGTGTACCGTTTTCTGCCTGCGGGCTGGATTTACAAGTGGTGCATTGCCGGGGATTACGATGTGGAGGCGGCTTTTACGGAAGGGTTTCCCACGCGCCTTCTTGCAGCCGCTCCGGAAGGGAAGGCCCGGAGGCTGGCGTGGGTCCATGTGGACCTGGAGGCCCGGCCCTGGACGCAGGGGCCGGTGTTCCGGTCGCTGGAGGAGGAAAGGAAGGCTTACGCCCGTTTTCAAACCGTGGCGCATGTGTCGCAAACCGTCAGGGAAGCGTTTGAACGGCGCTTTGGAGCGCATGCCGGGTCCGTCGTCCTGCACAATCCGGTGGATCGGGATGCCGTGCGTTCCGGAGCCTCCGCTGCGGAGGAAGTGCCGGAAAAAAAGTGTTTCCGCTTCGTTTCCGTGGGGCGTCTGGAAGAACAGAAGGGCTTTGACCGGCTGATTGCCGCGCTGGCCCGCTTGAAGGAGCGCGGTTGGCAGGCGGAACTGGTGATTCTGGGGGAAGGGAGCCGGAGGCGGGAGCTGGAAGGCCAGGCCGCCGCTCTGGGAGTGGCGGACTCCGTGCTGATGCCCGGCTTCCGGGAGAATCCCTACCCGTGGATGGCCACTGCCGATGTATTCGTATGCAGCTCCCGCAGCGAGGGAATGAGCACCGTGGTCACGGAGGCGCTGGCGCTGGGCCTGCCTGTTCTGGCCGTGGAGTGTTCCGGCGTGCGGGAACAGCTTGGCATGGGAAGGTTCGGGCGCATTGTGGAAAATCATGATGAGGCGCTGGCCGGCGGCATGGAGGATTTCCTTTCCGGCAGGGAATCCTGTGAAGATTGGAGGGAAAGGGCGGCCCGGGGCGGCGATGCGGTTGCTTATGAAAGCGCCGTGCGGAAGGTGGAGCATTTGCTGGAGGAAATGAAATGAAGAAGGTGGCGTTTTTTGTCAACAGCCTGTCCGGCGGCGGTGCGGAAAAAATTCTGCAAACCCTGCTGAACCGCTGGAACGGAAATCGGTGGCAGGTGGTCGTTTATTCCATCAGGAAGGAGGACATCCCGTCCGGCTACCCCCGGAATGTGTCCGTCCGTTTTCTGTTTGACGCCCTCCGGGAGGAGGACGGCCCCTGGGCGCGCCTGCTCGTCAAAATCCGGAACGGTCTGAAATTGCTGGTTTACAGGCATTTCCCTCCTTCCGTTTTCTACCGCTTGTTCATTCGCGGAACCTATGACGTGGAGGCCGCCTTCATTGAAGGCTACGCCACGCGGATAGCCGCCGGCTCCCCCCCATGCCGGAAGCCGGAAACTGGCCTGGGTCCACATTGACCTGGCCGCCAACCACTGGACGCTGCCGGCCTACCGGAACGCGGAAGAGGAAAAGGCCGTTTACCGCCGTTTTGACACGGTGGCCTGCGTCTCCCGGAATGTCCGGGACTCCCTGCTGGCCCTGGCCGGTCCGTTGCAGGATGCGCGGGTGGTTTACTCCCCCGTGGACGTTCCGCGCGTCCGGGAAAAGGCGGGGAAATCCGTTCCGGAACGTCCGGAAGGGGCCGTCCTGTTCTGCGCTTCCGGCCGTCTCGTGCGCCAGAAGGGATTTGACCGGCTGGTGGCGGCGTGCCGCTATCTGGCTCAGGAGGGCTTCTCCTTCCATCTCTGGATTCTGGGGGAGGGGCCTGAAAGGAAGACGCTGGAACGCATGATTGCGGAGGGGAACTTGCAGGGCAGGATATCCCTGCTGGGGCAACTGGAAAATCCGTATCCCTACGTGAAGGCGGCGGACTGGCTGGTCTGTTCCTCCCGCAGCGAGGGGTATTCCACCGTGATTTCCGAGAGCCTGATTCTCGGCACGCCCGTGGCGGCCACGTTGTGTTCCGGAGTCCGGGAGCAGCTTGGGGACGGGGAATTCGGGTTGATTGCGGAAAACCACCTGCTGGGGCTTTACCGCGCCCTGGAAGATATTCTGACGGGAAAGGCGGACCGCCGGGACTATTGCGGGCGGGCGCTCCGCGGGGGGAGCCGGTTTGACCTGGATGGGCAGATGAATGCCGTGAAAGAACTTTTTGAAGAAACGCGCTGAACCGCCATGCCCTCCGTATCCGTCATTATTCCCGTGTTCAACGCCGCGCGTTTCCTTGAAAAATGCGTGGGGTCCGTGCTGGACCAGACCTTCACGGATTTTGACGTCTGCCTGGTGGATGACGGCTCCACGGACGGGAGCGGCCCGCTGTGCGACAGGCTGGCTTCCGGGGACGAGCGCGTCCGGGTCATCCATCTGGACAGGAACATGGGGGTTTCCGCCGCCAGGAACCGCGGCATGAAGGAAACGGACGGCCGCTGGCTGTGTTTCATTGACGGGGATGACTGGGTGACCCCCTCCTACCTTCAGGAACTGGTCTCCGCCGTGGAGGACGGCGCCTGCGACCTGGTGGTGGAAGGGCTGTGCTCCGTCCGCGCCGGGAAAAAGGATGAAGTGACGGTGCCGCAGCCCATGGAACTGGACGCCAGGCCCGGAGAGGAGGAAGCCTGGGTACGGCTGTTCCGCTCCTTCCTGCTTTTTGGCCCGGTGGTGAAATTGTACCGCCGCACTCTGCTGTCCCGGCATTCCATACGCTTTCCGGAGGACGTTTCCTATGGAGAGGACCTGATGTTCAACATGGCGTACCTGAAATACATCAGGCGCTTGAGAACGGTGGACAAGGCCGGATACTTCTACCGCCGGGCGGAGGAAGGCACCCTGTCCACGCGTTTTGTCCCGGAAAAATTCATCTGGATTGTCAGGCAGTTCCGCCTGGAGCGGAAGTACTTCCATACCAGGGGGCTGGAAGGGGCGTCAATCGAGGAATACCTGGCCTTCCGCTGGTGGGGGCTGGTGTACAACGCCCTGTTTGAAATCTACCGTTTCAGGGACCGGTACGGCCTGGCGGAGCGCATGAAAGCGGTGAGGACCATTGTGGGAACGCCGGAAAACAACCTGCTGCGCGCTTATCCCGGGGTGTTCCACTGTCCCGGGTGGATGAGCATGTGTTTATTCAACCGCTGGCCCTTCTGCCTGTTCCTGCTGATGGAAGGGGCGCGTGCCGGAAAAAAATAAATCGAATGGGCATGCATAAGATTCTTTTTATATCCCCATGGAGGCAGCGGCAATCACGGCTGCGAGGCGATTGTCAGGTCCACGATGCTGCTGCCCCGTCCCGGACAGGGTGTTCTATTCTCCTCCGCGTGCGGGGAAGACAGGCGTTATGGGCTGGAACAAGTGGTGAGGGTGCTGCCGGAACAGCGGCCCATCCGGAGGTGCTCCTCCGGGTATGCGGGCGCGTGGCTGCGGCGGCGCGTGCTGGGCGTCCGTGACGCCTTTGACCGGCTCGCGTTCGGCGGCATCGTGAAGGAGGGTGCGGACCTGGCCCCCAATGCAGCGGCGGGGACAATTACTGCTACGGGGGAGCCCGTGCATATTTATTTGCAGAACGACCTGCTGCGCCGCGCCGGCGTGCCCACCGTCCTGTGGGGGTGTTCCCTGGAACGGAAGGATATGAAGGGGCGGATGCTGGAGGACCTCCGGGCCTTTGACCTGATTGTGGCGAGGGAAACCCTGACCTGCGACGCCCTGTTGGAATGCGGGTGCCTCCGCACGGTGCTGTACCCGGACCCGGCGTTTGCCCTTCCGGTGAAGGAGGGGCCTTTGCCGGAGGGCTGGAAGGAAGGGAACATGGTCGGCATCAACGTCAGCCCCCTGATTATCGGCCATGAGGGAAGGGCCGGGTCCGTGATGGAAAACTATGTGCGGCTGGTGGAATACCTGCTGGAAGCTACGGATATGAATGTAGCCCTCATTCCCCATGTGGTGTGGCCCGGCAACGATGACCGGAAGCCGCTGGGCGCGTTGCGGGAGCGTTTCCGGCACACGGGGCGCGTCGTTATGGTTGGGGACGCCCCCTGTGAGGAATTGAAGGGCTGCATTTCCCGGTGCCGTTTCCTGGTGGCCGCCCGTACCCACGCCTCCATTGCCGCCTATTCCACGGGCGTTCCCACGCTGGTGGCAGGATATTCCGTGAAGGCCAGGGGGATTGCCCGCGATTTGTTTGGGACGGAAGACGGCCACGTGCTGCCCGTGCAGGCGATGGATGACCCTGGCGAGTTGAGGAAGGCGTTTGTCCGGATGATGGAAAGGGAGGACGGACTGAAGGCCGCCTATGCGGAAAAAAATCCCCGCGTATCGGGAACGCCTGGCGCGTTTGCCGGAAGAACTTTCAACCCTGTTGAAGCGGTCATGATTGCGTACGTTTCCATCTTGTCCGTCCTGCTCCTGCTGGTTCTGGCCGTGGTTTGCGTGGATGCCTGGCGATTCCTGGGGACGCTGGCGGGGCGTTTCCATATCGGGCGCTGGCAGGACCGGCGCGCGTGGCAGGAGGCCCTGGCCCGGATGGCCGCGGCATGGACGCGGCGCATGCCGGCCGTTCCCAAAAGGGACCAGGGCAGGCGCATCCTGTGGGAGATGTCGCGGGGAACCTACGCGGACGCCGCCATTCAGGGGTGGCAGGCGGCTGGGTTGTTCCTGGGTCTGCACGCCTATGCCGCGGACAGGAAGGATGAGGCATTGAAGGAAAAGCTGCGCCGCAGTCTGGAGGAACATGAACTGGTTAGGAATTGCCTGGCCGTTCCGGAGCCGGAACGGTGGGAGGCGGACCGGCTGCTGCTGGATTATGCCGTGCTGGAGGCCGGATGCCGCGGGGCGGACCAGGTGGCGGAGGCTTCCGCCGCATTGCTGGAATCCCTGCGGACGGGGGCGGGAACGCTGGCCTACAGGCGCAGGCAGCCCGGCGTGCGTTACGTGGATGCGATCGGGCTGGCCTGCCCGCTGGCGGCCGCCTGCGCGGCACGTACGGGAAAAGGGGAATACTGGAACCTGGCGGTGGAGCAGGTGGAGGAATATGACATGGCCCTGCTGCCGGGTTCTTCCTTCCCCCCCGCCCATGGCTTTGAAATGGAGCGCGGCTACCCGCTGGGGCTGTATGACTGGTCCCGGGGCCTGGGCTGGTACGCGCTGGGATTGTGTGAGCTTTACCGCCTGATGGCTCGGCACGGGAGGCCGGAGGCGGCTGGAATGGCCCGGCGCATTCTGGCGCTGGCGGAGGAACTGCTGCCCCTGCAAAAGAAAAACGGCGGCTTCGGCTGGATGGTTGCCAGGCCGGAATCCGTGTTTGAATCTTCCGGAACGGCCCTGCTGGGCCTTCTGCTGCTGGCCGCCTACCGCATTTCCGGAGAGGAGCGTTTTCTGAAAGCCGCCTTCCGTGCGGAAAAGGCGCTGATGGGGGTGACGCGCCGCAACGGCGTGCTGGACATGTGCCAGGGGGATACCAAGGGCATCGGCATGTATTCCGACGTGTGGAGCCTGATGCCGTTCGCCCAGGGAATGGCCCTGCGGCTGAGCGTGGAACTCAACGGGGAGGAGGGTAAGGCGTGAGAACGCTGAACTCCGGCAAGAACTTTCTGGTGACCATCAGCCTGATGGTCACGATGACCCTGCTGGGCTTTGTGACGCGCAAGCTGTTCGTCAATGAAATAGGGGTGGAGTACCTGGGCCTCAACGGCCTGCTGACCAACATCCTGGCCGCTGTCACGCTGCTGGAGTCCGGCTTTGGAACCAGCGTGGTTTTTCACCTCTACAAGCCGCTGGCGGAGAACGACCGGCCGCGGATTCTGGCCCTGCTGCAATTTTACCGGAAGGTGTACCGCATCATTGCCGCCGCCGTGTTCATCCTGTGCCTGTGCCTGTACCCCTTCCTGGGCTGCTTCATCAAGGACGAGGGGCATCTGGACTACCTGACGCTGGTGTATTTCATCTTTGTCTTCAACTCCATCCTTCCGTACCTGACGGCATACAAGAACTCCCTCATCAATGCGGACCAGAAGAACTACAGGCTGGGGACCATCAACTTCGTCTACCAGGTGGGGCTGAACCTGTCCAAGCTGGCCATCCTGTACTATACGGCCAACTACGTGCTGTACCTGGTGGTGGAATCCCTGTTCCTGGCGGGGTTCAACGTGGCGATGGTGCGCAAGGTGGATGCCCTGTACCCCTACGTCAGGAGCAGCAGGTCTCCCATGCCCTGGACGCCGTGACGAAAAGCCAGATCGTCGTCAACGTCAAGGCCCTGTTCCTGCACAGCGTGGGCGGCTACTTCATGCATTCCACCAGCAACATCGTCATTTCCAGCTTCGTGGGGCTGTCGGCGGTGGGCTTCTATTCCAACTACCTGCTGGTGGTGGGAACCATCTCCACCTTCATCATGCAGGTGATCAACAGCATGGCGGAAAGCGTGGGGAACCTGATCGCCAGTGAGGACAGAGGGCATGTGTACGAGATTTTCAAGAGGGTTTTCCTGATTAACTTCCTGATTTCAGGGGTGTCCTCCATCGTTCTGCTGAACACGCTGAATCCCTTCATCGTCTGGTGGCTGGGGCCTGAATACATGCTCTCCGGGGCCTGCTCGTTCGTCATCATCCTGAACTTCTTCGTGGTGGGCATGAGGCGTTCCGCCATGGTGTTCAAGACCAAGGCGGGCATCTTCCACCAGGACCGGTACTCCCCGCTTCTCCAGGGCGTGATCAACGTCGCGCTTTCCGTCACGCTGGTGCAGTGGTGGGGGATTACGGGCGTGCTGCTGGCCGCGACGCTCAGCCTTCTTTCCATCGGCGTCTGGCAATTCCCCCGGCTGGTGTACAGGCATGTATTCCACCAGCCCCTGAGGCGGTACTTCATCACATACGGATGGTACCTGCTGCTGGCGGCGGCGGGATATGCGCTGACGTATCCCCTCTGCGCCCGTTCCTATTTTTCCTCCCCCCTGGCGAACCTGTTCATGTGGGGCATTATTTCCGTAGTCATTCCGCTGGGCCTGGACGTACTCGTGCTGTTCAGGACGTCCCCCTTCCGCGGGCTGATGGGCCACATGCGCACGCTGGCATGCAGATGAAACGTATATTCATAGCCATTCAATACATGGAGCTGGGGGGCGCGGAACGCGCTCTTCTGGGGCTGCTGGATGCGCTGGACGCCTCCCGTTTCCAGGTGGACCTGTTCGTTTACCGCCATTCCGGAGAGCTGATGCCGCTGATTCCGGATAAAGTGAACCTTCTGCCGGAACTTCCCTCCTACCGTGCGCTGTCCCGTCCGGTAAAGGACATCCTGAAGGAAGGGAGGCTGGGCATTGCCGCCGCGCGCCTGTGGGCCAAGCGGCGTTCCGCCCGTTTTGGAAAACGGCTGGAAGGCCGTGAAAACTACGCCGTCTTTGACGATGCCGCCGCCGCCGTCTCCCCGTTTCTTCCTTCCCTGAAAAAGCTGGGCGTGTATGACTTGGCCATCAGCTTCCTGACGCCCCACTGCATCGTCCGGGACAAGGTGCTGGCCCGCAGGAAAATAGCCTGGATTCATACGGACTACTCCTCCATCGGAATCAATGTGGAGCGTGAATTGCCGGTGTGGCGCAGCTATGACCGCATCATCTCCATTTCCCCCCAGGCCGGGAGGGGCTTCCTGTCCCGCTTTCCGGAACTGGAGGATAAGCTGGTGGAGATGCAGAACATCGTTTCCCCGGAAGCGGTGAGGGAACAGGCCGCTCTGGAAGACGTTTCCGCCGTGATGGAGGGGGCCCCGTCCCTGTGCACCGTGGGAAGGTTCTCCCATGCCAAGGGGATGGACCGCGCCGTCAGGCTGGCCGCGCGCCTGGTGGCAATGGGGATGGAAAAAAACTGCGCTGGTACCTCATCGGCTACGGGGATGAAATGTCCCTGCGCCGTGAAATTGTCCGCCTGCGGCATGCGGGAACACGTGGTCATTCTGGGAAAAAGGCCAACCCCTACCCGTACATGGCCGCCTGCGGGCTGTATGTGCAGCCGTCCCGGTATGAGGGAAAGGCCGTGGCGGTGAGGGAGGCGCAGATATTGGGACGGCCCGTAGCCATTACAAACTTTCCGACCTCCGCCGGGCATCTGGAAGACGGCGTGGACGGAATCATCATCCCCAATGACGAGGACGGCGCCGCGCTGGCCCTGTTCCGGCTGCTGAAGGATGACGCGCGCCTGGAAAGCCTGTCTGAGGAATGCCGGAGGCGTGACTACGGCAACCGTGATGAAATCCTGAAACTGGAGGCATTGATCTGACATGGGAAGACGGCTTTTATACATCACCAACGGCATCGCCGGAGGGGAGGGCTGGAACGGGTGCTCTCCGTCCGGACGCGCCTGCTGGCGGAACGGTACGGGGATGAAATCCATATCCTGACGCTGAATGAAGAAGGAAAGGAGCCTTTTTATGACTTCTGGCCCGGCATTCACGTCCATGACGTGCGCATGCAGGGAAATCCCGCCGCGAGGCTGAAGGCCTGGGCAAGCGGCGTTCGGAAGGCGGTGCGCGCCGTCAAGCCTGCTGTCGTTTGCGTTTGCGACGACGGCTTCAAGGGGTTCTGGATTCCCTTCCTGCTGACGGGCTGCGGCTGCCCCGTGGTCTATGAACGCCACGTTTCCCGGCTGATTCAGGCGGACGGCCTGAAATCTTCCGCTCTCATGAAACTGGAATTCGCCCTGATGCGGTTCCTGGGAAAACGCTTCTCCCGTTTTGTGGTGCTGACGCCCGGCAACCGGGAGGAATGGCCCATGGCGAATGTGGAGGTGATTCCCAATCCCCCTGCCGTTTTATCCGGAGGCACCCTCTTCCGGAAAAGAAAAAAGAGTGATTGCCGTCGGCAAGGTTTCCCCCCAGAAAAACTATGGAGCGCTTCTGGCCGCCTGGAAAAAGGCGCACGGTAAATTTCCGGAATGGAAGCTGGAGCTGTTCGGAGCGGAGCGGGATGGTGGAAAGCTGAGGGAGGAAATACGCCGGGAAGGGCTGGAAGAAAGTTTTTCTGCTGCATCCGCCCACCCGGCGGATCATGCGGGAATATCTGCGGTCTTCCATCTGCGCCATGTCTTCCCGGTATGAAGGCTTCGGCATGATGCTGGCTGAGGCCATGGCGTGCGGCGTGCCGTGCGTGGCCTTTGACTGCCCCTGCGGCCCCGGCGACATCATCCGCCATGGGGAGGACGGCCTTCTGGCGCGGCCGGGAAAGGTGGCGGAACTGGCTTCCGCCCTGGAACTTCTGATGGGGAATGAAAAACTGCGCGCCTCCATGGCCGCGAAAGCGCGGGAAAATGTGAAGCGGTACGCGGCTGAAACGGTGACGGCCCAATGGGACGGCCTGTTCCGCCGCATCCTTCAGGAAAGGAAAGGAGGCAAGCCGTGATTTCCGTCATCGTTCCCGTCTATAACGCGGAGGCTTATCTCTCCCGCTGCCTGGAAAGCATTCTGAACCAGACGTACCGGGATATTCAGGTCATCTGCGTGAATGACGGTTCCACGGACTCCAGTGGGGACATGCTGGAAGAACTGCGCCGCCGGGATGGCCGGGTGCAGGTGGCTTGCCGGGAAAACTCCGGCTTGTCCGCCTCCCGGAATGCCGGGCTGGAGCTGGCGGAAGGGGAATACGTGATGTTTGTGGATGCGGACGACTGGCTGGACGAACACGCGTGCGCGGACGCGATGGAAGCCATGCTGGGAAGGGACGCGGACATCGTGTTCTGGAGCTATGCCAGGGAATATGGAACGGCGTCCGCCCCGGTGCTGTTCTGGCGCGAGGAGCGGATGTTTGAAGGGGAATCCATGGAATGGCTGAGGAACCGGCTCCTGGGGCCGTCCGGGGCTGAACTGGGGCGTCCGGCACGGCTGGACTCCTACGGTACGGCCTGGGGCAAGCTCTACAGGCGTTCCCTGTTCCGGGAAGGGGAAGCCTCCTTCGTGGACACGGCCCTGATCGGCTCCGCGGAAGACGTGCTCTGCAATCTTTCCCTGTTCCGGGCGGCCCGCAGGGCGGTGTACATCCCCACCACCTTCTACCATTACCGGAAGACGGCGGCGGGAGCCCTGACCAAGCGGTACAAGCCGGAGCTGGCGGCCCAGTGGGAGGAACTCTTCCGCCGAATGGAGCGGCAGGTGCGGGAAAGCGGAGCTTATCCGGAAGCGGAGCAGGCCCTGTGGAACCGCATGGCGCTCTCCGTCATTTCTGAACATCTGCGCCGCGCCGGGCGGAGCGCTCCTGCGCCGCCGGGCGCTCCGCAGGCTGCTGAAACGGGACTGGTGCCGGACGGCGGTCAGGAGCTGCCTCTGGCGCCTCTCCCCCCGCATTGGAAAGCGTTTTTCCTGACCGTGAAACTGGGATGCGTGCCCGGTTTGTACCTGCTTCTTCTGACCATTAAAAAAAAATTCTGGCAAAATGACCCCTCAACGAGTGCTCATGGTATTCACCATCATGAACCGCGGCGGAGCGGAAACGATGGTGATGAACTATTACCGCCGCATGGACCGCGGCAAGCTCCAGTTTGACTTTCTGGTGCACCGGGATACGCCCGGCATTTATGAAGAGGAAATCCGGAGGCTGGGAGGGCGGATTTACAGGCTGCCGCCCATCACCCTGCGCGGTCTGGCGGCGTATCAGGAAAAAATAGCGGCTTTTTTGACGGACATCCGGAATACAAGCTGGTTCACGGCCATTGTTCCGAGCTGGGCTACTGGGTATATCGTGAGGCGGCGGCGCGGGAACATTCCGTTCATTGCGGCGCATGCCCACAGCTCTCCGGTAGGAATCGATAAAAACTCCCTGTTCCGCTTCGTACTCAAGCATCTGATGCGTCCCTGCCTGACCCACCGCTTCACGTGCAACGAACTGTGCGGGCGCTGGCTTTTCGGCCGCAGGGGCGCGCGTGACGCCATCGTCGTCCGGAACGCCATTGACGCGGGGCGGTTCACCTATTCCCAGGAGGTCCGGGAGCGGGTGCGGAAGGAAATGGGCTGGGAAGGCAGGCTGGTAGTGGGCCACATCGGCAATTTTTCCTGGCCCAAAAACCACGAATTCCTGCTGCGCGTCTTCCGCGCCCTGCTGGCGGTAAGGCCGGACGCCCTGCTGGCGCTGGTGGGAAGCGGCGGGGAAGGAGAGGGCAGGATCCGGCAGGAGGCGGAGCGGCCTGAATGGGGCGGCAGCATCCGCCTGCTGGGCGGCAGGGATGACGTTGCCGCCCTGGTGCAGGGGATGGATGTCTTTGTCTTCCCCTCCCGGTTTGAAGGCTTCGGCATTGCGATGCTGGAAGCGCAGGCGGCGGGGCTGCCCGTGGTTGCGTCCGACCGGGTGCCGGGGGATGGAGCGGTGGTCCCGGGCCATGTGAATTTTATGTCCCTGAAAAAATCCCCCGCCGCCTGGGCGCGGAAAATAGCGGAACTGGCGGACGGCTGGCAACGGACGGATGCGTCCGCCTTCATCCGTGAAGCGGGGCTGGACATCGTCCGCAATGCGGAAAAGCTTCAGGAACTCTATCTGTCACAGGGAGGTGAAGCATGAAACCCCTGCTCACCGTCTTCACGCCCTCCTTCAACAGGGCGGACTGCCTGCGCCACTGCTATGAAAGCCTGCGGCGGCAGACCTGCCGTGATTTTATCTGGCTGGTGGTGGACGACGGCTCCACCGACGGCACGGAGGAACTGGTGAAGGAATGGATGCGGGAAGGCGCGCTGGACATACGCTGCCACCATCAGGAAAACGGAGGCATGCATGCCGCCCACAATGCCGCGTATGAATTGATGGACACGGAACTCAATGTCTGCCT